>Ga0190274_10001054_pt1 | contig 16102 bp, 21 predicted proteins | sample Popmic531T_FD_133002 | JGI IMG/M metagenome (GOLD analysis project Ga0190274, IMG submission 133002) | Populus adjacent soil microbial communities from riparian zone of Yellowstone River, Montana, USA - 531 T | ecosystem: Environmental > Terrestrial > Soil > Riparian zone | place: USA: Montana...
CCCTCGTCTTCGGGACGACCGTGACCTGGACCGCGTACACGGTCGCCAGCCAACCGGCCGGGACCTTCACGAGCCCGGTATGGGACTACGACGGCTGGTCCTACCTGACCTGCCCGGCTATCCCCGCCCTCGGCCGAACCCTGTCCCTGGGCCCCACCGACCCGAACGCCGGCGTCGTGGTCCGCTACGACGACACCCGCACGGCCGTCACGACCCTGCACCAGGTCGTCGGGCGCCCCGACCCCATCCCGATCCTGCGGCCGGCGACGCTGCCCGCGGGCACCTTCGACGTCACCTAGGCCAGCCTGGCCGCCGCGCAGAACCTTCGGGACATGCTGGCCCGCGGCTACGTGTGGATGCTGCGCCAGTCCGACCAGCTCAACCTCGACTTCTACTTCGTGGTCATCGCCACGACCCTGACCCACTCCGACACCGACGTACGCACCAGCCCCCGCGCGGAGCGGCGCTGGACGCTGTCCGTGCAGTACGCGCAGGTCGCCGCCCCAGGCCCGGACATCACCGCCCTGCTCGGCTGGAGCTACGCCGTCGTGGCCGCCTCGTACACCAGCTACGGCGCCCTGCTGGGCAGCTTCGCCACGTACGCCGACCTCACCACCAGGCACCCGAGGTGAGCACCGCCCCGTGGGATCCCTCGACCGCGGAGCTCTACACGGCCGCCCACGCCCAACAGTTCAGCGTCACCTTCACCACCGCCGCCGGCACCCCGATCCCCGTGGACGTCAGCACCGCCGAGGTCACGATGGACCGGTCCTGGTCGCCGTACTGCCAGGGCGTCATCACCGGCCCCGTGCCCGATGACCAGGCCATCCTGGACGCCCTCGACCCGCGCCGCATGGTCCGCTGCACCGTCACCGCCGGCTACGTCCTGACCAACGGCGTGCAGGACGTGCACCCCCTGGCCGTGCTGTACCTGGCCGCGCGGGACGTCGACCGCCCCTCCAACACCCTGACCCTGTCGGTGCAGGGACCGGAATTCGTCTGGGACCGCTACATCCCGAACAGCCCCGCCTCGATCTGCCCGGGCGTCTCCAACCTGCAGGGCTACGACGACAACGCCCTGTCCGACGACGCGGTCGCCTACAGCCTGGCCGTCATCACCGGCGCCTCGACGATCGACGCGGCCACGATCCCCCCGGCGGGCTTCGACAAGGCCGGCGCCGTCAGCGTGGCCGGCTGGGGGTGGAAGACCAGCGAGCCCGAGGCCCTCCCCGAGATCTACCGCCCGTCCTACGGGCAGGCGTCCCTGGACTTCCTGCGCGAGATCGCCGCCCGGATCGAAGCCTGGTTCTACTGCGACGAGCTGGGCATCTGGCACCTGACATACCCGCCGGGCCCCGGCTCGGCGGTCGCGCTGCTGCAGGTCGGCGCGACCGGAACCATCATCGACTCGGTCACCGAGATGACCCGCGACGACTGGGCGAACCACGTCAACATCGTCTGGACCTGGGACACGAACAAGCTCGTCGTCGGCTACTCCGAGGTCATCTCCGGCCCCTACACACCCGCCGCCGCGGGCAGGGTCACCTACTACGAGGACCGCGACACCCCCATCACACAGGCGATCGCCACCCGGGTCTGCCGCACGATCCTCAAGAAACTGGCCCCCGGCGGCCGGATCATCACCCTCACCTCGGCCGCCGCCTACTGGGTGCGGCCCTACGACACGGTGACCATCCAGCTACCCACCGGACCCCAGGAACGGCACCAGGTCGCCTCCGTCACCTACCGCCTGCACGAGGGGTCGATGCAGCTCACGACGTTCCTACCCATCGACCCCGCCAGCATCGGAGGCTGACATGCCGCTGACCACCAACGGCCTTCCCTACCCGGCCGACACCGCCGCCCCCAACGTCCCCGCCGACATCCAGGCCCTCGCCGAGGCCCTCGACCCGCAGGCGGCCCCGACGATCTGGGCGCACTTCCAGCGCACCACGAACCAGACGATCCAGAGCAGCGTCCTGACCCCCGTGGTCGGCACGCTGCTCACCGCCAGCGGCGTCGGCTACAACGCCTCCTCCGGTGCCATGACGATCGGCACGAACGGCCTGTACCTGCTGACCGGCTGGATCACGTGGCTGGTCAACGCCACCGGCATCCGCGCCGCGTACTGGTACAGGGGCAACCCGGTCGGCTCGGCGGCCCGCCTCAGCCGTGCGATGGCCGCCGGCTCCGCCGCCGGGCAGGTCACCACGACCAACACCCACGTCATCCGGTGCGTAGCCGGCGACGTGCTGTGGTTCCAGGCATACCAGACGGTCGGCTCGCCGCTCGACCTCGACGGGACCCTGCAGTCCACCGGCTTCGAAGTCGCCCGCATCTCACCGTAGGAGGACCACGTGTCGTACCTCGCCCAAGCTGAACTCGTCAGCGACTACGCCTACCAGCAACGCCTGACCGCCTGCACCAGCGAACAGGCCGCCACCTTCAAGGACGACCCCGACCCCGCAAACGCGGCCCTCGCCGGCCAGATCCTCGCCGACGCCGCCGCCGGCGCGTCCTGGTTCCTGTGGCCGGTCGCCACCGCACCCGGCTTCGGCGACGCCGGCGGCCAAGCCAACATCCAGGACGGGCAACTCCTGGCCGCCGTCCAGGCCCTGTGGCCCACCGTCGCCGCCGTCCACCCCGACGAGCCCTGACGGGGGCAGAGCCACGATGAGCGTGAACATGCGCGATATCGCCGACGTGCTGCGCGCCGCGGGCGTCCCTGTCATCGAGGAAGGCGACTGGCAGCACCGGGGCACCGGCGGCAGCTTCGACGCGCAGAGCATCATGGTGCACCACGATGCGAGCCCGCCGGGCAGCTCCTCGCCCAGCGCCGACTACATCATTTCCAACCTGCTCGCGCAGCTATGGCTCGACTACTACGGCACGTGGCATATCTGCGCCGCCGGCCGGATGAATCACGCCGGGAAAGGCTCATGGCCCGGGGTCCCGACAGACAACGCCAACGCCACGTTCATCGGGCTCGAGTGCGACCACACCACGAACGAGCAGTGGACCCAGGACCAACGGCAATACGGCATCCGCGGCCTGGTCGCCCTGGCCGACTGGCTGGGCATCCGGGACAGCATCGACGACCTTCTGCGACACCTGATCGCGCACAAGGAATGGGCGCCTGACAGGAAAGTCGACCCCGACCCCCTGGACATGGACGACCTGCGCGCCGTCATCCTCAACCCACCGACGGAGGACGCACCCGTGGACACCATCCAGCTCCGATCTGACGACCATGCCCCGATCGACTCGACCGCCTGGACGGCGCTCGTGGTCGACGACGACACCGGCAGCGCCGACCTGCTCAAGGGCCCCGCATCCTGGTTCATCGTCACCTTCCAGGTCTACGCCTCCGGCCCCGCCGGATCGAAGCTGAGCCTGCGGCCCTACCGCAAGCACGACGACGGCACCGACTCCGACCTCTACACGATCCGCGACTACGTCCTGGACGAGCAGGACTCCGCCCGATTCGACCTCACCATGTCGGGCAACCTGCCGGCCGGGCAGCGGCTGCGCGTCAGTGCGAAGGTCGCCGCCGGCACCGCCGTCTCGGTCACCGCCGTCCGCGCCCAGGTCGCCACCTTCTGACCGCAGCCGTGTGGACCTGCTCAAGCTCGCCTGGCTGGTGGTGTGGCGGCTCCTGATCCGGCCACGCGGCCGCGGCCGCCACACCACCGTAAAACGCCGCGTACAGCGCCCCCGGCACCGCAAGATGCACCGGCGCTGGACCCGGCTATAGCCCGGCCAGGCCCCGCACCGTGCGGGCAGGGACGACGAGCGTGCCCCGCGGCCCCCACGGCACGGCCCCCAGCTCCTCGGCGTGACGCCGGATCGCCGTCTCCGGGATCCCCAGGAACCGCGACGCCTCCTCGAGGGTGAGCAAGGCAGGGTGCTGGTCGAGGGCGTCCGCCAGGCTCCCGCCTTGCGCCGGGTGCCCGTTCGCCGACGTGACAGGCACCATGTCACCCTGACGTGTCACTGACACGTCAGGTGACATGGCAGGGCTGTCACCCAGGCGAACCTGCCGGACGGCGTCCGCCGGGATGAACCAGCGCCCGTCCGGCGCCTTGCTCGCCGAGGGCAGCTCGCCCGCCTTCAACCAGCGCAGCACCGTGCGCTCGGCCACCCCGATGTGCTCGGCGTACTGGGCAGCATTCATCCACCAAACTCCTAATCTCATGATCTGTGGCTTAGGACCCGAATTGGTCCCTGACCTAGGCCGACGCGGCGATGTCACCCTGACGTGTCACTGACTTGTCAGGCTCGATCTCCAGTGCGCTCATCCGCGACGACGCTGTCGCGACTAGAGCTCGCCCCCGGACATCACTGAGCCTCACGTAGCGGCGGGTGGTCTCCGGGCTCGCGTGCCCGAGCAGCTCGGCCAGGCTCAACAGGTCCGAGGTCTCCTCGTACGTGACCGTGGCGAACCAGTGCCGCAGGGAGTGCATGGTGTACCCCTCATCGAGCCACCCGCCGACCACCTTCCCGACCCACCTGTCGGACAGGTGACCGTTGATCCGGCCCGGGAACACGTGCCCGCGCGGACGGCGCAGGAGTTCCTTCGCCAGGATCGGCGGCAACGGCACGACCCGTTCCTTGCCGCCCTTGCCGTGCACCACCAGGGAGTATTCGCCGCGCTTCGTGCCCGCGATCACGTCGCGGGTGTGGACCTGGGCGACCTCGGCCCGGCGCAGCCCACACTGCGCCGACAGCCGCAGCATGAGCACGTCCCGCTCCGGCGCCTGCTTCACCGCCGCCTTCAACACGTCGTCGTCGCACGGCCGCGGCCGCGGCACACCGGCCCGCACCACAGGCAGCCGCAGCGACGGGTCATGGTCGGTGCGCTCGGAGCCGACGCCCCACCGGTAGAAGCCCTGCAACGTCGTCCGCACCGAGCGCCGGCGCTCCTGGCTCCAGTCCCTCGAGGCCATCCACTCCAGCAAGTCATCCGTCGACAGCCGCCACGGGCTCCGCCGACCAGCCCACCGCGCCAACAGCCGCAACTGCTGCCGACGGGCATCCAACGTCGCCGGACGGCGCCCAGCGCCCTTCAGCGCCAGCAACCAGCCATCGATCTCACGCGCCCACGTAGGGGTGGGCTCCCTCAGAGTCGTCATGCCCAACCAGCGCTCAGCGCTTCGAGGTAGGCGCAGCGGTTCTCGGCCTTCCACACGCTGTGCTCGCGCAGCTCATGACGGCGGGCGTTGGCAACGCCGACGATCTCGGCGATCGCCTCGAAGGCGTACCGGTACTCCTCCGGGTAGTGGCGGTACGTGCCGACGATCGCCTTCGTGAAGTTCTGAACCTCGAAGTTGAGGTCGTCCAGCGTCGCGACGCGCAGAAGCCGCCCGGTGATCCACCCGTCATCGTCGAAGTAGAGCTTCATGCCGCCGGCCTCAGTCACTTCGGCACGTCCTGGCATGTGCTCCCACGGGGACCACGACGCCACATCCGACCGCAGCGCACGCAGATGATCGGCCATCCCGGGACCTGGCCATCCTCGAGGACGTGCTCTGTCCAGAAAGCGTCGCTCATGCCGCCAGCGCCAGGTCACTCGTGCGGACGGCGCCGCCTCGTGAGGAGCCCCAGGACGCCCTAGGGCGAGGTCGACGCCGTCCGAGGAGGGCGACCCGTAGGTAGCGCCAAACTCCCAACCAGAAGGTTAGGGGTTCGAGTCCCTTCGGGCGCACCGTCTCTTCCTCGCCGAACAACCAGCCCACCGAGACCCCCAGGGTCTCGGCCAGGGCGACCAGGTCACCGGCGAACCATGCACTCTCACCCCTGAGCCGACGCGACAACGTCGACTGAGTGATGCCCAGCGTGGCAGCCAGTTCCGTCTGAGGGATCTTCCGGCGCCACAGCACGTGGTGCACCCGCTGGCCGATGAGGACGTCAATCTCTGCCCGCTGCACGGTCGCTGCCATCCACCGATGATGGGTCCTGACGACATCATGCGTCAACACGCCGCGCCATAAGTCCATGATTGACACAGCATGCATGAGGTGCATAGCGTGACGCCACATGACGTCCCGTGATAACCGACGCACTACACCTGAATCGGACGACTGGCTATCCGTCACGTCCGCCGCAGCTCTGCTCAGCGTCAGCCGCCGCACGATCTATCGCTACATCGAGGCCGGCTACCTCCAGAAGCGAACGCTGCCGGGCAACCGCGTGCGCCTCGCCCGTGGGGAGGTCCTGGCACTTCTCAAGGAATCGCGAGCCTCGGCATGAGCACCCGGCGAACCAGGCCCGGAGAGACGATCCTCTACCCGCCCAAGCTCGGCACCACGACCGTGCCCAACGCAATGATCTTCGACGAACGCCTCGGCTATCTGGCGCTCGGCCTGCTCATGACGATCCTGGCGCGGCCCGAGAAGGCCCCCCAGGGATACCGCGCCTACATGCGCCGCGGTGTCGGCCAGGACGCGATCCTGACGGCGTTCAAGCAGCTCGCCGCGGCCGGCTACCGGCACCAGATCATGCGTCATGCCGCAGACGGGCGCGTCGAGACGTACACGATCGTGGCCATGGAACCCGTCCCCGCGAAGGTCGCCAAGGACTGGCTCGAGGAACGGCTCAAGGACGAGAGCCGTGCATGGCATTCCCGTGCACGGTCCGACCTGCAGAAATACGCTCTCAGACAGCGTGAATCGGGCGAAACCGCAGGTGACGCCGTGCATGGCAAAGCCGCGCACGGTCCGCCGATGCATGGTCCAGCCGTGCACGGCGAGGCCGTGCACATCCCTACGGGATCCAAAGGGACTTCTACTCACTACGTTCGTGAAGTCCCCGGGGAAGAAACCAAAGCCGACGACAATCCACAGGCAGAGTGCGAGCACGGCGAACCGCTGGGCCTCAACGCAGCCGGTGTCATCCGCTGCCCTCAGTGCCGACAACGAGCCAAGCTCGCCGCCGGCAAGGGCGGGCCGTGATGGATCGCGCTCACGTCTCGCAGCACCTGCGCGACCTCGAGCCGCTGCTCGACGACCTGCCCCCGCTGCTGAGCCTGGTGATCCTGGCCAACGGATCAGGCCTGGCCGTCGCCCATCCGATGCTTGAGTCCGCCCACCGCGGCACGTTCGCCGAGCAGGAGGCCGCGCTACGTCTCGTCCGGGCCTGCCTGGTAGATCTCGCCGCCAACTTCGAGGCACGCATCGAGCTGATCATCCGAGCCTCGGCACAGGACAGGGACGTCCACACCGTCATCGAGTCACTGTGATGACGTGGCCAGCGTCGAGCACGGGTGGACGGCGGGCGTCGCCGCCAGGGCCCGCCGCTACTGGGCGGTGCAGTTGGCGGCCGCCGGCGAGCTGCCCTGCTGCCGCTGCGGCGTGCCCGTGCAGGTCGAGGACCTGTGGGATGTGGACCACGTGACCCCGCTCAGCGCCGGCGGGTCGCTCGGCCTGGACAACCAGGCCGTCAGCCACCGCACCTGCAACCGCCGCCACGGCCAGGCCCTCGCGACCGCGGCCGCCGCCGTCCAGTCCGCAGCGACCCGAGGGATCCGACCATGGTGAGGACACCGTTCGTGACCATCACGACGACCGAGATCGCCGAGCTGTGCAAGCGCCTCGGCCACGACCCGGCCCGCGTCGCCCGCATCACCATCGAGCCCCACGTCGTCGTCGTCGAGTACGAGCACCCCGTCATCGGTGCCGACCCGGCCGACCCGCTCGACGTGGTGCAGCACCCGACGGTCAGGGAGGAGCGAGGCCGGCATCCGCGGACGAACATCGTCGACCCTCCGCCGCCGCCCGCTGGCCCGGCAAGCGCAAGCGCCTGGATCCCCGATGCGTGAGGCGCTGCGTAGCGACGTACTGCACGTGAAGACCCGGACTGGTTCATCGTCGTCCCGAAGCCTGGTGCTCTGGCGTGAAGCGTGAAGCGTTACGTGAATCGCGTAACGCTTCAACTCTCCGTCACCTCTGTGACGTACAGTGAGCGTGGATTCTTTGAGAGAAACATCTGAACACCGGCCTCTTCTCTCCACTTTTTCTCCCCGGGCGGTGAGCATGGTCGCCGAGCCACTCCGTGCGAGCCCCGCAGAGGGCGTCGATGCGGCCCGTGACCTGCTGCAATGCGGTGTCGAGGCATTGGATCAGCGCGTCCTTCCCCAGGCCTTCGCGTTCTCCGACGTCATCGGATCGCACTCGGTTACTACGAGTGACGGATTTCCGCTGCTCGACCACCCCGAGGTCGTGATCGTCGCCCCGCGCCGGTGCAGCAAGACCAGCTCGATCCAGGCCACCCTGGTCGGGCGCATGATGCGGGTCAGCAAGTACGCGATCATCACCACCGCGCAGACCGGGCTCAAGGCCCGAGCCCGGTTCTTCGACGTGGCGATACCGCTGCACAAGGCCGACCCCGACACGTGGCCGCTGTGGAAGGCCGCCGGGCGGGAGTGCCTGGAGTACGCACCCACCGGAGCACGCTGGGACGTGGTCGCGCCCAAGGGCGACAAGTTCCGATCCGAGGGCGCCGACTGCGTATGGGTCGACGAAGCCCAGGAGTTCGAGGACGAGGAGACCGTCAGGGACCTCCAGGCCGGCATCGAACCGACCCTGGACACCAGCCCTTACCCGCAGCTCATCATCTCCGGCACCCCCAAGGCCAAGGCCGGGATGCTGTGGGACGCCCTGCAGCGCGGCCACGAGGGCGAAATCGGGATCGTCGAGTACGCCGCCGACGAGGACGACGACCCCGACGACGAAGCCGTCTGGCACCGCGTCCACCCAGGCATCGGCACGCTGACGACGATCGAGCGGATGCGGGACCGCCGCAAGAAACTCGGCCGGCTCCTGTTCGGCCAGGAGTACCTGTGCCTGTGGCAGGACGCCGCCGCGACCAGACTGCTGCCCCCCGGCCCCTGGGCGGGCTCCTGCCGCGACGTGGCGCCTTCCCGACCCGACCGGATCGGCCTGGGCTTCGAAGTCGCCCTGGACGGCTCCTACGGGGCTGTGGTGGGCGCTTGGCGCGACGGCGACGGGCGGGCCTGGTGGGAACTGCTCGCCGTGCGCTCCGGAGCCGGGTGGCTGCCGATCTTCCTGGGCGACCTCGCCCGCCGCCGGCACCTGCCCATCTCCTACGACGCGATCGGGCAGAACCTGCAGGTAGCCGAGGCCCTGACCCGGATCCGGCCCCGGCCGCGGCTGGACCCGATGAACACCCGCCAGATGATCGCCGCCTGCCCGCCGGTCTTCGACGAGCTGCACGGCGGCCGCGTCCTGCACGTCGACCAGCCCGACCTGACCACCGCGATGGCCGCGGCCGCGAAGCGCTACCTACGTGACGGCGGCTGGGTGTGGAACCGCGAGGCCGGCGGCCCCGCGATCGCCCCGCTGATCGCCGGGACCGTCGCCCTCGCCGCCTTCGACCGGCTCCCGGCGAAGGTCGAGACCCGCATCGTCGTACGCACCTGAAACTTCGTTTCAGAGTTTCGGATCGGGAGGAACGCCGCCGCTGAGCACGGGCCTGGTCAAGATCGTTCGGGTGCGATCAGTCTGCGATCGTGTGGAGCTTCACCCGGATCCGGGAGCTGCAGGCCGCCGCCGGCCTGGAGGCCGGCAACGTCACGCCCCACGACCCGACCCGGTACCCGCAGGTGGCCTCGCCCATCGGCCCGGTCATTCCGACCCAGTACCTCAGCGTGGCGGCCCTGTTCCCCGAGGGCATCCCCGTCATGGGACGCGACGCGGCCCTGTCGCTGCCGCCTGTGGCCAAGGGCCGTGACGCGATCCAGGCGATCTCGACCCTGCCGCTGAACGCCTACCGCGGCGATGCGCTCCTGGCCCCGCAGCCGGCGTGGCTGCACCGCTCGGCGTACGGGTCGCCGTGGCTGCGGATGCAGGCCACCCTCGACGACCTGATCTTCGACGGCGCGGCCCTGTGGTGGATCGACCGCGGCACCCGCACCACGATCCTCGACGCCCGCTACGTCGAGCGCGACGAGTGGGAGATCGACCCCGATGGGCTGATCCTCGTCAACGCCGACACCGTCGCCCCCGAGCAGGTCTGCCTGTTCACCGGCCCGATCCCCGGCGGCCTGCTCACCCGCGGCCGCACCACGATCCGCGCCGGCCTGGACCTGGAGGCCACCTGGGCCGGGCGGGTCGCCTCACCCGCCCCGCTGGTCGAGCTGCACCAGACCACCGACGACACCCTCGAGCCCGAAGAGATCGAGGCGATGCTGTCCAGTTGGTCGACCGCCCGCCGCTCCCAGACCGGCGCCGTCGCCTTCACCCCGTCCAACATCGAAGCCCGCATCCACGGCCAGTCGATGGCAGACCTGCTGATCGCCGCCCGCAACCAGCTCGCGGTCGACGTCGCCTCGCACATGGGCCTGCCGGTCGCCACGACCAACGCCTCACTCGCGACCTCGACGCTCACCTACAAGACGCAGGCCACCGAGACCACCGCCCTGACCGAGGCCCTCATCCCCTGGCACACCGCGGTCACGGCCCGGCTGTCCGAGGACGACATCACCCCCACCACGACCCGCATCGGCGTCGACACCAGCCGCTTCGCCGCGCCCACCGGCGCGCAGACCGAGGACTGACCATGAGACTCCACGGCACCCTGCTCGCCGCCGACCGGGACTCCCGGCTCCTGCGGTACCGGCTCCTGCCGTTCGGCGAGGCCGGCTACACCAACGTCGGGAAGATCACCGCCGCCGCCGGCACCCTGACCTACGCCCCCATCGAAGAGTTCGTGCTGAACCTCGAGCACGAACGGACCCGGCCCCTCGGGCGCGGCGTCGAGATCGCCGAGACCCCCGGCGGCGTCGACCTGGCCGTGCGGGTCCTGGCCACCAGCGCCGGCGACGACCTGCTCATCGAGGCCGACGAGGGAGTGCGCACCGGAATCAGCGTCGAGGTCGACGACCCCGTCGTCCGCGGCGGCCGACTCCTCGGCGGCCGCGTGAGCGGCGCGGCCGCCGTGGTCGACCCCGCCTTCACCTCCGCCCGCCTGGTCGCCTCCGAGCTACCGGACGCCGCCGACGAAGGCCGCCACGTCCACCCTGACACCCCTGACACTGACAGCCCTGACACCCCTGACACGTCACCTGACAAGGACGCTCCGACCAGCGACGACGACCCTGACACCCCTGACACTGACAGCCCTGACACCCCTGACAAGGACGACGAGAAGGAAGGGTCCGACATGGACACCGACACCGTGGCGACGGCCCCCCGACTCGCCGCCGGACGCAAGCGCCAGGCCGATAAGCCGCTCACCTTCATGCAGGCCATGCACGCGATCGTGCGGCTCAAGGCCGGCGACAACTCCGACCTCGCCCGCCTGGAGCCCGCCGCCCAGCTGTTCGCCGCGTTCGGCGACGCGACGACCTCGGTGACCTCCGCCGACGTCGACGCCGCCAGCCAGCCGCAGTGGCTCGGCGAGATGTGGTCCCCCGCCGAGTTCACCCGCCGGATCATCCCGCTGATCACCAGCGCCCCCCTGACGTCGCTGCGGATGCAGGGCTTCAAGTGGGTGGAGAAGCCGACCGTCGCGAAGTACGCCGGCGCGATCGCCGAGATCAACTCCACCCCGGTCTCACTGGCCCCGGTGAACGAAGCCGCCCAGCGCTGGGCCGGCGGCAACCGCCTCGACCGCGCGATCTTCGACTTCCCCGACGCCGGCGTACTCGCCTCGTACCTGCGGATGCTGAACCTCGACTACGCCCAGAAGACCGACCTCGACTGCCTCGCCGTCCTGCTCGCCGAGGCCACCCCGGTCACCCCCGGCGCAGTCCCCGACGGGCAGGCCCCCGGGTGGGCCGCGATCATCGACGCCGCGATGGGACTCATCGAGTTCGGCCCGCCGGGCTTCGCGGTCGTCGCACCGGACCTGTGGCGCGACATGGCCTTCACCACCGATGACGACGCCCTGTCGTTCCTGACCCAGTCCCTCGGCCTGACCGAAGGCGCCGTCGCCGGGTTCCGGATCGCGGTGCACCCCGACGTCCCGGACGGGCAGGTCCTGGCCGGCATCAAGGCCGCCGCCACCCACTACGAGCTGCCCGGATCCCCACTGCGGGTGAACGCCGCCGCGATCGCGGTCGGCTCGATCGACGAGGCCGTACACGGCTATGACGGCACGATCGTCCACGACCCGCGCGGCCTGGCCCTGGTCACCACCGTCCCGGTGCTGCCCCTGGCCGACGACGCCTCGTCATCCCGCAAGAGGACCGCCAAGGCCTGACATGTCACTGACATGTCAGGGCCTGACAGGGCGAGGGAGGTGGAGCGGTGGCGCTGATCGGGTGGGTCGACACCGACGGGATCGAGGGGCTGTGGCCGGACTCGGTCACCCTCAGCCCGGAGGACGTCGCGGCGCTGCTGCAGTCCGCCTACGAGCAGGTGGTCGTGTACGCGCCCGCATTGCCCGACGCAGCGGTCGTACCTGAGCGGTACCGGCAAGCCCAGCTCGCCCAGGCCCGCGACAACTACAGCGCCACCCGCTCCGGGGACGGCGAGGTGATCGGCTTCAACGGCGACTTCGCCATCCGCGTCCGGCCCCTGTCCACCCAGGTCAAGCAACTTCTGCGGCCGCGGCCTGCCGTCCCCCGGGTCGGGTGAGGACCGGTGTCGGCGCTCACCGAGGTCGCGAAGGTGGTAGCCCCGCTGGGCTGGCCGGTGCTGGGCCGGCTACCGGAGAACGTCACCGGCCTGACCCTGTGCATCACGGTCGCCAAGGTCGAACACAGCCCGGCCCTGCCCCGGCAGTGCCGCGACTGGACCATCGACCTGCTCGTGCTGTCCGCGCTGCAGGACCCCGAGCACGCCGACCTCGAGCTCGAGGACGCCGTCGACGACGTGCTCGACGCGATCGACAACGCACAGCCGTTGCGCTGGACGACCTCGGAGCGGGTCGTCCTGGACGAGACCTACAACGCCCACCGGATCGCCGTGGTCATCACCATGCAGACACCAGGGAGCTAGCCATGCCAGTCATCCCCATCGCCCCGTTCGTGCTCAAGGACGTGACGCTACAGATCGACACCGACAACTTCGAGATGCACGTGTCGCAGGTCGAGTTCGTGCCCGCGGCCTCGACGCAGACGTGGAAGGGCCTCACCCCGTCGGCGGTGTTCACCGACCAGGCCTCCCCGACCTGGACCTGCACCCTCGCCTACGCCCAGGACTGGTCAACCGTGGAGACCCTGTCCTCGTACCTGTACGCGCACGAGGGCGAGGTGAAGTCCGTGACGTTCGTGCCCGACGTCAACTCCCCCCAGGCGTCCTGGGCCGCGGACGTCATCATCAGCTCCGGCACGATCGGCGGCACCGTCGACGCCTTCGGGGTCGGCACCGTCAGCCTCGGCGTGCAGGGCCGCCCCGTCCCGACCTACCCCGTCATCCCCTGAGCCCTCATGGTCGTGAAGGTCGGCGACGACCGGGCGCTGCAGGCCGCCGTGCTCGCGTTCAAGGCGGCCGACCGAGACCTGCGCAAACGCATCAACGACTCGACCCGTTCCACCTTCAACGACCCCTGGCGCTCCGGGATCGCCGGCCGCGTCCGAACCCCGCTCGAGCGCCGGGTCCTGGCACCGGGCGCCCGGATCGCCGCCGGGAACCCGCCCACGTTCGTCGCCGCCAGCTCCCGCCGGGCGCTGCGCGGCGGCCTCGTCCCGGACGTCACGTGGCCGGGCGTCGAGTTCGGCGCCGACCAGAACCGCATGAAGGGCCGGCGGCACACGACGCGGCAGCTACCGGCCCGCCGTCCCAAGGGCCCGGTGTTCAACACCGTTGCCGACATGGCCCACCGGGTGCCGCGGCTGTGGGCTCAGATCATCGTGAAGGTCTACAGCGACGCCGCCGAGGGCAGGTGACGACGTGGGCATCAAGATCCCCTTCGCCGCCGATACCAGCGACTTCCTTCGCGGAACCGACGACCTCGGCAAGGCCCTCGACGATGTAGCCGACAGCCTCGACGACCTCAGCAAGGCCGGGTCTGACGTCGACGAGAAGGTCGGCGGGGACCTGGAGGCTGTGGGCCTGGCCGCCGACGCGGCCGCCGAGAAGGTCGAACAGTCGTTCAAGTCGGCCTTCGACGCCGTCGCCGCGCAGGGCCGTACCAGCACCAGCAAGGTCAAGGCCGACGTCGACGACGTCGGCTCGCGCGGCTCGGCGACGCTGCAGGAGTTCTCCGCCGAGGCCAAGGCCAATGTCGCCGAGACCGTCTCCAGCTTCGACGGGTCCGCCTCCAGCGCGGTTGACGCCATCCAGGGCACGTTCGGTGGCCTGGTGTCGGCCCTCGGCCCCGCCGGCGTCGTCGGTGTGGCGGCCGCCGGCCTGGGCATCGGCATGGCCAAGAGCCTGTTCGCCAAATCCGCCGAGGCAGCCGAGGCCCTGCGCGAGCAGATCTCCGGGATCTTCGACGAGCTGCGCTCCAACGAAGGCGTTCTGACGAAGGCGTTCCAGGCCGACCAGATCGCCGACCTGATCGACGACACAGAGCGGATCAAGGACATCTTCGGTGTCGACCTGCCCACCGCCGCGAAGGTCTTCGGCGACGACTTCGACACCATGCTGCAGGGCCTGACCGGCGGCAGTGAGGACGCGGCCGCCGCGTCCGACCTGCTGCAGAAGCGCTGGCAGGAGGCCGTCGACTCCGGCCAGACGTACGTCGACGAGGGCGGCAACGTCATCCTCGCCAACCAGGACATGGCCAAGTCCTACGGCGGTCTCCTGGTCGCGTTGAAGGACCAGGGCGCGGCGGTCGAGGGCGGAACCACCGCCTACCAGATCTACGCCGACGCCACGAAGGGCATGACCGAGGCGACGGAAGACAGCACCGAAGCCGTCGAGGACGAGACGAGGGCGTTGGAGGAGAACCGCGGGCTGAAGGTCGACGCGGCCGCCGCCACCCTCGACATGAAGGACGCCATCGACGACGCCACCCAGGCCATCAAGGACAACGGCACCTCGCTGTCGGACAACACCCGCAAGGGCCGGGACAACCGCCGGAACATCATCGAAGCGATCGAGGCGATCAACGGCTGGGGGCAGGCGCAGGTCGACGCCGGCGCCGACGTCGACTCAGTGAACCGGCGGATGAAGGAACAGCGCGACGCCCTGGTCGAGACCCTCGTGAAGCTCGGCCTGAACCGGACCGCGGTCGAGAAGTACATCGACAAGCTCGGCGGGATCCCGGCCAAGAAGAAGACCGACGTCGAGGTCACCGACAACGGCAGCATCGCCTCTACCCAGCGGGACATCGACAACATCAAGTCATCCGGGGTTCCGGTGCCGGTCGAGCCGGATATGCGCGGCTTCGACGCCTCGGTGCGCAAGTACCTGAACGGCAAGAGCTACCACGTGCAGATCGCACCACGTACAGGGAAGTCGGTGCCGACGTGACCGCGGCCATCACCATCGTGAATGTCGGCCCGGCCCGGGTGCGGCTGCAGGTCGTGGAGACCGGCGCCGGGGACACCCGCACCAACCGGATCGTGCGCACCGACGTCAACGGCACCCGCAACGTCCGGGTACCGGCGGGCCTGTTCCCGCTGGCCGCCGGCACCACCCTGATCAACGACTACGAGGCCGCCCTGGTCTCCGGGACGACCGTGACCTGGACCGCGTACACGGTCGCCAGCCAACCGGCCGGGACGCTCACGAGCCCGGTATGGGACTACGACGGCTGGTCGTACCTGACCTGCCCGGCGATCCCCGCGCTGGGGCAGACCCTCGCGTTGGGCCCCACCGACCCCGCCGCCGGGGTCGTGGTCCGCTACGACGACACCCGCCAGGCCGTCACGACCCTGCACTACGTCGTCGGGCGCCCCGACCCCATCCCGGTCCTGCGGCCGGCGACGCTGCCCGCGGGCACCTTCGACGTCACCTACGCCAGCCTGGCCGCCGCGCAGAACCTGCGGGACATGCTGGCCCGCGGCTACGTGTGGATGCTGCGCCAGTCCGACCAGCTCAACCTGGACTTCTACTTCGTGGTCATCGCCACGACCCTGACGCACTCCGATCAGGAGGTCCGCACCAGCCCCCGCGCGGAGCGGCGCTGGACGCTGTCCGTGCAGTACGCGCAGGTCGCCGCCCCAGGCCCGGACATCACCGCCCTGCTCGGC
>Ga0190274_10001055_pt1 | contig 16098 bp, 17 predicted proteins | sample Popmic531T_FD_133002 | JGI IMG/M metagenome (GOLD analysis project Ga0190274, IMG submission 133002) | Populus adjacent soil microbial communities from riparian zone of Yellowstone River, Montana, USA - 531 T | ecosystem: Environmental > Terrestrial > Soil > Riparian zone | place: USA: Montana...
GCGCAACAGGCCACCCCCGGACGCCGGAGGGGGGGGCCCCCCGCGCCGGGCCGGGGTTGGGGGGGGTGTCTCGGCCCCGGGGGGGGGGGGGGGGGGGGGGGGGGGGGCGGCTTCGGGCTTGAAGGTCTGAGCGCGGCACCGCCTAGTTGAGCAGCCCGTTGATCCCGAACGAATAGACGAAGATCGCCACCACCATGAAAAAGGCGAACAGTTTCACGGCGAAGGCACGCTTGGTGCCATGGTTCATTTCCTCGCGTCGCATGCCGGTGAATCGCGGGAAAAGCCTGGACGTTCCCGCCGAAAACCCGGCTGTTAATCCAGGTTTGCGACTTTTCCCGGGCCACTAACAGAAGTGAATTTCGCAATTTCGATCAAGCGCTTCGTCGAAAAAGGGCTTGCGCGAATCGGGCTTTGCCGGAACGGCTGCGGCGGGGACATTTCTGGGAGCGGCGCGGATGCATTTTTCCGCGCCGTTGGAGGTATTTGCATCATGACCAAGCCACGTTTCGCGCTCGCGGCGGCGCTGCTGCTCGCCGGCGCCGCGCCGATCCTGGCGCAGGAGCCCGGCGCGCCGGCCGCCGCCCAGCGGCCGCCCGCGGCCAGCCGCTACATGCCCTGGGGCGTCGACCTCGCCGCCCGCGATCCGGCCTTCAAGCCCGGCGACGATTTCTGGCGCTACGCCAACAACGCCTGGTTCCAGGCCAATCCGATCCCGGCCGACCGCACCTCCTGGGGCGTCGGCGTCGTCCTGTCCGAGGACGTCGAGGCGCAGCTTCGCGACATCGTCGAGACCGCCAATCGCGGCACCGATCCGGTCAGCCGCCAGGTCGCCGCGATGTATGCGAGCTGGATGGACGAGGCCGGAATCGAGGCGCGAGGGCCCGCCGTGCTCCGCCCCTATCTCGACCGGATCGCCGCCGCCCGCACCCGCGACGACCTGATCCGCCTGTTCGCCGAGCCCGGCTACCCGTCGCCGGTCGGGCTGGGCGTGACCATCGATACCAACGATCCGACCCGCTACGTCGCCGGCACCAGCCAAAGCGGGCTCGGCATGCCCAACCGCACTTACTACCTGAACGAAGGCCCGCAGTTCGACGCCTATCGCGCCGCCTACCGGACCTACGTGGCGACCATGCTCCGCCACGCCGGGATCGCCGAGCCCGAGGCCAAGGCGGACAGGATCGTCGCGCTCGAGCGCCGGATCGCCGAGGCGCACTGGGCTCCGGAGCGCAGCCGCGACGTCACCCAGTCGATCAACCCGATGACCCCGGCGCAGCTGCAGGCGCTGGCGCCGCAGTTCAACTGGCCCCTGTTCCTCGCCAGCCAGGGGCTCGGCGACGTGCCGAGCGTGATCGTCCGCCAGACCACCGCCATCCAGGCCGAGGGCCGGCTGTTCGAGGAGGTGCCGCTCGAGACCTGGAAGGACTGGATGACCTTCCAGTTCATCAGCAACAACGCGCAATTCCTGCCGCGCGCCTTCGACGAGGCGAATTTCGACTTTTACGGCCGCACCCTGAACGGCCAGCAGCAGCAGCGCGACCGCTGGAAGCGCGGCCTCGGCGTGCTCAACCAAGCGCTCGGCGAGGCGGTCGGCGAGATCTACGTCCGCCGCCACTTCCCCGACAGCAGCCGCAGCCAGATGACCGAGTTGATCGCCGACCTTCGCAGCGCCCTCGGCGAGCGGCTGCGCGCCAATGCCTGGATGGACGAGGCGACCCGCACGGCGGCGCTCGCCAAGCTCGACGCCTTCGATCCCAGGATCGGCAACCCGGTCCGCTACATCAATTATTCCGCGATGCGCGTCGATCCCAACGACCTGCTCGGCAACGCGATGCGCGCCGCCGAATTCCAGCAGAACCTGCAGCTGTCGCGGCTGCCCAATCCGGTCGACCGCTCGCTCTGGGCGATGACCCCGCAGACGATCAACGCCTATTACAGCCCGCTCACCAACCAGATCACCTTCCCGGCCGCGATCCTGCAGCCGCCTTATTTCAACCCGTCGGCCGATCCGGCGGTGAACTATGGCGCGATCGGGGCGATCATCGGCCACGAGATCGGCCACGGCTTCGACGACAATGGCCGCCGCTTCGATCCGCAGGGCCGGCTTCGCGACTGGTGGACTCCGCAATCGGCGGAGCGCTTCACCCAGCTCACCCAGCGGCTCGGCGCGCAGTACAATGGCTATGAAGCGGCCGGCGAGCACGTCAACGGCGCCCTCACCATGGGCGAGAATATCGGCGATCTCGGCGGCCTCGAAATGGCCTATGCCGCCTATCAGCGCTACCAGGCGCGGCACGGCCGGGCGCCGGTGATCGGCGGCCTGACCGGCGACCAGCGCTTCTTCCTCGCTTACGCCCAGTCCTGGCGGAGCAACATCCGCGAGGGGGCGCTTCGCCAGCGCGTGCTCACCGATCCGCACAGCCCGCCCGAATTCCGGGTCAACGGCGTCGTCCGCAACGTCGACGCCTGGTATCGCGCCTTCAACATCCAGCCGGGCGACCGCATGTACCTGCCGCCCGAGCAGCGCGTACACATCTGGTGATCTCGAAGAGAGGATAGACTTTCCGATGCGACATAAATTCCTGCTGACCGCGGCCCTGCTTCTCGCCGGCGCCGCGCCGCTCGCCGCCCAGCGTCCCGCCGCGCACTACGCGCCCTGGGGGATCGATCTCGAGACCCGCGATCTCGCGGTGAAGCCGGGCGACGATTTCAACCGCTACGCCAACGGCGTCTGGCTGCAGCGGACCGAGATCCCCGCCGACCGCACCAGCTGGAGCCTGTGGACGGTGCTTTCCGAGGATATCGAGCGGCAGCTTCGCGCCATCGTCACCGACGCCGCCGCCTCGCGCGATCCGGCGCAGCGCAAGGTCGGCGATTTCTACGCCGCCTGGATGGACGAGGCCGGGATCGAGGCGCGCGGCACCGCCCCGCTCAGGCCCTATCTCCAGAGGATCGACGCGATCCAGGGCCGCGACGATCTCATCGCCGTGTTCGCCACGCCGGGCTACACCGCTCCGGTCGGGATCGGGATCACCGCCGATCTCGCCGATCCGACCCGCTATACGGCGATCGCCGGCCAGGGCGGGCTCGGAATGCCCAATCGCGACTATTACCTGCGCGAGGGCGCGCAATATGACGGCTATCGCACCGCCTATCGCGCCTACATGGTCGATCTTCAGCGCCTCGCCGGGCTCAGCGATCCGGAAGGCCGGGCCGACCGGATCATCGCGCTCGAGCGGCGGATCGCCGAAGCGCACTGGACCCCGGAGCGGAGCCGCGACATCCAGGCGATCAACAATCCGATGAACCGCGCCCAGCTCGCCGCGCTGGCGCCGCAGTTCAACTGGGACCTGTATCTCCAGCGCCGCGGCCTCGGCTCGGTCCAGTCGGTGATCGCGACCCAGACCACGGCGATCACCGGCATCGGCCAGCTGCTCGACCAGGTCCCGCTCGACACCTGGAAGGAATATCTCACCTTCCACTTCATCAACAATTTCGCCCAATATCTGCCGCGCGCCTTCGACGAGGCGAAGTTCAACTTCTTCAACCGCACGCTCGGCGGCCAGCAGCAGCAGCGCGACCGCTGGAAACGCGGCATCACCTACGTCAACAACGCGATGGGCGAGGCGGTCGGCAAGATCTATGTCGAGCGCCATTTCCCGGCCGAGAGCCGGCGGCAGATGACCGAGCTGATCGGCAATCTGCGCGGCGCCCTCGCCGAGCGGCTCCGCGCCAGCGACTGGATGGACGAGCCGACCCGGGCCGCAGCGCTCGCCAAGCTCGACACGTTCGAGCCGCGCATCGGCCATCCGGAAGTGTGGATCGATTATTCGAACTACCGGGTCGACCGGGCCGACCTGCTCGGCAACATGGTCCGCGCCGCCGAGTTCAACTGGAACCTGCAGCTCTCCCGCCTGCCCAATCCGGTCGACCGGCGCCTGTGGGGCATGAACGCGCAGATCATCAATGCGAGCTACAACCCGCTGCAGAACCAGATCACCTTCCCGGCCGGCATCCTTCAGCCGCCCTTCTTCGATCCCAATGCCGATCCGGCGGTCAATTACGGCGCGATCGGCGCTGTCATCGGCCACGAGATCGGCCACGGCTTCGACGATCAGGGCCGCCGCTTCGATCCGCAGGGGCGGGTGCGCGACTGGTGGACCGAGGTCGCCGCCCAGCGCTTCACCGAGCGCACGACCCGGCTCGGCCAGCAGTATAGCAGCTACCGGCCGCTTCCGGACCTGACCGTCAACGGCCAGCTCACCATGGGCGAGAATATCGGCGACCTCGGCGGCCTCGAAATGGCCTATGCCGCCTATCGCCGGCACGTCGCCCAGCATGGCGAGCCGCCCGTGCTCAACGGCCTGACCGGCGACCAGCGCTTCTTCCTCGCCTGGGCCCAAGTCTGGCGAAGCAAGGACCGCGAGGGCTTCCTTCGCCAGCGCGTGCTAACCGATCCGCACAGCCCGGACGAGTTCCGGATCAACGGCGCGGTCCGCAACATCGACGCCTGGTACCGGGCGTTCAACGTCCAGCCCGGCGACGCCATGTACCTGCCGCCCGACCAGCGCGTGCACATCTGGTGAAGGGGAGGGGGCGGAGCGATCCGCCCCTTCTTCATTCCGGCCGTTCGCGGAGCAGGGCCGAGAGCGTCCAGCCGTCATTCCCGCGGCCGGAGCCGTTGACGACCTCGTCCAGATACCAGCGGCCGTCCCGGCGGACGAAGAAGAAGCGGCTCGAATCCCGGCGGTCGTAATTGGTCCAGCGCGCCTCGATCGCCTTGCGGTCCGCGCCGAAGCTGTGCTCCACGATCGAGACGCCCGAGATCGTCCAGTCCTGGGCGTTCACCCACCAGTCGAAATCGAGCGACCCGACCAGATCGTCATGGCTCCGCGCCCAGGCCTCGTAGGATTCGAACAGGCCGCGCAGCCGGTCGCTATAGGCATGAGCGGGCTCGGCGGGCGGCGCATTGGCCTCGCGCGCATAGGCCGCATAGGTCTCGGCGACGAAGGCGCGCGGATCGTCGACGCCGCGCGGCGCTTCCGCGAAAGCCGCCAGGGCGAAAGCCGCGAGCGCGATGATGAACTTGGCCATTCGTCGTCCCTCCGCAGCCTCAGTGAGCGCCGGGCGCGGACGGAAATCAACTCCCTTCCGTCATCCTGACGAAAGTCAGGATCCATGAACACGGACTGCACCAGTTCGCGCAGCCCGGTGTTCATGGATCCCGGATCAAGTCCGGGATGAAGAGTCTAGGAAGCGTCCTCTTCCTCCTCGAAGGTCACCGCGACGTCGGCATTGGCGGAGAGGCGCACCTGATTCCCCTCGACCCCGGCGACCAGGCCGAGCGAGATATAATGGTGGTGGCCCTCATGGCTGCCCTGGCCGCTGTCGGCCTTGGTCAGCTTGATCCGGTCGCCGTCGACCTTGTCGACCGTGCCGAGATGGACGCCGTCGGCCCCGATCACTTCCATATGCTCGCGAATGTCGTCCCTGCCCGCCATGTCGTGCCTCCTTCGCTTGAATGTCGCGCTACCAGAACCGTCTCGCGCGCGCGCCGTTCCGCGACGGGGATTCTTATCCGGCGAGCGCCATGTTATGCCTCGGCCGGGGAGGAATTCTCATGGACAAGGTGCGGGCGTTCGGCTGGGTCTATTTCGCCGGCTTCATGGCGATCGTCGGCCTCGATTTCGTGCCGGCCTTCAACGACGGCCAGGGGCGGCTGTTCGGCCTGTTCACCCTGGATTTCTACGACAACAGCCTGCATTTCGCCTCGGGCGCCTGGGCGGCGATCGCCGCCTGGTGGTCGCGCGACGCGGCGGCGACCTATTTCCGGATCTTCGGCCCGCTCTACTTCCTCGACGGATTGATCGGCTTCTTCCTCGGCCTCGGCTATCTCGACGGCGGCATCTTCCTCTACGATCTGCCCGATCTCAGCTGGACGATCCGCTTCTTCGCCAACGTGCCCCACCTGATCATAGGCGGCCTCGCCATTTGGGTCGGCTATCGATTGGCGCGCGATCCCGGGCCCCGGCCCGCGTGAAGAAGCGCTGGAAGATCCTGCTCGGCCTCGGCGGGGCGTTCCTCGCCTCGGCGCTAGCGCCGATCTTTTACGTCGAGACCCAATGCCGCTCGCCGCAGGACGGGCTGAACGCGGCGGCGCCGTTCCGCTCGCGCCTGCCGAGCGCCGCCGGGCGGCGGCCGGAAGCGCAGACCTGGCTAACCTATCCCGAGTGGACGATCGTCTATTCGGCCGAGACCTATGGCCGCTACCTCGCCGCCGGAAACCGGCCGAGCGGGTTCGGCCACTGGCGGCAGGTCCGCTCCTTCTGGTCGGCGGTCTGCGCCTCGAACCGCGCCGCCTCGGCCCAGGGCGGCGCCGGCGATTACAAGGTCATGCTCTACGTGATCGGGGTCAGCTTCCAGACCGAGATGGCCGTCAAATCGCTCTACGAGAATACGATCGGCCGCCTGTTCGAATGGATCGGCGGCCACGACAGCGCCAACGACCGTTACAATGCCGAGGCCTGGCGGCGCTACGGCGCCTTCATGCACCAGACGCCCTGGTATGCCTTCCCCTTCGGCCAGACATTGGGGGGCCTCTGGAGCACCAGCTCCTCCGGCGCGGCGATCCGCAACTGGGAGCGGCGGCTCGCGCTCAGCCTCGAATATGGCGCCAAGGCCGCTTATGGCGGGGCGATCGGCTGGGCCTCGGGCGCGACGCTCGGCCGGGACGAATTGACCCTGCGCCTGGTCGTCCGCGCCGATCCGCGGGCGATCGCCGCCGTCGATCCGCGCTTCCGCCCTGTGGCGCGGCTGGCGGACGGCTATGTCGCCGTCGAAACACCGCGCTACGAGGAGTTCACCCGGCTGCTGCTCCGCCTCTCGGCGACTCCGATCGAGCTCGGCGAGATCGCCGGCAATGACGACATCTTCGTCACTTTGCTGCTGCCCGCCAATGTCCGCCCGCCGGCCTCGACCTATGTCATGGCCGAAGTGCCGCTGGAAGACCGGCCGGGCTGGCGCCGTGTCGGCCTCAGCGTGAAGGTGCCGCGTCTGCTCGGCCTGATCCGGGGCACTCGCGCGGCCGGCGGCGAGGTCGAGCATGTCTACGATTATTAGGCGCCTCTGCCATGCCGCGCTCGCGCTGGCCGGCTGGGCGGCGGTCATGCTGGCTCTGCCCTTCCTCGGCCCGGCCGGCCGCCAGGTCGCCGTGGTCGGCGATCCGTCGGCGGCGGTGCGCGCCGTCGCCCGGGCCGGCGGCGAGATCGTCGAGATCCGCCGCAGCGCGGTGATCGCCAGGGCAAGCCCCGCCGCGCTCTACCGGGCCGGCGCCTGGCTCGTGGTCGAGGGCCGGCTCGCCGGCGGCTGCGGAGCTTGATTCCCTCCCCCTTGAGGGGGAGGGTTAGGGTGGGGGTGTCGGGCGTTCGTGAGGATCTTCAGCCGCCGAGCCCCCTCACCCCATCCCTCTCCCCGCCGGGGAGAGGGGCAGGGCCGGCGCGTAGCGCGCGTACCAGCTGTTGCTGAACCGCCCTTCCGGATCCCAGCGCCTTTTGGCAGCGAAGAAATCGCGGATGTTGGGGTAGGAGCGCTCGAGCTGCTCGGCCGTGTAGTGGAGCTGATAGGGCAGGAAGAAGCGACCGCCGAAGCGGTGGGTGAGGTCGATCAGCCGGCCGGTCAGCCGCCGCATCCGCTCGGTCCCTTGCGCGTCGGTCGACTGGTTGATGTAGAGCACCACCGAGAAGGCGGGCGCCGGCGCGTAGCTCAGGACATTATGCTCGGCGTCGACGGCGCGGATCGAGGCGTTGACCAGGTTCACCTCCTCCTCGCGGAACGCGATCCTCAGCGCGTCGATGAACGGCACGATCCGCGCCCGAGGCACGAAATATTCGTGCAATATGTCGGTCTCGTCGCGAAGGTTGTTGCGAAGATAGGGGACGCTGTCGTGCATCGGGTCGTTGCGGCTGACCAGGCAGGCCTCGCCGTCGCCCATCGCCTGCGCCCGCGTGATCGTGCAGGTCTCGAAACGGTGCTCGAGATTCTTCTCCGCCCACCATTTCAGCGCGCTCAGCCAGCGGCCGCGCTTGGCGAGGTTGACGAACAGGCGGCGCGAGCGGGTCGCGCTGACCTCGCCGAGCGGCGGCCGCTCGCCGCTCTGGTCCGGCACCCGCCGGTACGAATAGACCAAAGCTTCCTCGAGCAAGGAGCCCGGCGCCGTCGACAGGTGCGTGTAGGTGAGCGCGATCCCGGGGTCGGCCGCGAGCCGCGCGAACGTCGCCGGGAACTGGTCGTGGCGGATCAGTTCCCGCTCCGAGGCGTAGATGTCGTTCGGCACCACCTCCAGCTCGGCCGAGAGGATCACTCCGAACAGGCCGTAGCCGCCGACGGCATGGGCGAACAGCTCGGGTTCCGCCTCGGGCGAGGCGGTCACCACCCGCCCGTCGGCGAGCATGATGCGAAGCGAGCGGATCGAGCCCATCAGCGCCCCGGCGCGATGGTCCATGCCGTGCGCGTTGACCGAGATCGAGCCGCCGACCGTGAAGATGTCGGTCGACTGCATCGCCTTGACCGAGAAATGCGGGTGGAGCGCGTTCTGGACGTCGTGCCAGGTCGCCCCGGCGCCGACGGTCACCGTCCGGCGCCCCCCGTCGAGCCGGATCGCGGCCATGCCGCGCATGTCGAGCATCACCCCGCCGCGCTGGAAAGCCTGGCCGCCCATCGAGTGCCTGACCCCGGCCGGCGAGACCGGCAGCCCCCGCGCGCGGGCATAAGCCAGAGCCGCCGCCACGTCCCTTTCGTTCCTGACGGCGACGACCCCGGCGACCGGCGTCCGGCTGAGGCAGGAGGCGTCGTTGACCGTGCCGCCGCGCTGCGCCCAATGCGGCTCCGGCACCCCCGGCGCCGCCGCCGCAGCGCGCGGCGCGGGCAGCGGCGTCAGCACGCTCCCGCAATCCTTTTCGCCCTCGGGCTCGGCGGCGAGCGGGACGACGTAGATTCCCGTCCCCGCCGCCACCAGGGCCAGCACCGAAACGGTGATCAGCAGCTTCTTGCGCCTCATCGCGTCCCCCCTCGCACGATCCTAGCGACGACCCGCCGAGGGGCAAGCCGCGGGCTTGATCTCGCTGCGCTTTGCGTGGACCATCGGGCGGACTTCGAGGGGATATCAGCATGCGCCACGCCGCTTTCGCCGCTTTGCTCGCCGCCACCGCCGCCTCCGCCCAGCCGCCCGCCTGGCGCCCGCAGCCGGTCACCGACGCCACCGAGCCGTCCGAGGTGGTGGCCAATTCCGCCGTCTCCGACTGGCGGCCGATCGATCCGGAGAACCTGCTCGTCCTCGAGCTCCAGGGCGCCAATGGAAATCCGGGGGGCACGGTGGTGATCGAGCTCGCCCCCGTCTTCGCGCCGGTCCATGTCGCCAACATGCGCCGCTTCGCCCGCGCCGGCTGGTGGAACGCCGCGACCGTCTACCGGGTGCAGGACAATTATGTCGTGCAATGGGGCAATGGCGACGCCGAGGTCGCTTTGCCCGACGGCGTCGTCGCCGAGCCGCCGCCCGAATATGAGCGCTCCCTCGCCGGCTTGTCGATCCGCCCGCTCGGCTTTCCCGACAGCTACGCGCCGATGGTCGGCCATGTCGACGGCTGGCCGGTCGCTTACGATCCCGAGCGGGGCATGGCCTGGCTCACCCATTGCTACGGAACGGTCGGCGTCGGCCGCGACGTCGCCCCCTCGACCGGCACCGGCGGCGAGCTCTACGCGGTGATCGGCCACGCGCCGCGCCCGCTCGACCGCAACATCGCCAATGTCGGCCGGGTGATCGAGGGCATGGCCCTGCTCGCGGCGCGACCGCGCGGCACCGGCAATCTCGGCTTCTACCAGGTCGAGCGGGGCGAGACCCCGATCCCGATCGCCGGCATCCGCCTCGCCGCCGACATGCCCGAGGCGGAGCGGCCGCGATATGAGGTCCTGCGCAGCGACACCGGGACCTTCGCCCGCTACGTCACCGGCCGCGCCAATCGCGGCGGCACCTTCTTCCGGGTGCCGGCGGGCGGGGTGGACGTGTGCAACGTCAACGTGCCGGTGCGGCGCAAGCCGGCGCCCTGATTCGCGAAGGGGCCGAAAGCTGACGGGCCGGGCGGTCTCCCGCCCGGCCCGGCTGCCGCAAGGCCCCCCTCCGGTCACGCACCGTATTTACACGGTATCGACCAGGGGAGAAAGAGTTTCGAAAAAACGCCCGCCAGGGCCTCGAGGCCTTGGCGGGCGAGCGACGCCACTCCTGTACTCAAATGGCACTTCAAGCGCAGGCGGGGCGAGTTCCTGCCGTCTCCCTCACGCCGCGTGGGCGTGGCCCGGATCGGGGATCATTCCCCGGCGCACGGTGCGCACGATCTGGCCTCCCGAGATGAGCGGAGCGCTCTCCAGCGGCAGCGCGGTGCCGCAAAAGGCGCATTCCGCCATGACCCGGCCGATATACCAATGGGTCCGTCCGCAGCCCGGGCAATGATTGGTCTCATGATCGCGATAGAAAATATGATAGCCGCGCTGCGTGACCGGTGGGATCAGGCTGCCGCCGCGGGCTTCGAGCACATTGGTCGCCATTACATCGGCTCCTATATTCGAACTGCCTCGCTCAACGCAGGCCGGACGGCACAAGTTGCATGGCGATGAGACGAACCGAGTCCCGCTGTTGCACGCAAGCCGCAGCGGTTTCGCGGGCGCCACGCTGGCACGAGCCGGGGCCCGGGCGCGAAAAGGGCGGCGCGGGCTGATCGCCCGGCCGCCCCGTTTCAGCGTCGGCCGGAGATCTATTCGGCCACCGGTGCGCCGCCGGCCGGGGCCATCGCGATGCGCAGCGGATTGGGCCGCAAATCGTTCATCGAGCCATTGGTGCCGTCGACGGCGGCACCGAATGAGGCGGGCGCCCTCCCTGGGCGCCTGCGCCTCAACAAACGGCCAATCGCCTCTGATGCAAGCGAAAAATCGGACAGTTCCAGTAGTTTCGTCTCCATGACAATCGTCGTCGCGCGGGGAACCGCGTGACCGCTCGCGCTTTCTTGTCTTATGGCCATCCTGTTCAGCGAACCCGCGCGCGCCGCCCCCGACCCGCCGGGCCTGATCCTCAGCGCCGCCGAGGTCGCCCGTCAGACCGCCTTGCGCGCCGCGCTCCGGTCGAGGCTGACTCGCCGATGATGCGGCGGGTGCGAAATATCCCGCGCCGCTTCCTCGCCGCCGGCGCCGCCACCCTGGTCCTCGCGCTGGCGCTGGTGCTGACGGTGGGCAATCTGGGCGGCCCGGCCGAGGGCATGAACCCGGCCGCGCTCGAGCATATCGAGGCCAAGAACCGCCGCGCCGCGCTCAAGGCCGCCGCCGTCCAGCGCATCGAATCGGCCGAGGCCGCCGAGGCCGCCGACCGCGCCGCCGCGCTGCGCGAGGCCGAGGCGAACGGCGCCGCCGCGGCCGAGGCCATGCTCGCCCGCTACCCGAACGAGGAGCCGGCCGCCGCGAGGCGCTGACGGTCGCCCGTCACAAGCTCCAGTGCAGATGCCGCGGCCAGCGGTCGAGCCGGCGGACGTCGTCGAGCATCTGCCAGATCCGGTCGACCTCGGCCTGCTCGGGCGGCGGGTCGAGGTCCGGAATCTCCCCGTCGTCCCAATCCGCATAAGGCTCGACCAGCTTCATCCAGGCCGCGTCGGCGACCGCGATCGCCTGCCGGTGCGCTTCGCAGGTTCGCCTCACCCAGGCCACCCGCGCCGCCGTCCGCTTCAGCTCCGCTTCCTCCTCGGCGGCCGGGTCGGCCGCGACCGCCGTTCCGCGCCGAAGCCGGTCGATCGTCCGCCGCCGCCACGCCGCGCCGCCGCTCACTGCCCGTCCTCCCGCACCAGGCGGCAGCAGCGTTCCGTCCGGCCCCTCGGTATAGCCCTGCGCCCTCAGGCGACGGTTGTAGACGTCGAGATGCTTGAGGATCGACTCGGTCAGCTGCGCCTTGCTCGCGCGGAGCTTGCCCTTCACCTCCTTTTCCGCCTCCTTGCGCAGCTTCTTCATCACCGCCGCCTTCGGCATCTGCCCGGTGCGGCCGTATTTCTTCGGGTTCGCCCCCCTGCATCAGCAGCCGCAGGATCGAATCCGACGGCTTCACCCTGGTCGAGACCAGCTTGCCGTCGCGATAGATTTTCTCCTCGGCGCCCTCCGTCGCCCGCTTGAAGGCGATCAGGTCGAGCTCGACCCGTCACCCGCACCCACCTCGTCCTCTTCATCCATCGTCCTGCTCCCGCGATTCCGACTCGCGGGAGAACAATAACAGAACAAATCCCACAATTGTTCAAATAAATGCATTTCGAGTTCAACGCCCGGCAATGCCGCCGTGGCGACGAAGCGAGAATTGACTCGCCTGGAAATCCCGACCCGATAAGGTCACCGCGGCAGGGAGTCGCACCGATGAGCGTCAAGCCGATCGACCTTTCTTGCGATTCATGCGGAAGCAATCGCCTCCATTTCCCGGCGACCGACGACGGCCTCGTCACCTGCGAGGATTGCGGGTCGAATGGCCGGACCTTGTCCGACGTGAAGTTGCAGGTCGCGCAACAGATGGCGGACGCTCCCGAACAGGCCGAACGCCTTTCCCGGAAGGCGGGCAAAGACCAGGCGTCGCTCCGGGAGCGTCATCTGGAGGAAGTCGAGGAGAGCCAGGCCGATCTGCGCGAGAGCGTCGCCGAAACCGACCGCCTCGTCGTCCAGTCGGATGAAATGCATCGCCGCCACCTTCGCGAGCGGGACGCCGAGCGGAGCTGATATTCCGCCCGCGAAACTTTATCGTCCGGGCTTCGTTCTATTTCAGTTCCTCCCAGGAGAATTGAAAATGCGTAAGCTCATCTTTGCCGCCACCATGGCGGCGATTGCCATCCCGGTCGCGGCCACTCCGGCCGCCGCCCAACGCGGCTATGCCGCCCAGCGCGGCTATAACGAGCGCCAGGAAGCCCGCGAATGCCAGCGCGAGCTGCGCGACGCCGATACGCGCCGCGAATATCGCGAGGAGCGCCGCGAATGCGCTCGCGAGCTTCAGCGGGCCCGGATCCGCGACTGGCGGACCTACAACCGCTACGATTACAATCGGCCGCCGCCGGGCGGCGCTTATTATGCCGACGATTATTATCGCGACGGCCGCTACTATAGCGAGCGCCGGCTGAGCTATAACGACCGCATCTATCGCGGCCGCGACGGCCGTTATTATTGCCGCCGCACCGACGGCACCACCGGCCTGATCATCGGCGCCGGAGTGGGCGCGCTGATCGGCAATTCGATCGACGGCGGCCGCTCGAGCACGCTCGGCACCATCCTCGGCGCCGTCGCCGGCGGAGCGATCGGCCGCGAGGTCGACCGCGACAGCCGACGTGGCCGCGACCTGCGTTGCCGCTAACGAACTCTGACGTGGGGTGAGAAGGGGCGCTCCTCGCGGGGCGCCCCTTTTTTATCTCACTTCAGCTCCGCTTGGCCGGGAAGGGAGCATTTTGAGAATCGCCCGTCCTCTACAGAGCGCGGGATCGACGGCGATCCGAGGATGCCGACGCCCATCATGCGACCGCCCGTTCCCGCCACCCGTCCGCCGTCTGCCGAAACACCAGTCGCTCGGCCGCTCCCGCGTCCGCGCTTCCCGCCAAGTGCCAGGCGCTGGGCTCCCGCCGCATTCGCTCCAGATAGAGCACGCGCAGCAGCAGGCTTTCCGAGCCGGGAATACGGACTTTGCCCCGCTCCCAAAGGCTTACGGTCTGCTCCGAAGTCTGAAGGCAGCGCGCCAGCTCGGCCTGGCTGAGCTCCAGCCGCTTACGGAGGAAGCGCACTTCGGCGCCCGAGAGGTCGCGCTTGCGGGCGACCGCCTCGCCGATCGCGGCGAATAGCCCGGGAATGTCGTGGACGAACAGGATCCGGCCCTCGCTGCTATCGCGATATTCGAAGCCGTCCTCCAGGAATAGGTTGGGAAGGCCCGTCGTTTCCAACTGCAGCATCATGCCCTCCTTGGCATTCAAATCACGGGGACGACGATGGCGCCGTCATCCGGGACCTCGATCAGCGCCACCACCTCCAGCTCCTCGCCGGCGGCGAAACGGTGAACGGTCATTTTCCAGTTTCCCCTCGCATTCAGCGCGGGAACCCTCCGTGATCCGGCCGAGCATGAGGCACTTCAGCACATCCCTCGGTCACGCCTCGCTCGATCATCCGCCGCCTGCAATGCGCCTCCTCAAAAGCCGACTCGGCCCTCGCGCGCCGCCTCGCGAAGGGGTCGTTGCGCGTCCGGCCGCGACAGGTTCGAGCCGTCCTTTGCTATACCCATAATTATTACGGGTCGGTCCTCAAAGTCAACTTCATCCATAATGGTTATGGGTTGGCCCAATGAGGACATGCCGGGCACTCCCTTCCCCCAAACCGCCCGCCTTGCTAGAGCCCCCTCGATTTCGGAATCTGTTACAACGGAAGGGGCGCTTCGATGACCGCGACCGGCCACGACACATTGGGAACCCGCTCCACGTTCGAGGTCGGCGGCAAGAGCTACGCTTATTACTCCCTCGCCAAAGCGGCCGAGAAGCTTGGCAATGTCGACAAGCTGCCTTTCTCGATGAAGGTGCTGCTCGAAAATCTGCTTCGCTTCGAGGACGGGGTCACCGTCACCGTTGACGACGTCCAGGCGCTGGTCGACTGGCAGACCGAGCGCTCGTCCAGCCGCGAGATCCAGTACCGGCCGGCGCGGGTGCTGATGCAGGATTTCACCGGCGTCCCCGCCGTCGTCGATCTCGCCGCGATGCGCGACGCGATGGCGCGCCTGGGCGGCGATCCGCAGAAGATCAATCCGCTCGTCCCCGTCCACCTGGTCATCGATCACAGCGTCATGGTCGACGAGTTCGGCACGCCCAAGGCGTTCGAGCGCAACGTCGAGCTCGAATATGAGCGCAACATGGAGCGCTACCAGTTCCTGAAATGGGGCCAGCGCGCCTTCGACAATTTCGAGGTCGTGCCGCCCGGCACCGGTATCTGCCACCAGGTCAATCTCGAATATATCGCGCGCGGCATCTGGTCCTCGCCCGAGCGCGGCGCCAGTGGAGGTGGGGGCGACCGCCGCGCCGACGACCGCCGCCAGCTCGACATGGCGGTGGAAGAGGATCGCCGCGAGGCCGAGCGCCGCTCCGGCGAGGACCGCCGCGGCGGCGACCGCGGCCCGGCCGAGATCGCCTATCCCGACACTCTGGTCGGCACCGACAGCCACACCACCATGGTCAACGGCCTCGCCGTTCTGGGCTGGGGTGTCGGCGGCATCGAGGCCGAAGCGGCCATGCTGGGCCAGCCGATCTCCATGCTGATCCCCGAAGTGATCGGCTTCAGGCTGACCGGCAAGCTCAAGGAAGGCACCACGGCGACCGATCTGGTGCTGACCGTCACCCAGATGCTGCGCAAGAAGGGCGTGGTCAATAAGTTCGTGGAATTCTATGGCGCCGGTCTCGACGATCTGGCGCTGCCCGACCGCGCCACCATCGGCAACATGGCGCCGGAATACGGTGCCACTTGCGGCTTCTTCCCGGTCGATGCCGAGACCATCCGCTATCTGAAGGCGACCGGCCGCAAGGCCGACCGCATCGCCTTGGTCGAGAAATATGCCAAGGCCCAGGGCATGTGGCGCGACAAGAAGACGCCCGATCCGGTTTTCACGGATACGCTGGAACTGGATATGAGCACCGTCGAGCCGTCGGTGGCCGGACCGAAGCGTCCGCAGGACCGCGTGCCGCTCAGCCAGACCGCCGACTCCTTCAACAAGGCGCTGACCGAGACCTTCGGCCGCAAGGGCAATGAATCGCGTCTCTCGGTCAAGGATGCGAAATTCACCCTGGGCGACGGCGATGTGGTAATCGCCGCCATCACCAGCTGCACCAATACCTCCAATCCCAGCGTCATGCTGGGCGCCGGCCTGGTGGCCAAGAAGGCGGTCGAGCTCGGCCTCACCAGCAAGCCCTGGGTGAAGACCTCGCTCGCCCCCGGCTCGCAAGTGGTGACGGATTACCTGAAAAAAGCCGGCTTGCAGAAGTTCCTCGACAAGCTCGGCTTCAACCTGGTCGGCTA
>Ga0190274_10001056_pt1 | contig 16083 bp, 10 predicted proteins | sample Popmic531T_FD_133002 | JGI IMG/M metagenome (GOLD analysis project Ga0190274, IMG submission 133002) | Populus adjacent soil microbial communities from riparian zone of Yellowstone River, Montana, USA - 531 T | ecosystem: Environmental > Terrestrial > Soil > Riparian zone | place: USA: Montana...
AAACGCAGTTTGTTTTCCACGGTTTCCATAGCCGGGTTTTTGTCTGGCTGGTTCATTCGTCAATGAGCTCCGCGCTTAGCTTGCCGCCGGCAGCCGGTTTTCGTAGCTGATGGCGAAGCGATTGAGTGCGTGCTTCCAGGCATGGACCGGCATGGTCCACTTCTTGGCAATGTTACGCAGCGCCAGATAGAGCAGTATGCTGACCGCCTCATCGTTGGGGAACGAGCCGCGCGCTGTCGTCAGCTTGCGCAGCGACATGTTCAACGACTCGATGGCATTGGTCGTGTAGAGCACCTTCCGAATCTCCGGCGGATGTGCAAAGAACGGGATCACCCGGGTCCAGTTTTGGCGCCAGGACTTGGCAATCAGGAGACTTCGTATCCCACTTCAGACTAAACTCGCCAGTTGTTGCGCGGCTTCCAGGTCCGTTACCGCGGTGTAAATCAGCTTTAGGTCTCGGGCCACTTCCTTGCGCTGTTTCCAGCCCACTTAGTTCAGTGAGTGCACCAGGTGCACGATGCACAACTGCACTGCGGTTTGCGGAGGACTAAAACCAGCGCAGTCGGCATCGATGCAAAATGGATTGGGTGTGGGAATTTATCGTTGATTCTGTTGCGGGCTTCCTGTGTGGCAAACCAAGTGCCATGCGTCTACCTCGCAAAGGATGTTCTGTTGTGCGCCATCGGCGAGAGCTTCAACCAGTAGGTCGTTTTTTCTTCACGCGTTTGCGAGATAGTGGGATTAGGCCATTTTCTGGATGGGTGGCCGCGTAGTCGCGCAGATATCTGAATTTTCGTTTGAGCGGTTCAATCCCGTGCAGCTTGGTGAAGCGTAGAAGAAATCGCGCCCAATGCTTGTTTGCTTGAGCATTCTGGCAGTTGTTTCCATTCCTGACGCATTGAGTCCATGGACCTTTACCGGACTGTTAGGCAACGGATACCCATTTCGAGCGGGATTCTGACGAGGCAATTCAGTGCGCCAATTCGAGTTCTTGACAACCAGCCATTATCCGACTAAGGTGTCGCCTTCTCTTCACCTGGCGGAATTCTCATGAGCTTCTTGTATCGCCGCCAGGCTCGAGGCGTTCCAGCATACAAAACACAAAAACGTATTACAGACCAGTTCGCTCGATCTTCCCCAAAGTGGAGAATTGTTTCATATGGATCAACCTCAGGCTCCAATCGAGACGATTGAAGTAGATGTTGTCGTAATCGGCGGAGGAATTCAGGGTCTGTGGTTGCTCGGCGATCTCATCGACGCTGGGTACAACGCGATCCTGCTTGAGAGAATGCGCCCGGGCTTCGGCCAAACCGGGCACTCTCATGTATTCCTTCATCAAGGCCACATTTATGCGGGCATGGCAAAAGCAGGGATGCCAATAGCGGATCAAAACATTATTCTCAACCGCATTAAGCATGTTCAGGGAGCAAATAGCATTTGGCAACAGGAATTGCGCAGCGGTAGGCTGACGGGTCTGCAACCAATCACGAGCACGTTTTACATGGCTTTTAGCAATGCGAGTCGAGGGGAAGACTTCAAGGACTTATGCAGGCGTGGTTCACTTACGTGCGATGAACCGCAGACCCATCCTGCCGAGTTTGGAGCTCTGACCCAAAGGCTTTATCAGGCTGATGGCATGTGTCTGGACTCAAACCAACTCCTTACTCATTTACTGCAGTCCGGAAACCTGACCGAAAGGGTTGGACTCTGTGAGATCGTCAGTGTCCAACCAACTTCCTCCGGAAGATTTCATTTAATTGACAAAAAGAAAAGTCTTCGGATCGAAGCCTGTGCTGTGGTTCTTTCGGCTGGTTCAGGGAATGAGCACTTGCAAGGGTTATTTGGTCTCGATGCCTTAACCAACGGCTCAAAACAACAGACCGTGAAGACATTCATGTTAGTTATCGGAGAAATTAACGAACCTCTTCCAGCGAACACGGGCATGCATCTTGACTTCGACGGTCTGTTTCTAGTTTCTCGTAAGGATTCTAATGGGCGAACAGTTTGGCTGATTGGTGACAAGCAGCGCAAACTAGTGGCCGTTCCAGGGGATATCAGCGCGTTCGATCCAGTCTCGTGGTTCAGAAGAACAAGGTTGACGCTTGAAAAACTGTTTCCGAAGCTTATCAGTAGTCCTGACGATTATGAATGGGGCATTTACGAAGCCTCGAAGGCTGAGCTCTGGACCCAATTTGGGCCCGACGCGGCGGGGAAATTCCCAGGGTCATACCACTTCAAAAGAGTCCCGGCGTTGCCGGTATGGTTGGCGTGGCCCACGTTGTTAACTTTTGCACCGCTGGTGGCTAGCTTGATTGCGCAGGATGTAGCGACCGTTTTGAAGCCAAAAACGGTAGCGACAGATTGGCTTGTATGGAACGATTTCCGGATCGCTCTCGCGCCGGAGAATTGCCGCTGGAAGATAACTCCGTTGTTAGGTTGGAAAGACTTTGAAAGATGCTACGCATGACGATTGATCACGACGATCCAGACTCGACGACACCCTCTAATCTACCGATCGATTCTTTCCTTTCACTTATCGGCGCCGAGTCCATCGAAGTGATCTTGAGAGAACTGCTGGAACGTACGAAGGAGTGGATGCACGTCTCTCAAGCAGCTCTTGGATGGTTGGATCTTAATCACAACGGCTTTCGCGTATTGCCGCCGGGCAAGGGCAAGCGAAATTCACTCAACGGTTTTATCTCTTATGAAACTGCGGAGGAGCTCGGATTATTGTCTGCTGAAGAACCAATGGAAATATCTCCGCAGGCCTCGCGAGAGCTCGCCGGTTTAGCCCCTGCTGGTACGTTGGCGGTCCGGATTAACTATTACGAGCGAACCTCCGGAATTCTCATCGTCTTTCCCGAGCAGCATACTGATTCATGGTCTGATTCCGATCGCAACCTGTTGAAATCATTAGCTCGCATGGGTGCCGAACTCTGCGCGAGATTTGAGAAACGCGAAAAGCTCGAACGCCTGGTTGACTCACTTCAACAGATGGCAGAAAAAACAACTGGCTACGATCTGTATGACGTAATATTGCGCGAAGGCAAAGCGATACTCAACTGCGATCGCGGAGTCGTACGTGGTCTGAACTTACAAAACGGTCACTTAACCTACGAAGCGTCGAGTCCGAAAGCCCCGGACCCTTTTGTAATACTTGCGGGTGAGGGTGTCACCGGTTTGGCCCTCCAGCAACGGCGAACCTTTCGTATTCCCGACGTCGCCACAAAAGAGTGGTCAAACAGATATATGCCCCTTTGGCCTAACTTGACGCCGACAAGATCCGAAATTGCGTTACCAATACTGCTGCGATCTCGCGTACGAGTGAGAACGAGCGATGAATACGTCAACAAACCTCTTGGCGTGCTCAATTTTGAGAGTCCAACAATAGCTGCTTTCTCCAGTTGGAATCAGTATTGTGGCGAGATTATCGCTCAACGCATTGCCCCGATAATCGAACGCATCGAATATGATTCAAAGCTTGGCAAGGTGCGCCGAGCGTCGCAATCAATTGCGACAAAACGTGATTGGGACTCGATCATTGACACTCTTCTAAATGCCATTCGAGATTCTCTAGGTTATGAATTTGTCAGTCTCTCAACTGTAGACCAGGATGCAGGCGTTATCCGATGTGTCCACGTCCTTGGGCTTAACAAAGCACACGTCGCGGAGTTCAAGAAACTCGCCGTTCACAAACTTGATTCCGATCATGTCCTGGCAGATGTCGTGCATCACCGGCGCGTCGAAGTACCGGACCCCAACGATCCAAGACTTAGCAAGATCAGCGGTCGTTATGGTCTAAACAAGCTGATTCGAGTATTTGTTCCAATGGCAACACAAAGTGGAATTATCGGCGTCATAAGTGCAGGTTACGAACGAGAGTATCGCGAGCATATCTATTGGCGCGATGTTCAGCTGTTGAGGATCCTGGCTCAGTTCGGTGCAAATGCAATGGTGTTGTGTCAGCGCGAGGACATTGATCTCGTGAGTCACGAAATGAATACACCTTTAACTGCAGTTCGCTCAAATCTCGACAACCTGCGCCATAGACACAAAGAGCTTCTACCGGACGAGATCGATCGCGACCTCGAAGACATGGAGACTGATACAAATCTGCTTAGTTTTCAGGTGCAGCAATTGGAATACCGTCTTGGAGGACCACTGGCAAAGGCGCCGAAGCAGCAGCTTTACCTCGAGTCCGTACTGCTTTTTGGCGACATCATTTTCAAAACTATCAGTCAACTAAGAATGTCGGTTCGCGACCAGAAGTTGGACCCGAAAAAGATCAAGATTGTGGAAGATGATATTCACAAGATTCCGAAAATGAAGCTCGACAAAAACAAAATCAGTCAGGTGATTTTCAATCTGTTTATGAACGCAGTGAAATACCACGAGAATCCCGAAACGTTCAAGATCGAAATCGGCGCCGAGGTACAAACTGACCGCTATATTATTAAGTTCTGTGATTGGGGCATTGGAATACCGAAGGGTCTCGAAGAAATGATCTTCGAAGAGCGCTTCCGCGCGCCACTCGTGCGTGGCATCCGAGGGTCCGGCCTCGGACTCACGATCTCTCGTCAACTCATGCGTGAACATAATGGTGATCTGATCTTGCATCAGCGCAAGGATCCGACAGAATTCCACCTGATCTTCCCGAAACAACCAAGGAGACGTAATGAAAATCCTGTTCATTGATGACGACCGACGGCGAATGAAGCACTACGTCGACGAACTGGTAAGAAGTGGCAACGATGTGATCTTTGAAGATAATGTCGACGGGGCTCTGGCTACATTTCGCTCTCAAAATGACTTTGATTTGGTGGTCCTGGATATCTCGATGGATCCAGGAAGGGAATACCGGTTTGAGGACACTGGAGGAGGCACTCGAACGGGCTTGCCCCTGTATGATACTATCCGTACAGAGCGCCCCGAGCTAAAGATCGTGGTGCTAACCAATGTCCCGACGCTGCGACTTGCGTCGCACTTTGAAAGGGACAGTGACGGGTTATGGCGTCTGGTACACAAACCAGACGTATTGCCGCGCCAGTTCGCTAGTTTCGTGGGCGAATTCTTAACGGGTAAGGATGGTGAGGAGGCTGCATGAGCGTCGCCGCCCAACTTAGAAAGATCGGGAAGACCCTGGAGACGATTGAGAATTGGCGCGAGAAGCATGATAACGCCGGAGATGCCAAGGACTCGATAGATGAGTTGCCGCCTCCTTTACAAACGTGGGAAACCCGCGTCGAGTATTTCGAAACAATATCTTCCAATTTGATTAACGCCAGTCAGGCTGACGAAAGTGAAGAAATCGTTTCCACCGTCCGAGAACTGAAAAGCAAAGCCGATAAATCTGAACACATGCTCAATGTGGTGGTCAACGACTCCCAGCTCCCTCCCTACGAATCGGAAGCTTCAGTTCGCTATGTCGTAGATGATGAAGAGTTAATCGCCTCTCCCTCCATACAGGAGGGATTGATTGACCGCGCCATACATCATTCGGACCTCAACCTCAGACGGCTTGCGTGGCTTTCAATTTGCAAACAACTCGCTCAGAATCCTCCCGCGACGAATCATGGAGGATTTCACGGAAAGTTCGAAAAGCGTAAATTGAAAGAGCTTCGTGAACAATTCATCAGTATGAGAGCCGTGCTTGGGCCACGTGGCTCTATCCTGAACGCTGCGGAAATTCGCCCAGAAGCTGCGGTATTAGCAACAGAGCTATTGGAAGTCCTCGCCAACCCAGAGGGAGTCGACCGAAAGGAAGTAGCCCTGACTCTCGGTGAAATAGGTGGCCCCGAAGTCGCACTCATGCTGTCTGATGCGTTGCGCGCCGAGTTGGAAGAAAACAGCACAGACGAGGGTTATCAAGCGTACTTGGCTACCGCACTAGGAAAGCTTGGTGGACCTGACGCTATGGACTCGTTGTTGCGAGCTGCGACGACCGGTTCGGAGACAGTTCGTTTGAGCGCTTTGTCCTCTCTTGAATCACTGGCTACGGGCGGATATGTTGCGCTGACGGAATATCCTGAATCAGTCACGATCGAGAGCCCCGAGATGAGTGAGGCGTATGTTTACCTTGCCGACGAATTAACCGAGGTGATTTCTGCGGCGGAGAACCTGCCTTATGTTCGAAACAAGGCCGAGGATCTGTTGGAAAATGTGCGGACCTCACTGGAAGCTTCGCCTGTTATGGCGTGATCTCTTGCCATCGAAGGAACAAAAAGTTCAGCCCTGGTAGCAGGCTTTGAAGATTTCAATCCCGAAATTCTCGATCACGAAGGCAGCGACCGTTATCGGCATAAGTCACACGCACGTTAGGAACCTGCTAAACAGCGGCAAGCTCGGCTACTATCAAGTAGGAAGCCGGCCTGCTGACCTCGATCAGCAGGCAACGTTCAGCATCAATTACTATCCAATCCGGACTTAGTTTTTCTCCCTCCGCAGCTTCGTATTTGAGTTCTCCTAAAACGCGAACATCGCTCAACGCGTCCTTTAAGATCGCACCCACATACTCTTGAAAGGCATAACAAAAGCTTTCTCGGACGGGGTTACGTTTTCCGGGGCCTTTAAAGTGATCACAACCCGGCCCAAAGACATGAGAAATGCGGAGTGGAAGGTGAAGTGGGCCGGTTTCGCCGCAATCACCTGGTGCCGGTACCGGAGTTTGCGGACTCAGTTAGCTGATCAAGTGTGATTCTTGATCCGGCTTTGCTTCGTCCGACATTTCTAGTTTGTATCCCGCCTCGACAGCTTGTTCTACGGCCTTTGCAAAATCAACCAAATCTTCGTCAGTGTGGTTGACATAGATTTGAGCCGTGGTCTTGGGATCTTTGTGGCCCAGGGCGTTGGCGATGTCTAAGAGGTCAACGAGTTTCTTTACTCGAGTTCCGGGGGTGTGGCGAAGGTCGTGGAAATGAAGGCCGACGTCGGTGAGTCCCGCATCCTCTAAGGCTCCAGTCCAGGCTGTTCGTACGTTACTGGAGATGCCGAATACCAGTTGGTCCGAAGGCTTTTCGCCGGACCGCAGAACTTTGAATGCCTTCTTGGGTGGATTGGTGATGACGTCCAATAGTGCTGTCCGCACGCGGGTTGTCATTTTGGCGTCGCGGGTTTGCTTGTCTCCACCCTGGTCTTTATAGTTGAGCAATCCGTAAATGGTGCCGGTGCCGGTGAAATCAATTTGGGGCTTGGTTAAATGGATGAGTTCGCCGAAGCGGGCGCCAGTGTCTACAGCAACAATGATCAGGGCTCGAAGATGTCTGCGATCTTCTGTCTCGCAGGCCCTTAGTAATTTGATCTCCTGGTCGAATGTTAAGAAGAGACTCCGCTTTTTACGGTCGCTGGATCGAATGATTTCGTTCTTGCGAGCAAACTCGAAGGGGTTCTTTTTAATCCACTGATTTCGTTTTGCTTCATAGAGCATGGCGCGAAGGGTGGTGAGTTCGCGGGCTACTGTTCCAGTACTAATATTGACCTGGGTATCGTTAGGACCTCGACGGGTAGAGCGAAGGCGATGAGAGCGATAGCCTTTGAGATCGGCAACGGAAATTTCCTTCAACTTCTTTGTTTTGAAAAACTCTCTGAAGTGCTTGAGATGTGCTTTGTAGGTGCTTACATCTCTGACACCTGACAGCCTCTCGCCGGCTTCGTTGTATTCGGCTTCGACATAGATTTCGGTTTCACAATAGGTGGCCAATTGATCGAAGGTGCTGATATTGGGATCCAGCGCTTGTGGGCCACTCTCTTCGAGTTCAATGCGCAGGATTCGGAGGGCTTCCGTGGCGGCGGATTTGGTTCGCCGTTCCCGGTGAGCAAAGCGTCGTTTACCTTTTTCGTCGTAATAACAGAGTACGCCGTCGTAGACAACCTTGCCTCTTTTTGTTCGTTTGTAGACACCTTCAGTGTATCTCATCGGAAAACCTCTCGGGGTTCGAGTAGATTGGGGTTGTGAGTGAGGTGAAGCAGCGGGAACTGCGTCAATCCAACTTTAGCACAGGCGGTTTGTAATCTGATCAGTAATTGTGCGGGCAATTGTGCGGGCAGAGGGTAAAAAACGATATCAGGCCCAGTATTATTGGGGTAAAAAGTGGTCAAGGGGTGCGTTGACACGGTAGGGGTCTGGGGTTCAAATCCCCACGCGCCTACCATAGCTATTTATCACTCACTCAACATTCAGGCTTAAACGGGGCACTCAATCACTCATGGTTTAAGCTATAGACTTCAGGAAAAGAAGTTTTACACGCTACCAGGGCGGGTCCCGAAATCAGTCGACTCCTGGAGTGCGGTGGCCCGGCAACGCTTTGGACCACGGCACCGAGGGACGCGAGTGAGACGATCCACGAAATGACACGAACGGACACGAATAGACTCTGTTCGGGCTGTTTCGTGGATCGCGTCGAAATTTCCGGTAAGGGTTGGCCAAAGCGTGAACGGTACTAAGGCGATATAATTGGCGCACGCACCATTTCCACCGCGCCCTTCGGCTTTCAACGACAGCTATCGCGTTGCCTGGCCCAAGCGCAATAACGATTTGCGCGACAGTGCTGACTCAGCCTGCGTGAGGCCAGGTGCTCAGGTGATCTGAAAGCATGCCGAAAGCACACCGCCAAGTTTACGCAAGCCTCGGTCTTGCCGCGTTGTTGGTCCTGCTGGCCTGCGCCATCTCGCCGCCACTGGCCTTGGCGCAATACCGCTTCGATCATTGGACGGCGAACGACGGGCTGCCGCAGAATTCTGTTTTTGGAATAGTTCAAACACGCGACGGTTATCTGTGGCTGGCGACTGTGGACGGGCTGGCGCGGTTTGACGGCGCGCGGTTCACGATTTTCAACAAAAGCAATTCGCCAGGCATCATCAATAATCGTTTTGTCAGTTTGTTTGAGGACGGGCGCGGTGATTTATGGGCGGGAACCGAGGAAAGCGGCATTGTCCGTTTTAGCGGCGGCCGGTTTGAACATTTCGGCTTGGACGCGGGCATTCCGCGCAGTGTGGGTTCGATTGTGGCGGACGCGGAGGACGGAGCGATATTTTACGGCGACAATCAAACGATTCGTTTTCGGGACGGGAAATTTTCGCCGTTTGAGGCGCAAGTAAATTTTTCGCCGCCGGCGCGATCCGCTCGTTCGTCGAGCGTAAAAATTTTTTGCCGCTCCTCGGATTCCGAAAACAACTTTCTCGAATGTTTCATTAACAGGCGTTGGATCATTTTTTCGCTCGCTGACGGCTCGCCGAAAGAGAAGTTCCTATTAGTAGCGCAGGCGGCGGATTTCAACGGGTCAAGGTTCGGTTCACTAGCGCAGGAAGCGAACGGAACCATCTGGCTGATCACTGCCGACGGGCGCGTTGCGCGGGCGGAAAACGGGCGCGTCACCGCCGTTTACGACGAGCGCGACGGTTTGCCGAAATATCCTTTGCGTTTTATGACCGGCTCGCGGCTTGGGCTGGTGGCGAAAGACGCGGACGGTTCGCTGTGGCTGGTTGATTTGCCTTCGATGCAAAAGGAATTGCTGCTCAAAAAAGCCGCCGTTCCGCCGCCGCTCGAAAGGGAGATTTTATCAACCTATCAGGACGGCGAAGGCAATCTCTGGTTTGGCACGACGCGCGACGGTTTGTTTCGGGCCAGAAAACAAATCATCACCGCTTATTCCGAGGCGGACGGAATCGCGGACAAAAACGTCTATCCGATTTACGAAGACCGCGCCGGGACGATTTGGATCGGAACGACGGGCGGACTTTTCAAATATGGAAACGGGACTTTTGCTTTAATCGAATCCACCAGAAATTTTCTCGTCAACGCCATCGGCGAAGATGCTGCCGGGCGCATTCTCATCAGCGATGGCGGCACGTTATACGTTCAGGAAAACAATCAGTTCGTGCCGTTTGAGCGCGGAATAATTCCCGGTGACGGTTACATTAATGCGATTCACGCCGACCGTGAAAACGCGCTCTGGATAGGCAGCAACTATAACGGGTTAGGTCGTTTCAAGGACGGCGTTCTGGAGAGTTTCACAACCGCAGACGGGCTTGCTGGAAACGACGTGAAAGTCATCATCGAGGCACGAGCAGGCGGGCTTTGGATTGGAACTTACGACGGCTTGACGCATTACAAAGACGGCAAATTTACAAGCTGGCACGAGACGGACGGCTTGCCGAGCCGCACGGTGCGCTCGCTTTACGAAGATGCTGACGGAACGCTCTGGATAGGCAGTTACGACGGCGGTCTTGGCAGATTCAAGGACGGAAAATTTACCCGCTACAATACGAAAACGGGTTTGCCGAACGACGGTGCGTTTCAAATTTTAGAGGATGACAACCGCCATTTTTGGATTTCATCAAATCGCGGAATTTACAGCGTTGGCAAAGACGAATTAAACGAGTTTGCCGACGGACGACGCGCGAATGTGACGGCGGTTGCCTACGGCAAATCCGACGGAATGCTCAATGCCGAATGCAACGGCGGACGCTCGCCCGCCGGAATCAGGGCGCGCGACGGGCGGCTCTGGTTTCCGACCCAGGACGGCGTGGCGGTGATTGACCCGCAAAATATTAAGACTAATTCACAGCCGCCGCCGGTCGTCATCGAAACAATCAAGATTGATAACCGCTCGGTGGCGAATGAAACGTGGGAGTCCGCGGTCCGCGATTCGCGATTCGCCATCCAGATCAGACCGGGACAGGATAACTTCGAGATCGAGTATACGGCGCTCAGCTTTATCAATTCCGCCAACCTGCGCTTCAAATACAAGCTCGAAGGACTCGACCATGATTGGGTGGAAGCGGGGACGCGGCGCACCGCATATTATTCTTATGTGCCGCCGGGCGATTACACGTTCACCGTCATCGCGGCCAACAGAGACGGTGTGTGGAATACAGAAGGCAAGAGTCTGCGCCTCACCGTGCTGCCGCCGTTTTATCGCACGTGGTGGTTTCTGATCTTGATCACGTTAGCGACGGGTGGCGCAGGCTTTGCCGTTTTCAAATCCCGCGTTGCGCAGCTCGAACGGAGGCAAGCCGCGCAGCAGGTCTTTGCGCGCCAGTTGCTCGAATCGCAAGAGGGTGAGCGCAAACGCATCGCCGCCGAATTGCACGACAGTTTGGCCCAGAATCTGCTGGTCATTAAAAACCGCGCGCAACTTCAGGCTCTGACTTTGGCGGACGAGCAAGCCCAGGCGCAATTCATGGAGATCAGCGACGCCGTCTCGCAAACGCTCGATGAGGTGCGCACGATCTCTTACGACCTGCGTCCGCCGCATCTCGATCAACTCGGCTTGCGCACTGCCCTCGTGGCGATGATTGAAAAAGTCTGCGCCAGTTCGACAATTCAGTTCACACACGCGGTTGACGAATTGGATGGCATTTTTCGGCCCAGCGACGAAATCATGCTTTACCGCATCGTGCAGGAGTGTCTCAATAACATTCTCAAACATTCCGGCGCGACCGAAGTGGCGCTCAACATTGTCGTAGACGCCGGAGAACTGGCGCTCACGATCCGCGACAACGGGCGCGGCTTCACTCTCGATGAAGAAACGCGGCGGCGTGCCGGGCTTGGCTTGCAGGGCATTGCGGAGCGCGTGCGCATTCTGGGCGGCACGCATGCGATCAAATCCGCACCCGGACAAGGCACGACCGTCATGCTGAGGATCGCGTTAAAGGACAGGCAAAGATGAATGACCCCATTCGCATTCTGATCGCCGACGATCACCCGGTGTTCCGGCAGGGCTTGCGCCAGATCATCGAGACCGACCCGCAACTCAAAGTCAGCGCCGAAGCCGCCGACGGCGAACAGGCGCTCGCCCGGTTGCAAGACACGCCTGTGGACGTTGCCATGCTGGACCTGACCATGCCGCTCAAAGACGGCTTTGCCGTCGCGCGGGCGGCCAGGGAACTACGCCTCGCTGTGCCGCTCGTCTTTCTGACGATGCACAAGGACGAACATTATTTGCACGCCGCACTCGACCTGGGCGTCAGAGGCTACGTCCTGAAAGACAGTGCGATCACCGAGATCGTCAGTTGTCTGAAGGCCGTTTTCGCCGGACAGGATTACATCAGCCCCGCGCTTTCTTCGTATCTCATCCGGCGCAGCAACCGCGCCGCCTCGCTCGCTGCCGCGAAACCCGCGCTCGAACAACTCACACCCGCCGAACGCCACATCCTGAAATTGATCGCTGAAGGCCAAACGAGCCGTACCATCGCGGCTGAACTGGGCATCGGCATCCGCACCGTCGAACATCACCGCAACAACATCACGACCAAACTCGAACTGCATGGCAGCCATGCGCTGATCAAGTTTGCCCTTCAGCATCAGGCAGAGCTTTGAAACACTAAAAATCAGTAGGCAAAAGTTAAAAGGGCGACGCTTTTTTTCAGCGTGCAGACATGGCTTTGCTTGCCCGGCACACATGTGCCCTTTGATTTCTCTCCACCTCCGTCTGTAGAACTACCCATAAAAATTCGCAGAACTACCTATAGATTTTTCGTAGAACACTCCATTCACACCACCCGTCCGTTCAGGCACACTCCCACCTTCAAGGAATTTCGCACTGGTTCTAAAGATGAAACTCCTGATCATTGAAGACAACCCGCAGATGCGTCAAATGATTCGCGAAGTCGTGGCCGACCTGGCCGAAGAGGTGACCGAATGCGCGGACGGCCAAGAGGCCGTCGCGGCTTATCAGGCGCAGCAGTTGAGCGGGGAAGACCGGGTGCTGATGGATTTGCAGATGCCGGGCGTGGGCGGGCTGGAAGCTACCCGACGCATCCGCGCTCTCTTTCCAGATGCGCAGGTCATCGTCGTCACGCAATACGACGATCAGCACTGGCGCACGGCGGCAACCGAGGCGGGAGCCTGCGGCTATGTGCTCAAGGGGAACCTGATTGAACTGCGCGAGATGCTGAAGAAGCCGCCTACAGCTACAAGCTGAATCAGCGGCGCGGGTGATTCCTCCGGATGTTAAGGAAATGGCTTCCGGCATTTAATGTCACCCTCGTACCCCATTCCAACCAAGAGGGAGAATAAGAAGATGAATGGCATGCAGGGCTACGACGCGGTCGTGGCGGTCACCGAGAACAACATCAACGGGAATTTCTTTAATATCTTCGAGGAAGAGAATGGGATTCGTAAACATATCAACCTCGAAATCACAAAATCAGTGCCGGCCACGCTGGTAGGCGAGATACGGCCGCCGCGGGTCCGCCTGCGGGTCGACGGCGACCACCGCAAAGTTTTGTTCATCATCGACATTAAGAACTCACTTCTCACCCGCTATAGATATAGGAATACCTGGCCCCCGCTTAGTCAGGACAATATCTCCGGGACAATCGGGCTGGTTGCGAACCTTCGCCTGGACGACCTCGGCACCAGGGCCCATCCGGTTCCGAAGGAGGTGCAGGACAGGCTCAAAGACCCGAATTTCTCGGTCCGGCAGCTCTTCATGGATTTCCAGACCGCCGACATCACCACGTGGGACCCCAGGGAGTCGACGATTATGGACTCGCTGAAAGGCAATGACGCGGCTCGGGACCTGCTCCCGGCGATGATCAACGATTACTTGGGCCAACTCAGAGAGAGCGGGCATCTCATTCTGGGCTATGCCGTTACGACGAAGAACCCGAACACCACGCACTTTCGCACCCCTTCGATTCCGCCCACCGATCTCAACTTCTATGTCAATACCTACAAGCCGCAGACGGGCGCAAAGGACGAGCACGGCCTCGACACGCTTTGCTACCTGATGATGACGGAGAAACGGCAGATGCCGTCCGAGACGCCCTCGTGGTTCGGCAACTGGGTGAATAACTCGAAAGAGTACGGCAAGGTCGCCATCAGCAAGGAGAGCTTCTTCAACCGGTTCCTGCTGCCCCATCTGGCCGGTGCGGCGAATATCCACACGACGATCGTTGATAAAGGAGACTGGCAGGTGACGATCGACTCCAGGGTGGGCGGGAACTACACCCCGACTGCGGACGGAGGGGAATACGAAAGCCCGCCGGCCGAGCGACTATTTCAAAATGAGAATTCGGACTTGACATGGAAGGCGCTCCACACCTCGAAGGTTTCCGCCGCGGCCGGGGGCAGTAAGATAGAGCTCACGGGGTCGAGCCAAATTTTTATGCGGCATCAAAGGTGGTATGGAGTAAAGCATCACGCTATCGATAAAGTTGAAGCACTCGGCGTGCTACTCGAATGGTCCACGACGATCAGCCTGACGAGTGTGGAGAGGGGGGAATTGGAGGTGGACGTGTCCCCACTCATAGTACAAGAAAGAATGATGGGAAAGACCGGCTGGATCGGCATCGAAAGTGACGGACTCCCACCGGAGTTCAACGACATACTGCTTAACCTGTCGCGAAAAGTAAAAGAAGCATTCGCCGTGCCAGCACTCCAGAGTGGAATCGAGGAGGCGATCAACGGGATGAACTCTTTCGTCTTTCCGGGCGGCGCCGACTTCAAGCTGTTTCATCCGCGATTCAACGAGCACCGGGACCTCATCCTCGACCTGCAGTGGGAATCGTGACGGCGCTCCCGTCCGCCCGCTAAAAGCAAAAAGGGTACCCCGCATAGAGCAGCCGGCAGCAGACTTTAGACCTTGCCCCGATACCCGGCGCCCGCCACCGACTCCGCGGGCAAGGCCGGAAACAGTCTGACCGAGGAGGCGGAGGTCCGGGCCTCCGGGAAACGGGCCGGGACAACCGTCCCGGCCCGCACAGGGCGACCCCAGTTTTTTCACCCCGGGCAGGCCGCCGGGTTCGGTTCCTAAAGGAGAACGTCATGCGCATGATGAGCATTGTTCGGGAATTACACGACAAGAGCGGCAAGCCGCTGATGTTCGGCATCACCTTCGACGGAACGCTGGCGGCGGTCGGCGCTGCGTTCGGAGATGCCGAGGCCGTCCGGATCGAGAGCCCCGCACCCGCTCTGCCCTTCACGCACGCGGTGGCGGGCTCGCAGAACAAGAAGGGCGAGATCTGGCTGGCGGCCTCGTTCGGGACAGACGCCGACTCCGCGAGCAGCCTCTACGTCTGCGGCCCGCTCTCGAACGACACGACGGGCTGGCCGGCGATGTATGTTCTTGACGGCCGCCCCGGCGTGGCGCGGTTCAACTGGACGCCGAAACGCACGGGGGGTGAGAAGACACATATCCCGGAGATTCAGATCGGCACCGATGACGACGCCGCGGGGCCGCCGATGATACTCATCTCGACCACGCTCAAAACCGGGAAAGTGCCCCGCTACGAGCGCCTCTCGGCCGCGCCGGGCGACGACCTGGCGGAACCTTTCCCGAAGTTTGAGGACGCCACCGAAGTGCTCGATGTCGTCCTCGCCTCCCGGCCGAAGGGGCGCGGGGCCTACGCGCTTTACCGCATCGGCACGCGCGGGACAACGCGGCTTTGGACAACGCGGCTTGAGTTCGCCGGCGTGCCCCACCCCGATTACGACGTGCCGATCAAGCCGTTCACGCTCATCACGCCCCCCGGCGCAATGTCGCTGAAGACGGAAGTCGACGAGAACGGCCACACCAACCTGATCGTGCGCGGCAACGGCGTGTTCCGCTTCTCTTCCGCCAGACAGAAATCCCACGAGCAAGGCGAACAGATCGCCGCCGACGCCGTGTCGATCGCGCGGGTGACATCCCGGTCCGTCCTCACAGACGACTACGGGCATAACGAGCAAGGTGTGTTCGGGGCGCGTAAAGCCTTCCGGAGCACCATCACCGTCCCGGCCGACACCTGCCAGGTCCAGGTCTGGGCCACCGAAGCGACCCCGGCCGAAGTGGACGGCAGGGCCGTCACACTTGACCCGGTCAAAGCCGTTCGCGTCGCGCCCTCGGCCGTGTCCCGCCTCACGGTCAGCCTGTCGGCCAAAGGGATAACTTGTCCGACGCTCATAATCCGCACCGACGAGATGAACTATCACCAGCGCCTCTACATCTTCCCCGACGTCGGGTTGCACCGAACGATCACGGAACTTCCGGCCGGCTCCTTCCAGGCGGCGCGCCGCCAGCTGGGCATCGGCGAAATGCTCGGGAGTTCCGCCGACGGGATTCAGAAGGTGTTGCAGAACCTGACGCGGTCCATCCAGTACAC
>Ga0190274_10001057_pt1 | contig 16077 bp, 15 predicted proteins | sample Popmic531T_FD_133002 | JGI IMG/M metagenome (GOLD analysis project Ga0190274, IMG submission 133002) | Populus adjacent soil microbial communities from riparian zone of Yellowstone River, Montana, USA - 531 T | ecosystem: Environmental > Terrestrial > Soil > Riparian zone | place: USA: Montana...
CCCCTGCAGGAACGCCACGGCGACGTCGCGCAGCAGCTGGCGCAGCGCGTCGTCGCGGTCCGCGCCCGCGTGCTCGAGACCGGCCTGCGCGGCAGCGATGCGCGCACCCCGCTGGCCCCCGAGCTCGAGGCCCTGCGCGATCCCGAATCCCGCATCGCTGCCGCTGCCCCCGTCGTCGCGACTGCGCCGGCCGGCGCTGGTCTCCACGACCGGGTTCTCGCGGAACAGCGCGCTCGCGCCCACGAGCCGGCCGCGCGCCTCGTCGACGCGCGCCTGCGCCGCGAGCAGACGCGGTGCGCGCTCGAGCGCGCGCGCGAGCGCCTGCTCGAGCGTCAGCTCCGTCGCCGCGCTCCCGCGCGCAGCGCAGAGACACAGGGCCGCCGCGAGCGCGGCGCACCCGTACACGTAGCCATGTCTTGTGCGATCCATGGAGCTCTCACGCACCCGAAGAGGAACGAGCGCCCGGACGGCCGGGACGATTCGACTGCGAAGGGTGGCTAGAGCGCCTTTGGCACGTGGAAGATGTCGCGCGGCACGGCCGAGAACGCGAGCGAGGCCTCGCGATCCGCCGAGCCGCACGCGCTCGGCAGCGGCGGGAGCGCTGCACCCGGAGCCGCCACGAGCGGGCGCGCGAAGTGCGCACAGCAGGCGCAGTCGCTGCACGCGCCGGAGTCCTGCACCGGGTCGCAGCCCGACACGTCGACACAGCAGGTCTCGGAGTCGCCACAGAGCGGCACGCCCGACGGCGCGATGCCGACGAGCGACGCGAGCACTGCGAGCAGGACGAGGACCCGGGCCATGTTGGTTTCGTACACCATTCCGAGGCGCACGGCCAGCTGCCGGCTCACAGCAGCTCCTCCCACGCCCACACCAAGCGCCGGAAGTCCCCGTCGCGCTCGCTCGCGACATGCGGCGTGCCACGGGGCTCGTCGCGCACCTCGAGGCGGTCGGCGACGCGATCGTACTCGAGCGCCTGCGCCGCCGTGCGCAGGCCGAGGCGCCGGGTGCTCGCCGCGCGACCGGTGAACTGCAGCACGACGTGCGCGGGATCGGCGCGGAAGTGCAACGGCTGGGCAAGCGGGTCGAGCGGCAGGTTGCGGCGCACGAGCGCGCGCAGGTCGGCGGCACCGACCGGCTCGGGCCAGTCGCCGCCGAGCCCCGCAAGCACGAGCGGGACGCGCGTCTGCTCGTCGGCGAGCGACTGGCCGTGGCCGAGGAAGCCGTGCTCGAAGAGCGACTGGCCGTGGTCCGCGGTCACCAGCAGGGCAAAGTCCGGGCCCGCGCGCGCGGCGAATGCCGCCAGCAGCTCGCCGATCGCGCGGTCCACGTTCGCGGCCGCGTTGGCGTACGTCGCGAACAGAGCGTCGCGCGCCTCGGGTCGGATGTCGCCGCGCGCGAGCGGCACCACGCCGAGCAGATCGTCGAGCTCGGCGTGGTGGTACGGGAAGTGCGTGTCGTGGTAGTTCACGTACAGGAAGAGCGGCTCGGCGAAGTCGTGCTGCGCGAGCATGTCCAGCGCGCGCGCGTTCAGGCGCTTCCACGACACGGCCAGGCTCGCAGGCGTGCTGAATCGAGACGAGCGCTGGTCGATGTCGCGCCGTGCGTCGTAGAACACGTCTGCGCGCCGACTCCCGGTGAGCGCCTCGCTGCCGGCGAGCGACTCGTCCTGGCCCGAGAAGTACGCCACGCGGTAGCCGTTCGCGCGGAAGTCGTCGAGCAGCGTCGCCTGACCCGCGCGCGGATCGAGCGCGCCGGCGAAGAGCTGACCGCGCGACAGGTGCGTGTACGGCGCGTGCACGTACGCGCGCTGCGAGGACGCGCCGCGCGCCGCGAGCGCGTCGAGCACGGGCGTGACCGCGCGCCCGTTCACGCGCGCGCCGAGCAGGTCGGCGCGGAAGCTCTCCAGGTAGACGAGCACGAAATGCGGGCGACGCGGCCAACGCGGCGCCGGCTCGCGCCGCGCGTCCGCGAGCGCGAAGTCCGCCGGGTGGTCGCCGCCGATGCCGTTCTCGTCGATGCCGTTGCCCGGCAGGTCGCGCGCATACGGGTGGAGCGCAGCGTCGAAGGGCGCGGCATCCGCAGGCCGCGCGAGCAGCCCCGCACCGTCGCGGTCGAAGTCGGTCGCGGCCTCGAGCAGCGCGAGCAGCGCAGCGCCGCTCGGCTTGCGCTCGAGCCCCCAGGCGATCGGGCTGTCTGCCGAGCGCAGCGCGAGCAGCCCCGTCATGCCGAGCGCAGCCGCGGCGACACACGCGCCGGCGAGCGCACGCGCCGCCGGCAGCGCCAGCCGCAGCCGCTCGGGTCCGGGCGCGAGCCGGCCGAGCGCGCGGATGCCGAGCGCCAGACCGAGGCCGAGCCCGGCGAGCACGCCGAGCAGCGGTGCCAGATGGCTGCTGCCCTGTGCCAGGAGCTCGAGCGGCCAGTCACCGGCCAGTGTCAGCAGCAGGTCGAGGCTCGCCAGGTCGCCCAGGTAGCGCGTGAGCTCATAGCGGTAGACGTCGTAGACGAGCCCGGGCACGAGGCCCGCCGCAGCCGCGAACGCGAGCCGCTGCAGGGGGCTCACGGGCAACCTGCGCAGGAGCGGTGCGACCGCGAGCCACGCGCTGCCGACCAGCACCGCGTCGAGCAGCGCGGCCAGTCCGAGGAACGCCGCGACCTGGCTCGCGGACTCGAGGCGGCTCTCGGCCAGGAACCCGCCGCTCAGATAGTGGCGCCGCAGCTGCAGCAGCGCGGCGTCCACCAGTGTCAGACACAGCACGGTGCCGACCAGCAGTGACCAGGCGGGAGCCGCGCGCACACGCGCCAAGCTCTCCTGTCGGTCGGACGCGGCGCCCATCGTCGGCAGCATAGCCGAAGCGGGCGCTCGCGGGCGCTCCGGGCAGCGCCCGTGCACGGCGCGCCGCGCGGCCCAAGTCTCGCGCCCGCGGGTCGATAACGGAGAGTCGCAAGCGGCACCCGGTGGAGGCATGGAGTCCGCACAAGACCCTGAATTCATCGGCGATTTCCTCGTCGAGGCCCACGAGGGGCTGGATGCGCTCGACAGCGACCTGGTCGCGCTCGAGTCGGCGCCCCACGATCGCAAGACGCTCGACCGCATCTATCGCACGCTGCACACGCTGAAGGGCAACGCGAGCTTCCTCGGCCTGGTGAAGCTCGAGGCCATCGCGCACGCCGGCGAGGGCCTGCTCACGTCCGTGGTCGAGGGCAAGGTCTCGCCCACCGAGGAGATCGTCACCACGCTGCTGCGCGTGGTCGACGCGATCCGCGAGATCGCGCGCCAGCTCGAGATCCACGGCGCGGAGGGCGCCGCCGACCACAGCGCACTGCTCGCACGCCTGAAGGTCGTCGAGCAGGCGCCGGTCGCGAGTGCGGGCACGCCCCCCGCGCGCGGCGTCCCGGCCCAGCCTGCGCGCAACCAGATCGGCGAGATCCTGGTGCGCAAGGGCATCCTGTCGCGCGAGGATATCGATCACGCGGTCACGCTGCAGAACCAGGGCGATCCGCGACGCATCGGCGAGATCCTGGTCGAGCTCGGCAAGGCGCGCTCCGAGGACATCGTCGACGCGCTGCACGAGATCGAGCGCGAGCGCCAGATGCAGCGCAAGCCGCGCACGGTCCGGCTCGACACCGACCTGCTCGACAAGCTGCTGCGCCTGGCCGAGGAGATGGTCCCGGCGTGCAACCAGCTGATGGAGCTCGAGGCCGCGCTGCGCACCTCGACCCAGCACGTGACGCGCATCATGGAAGAGCTGCGCGACGGCGTGGCGCGCACGCGCAGACAGCCGATCTCGACCCTGTGGGAGCGCCTGCCGCGCGTCGTGCGCGACCTGGCGATCTCGTGCAACAAGCGCGTCCAGCTCGTGATCGACGGCGCAGACACGCAGATCGACAAGGGCTTCCTGGATGCGCTCCAGGACCCGATGACGCACATCGTGCGCAACGCCGTCGACCACGGCATCGAGCTGCCCGACGTGCGCCTCGAGTGCGGCAAGCCCGAGGAAGGCTGCCTGTCGCTGCGCGCACGCCGCGAGGGCTCGATCACGCACATCGAGATCAGCGACGACGGCGCGGGCGTGGACCTGGAGCGGGTGCGCGCCAAGGGCCTCGAACGCAACCTGATCACCGCGGAGCGCGCCGCCGGCATGAGCGAGGCGGAGATCCTGCAGCTGATCTTCCTGCCCGGCTTCTCGACCGCGGATCACGTGAGCAACATCTCGGGCCGCGGCATCGGCATGGACGTCGTGAAGTTCAACATCGAAGAGGCCGGCGGGACGGTCGAGCTCACGACGCGGCGCGGCAAGGGCTCCACGCTGCGCATCGCCTTCGAGGGCTGAGCTGTTCCTAGTGGCCTGACGGCGAGCTTGCGCGCGCCTCATCGCCGGCCGCGACGACGCGCGCTCGGCGCGCCATCAGGGACGAGCGCTCAGCGCGCCATCAGATAGCGGCCGATCTTCTCCACCAGCTGGTCGGGCGTGAAGGGCTTGGTCAGGAAGTCGTTCGCGCCGGCCTCGAGCGCCTCCTGCGCCTTCCCGAGCCCGCCCTCGGTCGTGATCATGATGATCGGGATGCGGTTGCTGACGCGCTGCAGCAGCGACCAGGCGCCGAAGTTGCGCTCCTGGTGGCGCGTCGCCTTGCGCAGCGTGCGCACGAACGTCAGACCGTCCATGTTCGGCATGTTCACGTCGCACAGGATCAGCTCGATGTCCTCGAGCTTGCCGAGCGCCTCGAGCGCCTCGTTGCCGTCGCCGGCTTCGACGAACTGCGGCTCGCTGACGCGGGCCCGGTTGGCCGCCATGCGCACGTTCTTCATGACGATCTTGCGCATGGTGGACGAGTCGTCGACCACGAGTACCTTCATCGGCTTCCCCTAGCGGCCCAACGGCGAGCCGTGGGCTCGCCGTTACGCCGTTAGTACGGACGGGACCGCCCTGAACCTGAGCCTGGCCGGCACTACAGCCGCCGGCCGCGCGCGTCGAGAAGGTCGGGAAGGGCCAGCGGGCCCGGCAGGCGGTACGCGAGGTGGAAGGCGAGCGACTCGAGCGGGCCGCGCAGATCGTGGCGTGCGCAACGAGGGCCGTGTTCGGCACCATGCTGGGGCTCGACCCTCGCCCGCAGCCCGCGTTCTGCAACCTGACACCGCTCGGTGCCAGCGAGCTCACGGCCATGATCGGCCTCGCCGGCGGCCAGATGGGCTCGGTGTCGATCCACTGCACGCGCGACCAGGGCGCGGCCTTCACGGCGGGCCTGATGGGCAGCGAGCCCGGCAAGGAGTCCGACGACGAGGTGCGCGACGCGCTCGGCGAGATCATCAACATGATCGCGGGCAACGTGAAGACGGCGCTCGCCGAGGCGCATGCCGCGCCGGTCGAGATCTCGCTGCCCACGGTCATCCTGAGCGAGACCTCGAGCGTGCGCGTCCAGGCCCAGAGCAGCGCGGTCGTGCCCTTCGAGTGCGCGCGCGGTCGCTTCAGCGTGGAGCTGGTGCTGACCGGTCTGCGCTGAGCGGCGCGAGCCAGCCGCGCGCCGCCAGCTGGTCGCGCAGGAGCTGCGCGACCAGCGCGTGCGTCTTCGCCAGGAAGTGGCGGTCCTGGCGGTAGTAGAGCGGCTGGCGGTCGCGCGCGTAGGTCTCGCGCAGCGGGGGCAGCAGATCCAGGAAGGCGATGCCCTCGCGCGCCGCGAACTCGGCCAGGCGCCCCTGCACCGCGTACTCCACGGGGTCGAGCCCGGTGACGTCGGCGTCGGGCTGGACCTGCACCTGATCGGGCAGCGAGACGAGCAGCAGGCGGGCACCGGCGGCGCGCGTGGTGCGGTCGATCTCGGACAGGACCGCCAGCGTCAGCGTCCACGCCTCCTCGCGCTGCTCGGGGCTCAGCTCCGGCCCATCCTCGACGGGCAGGCCGAGCGCGACGCGCACGCGGTAGCGCGCGATCTTCACGCGGTCGCTCCAGAAGCGGTAGAAGTAGCTGTAGCGGAGCCACGGGCGGTTGGGCCTGCGCGCCTGCAGCTCGGCCTCGGTCACCTGCTGACCGCGCAGCTGCACGAGCTTGCCGTCCTCGACCGCGAAGCGCACGAAGCGGTTCTTGAACGTGCCTTCCACGTCGTTCCAGAAGAACGCCACGATCACGACGTCGGGCTGGAGCCGCAGACCGTCCTCGCGCAGCACCACCAGCTCCTGGCCGGTGCCGTAGCCGTTCACCCCGGTGTTGATCACCTCGAGCCGCCGGTCGAGCGCCTCGAGGCGCGCGCTGAACGTCTCGTCGTTCTGGACGCCCACGCCGTAGGCGAACGAGTCGCCCAGCACGAGCACGCGCAGCCGGTCCGCGCGCTTCGCCCCGATCTCGGGACCGCGGAAGCCGAGCTGGTTGTGCTGGACGAGCGTGACGAACTCGGGCTCGCCATAGGGCACGCGAGCGCCGGGTGTGTTGCTCCAGCCGCGGGAGGCGTGGTCCTGCGCATACGCCTGGTCGAGCTTCAGGTAGTAGCCGCCCCAGAACAGGCGCAGGCCGAGCTCGCACACGAGCACGGCCGAGAGCAGGGAGACAGCGATCAGCAGCAGGTTCCCGAGCACTCGCCGCATCAAGCAGTCGCCACCAGCGAGCGATAGAGCGCCTCGAGCCGTTCGGCCTGCAGCTCGATGCGGTGGCGCACCAGGGCGCGCTCGCGCGCCGCCTTGCCGCGGCGTTGCCAGTCGGCGGGGTCGCGCGCGCAGCGCACGAACGCGCGCGCCAGCGCCTCCGGCTCCTCGTCGACCAGCTCGCCGGTCACGCCGTCGTCGACCGTCTCGGGCAGGACGCCGCGCTTGCTGGCGATCACGGGGATGCCGATGGCCATCGCCTCGAGCACCGCGCGGCAGGAGCCGTCGGAGCCGGGCACCAGGAAGACCAGTGCGTGGAACAGCGCGAGGATGTCGCGGTAGTCGCCGCTGCGGTAGCCGGCGCGGATCACGTGCGTCCCGAGCCCGAGGCGCTGCACCGGCTCCTCGAGCACCTGGTGTGCGCGCGTGCCGCGCCCCACGACCACGAGCTTGAGCTGCGGCGCCTTGCGCTGTGCGATGCGGAAGGCCTCGAGCAGCAGCTCGAAGCGCCGGTGTGGCTGCAGGCGCGCGACCACACCGATCACGCACTCGTCCGCGGTCAGCCCGAGCTCCTCGAGCACGCGCGGGCTGCGCTCGCGCGGTGCGAACAGCTCCGTGTCGACCACGCCCGGGACGACCGCCAGACGCCCGGCCGCGCCGCCCAGCGCCTGCGCGTCCTGCGCCAGCGCCGCGGACAGCAGCGTGAGCGCGTCGCAGCCGCGCGGCCCGTACAGCCAGCGGTTCCAGAAGCGCGCGGGAATCGCGTGTCCGTGGTGCCAGCTCGCGACCAGCGGCGTGCGCGTGCGCCAGGTGCCGACGCGCGCCAGCAGGTGGTCGCGCGTGTGGTGGACGTGGACCACGTCGTAGCGGCCGCTCGCGATGCGCTCGCGCAGCGCGCGCACCGTGCCGCGGTCGTTCCACGGGTGATAGCCCTGCCCGCGCTCGAGCTCGAGCACCGGCTCGACGCCGCGCGCCCGCGCGCGCTCGAGCAACGCACCCTGCACACCGTCGGGCGGCGCCGGGCACGCCAGATCGGCCGTGTGGCCGCGCTCGCGCAGACCACTCACGGCGTGGAGCATCGGCTCGGCCGGACCCGTCCACTTCCAGTCGGACGTCACGTGCAGAATCCTCAAGGGCCGCTTCCGCTTCTACTTTGAATTCGACTTCGACTCGGTCTCGGTGCGCGTGTGCGCCTGCTCGAGCTCCCAGAGCTTGGCGTATTTCATGAAGACATAGTAGGCGGTCGACACCGAAACGAGAAAGCCGGGCAGGCCCTTGCGCCAGCCACCGCGAATTAAAAATCCCTTAACGAAGCGAAACGGCGGACGCAGCACGAGATCGCGCAGTCGGAAGCGCAGGCCCTCGACGTGCATGCCCTCGGCCTGGCGGCGCGAGAAATTGTCGATCGTGCGGATGTGGTCCGCGAGATCGGCGTAGTTCCAGTGTAGGAGCCTCCCCGCGAGCGGCCGTACCGCGCCGTCGAGCTCCACGCGGTCGTGTGGGTCGCGCCCGGTCCAGTGGCCGCGCACGCGCCGGAACACGCGCATCTGCCGGTCGGGATACCACTCACCGGCGTCGTGCCAGACTCCGAGGAAGTAGGTCACGCGGTCGAGGACGAAGCCCGCGACGTCCGGCCCGGCCTGCGCGATCGCGCTCTGGATCGCTGCCGAGAGCTCGTCGGAGAGCGCCTCGTCGGCATCGAGGCAGACGACCCACTCCGAGGTTGCGCGCTCCAGCGCGAAGTTCTTCTGCTTCACGTAGCCGAGGAAGGGCTGCGTGATCAGCTTGTCCGTGTAGCGCGAGACGATGCTCACGGTCGCGTCGGTCGAGTTGGAGTCGACGACGACCAGCTCGTCGCAGAAGCGCAGTGACTCGAGGCAGCGCGCGATCCGGCGCTCCTCGTTGAAACAGATCACGACCCCGCTGATCGAGGGCCGGCCGGTCCCGCTCGCACTCACGAGCGCAGGCGCTCGACGGACAGCACACCGCGCAGCTTGGAGATCTCGCGGATCACGCTGTCGAGGTGCTTGCGGTCCTTGACCGCGAGCTCGAACGTCTGCAGCGCGCGCCGGTCGGGGCTGGTGGTGATCTGCGCGCCCTCGATGTTCACCTTCTCGGCGCTGATCTTGTTCGAGACCGCGGCGAGCAGGCCCGGGCGGTCCTCGGACGTGACGCGCAGCTTCACCCGCCGCAGGTCGCCGGGCGTGCCCTCCCAGGTGACGGGCACGCGGCGCGCCGGGTCCAGGTGGAAGATCTTGGGGCAGTTGCGCGCGTGCACGGTCACGCCGCGGCCGCGCGTGATGAAGCCCTCGACGGGATCGCCCGGAATCGGCGCGCAGCACTGGCCGAAGCGCACCAGCACGCGGTCCATGCCGTCGACGCGCACGCCCGACGACTCCTCGCGGCGCGTCTTGAAGACGCGCTCGAAGAGCGACGGTGCCTTCGGCGGCGTCGGCTCGGGCTCGGCCTCGCCGGACATCTTGCGCATGGCCAGCCGCGCACTGAGCCGCCCGTAGGCGATGGCCTGCAGCATGCCGCCGAGCGTCTTGTAGGACAGGTCCTTGGCCAGCGACTTGAGCTCGCCGGACTTGAGCGACTTCTCATAGCTCTTGCCGCGGCGCTTGAGCTCGCGCTCCAGGATCTCGCGGCCGAGCCGCCGCGCGTGGGCGACCTGCTCCTTCTTGAGCACGTGCCGGATCGCGCTGCGCGCGCGGCCCGTCACCACCTGATCGAGCCACTCCTGGCGCGGCCGCTGCGACGCCGAGGTGATGATCTCGACGGTGTCGCCGTTGGTGAGGCGGGTGCGCAGCGGCACCATCTGGCCGTTCACCTTGGCACCGGAGCACTGGTTTCCGACCTCGGTGTGGACCGCGTACGCGAAGTCGAGCGGACCGGCGCCCGCGGGCAGCGCGATCACGTCGCCGCGCGGCGTGAACACGTACACCTCGTCGGCGAACAGGTCGACGCGCACGGTCTCCAGGAACTCGTTCGGGTCGGCCAGGTTCTGCTGCCACTCGAGCAGCTGGCGCAGCCAGGCAAACTGGTCGGCGACCTCCGGGTTCTGCACGCCGGACTTGTACTTCCAGTGCGCGGCGATGCCGAGCTCGGCGACGCGGTGCATCTCCTGCGTGCGGATCTGCACCTCCATGCGCTCGCCGTACGGACCGATCACCGTCGTGTGCAGCGAGCGGTAGCCGTTGGGCTTGGGCATCGCCACGTAGTCCTTGATGCGGCCCGGAACCGGCTTCCACAGCGAGTGCACGACGCCGAGCGCCTCGTAACAGGTCATGTCGCCGCCGTCGACGATCACGCGGAAGGCGATCAGATCGTAGATCTGATCCACCGACAGGCTCTGGTCCTGCATCTTCTTGTAGAGGCTGTAGATCTCCTTCGGGCGCCCGCGCACCTCGGCGCGCAGGCCGGCCGTGGCCAGCACGGCCGAGAGCTTGTCGCCGATGTCCGCGACGTACTGCTCGCGCTCGCGCTTGGAGCCGTGGATGCGCTCGGCCAGGCGCTTGTAGATCTCGGGGTAGACCTCCTTGAAGGCGCGGTCCTCGAGCTCCTCCTTCATCCAGTAGATGCCCAGGCGGTGGGCGAGCGGCGCGTAGATGTCGAGCGTCTCGATCGAGATGCGGCGCCGCGCGTCCTCGTCCATGTACTGGAGCGTCTTCATGTTGTGGAGACGGTCCGCGAGCTTGATGACCAGGATGCGGATGTCCTGGGCCATCGCGACGAGCATCTTGCGGAAGTTCTCGGCCTGGCGTTCCTCGCGGCTCTGGAACTCGACCTTGGACAGCTTGGTGAGCCCGCTCACCAGGTGCGCGATCTCGGGCCCGAACAGCGCCTCGATCTCTTCCGGAGTCGCGAGCGTGTCCTCGACGGTGTCGTGCAGCAGCCCCGCGGCCACGGTCACGTCGTCGAAGCGCAGGTCGGCCAGGATGCCCGCCACGGCCAGCGGGTGCGACAGGTACGGCTCGCCGGACAGCCGCGTCTGGCCCTGGTGCGCCTTGGCGGAATACACGTAGACCCGTTGCAGCAGCGTGAGATCCGCGTCGGGATAGTTCTGCTGAACTTTGTCGACGATCTCGTTGATGCGAGTCATGGGTCCGGACCGTCCACTCCTGGACCGCCGCGCGGCCGGAGCGCGGCTCGCGCGCCTACGCCAGATCCGTTCGCGTCTTCCACTCGGGCAGCACGCGCCCGGGTGTCAGTCGCTGGGTCTCCACGATCTTCTTCAGGTCGCTCACACAGGCGGCGAGGTCCTCGTTGACGATCACGAAATGATACTTGCCCGCCTCGCCGAGTTCCGCCCGTGCGATCTCCAGACGCTTCCGGATCGCCTCGGGCTCGTCCGAGCCGCGCCCGCGCAGCCGGCGCTCGAGGTCGTTGACCGAGGGGGGGAGAATGAACACGGTGACGGCCTGGGGCAGGCGCTTGCGCAGCTGCTCCGCGCCCTGGACCTCGACCTCGAGCAGGAGATCGAAGCCCTGGCGGGCCGGACCCTCCACGGCTTCGAGACTGGTGCCGTACAGGTTGCCCTGGTACTCCGCCCACTCGAGGAAGCCGTTGGCGTCGATGCGCTCGCGGAAGGCGTCCCGGTCCACGAAGAAGTAGTCGCGGCCGTGGACCTCGCCCTGGCGCGGCTTGCGCGTCGTGTGCGACACCGAGAAGCGCAGGTTGGCATCGCTGGCGAGCAGCTGCTTCAGCACGGACGTCTTGCCCACACCGGACGGGCCGGAGACGACGATCGGAATACCGCGCGGGCGCTCGCTCACTCGACCTGACCCTCCTCCGCCGGAGTCGCCAGGCGCTGGGCGAGCGTCTCGGCCTGCACCGCCGACAGGATCACGTGATCCGAGTCGGCGATGATCACCGAGCGCGTCTTGCGGCCCTGCGTGGCGTCGACGAGCTTGCCGCGCTCGCGAGCCTCCTCGCGCAGGCGGCGCACCGGGGCGGCATTCGGCGTCACGACCGCGATCACGCGGTTCGCCATCACCAGGTTGCCGTATCCGACGTTCAGCAGCTTCATCGACAGCACTCAATCGACGCGGCGCCGCAGGTCATATCAGCGACCCGGCGCTGCGGGTCATTCGACGTTGAGGACCTGTTCGCGGAGTCTCTCGAGCTCGGTCTTGAGCTCGACCACGCAGCGGCCAATCGGTCCGTCGCTGGCCTTGGAGCCGATCGTGTTGATCTCGCGTCCCAGCTCCTGGAGCAGGAACTCGAGCTTGCGACCGACCGGGCCCTCGGCTTCGAGTGTCTCACGAAACTGCTCCAGGTGGCTGCGCAGGCGCACCGTCTCCTCGGTGACGTCCATGCGGTCGGCGAACAGCACCACTTCCTGCTCCAGGCGTCCGGCGTTGACCTCCACGTCGGGAGCCAGCGCCGCCAGCCGCTTCTCGAGGCGGGTGCGCAGCCCCCCTCGGATCTCATCGGCGCGCCGCTCGACCTCCTCCAGCAGGGTTTCGAGGCCCTTGAGCCGCCCGCGCAGCTCCTGATCGAGTGCCTCGCCCTCGCGCTGGCGCATGGCCGCGGCGGCCTTGCAGGCTTCGCGCACGGTCTGCTCGAGTCGCGCCAGGAACGCCGCGTCCGCCAGCGCCGGCTCGCGCAGGCGCGACACCCCGGGCAGGGCCAGCAGCTCGCCGACCGTGAGCTCGCTCGCGAGCCCGAGCTCGTTGCGCAGCGTGCGCACGGCCTCGGTGTAGCTGCGCGCGGTCGCGAGGTCGATCTCGAGCCGCGGCTCGAGTCCCCGGCCGTCCGGCGCGCGCACCTGTAGGTCGACCTGGCCGCGTCCGAAGACGGACGTCGCGCACTCGCGCACGGCGGCCTCCGCCGTCTGCAGCTCGCGCGGCAGGCGCACACGCACGTCGAGGTGGCGCGAGTTGACCGTGCGCACCTCCACGCCGAGCGCGATCTCGCCGTGCGCCAGCTCCGCACGGCCGAATCCCGTCATCGAACGGATCATTCGAGCTCCAGCGCGCCCAGCAGGTCGCCGGGCGTGAGCGTCGCCGTGCCGCGCACGCCGACCACGTAGCTGCCTGCAGCGTTGGCGAGACCGGCGGCCTCGGCCCAGTCCGCACCCGAGAGGCGCGCCAGCGCGAGCACGGCGATGGCCGTGTCGCCCGCGCCCGCGGCATCGGCCACCGCGCGGCGCTGGGCCGGAAAGTGCGCGGGACTGGCGCCGCGCGGGAACAGGGTCATGCCCTCCGCCCCGCGCGTGATCGCCACCGTGGCCACGCCCGTCTGCTCGAGCAGCGCCGCGCCGATGCGCTCGAGCTGACCCGGGCCGCGCAGCCGGATGCCCGTCACCTGCTCCGCCTCGCGCGCGTTCGGCTTCAAGAGCTCGGCGCCGCGGAACACGTCCCAGGGCGGGAGCTTCGGATCCACGAACACGCGCACGCCGCGCTCGGCGAAGATCGCCATGGCCTCGCGCAGGAGCTCGCGCACGAGCAGCCCCTTGCCGTAGTCCTCGATCACCACGCCGTCGATCGAGCCCGCGCGCGCGCGCAGCTCCTCGACCACGCGGCGCGCGGTCTCGCTCGAGACGGGATCGTCGGTCTCGCGGTCGTAGCGCACCACCTGCTGGCCGCGCGCGATCACGCGCGTCTTCTGCGTGGTCGGGCGCAGCGGATCGGCGACGAGGCCGCTGGCGTCGATCTTCCAGTCCTGGAAGTGCCGCTCCAGGTCCTCGGCGGCCGCGTCCTCGCCCACGAGCGAGACCATCTGCACCTGGGCGCCGAGGCTCGCCAGATTGCGTCCCACGTTGCCCGCACCGCCGAGCATGGTCGACTCGTGGTCGACGCGCACGACGGGAATCGGTGCCTCGGGCGAGATGCGGTCGACGTCGCCCCACACGTAGTGGTCGAGCATCAGGTCACCCAGCACGAGCACGCGCGCCTGCGCGAAGTTGGCGAGCAGAGCTCGCGCGCGGGCCGGATCCATCAACGTGCCAGACCGCGCTGCTCGAGCTCGCGCGCCGCAGCCTCGACACCGTCGTGCGGCAGCTCGGCGCGCACCGACTCGATCACCTCGTCGATGCCGTCCTCGAGCGCGACGCGCGCCTCGAAGCCGAGCTCCTTGCGCGCGCGCTCCGGGTCGGCGATGCAGTGCCGGATGTCGCCGGCGCGGAAGCGGCCGGTCAGCTCGGGCTGGATGTCCACGCCGAGGCGCTCGGCCAGCAGCTCGGCGATGCGGCCCACGCTGGTCGCGCGGCCCGTGCCCAGGTTGAACACGCGCCCGCCGTCGGCCGGACACTTGAGCGCGAGCAGGTTGGCGCGCGCGATGTCCGACACGTGGATGAAATCGCGGCTCTGCAGGCCGTCCTCGTTCACGAGCGGAGCCTTGCCGTTCAGCAGCCGCGCGCTGAAGATCGCCGCCACGCCGGTGTACGGATTCGAGAGCGCCTGGCGCGAGCCGTACACGTTGAAGTAGCGCAGCGCGACCGTGGGAATGCGGTAGGCCGCGCCCACCGACAGGAACAGCTCCTCGTGGTCGCGCTTGGTCACGGCGTACACGGACGTGGGGATGAGCGGCTTGGTCTCGGGCGTGGGCAGCAGCGCGAGCGGGCGGCCCTGCCCGTCGATCAGGTCCCACTCGCGGCGCTCGAGCTGGGCGTCCGAGCGCAGACCGGGGTGCACGGAGCGGCCCTCGGCGTCGACGTAGGCGCCCTCGCCGTAGATCGACATCGACGAGGCCACGATCATGCGCTTCACGCGGCCCTCGCGCGCGATCGCGTCGAGCAGCACGGCGGCGCCGAGCGAGTTCACGGAGACGTAGCGCGCGATCTCGTACATCGACTGGCCGACGCCGACGGCGGCCGCCTGGTGGTACACGACCTCGATCCCCTGCAGCGCCTGCGCGACCGTCTCGGGGTCGCGCACGTCTCCCTGGATGCGCTCGCAGGCCCCGGACAGGTAGGCGGGCCAGGCGCGCTCCGCGCCGTGGACCTGGGGGTCCAGGCAGTCGAGCACGCGCACGTCGTGGCCGGCATCGAGCAGCCCGTCGACGAGATGCGAGCCGATGAACCCCGCACCTCCGGTGACCAGAATCTTCAAGCGAGCCTCCCTCCGCGGAATCTCAGGCCGATTGCAGGCCGGCGTCGGCCGGGCGACCGGCGGCGTGCCAGGCCAGAATCTGCCGGTACTCGGCCGCGCGCCGCCCACCGGCGACCACTCCGAGCAGCAGCTTTGCCATCACGATTCCCTGCAGCATCGCACAGGCCAGCGGCCCGCGGTTCTTGCGGAAGAACGTGTAGCGGCTGCGGTAGTACTCGATGCGCGTGCGCAGCGGCACCTTCTTCTTCGTCGACTCGCCGTACAGGTGGATCACCTCGGCGTCCGGCACGTGCACGACGCGCCAGCCCGCGCGCCGGATCCGGTGACACCAGTCGGTTTCCTCGAGGAAGAAGAAGTACTCCTCGTCGATCGGACCGACCTCGGCGACGACCTCGCGGCGCACGAAGAGACAGGCGCCGAGCACGGCCTCGACGTCGACGGGCGCGTCGTAGTCGATCCGCTTGCTCGGGTGGCGCTTCGGGAACAGGCGGCGCAGCAGCGACGCCCCGACCAGCTCGGAGACCAGCGTCGGGGAGTTGTGCACGCAGTTCTGCTTGCTGCGGTCAGGGTTCAGGAGCTGCGGACCCACCACGCCGACGTCCGCGTGCGAGTCCAGATAGTTGACGCAGCGCTCGAGGCCGCCCTCGAGCACGATCGTGTCGCTGTTCAGCAGCACCGCGTGGCGGCCGTTGAACTTCAGCATGCCCTGGTTGTTGCCCGCGGCGAAGCCGATGTTGCGCGGCAGGGCGAGCACCTGGACCTCGGGAAACTGCTGGCGGACCGCCTCGACCGTGTGGTCGACCGATCCGTTGTCGACCAGGATGATCTCGTGGCGCAGCCCCAGCCGGGCGAGCCGGAGCGACGCCAGGCAGTCCAGCACCAGGTCGCGCACGTTCCAGGCCACGATGATGATCGACAGATCGAGCTCCGTCCCCATCACCGGCACGCCTGCAACACCGCCAAGAGCGCGATTTTCTCTTTGCTGACTGGCACTTAGCACAGGACAGCAGCCCTCCGCAGGGCGAAGTCTAGGACGCCCGCGAAGCGGCGTCCACGAGTTCGCAGGCCGCGTCCACCACGGCTTCGGGGCGGACGGCCTGCATGCAGGTGCGGGCCGGGCAGCCCTCGCGACAGGGGTTGCAACCCACGTCCACGCGCACCACGCGGCTCGGTACGCCCGGATAGGGGGCGTTCTCGACCGGGTCGGTGGGGCCGAAGATCGCGACCAGTGGCCGCCCGGCCAGGGCCGCCAGGTGGAGCGGCCCGGAATCGCTGCCCACGAACAGCGCAGAGCGCCGGAGCAGGGCCAGCAGGACCCCCAGCGAGCGGGTCGCCGGGGCCAGGACGGCAGCCCCCTCCGCCGCCGCCACGACCGCCTCGGCCGCCTCCCGCTCGCCCGGGACGGGTCCCCAGGTCACGACCGTGCGCAGGCCCGTGCGCCGGGCCAGGCCG
>Ga0190274_10001058_pt1 | contig 16072 bp, 10 predicted proteins | sample Popmic531T_FD_133002 | JGI IMG/M metagenome (GOLD analysis project Ga0190274, IMG submission 133002) | Populus adjacent soil microbial communities from riparian zone of Yellowstone River, Montana, USA - 531 T | ecosystem: Environmental > Terrestrial > Soil > Riparian zone | place: USA: Montana...
CGATTGTTGCTTTTCCAAAAAACGATAACAAAAATGCAGCCGTTGAAATGCCGTGACATTGGCAAGCACGGCTACTGCCGACAACGGCAATACAAATACCGATATGGCTTCAAACCCTCCATGAGGAACGCCGGCAACCATCCATTTACTTGCGCCACCATAATAATGTGCAACAATGCCGCACAACAGCGCGGACAGCCCGATGATAACCACACGCTCGGGACGTTGCATCAGTCCGTCTTTGCAAGGGATACCGAGTCCTTCGGCACGTGCGCGGGTATAACTTACCATCATGGATCCGATGAGTGCAACAAAGGCAATCATCGAACTGATAAAATAATGATGCGCGACCAGGAAATAACATATTCCTAAAAACATAACCAGTTCACTGTACCGGTCCATGACGGAATCATATAAAGCGCCGAACCGGGAAACCATCTTTCCACGTCTGGCCACCTGCCCGTCGAGCATATCAAACATACCGGCAAAGAGAATCAGTGCACCGCTCCAGCCTACATACGACAAATCTCCGCGGTGGCCTTCTTCGGCGCCCAGGATTAAAATGCCGGCTACACCGAGATTCAGAACCAAGCCTATCGTAGTCACGATATTCGGAGAAAGTCCAAGGGCAATAAAAATCCTGACCACCGGTTCCAGGATCCCATGAAGTATTTTTTGCAGACGGTCGCGAACTTTCATTTGACAAATATCAGAAATCAACTTTAAACCTTGCCCGTATTCCGAACTCGGAGACAATGGGATGATGAAGGTAGGTAAGCCTTTTGATAACATCTACACGGAATATTTTCAGGATGTTAGTTATTCCTGCACTTATCTCCACATAGGGTTGTTTATCGAGCGAATAGGTCAAGGGAACTCCTTCTTCGTTGATCGGGAACTTAAACAGTTCCGGGTTATAAGCCGGGTTGTTGTCATCGGTAATGGTACCGTATATCAACTTTCCGGAGAGCACTTCCCGCCATTTCAGTTTTTTTACAAAGGGAATCTTGTTGAAGAAGAAGCCGTTAAAAAAATGATCCACATTCACCGCCACATAACGGTCACTCACAAATTCCAGGAAATTCATCAGGTTGTAGGAGGCCAGCTGCAAGGAATACGTCTGGTTGGCACGGTGAATATCCAGCAGGGGGTAAGGTACCTTGCCCAGAACGATCCCGCCTTCGGCAAGAACATCGGTGAATCCAAAAGGCGAAACATAGAAACGCTTAAAAATGTCCAACGTGATTTTATGGTAGTCGTATTCTCCTTCAAACATCCCTTTCACGCCGAGATTGTATCGCAGCTGGAAAATCGGGTTTTGGTTGAACATCGGAATACGGAAATTCTTGCCCTGGTAAAACTGTTCGCCGGGAGCCCAACGTAACGTCAATCCGATATCCGACGTGGTAATGTTGGACACATTGGTCTCCGGGTTTTCGTAATAGGAGACGGGGTTAAAAAACAACACACCGACAGGATGGTCGCTCAGGTAATTGGCCGGTGCCTGGTTCAAATGGTTGTAAGTCAACTGCCATGAAAAATGATTGGTGTATTCATGCAGGTAGTCCAGGGTGAAAATCCGGTTGTAAAGAAGCTTATTGTTTTCACCGCGCTTGATAGATAGTAACAGGTTATCTTCCTGAACAAACTGGAGTTCTTGTCCGGGGATCTTGGTTTCCTTCTGGTAAGAAATTTTAAAGTTGTGAAGCGGCCATTCGTTAAACGATTTTTTTCCCAGGGCATAGGTGGTGCCAAAATAGTATTTCCATTGTTCGTCGTTAAAGCCGTAAGCAGCATAGGTTTCAAAATTGAAGCGAGGGCTGAATTTACGTGTCGTGCGGCCGCCGAATCTGAAACGTACGCCTTCAATCGGGTTGTAGCTATAAAAAGTATTGACGGGTCCGATCTCGAAGTTGCCGAAATCCTTGTAACCTGCCAGGAGCAAAACCATCAGGTTCATGAATCGTTTGAATGCCGGGATGCTCTGAACACTATCGATCATGGTGATCACCCCTTTTTCAGAACTCGTAAGCTCACTGTGTCTTTTCTGGTTCCAGTAATCGTCGTCATGCACCGTTGCCGAGTCCTCTACGACCTTGCCTTCGCCGCTGTAAAACTCATCCGGTTTGGGCTGGTTGATTAAAAAGTTTTTAAACGAAACGGCGCGCTGGCCAAAGATGCCCATTCCTTTTCCTTCCCTGGATAATCCAAAATCAATGGAGATCTCATCCTTGGTAAGCAGCCAGGTATGCGGTTCCACCTCGCTGAATTCCTGGACGATTCTCAGGTCCTTAACAAAATTCAGGTTGATGTCGGCACTGATGGTCATTTCATCCTTCCGGACAGCATAGCTAGTGTCGAATGTGATGTACAGGGTACCCAGGAATTGAAAGTCGGATTTGCTTCGGGGATAAAACGCCAATTGGTAACAGCGGGTGCTGTCGACCATCACCGTATCCATAATATAATAACGATAAAACGTAGGTCCGGCATCGGAAATCGGGCTGATAAACTGGTTGGTAAGTACCGTTACATTGTTGTCGTAAATATCGATGTCGTTATACAGGTACTGTACGAATTGAGCCACGCCTTCGTTGTCGATAAAATCATCGAAGTCCACTTTGCGCACGCCCCGCACGATTTCTTTCTGGTGTTTCGGTGATTTCCGGTAATACACATCAGAGATCGTCTCACCCAGGTACATAGGGAGAATCTCCTTACCCGGGAGTTTGGTCGTATCCAGGTTGTCGAAGATAAACTGAAACTTACGCAGGTATTTTTTCTTCTTGAACTTTTCGGTGATGTTGCTCAGTGCAAACTGCACCTTTTCGTATTTTTCGTATTGGTATGCATTGACTTGTTCTTTCCGGTTGGCGTTTTTGTTATCGATCACTTTTCGGATGAGTTCGACGGCCGGGTTGTCGCGATTCTTGTATCTTTTCTTTTTGTCTTTGATGGTGACTTCGCCCAACGTTTTCACATCCCGCGTCATCTTCACGTTGATCGTTTGTTTATCACCGCTTTTCACCTTGCGCAACTCCGTTTTGTAACCGATGCTGGTGTATTGAATCTGGACGATGGTATCCAGGGTAGTGAATACATACTGGCCTTCAAAATCGGTCGTCACGCCGGTCGATTTTCCGGGGGAAGAAATATTTACAAATGGGAGTGGTTCACCGTTCTGCGCATCACTTACGATGCCGCGCACGACGGTCTGGCCAGGGACCTGGGCAAAAGATGCCAGGGTAAACAGCAGAAAGAAAAGCGCGGATTTATTTGCTCGCATCACCCGTGAACACAAAAGATTTTAAAACAAAGTAAGAATACGTAACCCCGATAGCAACGGCTACCATCACCTTAGAAAGTAAATAATGACTGTGCACCAGTTCCGTGAGTGCATACGTTCCCGCGGTATTGAGCAGGACGCTGCCGCCCAATGCCACCACATAACGAAATGCCTGTGCAGCGACGTTTCCGTTACCGGCTGCAAATACCCAGTTGCGGTTCAGGAGAAATGCCGTGATGGCGCCGCAAAGTGCACCGGCAGCCACTGCATATACATAATGTATACCGACTATTTCCTTTGTAAACAGGGTCACTCCAAAATCGATTCCGGTAGCTACCGCCGCCACCATTTGTGCGCGAAGGTACCTGCTTTTAATTTTATCAGGATGAAATAAATAGCTCCGTGACATAAAGTTTTAACAACAGGTTTCGGTTTACAAAGTGAATAATCCCAACCACAACAAGATGTGCACGGAGACATTCGCATAAATACCCGCAAGCACATCGTCGAGCAACACTCCCGGTGCACCTTCAATCTCTTCCAGCTTCCGGATGCCAAGGGGTTTCAGGATGTCAAAGACCCGGAAGAAAACCAACGCAGCGAAGAGCACCATAGGAGTAGGAGGCAACAGCAGGCAGGCTATCCAGATGCCGGCCAGCTCGTCGATCACTACCTGCGAAGGGTCGTCTCCCCAGGCCTTTCGGATGTGGGGAATGCTTATTAATCCTGCTACCAGGGAGAGCAGAACGAGGATCCAGGGTAGCCAGTGGTAAGAAACAATCCAGGAGTGAGCGGCATACCATACCATAACGCCCAGCAGCGATGCCCAGGTGCCGGGTGCAACCGGTAAAAAGCCAATGCCCATAACTGAAGCTACAGCACGGTGTATGCTGAGTTTCATCAGGCCTCGCTCAATAACTGGTAATAATCAAGTCCGAGGTGAGTAATCAGGTCTTCGCCCTTCAGATGCCGCAAGGTGTTTTCAAGTTTCATCAGTTGCTTGAAAATATCGTGCACTGCCGGCAGGCCGGGTTGCGTCTGGGGTGATTTGAAATAAAACGACAGCCATTCCTGTATGCCGCTCATGCCGGCACGCTGAGCCAGATCGAGGAACAAGGCCAGGTCCAGAACGATGGGCGCTGCCAGGATGGAATCACGGCAAAGGAAATTTATTTTGATCTGCATATTGTATCCCATCCATCCGAAGATGTCAATATTATCCCAGCTTTCTTTGTTGTCGCCATGCGGGGGATAATAGTTGATGCGCACTTTATGATACAAATCTTTATACAATTCAGGCTGGCGCTCGGGTTCGAAAATATTGTCGAGCACACTCAGCTTGGAAACTTCCTTGGTCTTGAAATTGTCCGGATCGTCGAGTACGGCGCCATCGCGGTTTCCTAAAATGTTGGAAGAAAACCAGCCGCGTACACCCAGTTGCCGGGCTTTCAGGCCAGGCGCAATAATCGTCTTCATGAGAGTCTGGCCGGTCTTAAAATCCTTTCCTGCAATGGGAACATTATTAAGCAATGCCAGTTCTTCCAGCGCAGCGATGTCGCAGGTGAGGTTGGGGGCACCGTTGGCAAATGGCACACCGGATTTCAGTGCGGCATAAGCATAGATCATCGAAGGCGCAATGTCGGGATGATTCTCTTCCAGGCCCTTTTCAAATTTTTCCAGCGTAGAATGTACATCCGACGGCTCGATATAAATTTCGGTGGAGGCACACCAGATCATCACCAGCCGGTCGCAGTTGTTTTCTTCGCGAAACTTCCGGATATCCTCGATCAATGCTTCGGCCTGTTCGCTTTTGGAAGTAATATTTTTAATGTGCTTACCGTCGAGGTTACGTACATACCTCGATTCGAATACCGCTTTCATCGGCCGGATGGCCCTCAATTCTTCACGAATGGGGTCCAGGTGCTTGTGGGCGTCGATTACGCCGGCTTTCAAGGCTGCTTCGTAAGCGTTATCTTCGAAAAGATCCCACCCTCCGAATACGAGGTCGGGAAGTTCCGCCAGCTCGACAAAATCCCGGACCCTTGGATTCCGGTTTTCCGTGCGCTTTCCCAGGCGAATCGTTCCCAGCTGCGTGTATGAGCCTATCGGCTTTTCGATTCCTTTACGAATGGCTAAAACGCCGGCAAAAAAGGTAGTGGCTACGGCGCCTATTCCAACGGTAAGAACTCCCAGTCTTCCGTTTGCAGATTTAATTTCTGTTTCCATGATTTATTTGTTTTTGTAAATATTCAAGTCCATGCCAATTTTACTTTGCTGTCAGTCACCGACAGCGAATCAAAAATAAATGAACAAATTTCTTTTTTTCTATCCCGGATAAATTCCTGGTAGCCTTCTTCGTTTAAATCCAGCATCGCCTTGATCATGGGCTTAGCCATGAAAGGATATACCGTAAGCGATACTACGTGAATAAAAAGCTGGTCGGCATCCACTTTCTTAATCCTGCCTTCTTCAATTTCTGTATGTACCAGGTTCCGGAAAAGCATGCGCAAGGAATTGTTGTGCATGCAATGTGAATGCGGACGGGTACTGGAAATTTGCTGCGACAGCTCGTTCAATAAAAACAACGGTAATTCAGGGCATTCCGAAAAATTCCGGATTTCCTGGTCTACGAACCGCTCAATTTTTTCGAAGAAGGTGAGGCTGGAAGTAAAGGTGGACTCCAGGTCCCGGACGAATCCTGTCAGTTCTTTTTCAAAGATCTGAACAAACAGCTTTTCCTTCGAACGGTAATAATAATGGAGTAGGGCCTTGTTTATACCCGCTTCGTCGGCGATGTCCTGCATACGTGCTCCGGAAAGGCCTTTGGAAAGAAAAATTTTCCGTGCGGCATCCCAGATTACTTGTTCAGGATTCTTGTTTAAGGCCACTTTGACTCTTCGGTTTAACCAAATGGATAAGCGTCAAAATTATGAAAAATCCTTCGAAAAGATGATTTTATACCTTCCTGTAAATAAAATTAATACCCTTGAAAACCAATGCAATCGGGTAACCAATCCGGCTAAAACCGGCAGTCAGGCACTTTTGGATTTCATTTTCTCAGCAGGTTGCCACACGGGCACTGGCCATCATTTTCAGATGCAGTACATGCGATTGAACTGCTTTAAAAAAGGTAGGGTATTGGTTATACGGGATTCCGTATTCCTTACACGTTTCCTTCACCAGCGGGCTAATGGCCGGGTAATGGATATGGCTGATACGTGGAAATAAATGATGCTCGATCTGGTAATTCAATCCACCGGAAAACCAACGAATGAGGTAGCTACGCGGTGAAAAATTCACGGTAGTCATCACCTGGTGTGCGGCCCATTCTTCTTCAATCTTTTGGGTGGCAGGATTGGGTTCGGGAAACTCCGCATGTTCCACCACGTGGGCAAGCTGGAAAATGGTGCTGATAATGACACCGCAAACAAACTGGATGATACCGAAGCCCAGCAATGCCGGACCCCAGCCTACGATACTTACCGGAATGACTATAGCGGTAAATACATACAGTACTTTGGTGAACCAGAAACCCACGTGTTCATGCCATTCCATCTTGCGGATCTTGATAGGGCCGATAGAGCCGCTGAAATACTTATTAAAGTCCAGGTAAAAAACCCAGATAAAATAAGTGACGCCGTAAAATAAAAAGCAGTAGTAGTGCTGAAACCGGTGAAACCAGTAGCGCTTCTGTTGATCGTTCACACGAAAGAAGGGCTGGATGTTGATGTCGTCGTCCATGCCTTCGATGTTAGTATAGGAATGGTGGATGATGTTGTGTTTTATCTTCCACATAAAGCTGCTGGCGCCCATCAGGTTCAGGCTCCAGGCCATGACGTTGTTCAGTTTTTTATTTTCCGAATAGCTGCCATGAGCCGCATCGTGCATCACGTTAAAACCAATGCCTGCCACGGTGAATCCCATGACAATGCAAAGCAGTATCGAAAGCCACATGGGTGGAGTGAAAAACACCAGGAGGACATAAAGGAAGGCGGCAAGGGTCAGAAGTACGATGCTCTTCACATAAAGTTTTTCATTGCCTGTAGATTCTACTTTATTGTTTTCGAAGTACGTTTCAACTTTCGATTTCAGGCTGTCGAAGAAAGGACTGGTTTTGTTGTTAAAGGTTACTTTTTGCATGTTGGTAAGGGATGGGAAGACTGCCTCTAAACTCTTTAAACGCAGGAGGTTAAAAAAAGTTTTATTTGCCAGGTAAGCCTTCTGAGTGCGAAAGTAATCATAATAAACCGGATTTTTCAGGAGTAGATTTCGGGGTCCGGTCCAGTTTTCAACAGCCTGAATTTTGTATTGAAAAAACGTCAATACGCAGAAAGGAATTACCCACAGACAAGAAATAACGGTAATATGACATATGTCACCCATCGTGGTTTTGTCACATCGAAAATGAATAATTGTACCGAAGATCAAGAGCCATGAAGGGGCAGCACGTTTTCGAATTGCATTGTTTGGTTGATGCATTCTGTCACCCCTTCGGGGCTCTTGGTTTTTCTCCTATTCGTTTTCTAACATATTGTCGCCCCTTCAGGGCTCTTATTTATTCCGCCATTGCGTTTTCTATTTTAATGTATTTCGAGAATGTTCCAGAACCCCGAAGGGGTGACATTATTATAGCACGGAGTGGTACCGAAGATCAAGAGCCCTGAAAGGGCGAAACGAATTCACGCATGCAGTGATGAACGCATGCGAATGGCATGAATCTTCGAACCACAACGGATTCGTAAATTCGTACAGATTAGTAATTCGTACCTGGTTAGTTGCCGTCGATGCGGTTCACGGTGAGAATGCCGTTGATTTCCTTCAACTTCTTCATGAGCTTGGTCAGGTGATCAGTGTCGTGCACAAAAAGCATGATGTTGCCTTCAAAAATTCCGTCGTTGGATTCAATGGAGATGGAACGCATGTTCACCTTCAGTTCGCTGGAAATAACTTTGGAGATTTTATTCACCACGCCAACGTCGTCGAGACCGGTCATGCGTATGCCGGCAAGGAAAGCGATCTGCTGCTGCCCGGTCCATTTGGCTTTCACGATCCGGTACGCATAATTGCTCATCAGCTGGATGGCATTGGGACAGTTGATGCGGTGGATCTTGATACCTTCCCCCACGGTAATAAATCCGAATACATCATCGCCCGGGATTGGGTTGCAGCAGGGAGAAAGTTTATAATCAATTTTGTCCAGGTTTTCACCGAGCACCAGCATGTCGTTGGAAGAGGCGCCGCGAACATTTTTTACGATTTGTTCCAGCGTGTTGGGTTCTACCCGTTTGGGGCCGCGTGATTTCAGCGCACCCTGGTTGTTCACGAATTCACGCAGGTCGCTGATGTCGAGGAGCTCTTTCGCAATGCGGTAAAACAATTCCAGCGTGCTCGGGATCTTATAATAGGACAGGAGCTCGTTGATGTTGTCAATCGTATAGTCTACTTTCAGATGCCTGAATTTCCGGATCAGTATTTCTTTGCCTTCGGCGGCAACTTTTTTCTTCTCTTCTTTCAGCGCCGATTTTATTTTTGACTTGGCTTTGGCTGTCACCACGTAATTGAGCCAGTCTTCCTTGGGTGTTTGCTTGCTGCTGGTCAGAATCTCTACCTGGTCGCCGCTGTGCATCACATAACTGAGTGGCACCAGCTTATGATTTACTTTCGCACCGATGCATTTGCAGCCGATGTCACTGTGAATTTCGAAGGCAAAGTCCAATGCCGTGGCGCTGGAAGGAAGTGTTTTCAGATCGCCCGAAGGGGTGAAGACAAATATCTCGTCGGCAAAAAGATTCAGCTTGAAGTCATCCAGGAAGTCGATGGCATTCGATTCAGGATTCTCCAGCAACTCGCGCACCTTCTCAATCCATTCGTCCAGGGCGCTCTCTACGGCGGCGATACGGTCTTTGTATTTCCAGTGCGCCGCATATCCTTTCTCCGCTATTTCATCCATGCGGCGGGTGCGGATTTGCACTTCTACCCAACGGCCATTGGGACCCATCACCGTCGTATGAAGCGATTCGTAACCGTTGGCGCGCGGTGTCGATATCCAGTCGCGAAGCCGGTCGGGATTCGGGTGGTAAAAATCGGTGATGTTGGAATAGGCTTTCCAGCACGAAGCTTTTTCTTCGTCGTCGGGAACATCCAGGATCACGCGGATGGCGAAGATGTCGTAGATCTCTTCAAAACTTACGCCTTGTCTTTTCATCTTGTTCCAGATGGAAAAAACAGATTTCAGGCGCGCTTTAATTTCGTATTTGAATCCTTGTTCGGTAAGTTCTTTGTTGATCGGCTCGATAAACTCGTTGATGAAACGGGTACGTTCGCGTTTCGTTTCCTTCAGCTTATCGGTGATGTTATGGTAGGTCTCCGGCTCCATGTATTTCATGGCCAGGTCTTCCATCTCCGTCTTGATGGCATAAAGTCCCATGCGATGGGCAAGGGGGGCATATAAATAGGAAGTCTCGGAAGCGATCTTAAGTTGTTTGTCGCGCTGCATGCCGTCGAGCGTACGCATGTTATGCAGGCGGTCGGCCAGTTTGATCAGGATCACTCTCACGTCGTCGGAAAGCGTGAGGAGCATCTTGCGGAAATTTTCTGCCTGCAGGGAACTCGTATGGTCGAAGACGCCGGATATTTTGGTTAGCCCGTCGATGATAGATGCCTCTTTCTTTCCGAAGTTCTTTTCAATATCGGTCAGTGTCAGGTGGGTGTCTTCCACCACATCGTGGAGCAGTGCACAGACGATAGCCGTAGGTCCGAGCCCGATTTCCTCGGCACAGATCATGGCCACGCTGATGGGATGAAGGATGTAAGGCTCGCCGGTTTTCCTGCGCATATCCTTATGAGCTTCCATGGCCATTTCGAAGGCCAGGCGAATTCTTTTTTTGTCGCCTTTGTCGAGGCTTTGCCGGCAAGCACGTAAAAGCGAACGATAGCTTTTGAGGATGAGTTGTTTTTCCTCCTCGGCATTCAGCGTATGTACGATCGGTTCGGCCATGGGCAGCAGTTTACCTGCTTAATATACAATTATTTTTTCTTCAGCGCAAGAATAGAAAAATCGGTATCCACTTTCCGGATGGTGTTCTTCAGGCGGCCCAACCCGGTAATTTCCATCTCTACGATGTCGCCATCCTTCAGCCATTGCGGCTTGAATGCAGGATCGTTCAGAAGGCCGGTACCGTTCAACTCCAGGAAACATCCCGTGCCTACGGTACCCGATCCGATGACGTCGCCGGGAAGGAGATCCACTCCGTAAGCGCAACGTTCGATGATTTCGGCAAAGGTCCAGTCCATGTCGCCCATATTGCCCTGGCTCACCTGGATACCGTTTACCCAGCATTTCATGTCCAGGCGATAGCGGTTGCCGGTATGGTTTTCTTTTGCAGGTACTTTATACTGTTCCAGTTCATCGGGTGTTACCAGCCACGGTCCGATTACCGTTGAAAAATCCTTGCCTTTCGCCGGCCCCAGGTTGAGGAGCATTTCCTCCATCTGCAGGGTGCGGGCACTCATATCATTCATGATCATGTAACCGGCAATGTAGTCGTCTGCTTCAGACGCTTTTATGTTTCTTCCCTTTTTACCGATAACTACGGCAGCCTCCAGTTCAAAATCCAGCTTCTGGAAATGATCCGGCATACATGGAATATCCCCGGGACCCTGTATGGCGTTGTGGTTGGTGAAATAGAATATGGGGTAGTGGTCAAACTCCGGAATCATGTCTACTTTTCTGTTCCTGCGGGCCGATGCCACATGCTGGCGGAAAGCATAACCGTCGCGGCAGGAGGTAGGGTAAGGAACGGGTGCCAGTAACGTTGAAGAAGCAACCGAAGCATCGGCTTTCACTTTCGGATCTCCATTCCGGATAGCGGCATCCACTGCTTTGGCCGCTGTCATGACAGGCTCTCCTCCACGCAGAAAATCTTTCATGGTGGCAGGGAGGAGGTCTTTTCCCAGCCGCTGGCAATTATCGTTCAGGTTGTAAATTTCATCCCCGTTAACAATGCCTAATTGTTCGCCATTCCGGCTTTGGTAGGTAACTAATTTCATTTTCAAAAAAGTATTGGGCGGCAAAGGTAACAAAACACAAAAAACAGAAAGAGCTGCCCCGCCGGAAGCGGAACAGCTCTGAGATTCTACTGTTTCATGTTAAGAAAAAGTGGAATGTCTTACCTGGCATTGATTAGCAGGCGCTCTTTAAAAGTCTGACCTGCGGATTGGGCCGTGACGATATAGATTCCGCCGTGTGAAGTATGGTTGGCATCAAGAATCAGCTTGACCTCTCCGAAACGTTCACTGGGAATCGTACGGGAGGGCACAATTTTACCTGTAATATCCTGTACATAAAATTCAAAGTGGCTCAGGTCGCTATCGGTAAACGTCAGGGTAACTGTTCGCTCCGCCGATGGGTTAGGGAATATATCAAATTTACTTCGCTCTGAATTGAAGACAGCTACGGTGTTAAACGTTGTCGAGTGGCCATCATAATCGGTTTGCTTCAACCGGTAATAAGACATGCCCGCTAACGGTCTTTCGTCGGTGTAAAGGTATTGTTGAGCCTGCGAAGTGGTTCCGCTTCCACTGATGATTTCCAGCGGATAAAACCTATCATTGTCAGAGGATCTTTCCACCGTAAAATAATCGTTGTTCAATTCAGATGCGGTAAGCCAGTCGACCTGCACTTTTTTGCTCTCCAGGCGTGCTGAAAATCGCACCAGTTCAATCGGAAGCGGATTGCCGCCGCCGGGAGGGTTACCCAGTGCAAAGAAGGTATGGAAATTATTAAATAAGGCCGATGTGATGCTGCCGGTTCCGTTTGCTGTTGCCGTGCCGCCGAAATTCTGCCATTGCGTAATGCCGTTGTCATGCGCTACGAGCAGCGAGGTATAATCCAGCACGCCGTCGTCGGTATCGTAATACATCTGGATCCTGCCCTGGAAGAAATTGGAAACTGCCTGGCGGGTAAACTGAACGTATCGGATGGTGGAAACGTTAGCGATGGTAGGAGGAAGGGTATACGGAAGTCCGGATGCAGGTGAGTTTAACACCTCGGCCCGGTATGTAACAGAAGTGGCATTGGTATGCTGCACGGTTAACACGACGGGGCGATACATGCCGTTCTTTCCAACGGGATACGTTTTCGAAATGCTGGCGGCCGTTGCTACGGTATGTACCATGGGTCCGTCGACATACGTATTGCTTGCACCGATAGATGCCGATCCGTTGCTTAATACCGTCAGCACATTGGCGTTGGTGGTATACAGCCTGCCGTTCACCAGGGCAAGAAAGTTCTGAACGTTGGCAGAACGGGAAAGGGTGATATGGTTGGCATTGTTAATCGACAGGTTATAGAATGTAGATACGGTGCTGCCTCCGATCGACTGCGCTCCGCTGGTATTAAAGGTAACCGTACCGGTACGCGGAATAAAAGTTCCGTTATTATAAAAGGCATGAACGCCATCCCACGTACTCATCAGCGTCATCTGTTTGTTATCGCCGGGGGTATTGTTGATCGAACGGTTGTCGAACGATTTTCCGAAATCGATATAGAGACTCAGCAAGCGGTAATTAACCGTGCTGCTTTGCGAAGGAGCGAGGGAAATGGATGTACCTACGTTACCAGTAATTCTGAAATGCGGCTGCGTGACATTGGCAAACGGAGTAAAATTAAACCGTGAACCCGATGGCGTGCTGGCATTTCCGAATTGGATAATACCACCCGTAGAAGTAACGGTACCACTGTTTCCGCATACGGCGAAATCCGCGACATTGACGGAGCCTGCGTTGGGGCGCTGGAGTGTGATCGTACCGCCGCTCATATCAAATACACTGCCGGCCACGTCGTTTACGCACAGCAGGTTACGGACCGAACCACTGGAACCGGTATTCAGAATGACGTCACCGCCAGTCATCCGGAAGCTGAAACTTCCTGCCGGAGCACCACCGCTATAGGAGATTCCTGCTTTCACATCCAATGTTCCGGCTGTTACTTCCAGGTAGGGCAGGGTACCGTTATTGAAAGTGGCAATACCAATAGTACTCGTTGCCGATCCTACATTTACGGTTCCGCCATTTACAAACAGGCTACCCTGCAGGTATAGTATGGAACCCAAAGGCGCGAAGTTGAGTGAACCTTGCAGGTTTCTAAATCCGCAGGCCCTGTTAATTGTATAGTTGGTGGTGGTACCCGGAACGTTGAAGGCGCCGGCATTGTTATGGGTATATATTCCACGGGTATTGTAAAGAATACGTATGGCATTCTCAAAGGCATTTTGCTGCGCTTCAACATAAGCTGTACTGGAACCCTTATTTACCGTGACGCTATTCAGATCCCATGTTCCGCTACCCGAAACGATGGAATTGGTAGCAGACGTGAAAGACAGGTTAACCAGCCTTGTAGCACTTACATACAGGTCTACCGTTCCGAAGTTGCTGAAATTACCACCTACAATCAGTGATTTGATCTGGTTGACGAGGGAGGCATCGTTAAATACGGCGCCAGTATTCACGCTGATATTACCGGTTACGGTAAGTGAATTGGCAAGTGTATTGCGGAACGACAAAGTTCCCGAAACGCCCTGGCCTATATTGATGTTACCTACAGCAGCATTCCCGATAAGGAAAACCGTATGTCCATCACCGATATTGGCAATGTCGCCGGATATCGGAAAGGTACCTGCATTAACAGGGCTGCCGTATCCTAACGTCGACCACGTAGTAGCCGCGTTCCAATTGCCTGTACCTCTTGTAAAATAGGTCGTTGCAAAGGAAGTCGAAATCATGCCGGTGAACACTAGCAGAATGGCCAGTGAGTGCATGTTCTTCTTTAAGTTACTCAAAGTTTTTTTAACAGGTTTTCCAGTTGCCTGAATTTTCTTCAGGTTGGAAATGAATTCAATAAGCACCTGCAGCTTTGACTTTTTCATAGGTTGCTGATTAATAAAAATTAGAGAATGGACTTTAACTTAGTTTTTCAAGTTATTCGTAACCGGGTGCATTGAGTTATCATTGATTACTTCCCGATATACATGTGTAAGAATCATGGCTTCTATTGACGCAGGCAGTGGCTTGAAACCGCGCAAACGGACTATGCAACCATTCGGTCTGAAAAAGCGTCTGTAATAAAAGAGTGGATTTAATTTTTTAACATGGTTATCTTGGCAACCCGGTCGTTAACAGAAAAAGTATTACATTAAAAATGTAACTTTGGAACGTTAATATTCTCCAAAAATGCCACAGTATTATACATTGGGAACGATTCCTCATAAACGGCACACGCAGTTCAGAAAACCCGACGGGTCATTGTACTCGGAGGAGTTGGTCTCAACGCATGGCTTTTCCAGCGTTTATTCGCTGATTTACCATTGTCACCCACCTACCTTAATTAAGGAAGTATCTGAGCCTTATTCCGTTGAACCTGAAGTAGCTTACCAGCGCCACCTGAAGCATGAGAGTTTTGAAGGGTTTTCGATCCCTCCGGCCGACGATTACCTGGCCAGCAGAAAAGCGGTACTGGTTAATTCCGACGTACACCTTTCCCTGGCCTCACCCAGGAAGTCCTTAACGAGCTATTTTTATAAAAATGCCGATGCTGACGAAGTGCTGTTTATACACGAAGGCGAGGGGGTCATGAAATCTATTTATGGCTCACTATCCTTTTCTTATGGCGATTACGTGGTCATACCCCGTGGAACCATTTATCAGCTGGAATTTAAAAACGAATCAAACCGGCTGTTTATCATTGAATCGTTCAGTGCCATTGAAACACCTAAGCGCTACCGTAATGCCTATGGACAGTTCGAAGAGCATGCTCCATATTGCGAAAGGGATATGCGGAAACCCATTAACCTGGAAACGAACGATGAAAAAGGTGACTTTATGGTCAAGATCAAGAAACAGGGAATGATGTATGAATATGTCTATGCTACCCATCCTTTTGATGCCATCGGCTGGGACGGCAATCATTATCCCTGGGTATTCTCCATCCATGATTTTGAACCCATTACAGGGCGGATTCACATGCCACCACCCATCCATCAGACATTTGAAGCGCATAATTTTGTGGTATGTTCATTTGTACCGAGGCTGTACGATTACCATCCCCAAAGTGTTCCCGTGCCCTATAACCACAGCAATGTGGATTCCGACGAAGTTCTCTATTATGTAGACGGGGATTTCATGAGCAGGAAGGCAGTAAGCAGGGGCATGATTACCTTGCATCCGGGCGGCATTCCGCACGGCCCGCATCCCGGAACCGTGGAGAAAAGCCTGGGCGCTAAAGAGACAAAAGAGCTGGCTGTTATGGTGGATACTTTCAGGCCTTTACACCTGACCGTCGACGCCCTCAGCATAAAATCAGACGATTATTTCAGATCTTGGCTCAATTAAAAACCGGTTGGTAAAACGATCCTCATCCGGCGCTATAAAAATCGTTCGTTTGTAAAAAAAGAAACGTGCTGGTTTGATTAAATTATTAAAATTATATATTCGCAACTCTGTAATTATTCAACGCCCAATGAAAAAACTACTACTTAGTGCTGCAACATTTTTTATTCTCGGCAATTGCTTTGGAATCCATACGCAGGTCTTCCTGGAGAACTTCGACGGAACGCTTGGCGTTGTCAATGGCGCTTCCACTGCGCCGGTCCCTACAAGCGGCAACTGGTTTCTGAATTCCACCTTTCCCAATGGAAATCCCAGCTCAACCAGTGCACCCAATTGCTACCGGGATACCGTGCCGGCCGGAGGTTCAGGAGCATTCAATTATTTCCAGACCAACTCCTTCGA
>Ga0190274_10001059_pt1 | contig 16068 bp, 18 predicted proteins | sample Popmic531T_FD_133002 | JGI IMG/M metagenome (GOLD analysis project Ga0190274, IMG submission 133002) | Populus adjacent soil microbial communities from riparian zone of Yellowstone River, Montana, USA - 531 T | ecosystem: Environmental > Terrestrial > Soil > Riparian zone | place: USA: Montana...
ATGGCCGAGTCTTCGCGATCGGCCAGGGCGGTCGAATGGTCGCGATCGAGCTGATCACCGGCCAGCGCGCCTGGGAGCTCAACGTCTCCGGCCTGTCCACCCCCTGGGTGGCGGGCGAATGGGTGTTCGTGGTCACCGATCGGGCGCAGCTGCTCGCCATCGCCCGCGCCTCGGGCCGGATTCGCTGGGTTTCGCAGCTGCCCGCTTTCCGCCGCCCGGAACGGCGGGGCGAGCCCGACCGCAGGACCGGCCGGGTCAGGGTCCGTCAAGGCCAGGATCCGATCTTCTGGCGCGGACCGGTGCTGGCCGGCAACCGGCTGGTGCTCACCAGCTCGCGCGGCCAGATCGCCTATGTCTCGCCGACCGACGGACGTATCCTGTCGACGGTCGAGCGCGACGGCTCCTTCTCGCTGCCGCCGGTGGTCGCCAACAACACCGTCTACGTGCTCGACGACGAGGGCCGGTTGACCGCCTTCCGCTAAAGCGGCAGGGCCGACGGCCTCATGGCCAATCTGCCCACCGTCGCGATCGTCGGCCGCCCCAATGTCGGCAAGTCCACCTTGTTCAACCGTCTGGTCGGCAAGAAGCTGGCGCTCGTCGACGACCGGCCGGGCGTGACCCGGGACCGTCGCGAGGGCGAAGCGAGCCTTCTCGGCCTCGAATTTCGGGTGATCGACACCGCCGGCTATGAGGACGAGGATCCGGAGACTCTGCCCGGGCGGATGCGCGCGCAGACCACGGCGGCGGTGCAGGCGGCCGACGTCGCGCTGTTCCTGATCGACGCGCGGGCGGGCGTCACCCCGCTCGACGAGGAGATCGGCCGCTGGCTGCGGTCGGAAAAGACGCCGGTGATCCTCGCCGCCAACAAGGCCGAGGGCCGGGCGGGAGAAGCGGGCATCCTGGAAGCCTGGGCGCTCGGCCTCGGCGAGCCGATCCCGCTCAGCGCCGAGCATGGCGAAGGCGTCGTCGACCTGTTCGAGCATCTTCGGCCGCATGTCGAGCGCGAGGAAGAAGAAGCGCCGGGAGAAGAGGAGAGCGACCCCACGCTCAAGCTCGCCATCGTCGGCCGGCCCAATGCGGGCAAATCGACCCTCATCAACAAGGTCATCGAGCAGGAACGGCTGATCACCGGGCCGGAAGCGGGAATCACCCGGGACAGCATCGCCATCGACTGGGAATGGCGGGGCAAGCCCGTCCGGCTGATCGACACCGCCGGAATGCGCAAGAAAGCCAAGGTCGAGGACAAGCTCGAGAAATTGTCGGTGGCCGACGCTCGGCGCGCGGTCGATTTCGCGGAGGTGGTGGTGCTGCTGCTCGACGGCACGCGCGGGCTCGAGGCCCAGGACCTCAGGATCGCCGACAACGTGCTCCAGGAGGGCAGGGCGCTGGTCGTCGCAATCAACAAATGGGATGTGGCGGAGAATCCCTCCGCCCTGTTCAACGGCATCAAGGCGGCGCTCGACGAGGGGCTGAGCCAGGCGCGCGGGGTTCCGTTGCTGACCGTCTCGGGCATGACCGGCAAGGGGATCGACCAATTGCTCGGCGCCGCCTTCGAGGTGCGCGAAATCTGGTCGAAGCGGGTGTCGACGGGGCAGCTGAACCGCTGGTTCGAAGATGCGGTCGAGAAGAATCCGCCGCCGGCGCCGGGCGGCAAGCGAATCAAGCTGCGCTATATCACCCAGGTGAACACGAGGCCGCCGAGCTTCGTCCTGTTCGGCACCCGGGTCGATCAGCTGCCCGATACGTACCTGCGCTACCTCGTCAACGGAATCCGCCGCGAACTCGGCTTCGGGGCGGTGCCGGTTCGGCTCGCCGCGCGGGCGTCGCGCAACCCGTTCGGGACCAGGGCCTAGCCGAGATACCGTGATCAGCGTCAACGCCCTGTTTACTCGCCGGGGCGTAGAAGGGGCGCGACCGGGAAAGGAACGACGTTGGACGAGGCGGACGACACGATCGTCGATTGGGAGAAATTCCAGCAGATGCGGACCGAGCTCGGCGCGAGCTTCGTGCGCATCCTCGGCTATTTTCGCGAGGACGGAGAGAAGGCCGTCGCCAAGATCGAGCATGCGATGCACTCGCGCGACGCCGCCGCCTTGGTGCTGCCCGCGCACACGCTGAAGGCCGAGGCGCGGCAATTCGGCGCCGAGCCGGTCGCCGTGCTTGCCGAGGAGATCGAGCAGGCCGGCCGCCGAGCGCTCGAATCGCGGCTGTTCCCGGACAATATCCTGCCGCAGGTCGCGCAATTGCGGCCGCTTTACGCCCGCACCATCGGCCTGCTCGATGAGGAGACCAATCCGCTCGTCGCCCGGCGCGCCGGCGGCGCCCGCGGCCCGAGCAATCAGGAGTTCGGACGGCTTTAGGGTCCGCATCCGGCATCGAGCGCGGACCTTAGCCGCCTGATTCCATTTGCGTCTCCGCGCCCCCGCCGCTTAGGCTGGTGGTCGGGAGGATGGCGATGCGCAAGACCCTCATGATGATCGCGGCGGCCTTGCTGACGATTCCGCCTGCCTCGGCGGCCGCCCAGGAGACGCAGGGCGAATGGAACATGGACGTCGCTCAGCTGCGGGCGATGGTCGAGCGGATGCGCACCGAGATGTACCAGCCCGGCGACCGGGTCGCGGGCTGGGACCGCGGCGGCGCCAATCCGGACGCGGACCTGCGCGCCGCCGGCGCCGAGACCCACTATTACCGGATTCGGCGGTCCGGGGGCGACAGCGTCGTCATCCTCACCGCTCGTCCGCTCGGCAGCTTCGTCCCCGCCGGCTGGCGCGTCGTCGATACTTACGGCGCGGCCGCGACCCGGGTCGACGAGCCCTTCGTCCAGTTCGAGGCGCTCTCGCCGCGCTACGTCATCGGGCTTCGGGCCGGAAGCGCCCGGCGCGGCGATGCCGATTGCATCGACGGAATCACCAATGCGGCGCTCTATGAGCGCAGCGACGTGCCGGCGACTTCGGCCGACGCCGATATCCCGCTCATGTTCCGGCTGCTCCTGCTCGCCTCCGAGAACCAGACGGTCTGCACCCGCTACCAGGGCAATAGCCGCGAGGGCTATCGCGGCATCTCCTTCCTGCCGGACGGCCGGTCGCTGCCCGCGCTCAACCGGGGCGACGACCATATCGAAATCGTTCCTGCCGCGCCGATCGAGCGGCTGGTCACCCACACCGGCACCGAGGGCGGCGCCTAGGCCTCGGCGCGCCCTCGCCTGCGCATCGGCTCGATCCGCATCCGGGCGAGGCTTCGCCAGAGCCATTCGAACGGGCCGTAGCGGAAGCGGTCCAGCCAAGGCTTCGACCAGAGCAGCATCAGCGCCCACATGGCGACCACCGGAAGCCACAGCTCGATCCGGCTGAGCGAGCCGAACAGGCCCGCGCCATAGCCGTAGAAGAGCGTGGTCATCAGGATCGAGGTGCCGAGATAGTTGGTGAAGGCGGCGCGGCCGGCGGCGGCGATCCGGTCGACCAGGCCGCCGCCCCTGCGGGTGAGGACGATGATCAGCGCGGCGATGCCGATCACCATGACCGGCCGCAAGGCGGTGGTCGCGCCGATCGCATAGAGGAAGAGATTCGCGGGCGAGAAGCCCTGGCGGACGAGGAGGAAGGCGAGCGCGGCATAGACCGGAATGGCGATGCCGAGGCAGACCAGAGCCCATTTGCGGTAGCGCGCCATCGCCCATTCGCCGCGAAAGAAGCCCGATTTCAGCGCGGCCATGCCGAGCACCATGTAGCCCAAAGTCTCGGCGAGGAAGAGCGGCGTGCCGGTGAACGGCTTGCCGAGATGGTCGATCAGCCGCTCGTGCACCAGCCCGGAATAGGGACCCTGATAGAGCGCCAGCTCCCGCGCCAGCGCCTGGCCGGTCAGCGGCACGAAGCCTTCCTGCATCGAGCGCCAGGTTTCGGCGAGGTCCGGCGGCAGCGAAGCCTGTCGGCTGAGATAGAGCGCTCCGCCGGCAATTGCGAGGAACAGCAGGGTCTGCACCAGCACCAGCCCGATTCCCCAGCGGACCAAAGCGACGACCGAGAGATTGCGGAAGAAGAACAGGATCAGCCCGGTCTGCGCGTAGAGGGCGAGGATGTCGCCGAACCAGATGAAGTAGAAATGGAGGAGGCCGAAGACGAGCAGCCAGAGCATCCGCATATAATGGATCTTCGCCGGGCTCTCGCCCGATGCCTGGGCGCGCTCGATCACCAGCAGCGTGCTCGCCCCGAACAGGAAGGAGAAGAGGCCGCGCATCTTGCCGTCGATCAGGATGAAGCTGAACGCCCAGGAGGCGAGGTCGGCATTGCTTTCGAGGCCGTAGGCCTCCGGGTTCATATAGGCCTGGAAGGGCATGGCGAAGGCGACGATGTTCATCGCCAATATGCCCATCACGGCGATTCCGCGGACGATGTCGAGCGTGGCGATCCGCGCCGGCGGGCCGGCGGCGGGCTCGGCGTCCTCCATCGGAATCGCGTCGGCGGCCGGTGCTGCGCTGCTCATTCGGTGTCCCCTCCCGAATTGACTCGGCCGAGGGATAGAGGATCGTGCTACGTCTGGCGAGAGTGGTGAGGATGGCCATGGCCGGATCGATCAGGGATTGGGCGCGGCGGCTGAAGCGCGACGTGGTCGCCCTCTGGCTGGCGGCGCGCGATCCGCGCGTGCCCTGGACGGCGAAGGCGGTGGCGGGCGCGGTCGCCGCTTATGCGCTGAGCCCGATCGACCTCATTCCCGATTTCATCCCGGTGCTCGGCCTGCTCGACGACGCGCTGCTGGTCCCGATCGGCATCGCGCTGGCGCTGCGGCTGATTCCGCCGCCGCTCATGGCGGAATTCCGCGCCGAGGCGGAGCGGCTGGCGGCGCGGCCGCGCAGCTGGGCGGCGGCGGCGGTCATCGTCTCGCTGTGGGCGACGGCGATCGCGCTCGCGGCCTGGCTCTGGGCGGGTTAGCGAGGAGACATGCGAACCAGCCTGCCGCACGAAGCCGTCTATGTCCGCCTGGGCCCGTCCGGGATCCACGGCATCGGCGTGTTCGCGATCCGGCAGATTCCGGCGGGCACGAGCCTGTTCGCCGACGATGCCGTGCCCCTGGTCTGGGTGAGCAGGGCGGATCTTGAGCAAGCGGGGCTGAGCCCGGCGCAGCGCAACCTCTACCATGATTTCGGAATCAACCGCGGCGACAGGATCGGCTGTCCGGCCAGCTTCAACAATCTCGGCCCGAGTTGGTATCTGAACGAGCCGCCGCCGGGCGGCAGCGCCAACGTCCGCTCCGCCGCGGGCCTCGACTTCGTCGCCGCCCGCGACATCGCCGAAGGCGAGGAGCTGACGATCGATTATGCGGATTTCAGCGAGCCGCCCAGCTCGTAGGAAGGCAGGCACGACGGTGTCGGCTTCTATTCCTCCGCGGGCTTCGACTGCAGCTGGATATAGTTCTGCAGGCCCATCCGCTCGATCATCTCGAACTGGGTTTCGAGGAAGTCGATATGGCCTTCCTCGCTCTCCAGGATCGATTCGAACAGGTCGCGGCTGACGAAGTCGCGGACGCTCTCGCAATGGACGATGGCGCCCTTCAGCTGGGCGACGGCCTCGCGCTCGAGCTCGAGGTCGGCGCGGAGGATCTCCTCGACCGTCTCGCCGACGCGAAGTCGGCCGAGCATCTGGAAATTGGGCAGGCCTTCGAGGAACAGGATCCGGTCGCTCAGCCGGTCCGCATGCTTCATCTCGTCGATCGATTCGTGGCGCTCATATTCGGCGAGCCGCTTCACGCCCCAATTGTCGAGCATTCGATAGTGAAGCCAATATTGGTTGATCGCGGTCAGCTCGTTCTTCAGCGTCTCGTTGAGCAGCTGCAGGACCTGTTCGTCGCCCTTCATCGCGGGTCTCCTTCGGCGAGGATTATAACCCGGCTGGCCCGGAAAGCATCGTAGAAAATGGCAGAAAACCGCGGAAAACTGCGTGCGGATGCTCCGCATTCGCAAGGCGGTTCAGTCGCGAATGCGACTCAGTGGCAGCACAGAGAGATGGATCCGGATCAAGCCCGGGATGACGGGACAGGGCAGCTCAGGCGGTGGCGCGCTCGGCGGCGATGATCTCGCGGGCGAAGGAGAAGCACTGGCCGCAGCGCGGCTTGGCGCCGCGGGCGCGATAGGCGGCGGTTGGGCAGGAAGCGCCGGCGCGCGCCGCCTGGCGCACGTCGCTCTCCCGAATCGCATTACAGACGCAGACGATCATGGACATTGGATATATCGATAATGCGATTGGTTCGCAATAGCGTTTCGAGGTTAACGGCGATCCTTGCGGATCATCAGCTTGAGGCCCGACCAGGTCGAGTCGATCGCGCAGACCTTGACGTCGACCAGGTCGGTGTCGGGTAGAATCACTTCGCGGATGCCGTCCTCGGTGATGTCGGTCGGGACTTTCGAGGCCTTCTTCGGCCAGCTGACCCAGATGAAGCCCGAGGACGCAAGCAAAGGGCGCAGGCGCTCGAGCCGTTCTTCCATGTCGGCCCGCAGGCGCACGAAGATATGGGCGGCCTCGATCGGCGCTTCCGGCGCAGGGAGATGGTGAAGCGCCAGCCCTTCGCGCTCGATCTCGTCGCGAACCGCGTCGGGCATGTCCTCCCACCAGGTGCGCAGGCCGTCCTTGAGCGAGAGCTTGTTGGCGAGCGGCGTGCCCGAGTAGCCAGCCGTCATCTTCTCACCCGTCACCCTGAACTTGTTTCAAGGTCCATCTCGACACCCGCCCGAGAGCTGGAGGCATGGATGCTGAAACGAGTTCAGCATGACGGCTTGGAAGGTTCATGCGAAGGCGCTCCTTTGCCGAAAATGCCGCGCGGCGATCACGGCGATCGGGATGCCGACCAGGACGATGTGGCAGAACAATTGGGTCACGATCGCCCGGGTGCTCGGCGGCAGCGGCGCGGCGAAGCGCAGGGGCACAACAATGAGGTTCATCACGGCATAGGCGGCGAGGCCGTAGAGCACGCCCCAGAGGAGCGGTCGCCGGCGCAGCGACGGCAGCCGCTCGGCGCCGGCGACGTAGACCGCCGCCATCGCCGCCATGATCGCGAAATGGACGGCGAGGCCGAGCGCGGCGCCGGCCACGCCCCATTCCGTCGCCGGCGGGAACGGGCCGGAGGCGACATAGCGCAGCATGCCGGCGGGCTCGCGGCCGTAGAACAAGGTGAGGCCCGTCGCCGCGAGGATGTCGAGCGTCCCCGCGACGAGGGTGGCGACGAGGATCGGGCGGAGGATCGAACGGGGCATGGCTGTCTTCTCCTGACGGAAGATGGCCCGAGCCCTGGGCTATGAAGCGGGAAGGCTATCATCCATCAGCGCCGGGAAGAAGCCCTCATGCGCGGCGCGCAGATCGGCGAGGGCGACCGCATGATCGCCATCGGGAAGCTCGAAGATCAGCCGCGACCCGGCGGTGCGGCCGATCGCCTCGACCTCGACACCGGCGGCATGGGCGCGGGCGAGGAAGGTCAGCAGGCAATTGTCGCAGATGGTGGCGAGATAGACGCCCTGGTCCTCGGCGAAATAGCCGGCCGCGCCGCCAGGCATCGGCCGGTTGATCAACGCGCCGACATTGCCGGCCAGCGCCATTTCGGCGAGCGCGACGGCGATGCCGCCGTCCGAGACGTCGTGGCAGGCGGTGATCGCGCCGCCGGCAATGGCGGCGCGGACGAATTCGCCCGCCTCGTGCTCGGCATGGAGGTCGACCGGCGGCGGCGGACCGGCGTCCCGGTCCTCGCGGCCGTGGATTTCGCGCAGCCAGAGCGACTGGCCGAGATAGCCGCGGCGGTCGCCGATCGCGACGATGACGTCGCCAGGGCCCTTGAAGGCGATGCCGACGGCCTTGGTCCAGTCCTCGATCAGGCCGACGCCGCCGATCGCCGGGGTGGGGAGGATGGCGGCGGAGGCGCCGTCGTCCGCCTTGGTCTCGTTGTAGAGCGAGACGTTGCCGGAGACGATCGGGAAATCGAGCGCGGCGCAGGCGTCGGCCATCCCCTCGATGCAGCCGACGAACTGGCCCATGATCTCGGGCCGTTGCGGATTGCCGAAATTCATGCAGTCGGTGGCGGCGAGCGGGCGGGCGCCGACCGCGCACAGGTTGCGCCAGGCCTCGGCGATCGCCTGGCGGCCGCCCGAGACGGGATCGGCCTTGCAGTAGCGCGGGGTACAGTCGGTGGTGATGGCGAGCGCTTTTTGGGTGCCGTGGACCCGGACCAGGGCCGCGTCGCCGCCCGGCGGCCGCAGCGTGTCGGCGCCGACCTTCTGGTCGTATTGCTCCCAGATCCAGCGCCGAGAGGCGAGATCGGGCGAGGCCATCAGCCTGAGCAGGTCGGCGCCGATGTCGGCGCAGTCGGGCACATGGTCGAACGGCGCGGGCGGCTCGGTTCGGACCCAGGGGCGGTCGTAACAGGGGGCGTCGTCGGCGAGCGGAGCGAGCGGGATGTCGGCGGCGACCTCGCCGTTCCACCTGAGCACCATATGGCCCGTATCGGTGACCCGGCCGATCACCGCGAAGTCGAGCTCCCATTTGCGGAAGATCGCTTCGGCCTCGGCTTCGCGGCCGGGCTTCAGCACCATCAGCATCCGCTCCTGCGATTCCGACAGCATCATCTCGTAAGGCGTCATCCCGTCTTCGCGGCAGGGGACGGCGTTCATGTCGAGCTCGATGCCGACGCCGCCCTTGGATGCCATCTCGACGCTCGAGGAGGTCAGGCCCGCCGCGCCCATGTCCTGGATCGCGACGATCGCGTCCGAGGCCATCAGCTCGAGGCAGGCTTCGATCAGCAATTTCTCGGTGAACGGGTCGCCGACCTGGACGGTGGGACGCTTCTCCTCGCTGTCCTCGGAGAAATCCGCGGAGGCCATGGTGGCGCCGTGGATGCCGTCGCGGCCGGTCTTGGAGCCGACATAGACGATCGGATTGCCGACGCCGGACGCGGCCGAATAGAAGATCCTGGCCTGTTCGGCGACTCCGACGGTCATCGCGTTGACCAGGATGTTGCCGTCATAAGCGGGGTGGAAGTTCACCTCGCCGCCGACCGTCGGCACGCCGACGCAATTGCCGTAGCCGCCGATGCCGGCGACGACTCCGGCGATCAGATGGCGCATCTTGGGATGATCGGGCCGGCCGAAGCGCAGCGCGTTCAAATTGGCGACGGGGCGCGCGCCCATGGTGAAGACGTCGCGCAGGATGCCGCCGACCCCGGTCGCCGCGCCCTGATAGGGCTCGATGTAGGAGGGATGGTTGTGGCTCTCCATCTTGAAGATGGCAGCCCGACCGTCGCCGATGTCGATCACGCCGGCATTCTCGCCCGGGCCCTGGATCACCCAGGACGCCTTGGTCGGCAGCTTCTTCAGGTGGATCCGCGAGCTTTTGTAGGAGCAATGCTCGGACCACATGACCGAGAAGATGCCGAGCTCGGTGAGGTTGGGCTCGCGGCCCATGGCGCCCAGGACGCGCTCATATTCCTCGGCGGACAGGCCGTGCTCGGCGACGATTTCGGGGGTGATCGCGGATCTGGTCATGGCGGGTCCCTAGCGAGCGGTCCCGCGCGCGCCTAGTGTGCGTGCCCAAAGCAAAAGGCCGGCCGGGATATCCCGGCCGGCCTTTGGATATTCAGGGCTCGCGGCGGTCAGACGTGGCAGCTGAGGTTGTTCTTGCCGGGCGCGGTGATGCGGACATTGTCGCCGGTGCCGCTCAGCGAATAGCCGTCGGCGGTGAAGGGCGGATTGCCGTCGGTCGCGTTGAGGATGGTCGCGGCGGCCTCGCGGCTGCCGGCGCGCAGGGTCGCCGTATTGTTGTTGTAGAATTCCGCGTAGAACAGGCTGTTGTCGCTGCAGCGATAGGCCTTGGTCGCGGTGATCGACGGCGGCAGCTGCTTGGGCGTCGCTTTGGCGAGCGCCTCCGCCTGGGGATCGTAGGTGTTCACGGTCTGCGGCGAATTGTCGCAGGCCTGGAGCGAGAAAATGGCCGCGCTGGCCGCTGCGGCGCGAAGGAGGGTGTGCTTGTGCATGTCTTTCCTTCGCGAGCGCAGCAAATGACGTCAAGGCGGAATTTGTGGCAACTTGTCTCACCCTCGTCCGTGGTTTCGACCAAGCGCGCGCAGGCTTCGACCAACGTCCCGTTCGACAAAGCCGCGAGGCTTGATTAGATTCGAACCACTTGAGGGGGAGGAGCGGAGCGCGGATGCAGCGGGTGCGCATTGGATTGACCGGGCTGGCCTTCGTTTTCCTGGCCGTATTGCTCGCCGCCGTCTTTACCGGCCGAACCGCCGACGAGGCGCCGATCACCGCCAATTCGATCGCTCAGGAGCGGGCGGGCGTCGTTCCGGCCATACCGAACGCCGCCGAGGCCCAGCCGACCGAGCCGCTCGCCGAGCTGGGCGTCGCGCCGGGCAATGCCGATTCCAACGCCAGCAGCCAGCCGAGGCCGGCGCCCCCGGCCACGACGGGACGCTGAGTCGCTATTCACTCACTTATCCACAGCCAAGACGAGCGGAAAAGAAACGGGATTGAACAGAGAACAAAATATGAAACATGACCGAGATTTATCTCTTTAGGGCATGAATTCCCCAATTAGGGCATGAAATCCCTTTTCAACCCAAGGCATCGCTGCTATTCCACAACCCCTAAGAAGGGGCATTTCCTATTGTGCCGGCGAAGGACGCGGGCGCGCGGCGGCGCGCACCCGCGAATGGGGAAGGCCTGTCTGGCGGAGATGGGTCCGAAGTGGCGGGGCAAGCGTTCAGATGGCATGGGCTGAGCAGTGTCGACCTCAAGGGTCGGCTGTCGGTTCCTGCCGTCTATCGCCAGACCATCGAGGCGCGCGGCGGCGGCAAGGAAATCCTGCTCTCCAAGCATCCTGACGCGCTCTGCATCGTCTGCTACGATATCGGCTTCGAGGCCGAGCTCGACCGCGACCTCAGGGAACAGCGCAAGATCGAGCTGGAGCGCGGCGATTCCACGAGCTTCTTCAAGCGTAATCGCGGCATCTATTCGACGACCTCCACCGTCTCCTGGGATTCGAGCGGGCGAATCATCCTGCCCGATTTCCTCAAGGACCGCGCCCGGATCGACAAGACCGCTTTGTTCGTCGCGTTCGGCGCGGGCTTCGAGATCTGGGACCCGCGGACCGCGCTCGATCAGGACGACGATGTCGAGCTTCGCGAGCTTGCCGCCTATCATCTCCGCCAGAAAGGCGGCGAGTCGTGACCCCGGCCGCCGCCCACATCCCCGTCCTCCTCGAAGAGGTCGTCCATGCGCTCGCCGTCGCCCCCGGCGAGACCCATGTCGACGGCACCTTCGGCGCGGGCGGCTATACCAAGGCCATCCTGGATAAAGGAGCGGCCCGCGTCTTCGCTTTCGATCGCGATCCCGAGGCGATCCAGTATGGCGAAGCGCTGGCCGCGAGTGGGGAGCGCCTGACGCTTGTGCCGGAACGATTTTCCCGGATGCGTCAGGCGCTTACCGCACGCGGCGTCGACCGGGTCGACGGCGTCACTCTAGACATCGGCGTCTCCTCGATGCAGCTCGACCGGGCCGAGCGCGGCTTCTCCTTCCAGACGGACGGGCCGCTCGACATGCGCATGGGCCGGGACGGGCAGAGCGCCGCCGACTTCGTGAACGAGGCCGACGAGGCCGAGATCGCGGATGTGCTTTTCCATTATGGCGAAGAGCCGAAGGCGCGGCGGGTGGCGCGGGCGATCGTCGCGGCGCGGCCGATCGAGCGGACCGGCCAGCTGGCTGATGTGGTCCGCAAGGCCCTGGGCCATCACAAAGGCATGAAGAAGGATCCGGCGACCCGGACCTTCCAGGCCATTCGGATCCATGTGAACGAAGAGCTTGCCGAGCTCGAGGGCGGGCTGGCGGCCGCCGAACGGGTGCTCGCGCCCGGCGGCCGCCTTGCCGTCGTCACCTTCCACAGCCTCGAGGACCGGATCGTGAAAAGGTTCCTCAGGGTCCGCAGCGGCGCCACGCCGTCAGGCTCGCGCCACCTGCCGGCCGCGAACGAATCCGGGCCGGAGCCGAGCTTCGAGGCGGTCGCCAAGCCGGTTCGCCCGGGCGAGGCCGAGCTTGCCCGCAATCCCCGCGCGCGCTCGGCGACGCTTCGCGCCGCGCGCCGCACCTCAGCCCCCGCATGGAAAGAAGGAGCACCCCAATGATCGCCAGGGGGTTCAAGCCCGTCGCCTGGGTCGCCGCCGTCGGCACCGCCGCGCTCGGCTGCTACATGCTCTCGCTCCAGGTCGCCGCCGAGCGCGCCGAGCTGACCAGCCTCGAGCGCAAGATCGTGTCGACCCAGCGTTCGATCCGGTCGCTCCAGACCGAGCTGGGAACCCGCGCGCGGGTGACCCAGCTGCAGCAGTGGAACGACGACATACTGGCATTGGCGCCGCCCGAGGCCGGTCAGTTTCTCGAAAGTCAGATCACTCTGGCGCGCTTCGATCTGCGCCAGCCCGCTCTCGGCGACCAGGCCGAGGTCCGGATGGCGTCCGCCGAGGTCCCGGCGACGACGCCAGCGCCGGCCGTGACGCCGCAGCCGCAGCCGCAGCGCGCCGTGGCCGGCGCCCGCCCGGCCCAGCCGCCGCTCGGCCAGCCGGCGATGGTGCAGCGCGCCAGCCTGACCCTGCCGGCCGCGACGCCGGCGCCGACGCCCGCGCGGACCGAGGCGATGCGTCCGGCGGCCGCTACGACCCGGACATCGACCCAGCCTGCGCGCACCCGGACCGCCTCGGCCGAGCCCGAACGCCGGACCGCCGCCCCCGCCCCCGCCCGTCCGCGCCCCTTGCTCGACGAGCGCACCGTCCGCGACCTCGGCGCCACCGCCCGCGCCGAGCGCCGGGGAGGCACGCGCAACTGATGGCGACGATCGCCGTCCAGTTCGAGAGGCCGAATCCCCCCGCCCAGCAACAGCAGGAGGGACTGGCGCTCACTTATCATCGGCTGATGCTGATGATGCTGCTGTTCGTCGGAGTCACCTTCGTCATCGTGCTCCGGCTGACCCAGCTGCAATTGTTCACCGACCGCTCGGTCGCCGCCCAGCTCGCCAATCCGCTGCTGCCGCCGCGCGGCGACATCGTCGACCGCAACGGCGTGCCGCTGGCGCGCACCTTCGACGGCTGGACGATCGGCATCCAGCCGCAGGCGGTGATCGGCGACAAGAGGGAGCTGGCGCGGCGGCTCAACGAATTGATGCCGCAGCGGAGCGCGCGGCATTATTACAACCTGCTCAACGACCGCCGCCGCTTCGTCTACCTGGCGCGAAGCGCGGTCCCGGAGATGGTGCAGGCGGTGAACGCGCTCGGCGAGCCGGGTATCGTCTTCGACCGCGAACCGACCCGGCTCTACCCGCAGACCGCGCTCGCCGGCCACGTCATCGGCTGGGTCGGCCGCGACAGCCACGGCGCCTCCGGCATGGAGCAGGCGCTTGAGGCGCGGCTCAGCGATCCGGCCCTGCGCGGCCAGCCGGTGGCGCTCTCCATCGACGGCCGCGCGCAGGCGGTGCTGGAGACCGAGCTGGCCCACGCCGTGACCGCGATGAACGCCGATGGCGGCACCGGCATCGTGCTCGACGTGCGCACGGGCGAAGTCATCGCCATGGCCTCGGCCCCGACCTTCAACCCGAACGCCGCCGGTCAGTCCGACGCCAATTCTCTCTACAACCGGGCAACGATGGGCGTTTACGAGCTTGGCTCGACCTTCAAGCCGATCACCGTCGCCGCGGCGATGGAGGCGCGCGTCGTTACCTCGATGCAGCAGCGCTGGGACGCGTCGGCCCCGATCCCGATCGGCCGCTTCCGGATCAGCGACGATCCGGGCCACGCGCTGAGCCGGCAGATCACCATTCCGGAGCTCATCGTCCATTCCTCCAATATCGGCACGGCGCGCGTCGCCGACGCCATGGGGCCCGAACGGATGCAGGCCGCGTTCCGAGCGCTCGGCTTCGATCAGCCGCCGCTGATCGAGCTGCGCGAACGGACGCAGCCGCTCTGGCCGCGCGACTGGGGCCGGGCGACGGTGATGACGTCCGGTTTCGGCCATGGCCTCGCGATCACGCCGCTTCATCTCGCCTCCGCCTACGCAGCTTTGGTCAATGGCGGCATCTTCCGCCCGGCAACCTTGCTGAAGGTCGAGAATGGCCGCGCCGTGCCCGGCCGGCGGGTCTATTCCGAACAGACCAGTTACCGGATCCGCCAGTTGCTTCGCCTGAACGTCCTGCAAGGGACGGGCCGGCGCGCCGAGGCGGTCGGCTTCCGGGTCGGAGGAAAGACCGGCACCGGCGAGAAGGCGATGGCGGGCGGATATAATCGTCATCTGAACGTTTCCACCTTCGCGGCGGCTTTCCCGATGGACGCGCCGCGCTATGTGGTGGTCGTGATGATGGATGCACCGAGGCCCACCGAGGCGAACAGCTTCGTCACCACCGCGGCCTACACCGCCGCGCCGATCGTGTCGCAGTTCATCGCGCGCGTCGGGCCGTTGCTCAACGTCATCCCAAGCGAGAGCCGCGACATCGACACTGCGGAGCTGATGCCGCCGCCGGCGACTCCGGAACACTGATGAACCTGGGAGCGCTGACCGGCAGCGGCGAAACAGCCTCGGTCACCGGCTTCGCGATCGACCATCGCAAAGTCGCGCCGGGGACTGTGTTCGGCGCATTCCGGGGCGCGCGCTTCAACGGCGAAGATTTCATCCCCGAGGCGGTCGCGTCCGGCGCGGTGGCGGTGGTGTCGCGGCCCGAGGCGCGGCCCGAGGGCGCGGTCCATATCGCGGCCGAGGAGCCGCGGCGCGAGTTCGCCCGGCTGGCGGCGAAATTCTTCCGGCCGCTGCCGGGCAACGTGGTCGCGGTGACCGGGACCAACGGCAAGACCTCCAACGTCGAGCTTGTGCGCCAGCTTTGGCGGATGGCGGGGCATCCGTCGGCGAGCATCGGCACTCTCGGGGTGACCACCTCCGACGAGCAGGTGACGACGGGCCTGACCACGCCCGATATCGTCACCTTCCTCTCCAACATGGCCGGCTTGAAGCGGATGGGGATCGACCATGCCGCGTTCGAGGCGTCGAGCCACGGCCTGTCGCAATACCGCACCGAGGGATTGCCGGTGCGGGCCGCCGCCTTCACCAATTTCAGCCGCGACCATCTCGACTATCACGGCACGATGGAGGCTTATTTCGAGGCCAAGATGCGTCTGTTCGAGGAAGTGGTCGAGCCGGACGGCACCGCCGTGATCTGGGCCGACGATCCGAAATCGGACGAGGTGGTCGCCCGCTGCAAGGCGCGGGGGCTGAAGGTGCTGACGGTGGGCGCCAGAGGCGAGGCGCTGCGGCTGGCGAAGCGCGAGACCACCCAGCTCGGCCAGAAGCTGACCGTCGAGGCGGAGGGCCGGACCTACGTCGTCCAGCTCGCTTTGATCGGTGCCTATCAGGCAGCCAACGCGCTGACCGCGGCGGGGCTGGCGATCGCCACGGGCGGCGAGGTCGCGCAGACGCTCGCCAATCTCGGGCGCGTCCATCCGGTGCGGGGCCGGCTGGAGCGGGCGGTGATCAGCCGGGCGGGAACGCCGGTCTATGTCGATTACGCGCACACGCCCGACGCGATCGAATCGGCGATCGAGGCGCTTCGGCCGCATACGAAGGGGCGGCTGATCATCGTGTTCGGCGCCGGCGGCGACCGCGACACCGGCAAGCGCGCCGAGATGGGCAAGGCCGCGGCGCGCCTCGCGGACAAGGCGATCGTCACCGACGACAACCCCAGGAGCGAGGATCCGGCGGCGATCCGGCGCGACATTCTGTCGGGCGCCTCCGGGGCGACCGAAGTGGCCGGGCGGCGCGAGGCGATCCGCGCGGCGATCGCCGAGGCGGGCGAGGACGACATCGTCCTGCTCGCCGGCAAGGGCCACGAGCAGGGCCAGATCGTCGGCGACCGCGTGCTCCCGTTCGACGACGTCGCCGTGGCGCGGGAGGAAGCGGCATGAGCCCGCTCTGGACCGCGCGGGAGATCGCCGAGGCGGTGGGCGGCCGCGTCCATGGCGATTTCGAGGCTGCGGGAATCGCCTTCGATTCGCGTGAGATCGGGCCGGGCGACC
>Ga0190274_10001060_pt1 | contig 16067 bp, 12 predicted proteins | sample Popmic531T_FD_133002 | JGI IMG/M metagenome (GOLD analysis project Ga0190274, IMG submission 133002) | Populus adjacent soil microbial communities from riparian zone of Yellowstone River, Montana, USA - 531 T | ecosystem: Environmental > Terrestrial > Soil > Riparian zone | place: USA: Montana...
CCGCGAACCTCACGACGCAGGTGCGCGCCATCGCGGAAGTGGCCACGGCCGTCACGAAAGGCGACCTGACGCGCTCGATCCAGGTCGACACGCGCGGTGAGGTGTCGGACCTCAAAGACAACATCAACGCGATGATCGGCAACCTGCGCGGCACGACCGAGCGCAACACCGAGCAGGACTGGCTGAAGACGAACCTCGCGAAGTTCAGCCGCATGATGCAGGGCCAGCGCGACCTGACCACGGTGGCCGAGATGCTGCTCTCGGAGCTGGCCACCCTGGTCAACGCCCACCAGGGCGTGATGTACCTGGTCGCGGGGAGCGGCGAGGGCGACGAGCGGCTGAAGCGGCTGGCCGGCTACGCCGACCTGCAGGAATCCGGCGAGCCGCGCGACTACCGGCTCGGCGAGGGCCTGGTCGGCCAGTGCGCCAAGGAGCGCCAGCGCATCCTGCTGACGGAAGTCCCGCCGGACCTGATCCAGGTGCATTCGGGACTCGTGGTCGCGCGCCCGAGCAGCATCATCGTGCTGCCGGTGCTGTTCGAGGGGCAGGTCAAGGCGGTCATCGAGCTCGCGTCGCTCGGTGAATTCACGGCCCCGCACCTGGCCTTCCTCGAACAGCTCACCGGCAGCATCGGCGTGGTGCTGAACACGATCGAGGCGACGATGCGCACCGAGGGCCTGCTGCTCCAGTCGCAGCAGCTCGCCACGGAACTCCAGACACAGCAGAAGGAATTGCAGCAGACCAACGAGGAGCTGGCCACGAAGGCCCGGCTGCTCGCCGAACAGAATGTCGAGGTCGAGCGCAAGAACAAGGAAATCGAGTTCGCGCGCCGCGCGGTGGAGGAGAAGGCCGCGGAGCTCGCGCTCACCTCGCGCTACAAGTCGGAGTTCCTCGCGAACATGTCGCACGAGCTGCGCACGCCGTTGAACAGCATCCTGATCCTCGGGCAGCAGCTCGCCGAGAACGCGGACGGAAACCTGACCGAGCGCCAGACGGAGTTCGCGCGAACCATCCACGGCGCCGGCACGGACCTCCTGAACCTGATCAGCGACATCCTCGACCTGTCGAAGATCGAGTCGGGCACGGTGACGGTCGAGTCGGAGGAAATCCCGTTCGCGCACCTCCGGGACACAATCGAGCGGACCTTCAGGCACGAGGCGGAGGCGCGCGCGCTGACCCTCGACACCGATTTCTCGCCGAACCTCGGCCGCGCCATCACGACCGACCCCAAGCGCCTGCTCCAGGTGGTCAAGAACCTGGTGTCCAACGCCCTCAAGTTCACGGAACGGGGCTCGGTGAGGGTGCGCGTCGGCGTCGTGAACGCGGGCTGGAGCGCCGAGCATCCCATCCTCAGCAAGGCGCCGACGGTCATCGCGTTCGCCGTCAGTGACACGGGGATCGGCATCCCGTCGGAGAAACAGAAGATAATCTTCGAGGCGTTTCAGCAGGCGGACGCGGGCACCGCGCGCAAGTACGGCGGAACGGGCCTCGGCCTCGCGATCAGCCGCGAGCTCGCGCAGCTCCTCGGCGGCGAGATCCGCCTCCAGAGCACCCCCGGCGCGGGCAGCACGTTTACGCTGTTCCTGCCGCTCGACTACCTCGGTCCCGCCTACCCGCGCGGGGATGCGGAGCGGCCGCGCGCGAGCGCGCCGACGACCGGGCAGCAGATCGTCCTGCCGGCCGCGCGCATCGAATCCGTGCCGGACGATCGCGCGGACATCCTGGCCGGCGACCTCGTGCTGCTGATCGTGGAGGACGACCCGCACTACGCTCGCGTGCTGTTGAACCTCGCGCGCGATCGCGGCTTCAAGGGGATCGTGGCCCGCAACGGCGCGGACGCACTGAGCCTGGCGCGCCGGCATTCGCCGACCGCGATCTCGCTCGACGTGTTCCTCCCGGACATGCTGGGCTGGACGGTACTCAGCGAGCTCAAGCGGGATCCGGCCACGCGCCATATCCCGGTGCAGATCGTGACGATCGAGGAAGAACGGCAGTACGGCCTCGAACGCGGGGCGTTCGCATACCTCAACAAGCCGCTCACGACGGACGGCCTCGAGAACGCGCTGGAGCGCCTCAAGACCTTCGCCGAGCCGCGCGTGCGCGAGCTCCTGGTCGTCGAGGACAATCCGGGCGAGCGGATGAGCGTGGTCGAGCTGCTGGCGCACGACGACGTGAACATCAGCACGGCGGGGACCGGTGCCGAGGCGCTCAGGCTTCTGCGTTCGGGCACCTACGACTGCGTCGTGCTCGACCTCCGGCTGCCCGACATGTCGGGCTTCGAGCTGCTGACCGAGATCCAGAACGACGAGTCGCTCAAGGACACGCCCATCGTCGTGTTCACGGGCCGAGAGCTGACGGCGGACGAGGAAATGGAGCTGAGGCGCAAGGCCAAGAGCATCGTGCTGAAGGGCGCGCATTCGCCCGAGCGCCTGCTGGACGAGACGGCGCTGTTCCTGCACCGGTCGGTGGCCGGCTTGCCGCCCGCCAAGCAGCGCATGCTCGAGAGCCTGCACACGACCGACGTGGCGCTGATCGGCAAGCGTGCCCTGGTGGTCGACGACGACGTGCGCAACATCTTCGCGCTGGCGAGCCTGCTCGAGCGGCACGGCATGACGGTCGTGAGCGCGACCACGGGACAGGAGGCCATCAACCAGCTCGAGAACCAGGCGGACCTGCAGATCGTGCTGATGGACATCATGATGCCGGAGATGGACGGCTACGAGACGATGCAGCGGATCCGCAAGGATTCCCGTTACCGGCGGCTGCCGATCATCGCGCTGACCGCGAAGGCCATGAAGGGCGACCGCGAGAAATGCCTCGAGGCCGGGGCCTCCGACTACATCGCAAAACCCGTCAACACGAACCAGCTGCTGTCGCTCGTGCGGACCTGGCTGCATCCCTGACGGCCCGATGCCTCCATGACTTCGACTGAAGCGGTGGACATCCTGCTGGTCGACGACCAGCCGTCGCGCCTCCTGACCTACGAGGCGATCCTGGAGCCGCTCGGGCACCGGCTCGTCAAGGCGACATCGGGCGTCGAAGCGCTGGCACGGCTCATGGAGCGGGAGTTCGCCGTGATCCTGCTCGACGTCAGCATGCCCGACATGGACGGCTTCGAAACCGCGCAGCTGATCCACCATCACCCGCGCTACGAGTCGACGCCGATCATCTTCGTGACCGGCGTGCACGTGAGCGACCTCGATCGCCTGAAAGGCTACGAGGTCGGCGCGGTCGACTACGTGTACGTGCCGGTCGTGCCGGAGATCCTGCGCAGCAAGGTCGCGGTCCTCGTCGAGCTGCATTGCCAGCGGCTGGAGCTGAAACGCCTGAACCGGTCGCTGACGGAGGCCAACCGCCAGCTGGACGAAGCGAACCGCACGCTCATGCGCGACAAGGCGAGCGAGCTTGCGACGCTCAACCATCGTCTCCAGGACGCGAATGACGAGCTGGTGGCCAGCAATGCCGCCCTCACGGGCGAGATCGCCGAGCGGCGCCGTGCCGAGCAGGCCCTGCGCGACGCGGACCGTCGCAAGGACGACTTCCTCGCCATCCTCGCGCACGAACTGCGCAACCCGCTCGCGCCGATCGGCAACGCGATCTACATCCTGCAGCGCTCGGCCCCGCAGGAGCCGGTGCTGGTGCAGATGCTCAACCTGATGGAACGGCAGGTCCGGCACATGACGCGGCTGGTGGACGACCTGCTCGACGTGTCGCGCATCACGCAGGGCAAGATCAACCTGCGGTCCGAGCCGGTCGACCTCGGCGAGCTGGTGACGCGCGCGGTCGAGACCCACATGCCGGCGATCAGTGCCCGCAAGCATCGCATCGAGGTCCAGCTGCCGGCGCAAGCGCCCTGCGTCCGCGGCGACCCGGTCCGGCTTGCGCAGGTCGTCGGCAACCTGCTGAACAATGCCGCGAAGTACACGCCCGACGGCGGGAACATCGTCGTGAAGCTGGCGGAAGCGGATGGTTGCGCGTGCATCTCGGTGCGTGACGACGGGATCGGCATAGAAAGCGAGTATCTGGCGCACGTGTTCGAGCTGTTCGGACAGGTGCAGAACCCGCGTCCGCACACGCACGACGGCCTCGGCATCGGGCTGTCGCTGGTCCAGCGCCTGGTCGAGATGCACGAGGGTCGTGTCGAGGCACGCAGCGGGGGCTCCGGGTCCGGCAGCGAATTCATCGTGCATCTGCCGCTGCCGGTCGATGGGCTCGCGCCTCCTGCCGAACCCGTCCCGCTGCGGGTCACCCCGCGTGACAGCGAGGGACACCGCATCCTCATCGTGGACGATGCCGCCGATTGCCGTGAAAGCCTGGCCCATGTGCTCGACCTGGCGGGAAGCGAGGTGTTCACGGCCTGCGACGGCGAGGGCGCCCTGGATGCGGTTTCGCGGTTCCAGCCGGAGATCGTCCTCCTGGACATCCGGATGCCGAACATGGACGGCTACGAAGCGGCCAGGCAGCTGCGCGCGGGACCCTTGGGCGGCAGCCTCATCCTGATCGCCGTGACAGGATGGGGACAGCCCGAGCACGTGGAAAAATCGCGGCTCGCGGGGTTCGACGCACACCTCACGAAACCCGTGGCGCCGGAGGACCTGCTGCGGCTCATCGCCCGCCTGAAACGGCAGGTGCAGGGACCCCAGGAGCAAGCCGTCTCGGCTTGAGGTCGATTTTCACGCGGCGGGAAGCGAAATCCCGGGCCGCAGTGTGGGATGATGCCGCCCCCACGTGGGCGATTCCACGCGGGGGATCCATCAACAGGAGAGGAATGACATGAAGATTCTCAGCGCCGCCATGGTGGCCGCCGCCATGCTCGCCGGCCAGACCGCTGCCGCCCAGGAGAAGTCCGCCGACAACATGGCCATCGTCATGGAGAAGGTCCGCGCGGACAAGAAGCTCTTGGTCGCGGCCAACATGGACCTGTCCGAACAGGAAGCCCCCGCCTTCTGGCCGGTTTACGAGTCATACCAGAAAGAGCTCACGGGCCTGAATGAACGCACGCGCAAGATGATCGAGAGCTACGCGACTGCCTACAACGCGGGCGCGGTGGCCGACGACACGGCGAAGAAGCTGCTCGACGAGGCCCTCGCCATCGAGGCTGCCGAGGTCGACCTGCGCAAGTCCTACGTGCCGAAGTTCAGCAAGGTGCTGCCCGCGGCGAAGGTCGCGCGCTACTACCAGATCGAGCAGAAGATCCGCGCCGCCCTCAAGTACGAGCTGGCGAACGGGATCCCGCTGGTCGAGTAATGCCCACGCGGCGCAGCATGGCGACGTGCTGCGCCGCGCCCTCGGGCGCGTGGACTTCCGGCCGTGGCGGCTGAAGAAGAAGCGCGAAAACCCCTGCATTCGCGACCGGTGATGCGCCGGCGCGGCATGCCGTTCCAGGCGCGCATCGTCGTGCTCACGCTCGCGGGCGGGGTGCCCGCGCTGCTCACGGTATTCGTGCTGCTGCGCGATGCCCAGATCGCTGACTCCGTGCACCGCCTCCTGGTCGTGCTCCTGGTCGGCGCCTGGGTGGGCTTCGCGATCGCGGTGCACAAGGCGACGGTCGAGCCGCTGCGCTCGATCGCGAACCTGCTGGAAGCCCTGCGCGGGGGCGACTACGCGATCCGCGGGCGGCATGGGCGCAGGGGTGATGCGCTCGGCGACATCGTGCTCGAGGCGAACCGCCTCGGCGCGACACTGCGATCCCAGCGCTTCGAGGCGATCGAGTCCTCGGCGCTCCTCAACAAGGTGCTGGCGGAGGTGGACGTCGCCGTATTCGCCTTCGACGGCGACGAGCGGATCCGGCTCGCGAACCGCGCCGCGGGCGCGCTCCTGCGGCGACACCCGGACGCGCTGATGGGCCTGTCGGCCGCCGACATCGGCTTCGAGGCGCTGCTCCAGGGACCGCCGGTGTCGAGCGAGTCGCACACCTTCCCCGGCGGCGCCGGCCGCTGGCAGGTGATGCGCGAGGTGTTCCACGAGGCCGGCCGTCCATTCCGCCTGCTGGTGGTGACGGACCTCTCGCAGGCGCTGCGCGACGAGGAACGGCGCGCGTGGCGGCGGCTGATCCGCGTGATCTGGCACGAGCTCAACAACTCGCTGGCGCCGATCAAGTCGGTGATCGAGACGAGCCGCGATGCGCTCGCCGCGGGCTCGCCGGACAAGGCGGAGCGCGAAGAACTCGCGCACAACCTGGCGCTGGTCGCGGAGCGGGCGGAGTCGCTGCGGCGGTTCCTGTCGCGTTACAGCGAGCTCGCGCGCATGCCGGAGCCGACGATCGTCGCCTGCGACGCGGCGGGGATCCTGGGCCAGGTGGCCACGGTGCAGCCGGCCGGGCGGGTGCAATTCGCGGCCGCGGAGGGGCTCGCGCTGCGCGGCGATGCGGACCAGATCCAGCAGGCGCTGATCAACCTGGTGCGCAATGCGGTCGAGGCGACGCCCGAGGGCGGCGCGCCGGTCGAGCTTCGCGCGATCAAAGGCAAGGACAGCGTGGTGTTCGAGGTCGAGGACAGCGGCCCGGGCGTCGCCAACCCAGACAACCTCTTCGTGCCGTTCTTCACCACCAAGCCCGGCGGCAGCGGCATCGGCCTCGTGCTCGCGCGCCAGGTCGCCGAGGCCCACGGCGGCACGCTGACCCTCAAGAACCGCGAAGGCGCCAGCGGCTGCCTCGCCCGCCTCGTCATCCCGACTTGAACGGTGCCGGGTCGCACTTATCGCACTTATTGAACATGTGTTCTCGGCTCATGATTGGGTTCAATAAGTGCGATAAGTGCGACCCGGCACCGTCGGGAAGTCCGCTACACTTCGTGGCATGAGCGACAAGAAACGCGGGCTGGGGCGCGGCCTCGAGGCGCTGCTCGGCGAAGCCAAGCCGCGGCCGGAGCCGGGCACGCCGCCGGCACGCGAGCAGCTCCTGCAGATCCCGGTAGACCTGCTCTCGCGCGGCAAGTACCAGCCGCGCGTGGACATGCGCGAGGAGTCGCTGCAGGACCTGGCCGACTCGATCAAGGCCCAGGGCGTGATCCAGCCGATCGTCGTGCGCCCGCTCGGCACGCCGACGCAGGGCGAGCCGCAACGCTACGAGATCGTCGCCGGCGAGCGCCGGTGGCGCGCCACGCAGCTGGCGGGCCTGCACGAGATCCCCGCGGTGCTGCGGCGCATCGACGACGAGCACGCCGTCGCGCTCGCGCTCATCGAGAACATCCAGCGCGAGGACCTGAACCCGCTCGAGGAGGCGCTCGCGCTCTCGCGCCTGATCGGGGAATTCCAGCTCACGCACCAGCAGGCAGCCGAGGCCGTCGGCCGCTCGCGCGCGGCCGTGTCGAACCTGCTGCGCCTGCTCGACCTGCCGCAGGCCATCCGTCCGCTGATCGAGAAGCGCGAGCTCGAGATGGGCCATGCGCGCGCGCTGCTGGCGCTGCCCGCCGCGAAGCAGCAGGCGGAGGTCGGCGCGTTGGTCGCGAAGAAGAACCTCTCGGTGCGCGAGACGGAAGCGCTCGTCCGCCGCCTCATCGCGCACGCGAACGACGGCAAGGGCAAGCCCGCGCGGGCCCGCTCGAAGGACCCGGACATCCAGCGGCTCGAGAACGACCTCGCCGACAAGCTCGGCGCGACCGTCGAACTGCAGCATTCCACGACGGGCAAGGGAAAGCTCGTCATCAGCTACCACAGTCTCGACGAGCTCGACGGAATCCTCGCGCACATCACCTAGTCACCCGTCTCAACGGGAGGGTCGCTTGGCCCGCCTTGTCCCGACCACCGCCCTGGTGCCGCCCAACGCGTGCGCGGGACTTTCCCCGGAAAGCCCGGTGCGCGCGCCCGCCCGAACGGCAACAACCGCAGGAGTGACCGCCATGCCATGGAACTCTCGCCTCGCCGCAACGTTCGCCATCGCGATGTCGATCGGGCTGGCGGCGCCCGACCCGGCCGTTGCCGAGGACCGCGACAGTCGTGAAGTCTCGACTTACGTGCTGACCGAATCCGGCCTGTCGAAGTTCGCGCAGGCGAGCAAGAACCTGGCCAGTGTCCCGGGCGCCTGCACAGCGGAAGAGGACGATGACTCGGACGACCTCCGATCGATCGACCAAATGGTCGCGAAACTGAATTCCGTGCCGGGCGCGCAGGCGGCAATCCAGTCCGCCGGCATGACCTCGCGCGAATACGTCGTCTTCATGTTCTCGATGATGCAGAACGGCATGGCGGCGTGGGCGCTTAAGCAGCCGGGCGGCAAGCTGCCGCCAGGCGTCTCGCAAGCCAACGTCGACTTCTTCAACAAGCACGAGGCCGCGATGGCGCAGCTCGGCAAGGAAGAGAGCTGCGGCGACAATTCCGGCGACGACGATTCGGACGAGTGACCGGCGTGCCCGCCGTGGTTCGGGGACCAGCCATCCTCGCCCCGCTGCTGCTGGCGCTAGCGGGGCAAGCCCTTCCGCCGACCGCCAGGGCCCAGGACCCGCCTCCGCTCGAGTAACGGCCGTGCATTGCGGCAGCGCCGGACGAACCTAGCGAAGCAGGCGAGGCGAAGGAACCCGACGACGCGCCATCCGACTGCCGCATCCTCATCACGGGCAGTGGCGGCGGGGGAGCGGGCGGCCGTGTCAGCTTCGACTGGAACGGGCCGGGGCGCCTGGATTACGGCATTTACGACCACGGCTGCCTGGACTACGGCTACGAGTTTCGCGAACTGGTCAGCGACAACAAGGGCCTGGTCGGCTCTGTCCCGCCGCAGGATCTCGACTGGCCGCAGGCACTCGACACGCTCGCCCTCGGTGAGCCCGAAGCGGCCCTCGCCCAGCTCTTCGCCGCGGTCGAAAAATCACCGGACGACGCCGGCACGCTGTTCAACCTGGCCGCCGCGCTCAGCATCAACCGTCTCCCGAACGAATCGCTTGCCGCCATCGTGCACATCCGCTCGCTCGGCAGGCTCCCCGCGCTGCCGCTCGGCGTGGATGCCGCCGCTGCCCTCGATTACCAGGAGGGATATGCGCAGATGCTGCGCGGCGACCTCGGGGCCGCGAAATCCGGGTTCCAGAAAGCCATGGCGCAGGAGCCATCAACGAGTCTGCCCACGGCCTCGCGCTCGTGCAGGCGCACGAAGGCAACTCCACGCAGGGCAAGCGTACCTACCTCGGCGGCATGTGGCGGTTCAAGCCGAAATACCTGATCGCCTGCGGCGCCAGCGCCGATGAAAAAGTGCGCCCCCCGGTTGACGACATGTTCGACACCTCGATGGGCATCGAGGTGAACCTCGTCGAATTCTGGCACCCGGACAAGGCGAGCGACCTGGAGCCTTTCTTCGAGATGGTGGGGGCGCTCGGGATGGCGCGCCTCGCGCTTGCTGAGCCATTCAAGCAACGCATGGCCGCGATGGGAAACAACCCGCGGTTCGCGGGCGGCACGGACGATCCCTACGACGCCTGGGCGGCTAAGATGTCGCGGCTCATCGGGAGCCTCGATGAAATCGAGCCGTACGTGCTGCAGAAGAAAGACAACGTCGATCGCGCGATCCTCGCCGCCGAGGAGATTGCGGGCCAGAACCATTCATTCGTGCTCCAGCGCGTGGTGGAGCTCGCGACCCAGCCGGGCAACCACTGTCCGGCGTATCGCAGCCTGATATCCCAGGGAATCCAGGGTGTCCAGCCGTACGCCGTGCGCGTCGAGGAGGTACAGCGCGAGTACGCGCGCGTCCTGTACAACATCGCCAGCGGTCTTACCTCCAACATCGGCGACCCGGAATGGTTCGAGTACAACGACGTGCCGATGCGCGCCGAGATCGAGAGCATGAACGCGGGCATGCTCTCGATGATCTCGCTCTACTACGCGTTCCCGGCGGATATCGTCCGTGAATGCCCGGAGGAGTTCGTGGAAGTGCCCTATGGAGGCGAGGCCACGCCGGAGACCGACCCCTGCAAGGAAATCTTCGGGGGCCTGAAGGTCAAGCAGTCGGTCGGCATGCCCGAGGGCCTGCCGGGGCCGAAGTTCACCGCGGAGGTCAGCTGCGACTCCATCAAGGCGGAGGCCGAGTTCAAGAAGGGCGGGGATTTCATGCTGTTCGCCGGGCCGCGCATGGAAGCGGCCGGTAGCGGCGCCGGCCTGGGCCTGGAAGGCGGCATCAAGACCGGCGCTTTCATCAAGGGCAACAGGGGCGGGCTCGAGGACCTCGGCGGGCGCATCGAATTGGAAGGCAAGGGCAGCGGCCTCAGCGGCAGCGCGGCCTTCAAGGACGAGATGGACTTCGGACTGCTGTCCACCGAGAAGCCGGTTTCCCGCGGGCCGCCCGTGAGGACGCCGCCGCCCAGCCCGACACCGAAGCCCTATCGCCCGCCGCAGTGAAGCGCGCCGCGTGCGGCGCGCTCACTCCCGGGACGTGAATTCCTTCAGCGCGCCGTAGCCGCGCTCGTCGATGCGGTCGAGGCGCGCATCGAGCGGCGGATGCGTCTTGTACAGCGACGCGAGGCTCGGGGACGCGCTGCCAAGGGCCATCATCTTCTGCAGTACGGCGTACAGGGCCATCGGGTTCATGCCCGCGCGCGCGACGTAGATCTCGGCGGCCTTGTCCGCCCGGAACTCCGCCTGCCGGTCGAGCGAGGTGAGAACGATCGTGGCACCGTGCATCTCGACGTATTGCTTCGCATAGTTCTCGGCGACGCCGGTGCCCACGTCGATCTCGCCGGCCACGACGTCCTTGCCGACCGTCGTGATCTCCTGCTTGCGGATCACGTTGTAATGGTCGCGCTCGACGGCGTGGCTGATCTCGTGGCCCAGCACGGCGGCGAGTTCCGCGTCGGAGCCCAGCAGCTCATAGAGACCGCGGGTCACGAGCACGTAGCCGCCGGGTGCGGCGTAGGCGTTGACCTCCGCGTCGTCGATCACGCCGAATGTCCAGGGCAGCTCCGGGCGGCTGGTCTGCGAGGCGACCCAGCGGCCTACGACGTTGACGCGCTTCTGCGCCTCGGCGTCGCCCCAAAGCGGCCGCGCACCGAGCACGCGGCCGGCGATCTGCGGGCCGAGCGCGAGCTCCTCCGCCGCCTGATCCTGTTCGGACTTCGGCGCCACCTTGCTCGCGGTGCCGAGAATGGAGTTCGCCTTCTGGCCCAGTGAACCCATCATGCCGCCGAGGCTCTGCAGGGTGGGCGAGCCCGATGACGCCGACTTCGACGCCTTGTCATCTTTCTTCGGTTTCGACTCGGCGTCCCAGGCGACCGTCGTCGCCTGCCAGCCGTGCCCGCCGGCGTAAGCGGCGGAGGACGCGGCATCGGCGCGGTTTGCGACCATCGCGTCGAGCTGCGGCTGGTTGAGGGACGCCGACTTCAGCTCGCTCTCGTCGATGCCACGCACGCCTGCCGTCTCGGACACGCGCCCCGCGCCGGCCTTGCCGGTGGTCAGCACGCGGGCGTTGGCGCCGCTGTCCGCGGTGCTCCCGTAGTTCACGCGCACGTCGTTGACGCGCACGAAGCCGCTGCTGCCGTCGGGAAGCTTCAGCTCGTACCAGAGGCCCTTCTGCGCGACGATGGCGACCGCCTCGTCCTGCTTCACTTTCTTCAGCTTGGCGGACTCGAGGTCCGGCGCCGTGTACACGTTCACCTCCGGCTTGCGCACGGTGGCAGCGAGCTCGGCGGCAGCGGCGTTCGACGCCGCGAACACCGCGGCGACCAGGCAGGCGGTAGGGAAACGCATCATGGTTCTCCTGCTGGGGCCACCGGCTGCAGCGAGTCGATACTGCGCTTCGCCAGCGGCCATTCGATGGAAGAGGCGAGCACCTGCCCGATCAGCACGTGCAGCGGCCGGTCCTGCACGGGTGCGGCGGCATCCGCTCCGCCCGCAATCTCCCCGCTGCCGAACGCGAGCCGGACCGTGCCATCGTCCGGAAGTCGCGCGTCCTGCTCGGCAAGGCTGCGCTCGAGCCGCGTGAGGTCGCGCGCCGCGGAATCACGCGCATCGGCCTCGCTCTCGCCGTGCCACATCAGCACCACGACGTCGCTCAGGGCATCGTGCAGCCAGGTCTTCTCCTCGACCACGCCCTCGAGCATCACGGAGTCGGTGCCAGCGTACAGGAAGCGCCGCAGCCGGCGGCGATACTCGCGGCGGCGCCGCACGACCGACTTCGCGTCGAGCCCGGCATCCGGCACGAAGTGCAGGCGCGCGACGGCGAGCCAGCGATCCTTCGCGGGATCGAAGTCCGGCAGGTAGTCGCCGTTGCCGACCGCGCGGCCGCGCTGGATCTTCGCGTAGATGCGGCACAGGCCGAACACGAGGCTCACGAAGCCGACGGCGGCGAAGACGTCGAAGAAGTACGCGAAGAACGTGAGCCCGATGAAAGCCGTGCCGAGCATCAGGACGTTGGTCGCGACGAAGACCGAGTCGATGTCGTTGTGCGGCTCGCCGCGGAAGAAGACGAAGGCCGTAAGCACGACCAGCAAGGCCGCGATGGCGTACTTGAGCCAGGCGGGCGGCACCCGGATCGCGCTGCCGGCGACCAGCGCCTCGGTCGCCTCCGCGAGCACTTCGACGCCGGGCATCACCGGGTCGACCGGCGTCGGCTTCGCGTCGTTGAGGCCCGCGGCGGTGTAGCCGACGAGCACCACCGCGCCGTCGAGCTTCGGCAAGGCGCCGGAACCGCGGTGGCACACCGGCGGGCCTTCCGCGAGGAGGTCCGCGGCGCTCAGGCGCGGCAGGCGCGTGTTCTCGCGCCAGTCGGGCCGCACGGACGGGGCGAATCCGCCGGGCGGGTTGGGAGCGGTCACGGCGAGGCGCATCGGCAGCGAAGGCAGGCCCCAGTCTCCGGCAGCCTCGTACACCGGCAGGTCGCGCAGCACGCCGTCGTCATCGCGCGCGACATTGACGATGGCGCTCGCGGCCGCCATTGCGACGCCGTACGGCAGGAGCAGCGCAACCCGGGGATCGGCGGCCGGTGCGTCCACGAGCGGGAACGCGCCGGGCGCCTGCGACGCGCGCAAGGGCGCGCCGGCATCGTAGTCGGCATGCATACGGGCCGCGGCGAACAGGAAGCGGCCTTCGCCGCCGGCCGCCATCGCCTCGAGCGCCTGGTCGCCGGCCGGGTCCTCCCGCGACGGATCCGTAAGCAGCACATCGTACCCGGCCGCACGCACGCCCTCGCGGTCGAGCCGGTCGAGCAGGTCAGCGTGCCGCTGCCGGCTCCAGGGCCAGCCGCCCTCGCCGCGCGCGCGGAAATGCTCGATCGAGCATTCGTCGATCTCGACCACCACCACGCGGCCCGACGGCTGCGGTTCGACCGGGCGCCAGTTCACGACCTGGTCGAAGATCGCGTTCTCGGCCGCGTTCAGCGAGCGATCGTGGGTCCAGTCCCAGGCGAGCCAGGCGAGCGCCACGATCGCGAGCAGCGGGTAGTACGCAAACTTCAGCCGGAAGGCGATGCGCGAGAACGGGCGGCGATAGCTGCGTTCGACCTTCGACCAGGCGCGCATGAAGCCGTCGCCGAGCGCGGCGAGGGGAGCGTCGAGCCAGGAGAACATGCGCGAGGCGATCTCGGGTCAGGAGAGCGCAGTGAACTGGATCTCGATGTCCACGGTGCCCATCTGGCCGGTGCCAGGATCGTACGAGGTGACGCCCTTGCAGCTGTAGTTGCCGTTGATCTGCCGCTCACCGACGACCATGTCGCCGGTGCAGTCTTCGGCGCCGGCCGTGGCCATCGCCTTGCCGCGCGCAACGCCGAAGCCGACCTCGTCGCTGCTCACCGTCAGGAGCATGTTGGGCTCATCGGCCCCGGAGGCGCCGAACTGCAGCCAGGTCATTTCGCCGTCGCTCATGCTGGCCTGCTTGTTGATCGGGATGTCGGCGCTGATTTTGAATGATCCGGTCACCGTGACCTTGGCGCTGCCGCCAACATAGCCGCGGGCGCCGATTGTCGGGACGCGGTCCGCGCCTTGGGCCGGGCCCGCCGTGACGAGCGCAGCCGCAACGGCGATTGCACCGACGACCCCGGCGGTGAGGCCGAAGACCCGCGGGTTTTTCACTGGATTCCCCTGAAATGCGCTCCCGTTATAGTCCCGCCCGCGGCGCTCCCGCAAGCGTTCCCCCTTGACAGCCCGACTTCCGGGAGCGCATACCACGCCGACCCCGGCCGACTTTTTCCAACACGAATAGGGGGATTTCCATGATCCGTTGCTGTTCCGGCCGCCTGCTGGCGGCGCTTTCCGTGGCAGTCCTGGCGACGCCGGCAATCGCCGACGACCGACCGGGCGATCTGTGGAACACGACATCGCAGATGTCGATGCCTGGCATGCCGGCGATGCCGCCGCAATCCATGCAGCTGTGCACGGCGAAGGAATGGACCCAGCCGCCGCCGCCACCACCCGGCCAGAGCTGCACGACATCGAATTTCCGGCGCGACGGAACCAAGGTCAGCTGGGATACGCAGTGCACCGGCCAGATGGAGATGTCCGGTCACGGCGAGATCAACTTCACCAGCGACGACGCGTACACGGGCACGATCACGTTCACCGCCGAAGGCATGACCATGACCGTCAACCTGACGGGCACGAAGGTCGACGAGTGCGACAACCCGGTCGGCTGATCGCCGGCCGCTCGAGGGGGAGTTCACATGAATGCGCTTTTCATCCGGGCGCCGCTCACCGCGGCCGCCTTCGCCTTGTTCCTGGTATCCGCGACGACGCTGGCGCAGGCGCCGGTGGCCAGTCCGTTCGCGAAGCTGCCCGCCTTGCCGACCACCTGCTATGCGGAGGGCGATACGTTCTCCGACAAGGTCGCAGCCGCGACCAAGGCAACACAGGCGGAAATGGAGCGGCAGAAAGCCGTCAACCAGCAGATCGAGGAGGAGTTCAACAATATCGACCCGATGGTGAAGGCGCAGAAGATGCAGCAATGGATGATGAGCAACCCGCAGGAGGCGATGAAGTGGGCACAGGCGCAGCAGCAGATCGGGGCGGAAGCCCAGACCGTGGGCCCTGAACTCAATGCCGCCGCGATGCAATTCGAAAGCGAGAAGAAGGCCGTGGTCGCCGGCTACGAATCCGCGCTGAAACAGTCCGCGGCGCCGGCGGATGCGCGCATGGAAGCGATGAACGCGAAGCTTGGCCCCAGCGGCTGCGGCGTTGGCGACACGGAATGTTCGCCGGAACCGTGGGTCGTCGAGGAATTCAATGCCATCCAGAAGTTGCGGGACACCGGCTACCAGGGCGTGTGCGCGACGTACTGGTCCGCGACGGGCAAGGTAAGCGGCTACCTGAAGCGCTACCGCGACTGGCTGTCGACGACTTGGATGCCGTCGTTAATCAAGGCCGACGAAGTGCGGCTCTCGCAATACGCGATCATGAACACGCCGGCGGCATCGTGGAAATCCACGATCCCGCAGGAAACGGCGCTGAAGTACCTCGAAACCGCGCGCGGACTGTATGCGCAGCGTCTGACCGGGCCGCGCTGCAGCGCGAAGGGCTGCAACTAGCGAGCAGTTACTCGACGATCGCCGCGATCTTCGCGAAGGGAAGGCGGCCCGCCGCCGCACGCGGCCAGCCGCCACGCTCATGCCCGGCTGCGCCCCTGGACCACTCCCCTTCACAAAAGCTTAAGCACGGTTCAGAAAGCCGGTTTGTTCGCAGGCGCCCGCCCCTCCAAAGTAGCCAACACGGAAAACCAATGGCGAAACAGAGAAAGGAACGGGTCATGAACAGCAGCAACATTTACGGCTACCGCGGCGCGCTTTCAGCAGTGCTTGCGGCCCTGATCGTCGGCACCAGCGGCCTCGCCCTGGACAAGGGCCACGCCGGCGGGCTGCCAAGGGCCAGCATCGAAGTCGGCCCCCTGACCCCGGTGGACATCCTTCCGCAGGTCGCGGAAATGCCGGCGGTCATCGTCAGCGCCCCCCGCCTGGCGATGGCCGACCGGCGGGAGAGGGCCTGACCATGCGCCACATCTTCCATGAGATCCTGGCGCGCTACCTGCTGAGCGAACAGCACGCATTCGAAACGAGCCCCCGCGAGTGCTGGCCGCAATCCAGCGCGACCTGGCACCCCCAGGCGCCACGGGTCACCGGAAGCCCGGCCCCGGAACGTGGCCGCCACCGGCGGGTCTACCATGAGCTTGAA
>Ga0190274_10001061_pt1 | contig 16062 bp, 11 predicted proteins | sample Popmic531T_FD_133002 | JGI IMG/M metagenome (GOLD analysis project Ga0190274, IMG submission 133002) | Populus adjacent soil microbial communities from riparian zone of Yellowstone River, Montana, USA - 531 T | ecosystem: Environmental > Terrestrial > Soil > Riparian zone | place: USA: Montana...
GGAATTTCAGGCCTGACAGTAGGTGGAGGTTTCGGATGGCTTACACGAAAGTATGGAGCGACTGTTGATAATCTCATTGGAGCTGATGTGGTCACTGCCGAAGGAAAACTAGTACATACCAATGCAACGGAAAATCCAGAGTTGTTCTGGGGTATAAGGGGCGGAGGTGGCAATTTCGGTATTGTCACTTCTTTTGAATATCAGTTACATCCTGTAGGACCAGAAGTCTTCGCCGGACTCATCGTTTTACCATTTGACCTGGCTCGCTCTGCACTGCAGCAGTACCGTCAATATGCAACAACTCTTCCGGAAGAAGCCAACACATGGGTTGTATTACGAAAAGCTCCACCTCTTCCTTTCTTGCCGGAAAGTGTTCATGGCCAGGAGGTGCTTGTATTTCCAAATATTTATTTTGGCAATGCAACAGAAGGTGAAAAGATCATATCCGCGGTCCGGGAATTCGGAACACCTGTTGGAGAAGCTCTCGGTGTTATGCCTTACACATCATGGCAACAAGCATTTGATCCATTGCTCACTCCGGGCGCACGTAATTATTGGAAGTCGCACAATTTTACTGAACTCAGTGATGGTGTAATTGATGTTGCCATTGATTCCATCAGCAAGTTGCCTTCACCACATTGTGAAATTTTTATTGGGATGATGGGAGCGGCTTATTCACGTATACCTGCAAATGCAACAGCATATTCTCATCGTGATGCAAATTTTGTCATTAATGTACACGGCCGTTGGGAAACACCCGAAGAAGACAAAGCATGTATAGAATGGGCACGCGAGTTTTTCCGCAACGCCGCACCATTTGCTACCGGAGGAGTATATGTCAATTTCATGACGGAAGAAGAAGGAGACCGCGTCGATGGTGGGGCTTACAAACACGATGTCCTCTCACGACTTACTCAATTGAAAAATACCTGGGACCCAACCAATTTTTTCAGGATGAATCAAAATATAAAACCCACTTCGTGAGAGAGTGAGAGAGTGAGAGAGTGAGAGAGTGAGAGAGTGAGAGAGTGAGAGAGTGAGAGAGTGAGAAAGTGAGAAAGTGAGAAAGTGAGAAAGTGAGAGAGTGAGAAAGCAGTGAGAAAGCAGTGAGCAAAACTTCGAACTTCGCTGTTCTGAATTACTTCTTAATTCGAACTTCGTTGTTCACTATTCCTTATTCAAGGAGTTCGTTATTCCTTATTCAATGAGCATTGGCAAAGGCATCTACTAGGCATTGATTACCCGTAACCTGATAGCCTTAAGTCCTTCTACGCCATGCATGGGTTCAAGGTCAAATATTTCCCATTCTTTTTGGATAAGACCTTTCATGGCGAGGTAATGGAGATGCTTTTCATAAGCGGCAGCCTCTTCATCCTGTGTATACACAATTGAAATACTTTCAGGTTGTGTCAAACGTTTTTTTGTTCCTGCAATCGTCGCCTTATCAATTCTTTTTTTCAATACCGCATAACGGATATTGTAAGTCCCATCTACTTCCAACCTCTTTTCATCCTGGCGAAACTTCAACGTGATGGGTGTCGTATAAGCTAAAATCAAAGGAGCAATTTCAATTGTGCTTTCATGAATATCCTCATCATTCAATAATGAAGTTTCTGCATGCATTTTGTCAAACATGCTCCGTAACTGTGGCTGGAGTTCATTCACTTTCCCAATGATCTTACAAGTCCAGAGTAATTGACGCAATCGAAGGTTATCAAGGTACAATGGATCTAAATCACCACCATGGGCTATAGATGGTCCGGCGTAAATATTATACTCCACTCCGTCTGTCCGGTATTTTTCAAAATAACAGGGATACAACCGCTGAAGGTCATGCTCCTCTTCTTCAAGAAATTGGATAATGCAGCGATTTACAAGGATCAGAGCTTCATCATACCCTACCCTGTATAGTGTGCATATACCACCTTCAGAACAATTTTTCAGATATTCCTGGGTTGTTGAATTCAATTGAGGATAATGCTTCTGTAAATGATTTATCACAGGATTGATCTCTTTCAGGATAAAGCCGGTGATACTGGCTTCATCGCCGGATGAAAAAGAGGTCCTGATCTTTTCTTTATATTTTTCGACATCTGCAATGAGTACACCCAGAATATCAAGAGACAGGATTTCATAACCGTTTCGAAGCACCTTCTGTGCAGCATCCAGGTTGAATAATAAATCCCGCTCAATAGCCTTGCTTCTTTTTTTAGATGAATCCCGGATATCCAGTGAGCCGTAAAATGGATAAACATTTTCGAAGACAATGTCATGTTCAACAATTCCATTACTCCTGGAGTCAAGAAGATGAATGGCAGCATCCCTGAAACGCCATTGGATGGAAGGATGAATAGAAGTGAATTGCTGCATCATGATTGCTTCCACTTTATTTTCAAACTCTGCCAGGAGCCGTTTCATTGCATTGGCAAATATGGGTTTGATCTGGTTAATCTTGAAAAGTGAAAGGCCATTGATTTGACCGGTGATGGGTGAAGCCAGTTCAAGGATGCCGATCATTTTTGTACCATCGTGGATAGGAGTCAGCAGCAGGTTGTTATACCCTGCATTCAGCATGACTTGAATCAATGGGTGAGAATTCCGGCTGTGTTTTTCCAAATCCTCGATGATCATCGTCTGTCCACTGCTTAATATTTCTTCATATACGGAATTACAGACAAGCATTTTAAAATCATCATTCAGTTCATGTAACAGAAGACTATTCCATAATGGGTTTTTTGAAGCAAAGTTGAGCTGACCATTTCGTTGAATGGTGGCAATCCCCAAACGAAGACCCGGTAATCGGAATAAATTCTGTATTTCCAGGCGCATGCTGTCAAACCAACTGGTCTCATTTACATCCTGGTTGCTTAGTAAGGTGTGCTGAATTCGTGAAACAGCATGTTCAGTGGTAATATCCACTAATGAAATAAAAGAAAGGCCGCTGAAAAGAAAATTTTCCGGTGGTAATACTTTACTCCAGACAACAGGATCGAAATGTTGGTCAAGTAAACTCTGCACTGTTTGATCATCCAATTCAGGAAGAGGACCAAGGGAAAAGACTTCAATGAATTGATTGCTACCAGTCAATTTAAAGTAACGGGTCAATCCTGTATTCAAATTTTTCAATCCCGTCACGATCGGATGATCAATGTTCAGATCAATGTTGTAGAATTTTTTCAGGATAAACTTATACCCATACAAAACTCTCAGATCAATATGCAGACCGGATATGGACACATTTAAAAGTTCAAACTTGTTTCCTGAATCACCCAGTAATTTCTTGTAGCCATCTGTTGCTGTAATCATAAGATTGGTGGCAAATGGACCATTCGCCATAATCATAGGACCACTGAACCCTTTCGTAGGAATATCATGGGCGAATAAGTGCTCAAGAAATTCCTGGTGGCCATTGAAAATTTTAGTGTTTGTGGTTGGTTCTTCCAGGTAAGGGAAGTCAAGCAATGTTTTTTCAATGAGTGCTATGGTCTCCGGGAAAATAGCCGAATTACCGGAGGCGACAGAAGAGCGCCAATGGTCAATAAAAGGTTTCAAGTGCAATTGCACCTGAAAAGGGAAAAAACCATAATCTGTTACCCAGGGTAAATCCTGCATTTTTGGGAACTACTAAAGAAATAATAAACCGGAACGGCGAATGTAAGGAAAAGGCAGGGTTTGCAAAATTAGCAGGACTAACAAGGTTTGCAACGCAGGTAGGTTGAGTTCATCAATCCTAAATCCAATCACCTTCGTAATATTTTCATTGATCGAAGTAATCCAAAATCGTAAAATCCAAAATAAAAATCCAAAATCTAAAATCCAAAATAAAAATCCCCCTCCACCGATTCATTCAAATCAAGGGAAGGGGGATGTAATATACTTCTCTAACTATTTCATTTTATCAGTTGCAGGAAGACCGGATGTTGCTACTTCCTCTTCTTCAATATGCTCTATCTCTCCATAAATACCGTGGGTTTCACCATCAGGCCCTGCTGTAAAATACAGATCCGGCTCTGATGTTCCGGCTAAAGCGCCCGCTGTAAATTCGAGTGCCCATAATCCATCAATAGAAATTGGTTCACGGTCTTCATCACCAAGCTGACCTCTAAAATTGCCGTTTTTGTTATATACATTAATACGGCCATCACCGAAGTTTCCGATCAAAATGGATTGTCCTAAACCAAATTCTGGTGGAGTATTCGTGATCCCCCATGGAGCACTCAACGTACCACCTTCAGCAAAACGTTTTATCAGAATACCATCTGTATCGAAAACATTCACGAAACCTCCGCCCGGTCCAACATATGTTACAAATAGATTTCCAAAAACAAGTTGAACATTAAACGGACTGGCTCCTGCAGGTAATGACGGGTCACTAAATGGTTTACTGTTTACAAGATTCCAATTTTCATCGTAGACCTCAATGGTTCCGTTAGCTACATTAGCGACATACAGAAACGTTCCTGTTCCGTCACTGGCTATTTCGACTCCTGTATATTGAGCGCCTGATGCTGAATTATCAACCATTGTTGTGGCGACATTTCCCGTCCTCCATGCTGTGATGGTTCCATACTCGGTGACAAAAATAAATCTCGAAACACCTACCATTGGAATCATAAAACCCGGACTATTATTAAAGACTTGCCCTGTGGGTTCTCCTTCCATGGTGACCGGAGCTCTAAGCTCATTACCTTCATCATCATAAATCACAGAAAGTTCTGTTTCAGCGGCTGAAATCCAGAAAGCGCCTGTAGGCCCTATTGCAATACCCCATGCATTGACAAGGTTGGTATCAATTCGGACCGGATCATATTCGGCCACATCAGCGACGAGATTAGTTACTTCATAAGCGGCCCTGACTTTTTCAAGACCCCTGTTTTCCAGGCTTTCGTCATCTGTTAAAGCAGGTACAATGTCTTCATCCTTCATGCAACCCAGGAAGAAAGCTGAAAAAAGAAGTGATATAGTAAAGGAGATAAGCCAGGGAGATCGAATTGGCCGGTAAGTTATCTTATTAAACTCTCCGGCATTTTTGACAGTTGCGTTGAACATTTTTTTTTAATTTTTAGAGCATTAATAAATCAAAAAACTGAGGAGAATTAGCCGGTCTTCCTATAAGAAAACAGGAGGTTTAAGGCATTGTTAACAATGAGGTTTCAGGAAGTCGCTCTATTTGCGCAGATAGAGAAATATGAATTCTGAGCTAGTCATAAATAAGGCTGAGCCAGCTATAAATATTCACAATAATCTTACTTCAATCATATCCAACCAATCAGGATAATTAGTTTACCTTTAGCCCCATTATTGAGGAATTTCGTTCAGCGACAATGTTTTAGAAACTTAATACGCTAATAGCTGTTCGTACTTCAACCACGTAAAACATTAACTTTTTTTATAAATGAAACTTTTTGTCGCTAAACTGCCCCAAAACGTCACCTCAGAACGTCTCAAGGCAATGTTTGAAACCTATGGTGGTGTGTTAGATGCCAAGGTTATCACTGATCGGGATACCGGTATGTCAAAATGCTACGGGTTTGTCGAAATGGATTCTGAAGATGGAGCCAGGTCTGCCATTGAAAACCTCAACGGGGTTGAAATGGAAGGAAAAGAAGTCCTTGTCAAAGAATCCGATCCTGCACCTCGAAGCAATGACCGCGGAAGAGGCGGACCTCCGAGATCAGGTTCAAGACCTCCTTTCAATTCAGGATCTGGTGATCGCCGCCCAAGTGCTCCACGTTCTGATCGTTGGGGAGATGACCGCCCAAAATCAACAAATCGCTACCAGGACAATGACCGTCCAAAAAAGCGATATGATGATGACTTCGACGATAAACCAAGAAGAAAAAGGATCTAATCCTCATCCTTTTTATTACCGTTGAACTCTTAAACATATATAAGGGTGAAGCAATAGTTTCACCCTTATTTTCCTTTGCCCTGCAATACGATCAATATCGTATAAAACAGGATTTTAATGTCAAGGGTAATGGACATATTTTCAATATAAAGGATATCAAATTTTAACCGCTGCAACATTTGCTCAATGTTACTGGCATATCCATATTTGACCTGGCCCCATGAAGTAATGCCCGGCCTTACTTTTAGTAAATGTTTATAGTGCGGCGCCTGCTGCATGATCAAATCGATAAAATACTTTCGCTCAGGACGAGGCCCTACGAGCGACATTTCACCGATCAATACATTCCATAATTGTGGCAATTCATCCAGCCTCCATTTTCGCATGACCGAACCCCATGGCGTGCAACGGTCATCCCCATCAAATGACAGCTGAGGAGTTTCTCCTTCTGCACCGGGATACATCGAGCGGAATTTAAAAATATTGAATGGCTTCCCGTTCAGACCTATTCTTTCCTGGGAATAAAATACAGGACCCGTGGAGGAAAATCTAACCCTGAGGGCTATGTATAAAAACAAAGGAGAAAGTATAATGAGAGAAATAAGGCTGATGAGTATATCCAATACTCTTTTGACAAGCTTTTCCCAATTGAGCATTAATCCCTGTCTTATCTCTATCAGTACTGCTCCATACAAATAATCCATTTTCACTGTACCTAAGAGTATATCATACATATCCGGAATGATCTTGACTAATACTTCCTCATTAAAGTCGAACAGGACGTCGAGGATACCTTTAAGCTTATTGTGTTCTGAAGTCTCAATAGCAATAAGCGCTTCTTCGACTTCATACCGCTCGATAATCTCTGCTAATTGATCAAGCGTGCCCAGGTTAGGCAAGTATCCTGCAAGGATTTGTTGGCCATTTGTTTCACTTTCAATAAAACCAATCAACCTGTTTCCCAAGCTCTTTTTACGAGTACTGATATCCTGTACAAGATCAAATGCTTTTTGATTACCACCAATGATAATAGTGGAATAAGTGATCCGGCCCGATTTGAGTCTCCTGCTGGCCATGGTCAGAATGATCATTCTGAACAAAGCAGTGATACTAAAATGAAGCAGGAATAGCCTTAAAAAGGATTGGAAATAGGTCGATACATCATCAACGGTATCATCCAGTAATAAGGTAAAGAAGATGATAACCACACCGGCAAGCGAAAGAATAAAAGTACGAATGAGCGTTGTAAGCCGCGATAAACGGTAGATATCCTTATAACGGTCAAAGATCCAATAAAAGATAACCCATGCGAGCGGAATAATGATCAACCCATACCAAAAGTTATGATCATCGAATACACCATGATCAAGAGTTTTTCCTTCACTTAATGCTCTGAAGTAATAAAATAATGCCCAAGCCAGCATAGCTGACAACAGGTCAGCACATGCATAAAGGAACATATGAAATCGCCTCAGTTGCTTCATCAGCTTACAAGTGAACTACTTTTATATTATCCAGGTAAATTTTAAGCTCGGGTTTTGTAGCATTATCCGGGTACAGTGATCTAAAAAGAATTTTATATGCGGGAAAATCAGAAATCTCAACAAAGTCAGTGAGCTCAATATAGAGCATATTCCAGTTTTCACTTGGCTTGATCAGGTAGAAGAAATTGGAAAATTCCTGGCCATCAAGAGAAATACCAAGTATTCCAATGCTCATATCCATTTCACTTTTATACCAGAATTCAAGATAAGTTGATGTTCCATCCGTAGGCAAATCATTCATGGCAAATGCATGACCTACTTCAATAAAATTGGCTTCTTCAGATAAAACGATTTCACCCGAATAGCTTCCTTCAAAGGGATCATTCGTCGATCTTGCTACAAAACTGGCCGGTACTGTATCCCTGTTGTAGGTAAACTCATTGGTGGTTTCGAAATTCGATAATAAACTGAAGTCCGCTTCTGCAACATATCTCGTCACCGGGTTGATATGAGAAACATCTCCTTCTTTAGTGGGTAATGTAATTTCATAAGGAGTATACATTGGATAAATGATCGCTTCACTCGCGATCCCATTGTTCCTGATACCCGGTCGAAATGAAAAAACTGTTTGGTCGTTTTGCCCTAAGTAGGAAATATCACTCGAGGGCGGGAAAACACCGATAAGATTATGATCTGCATAAACCCAAACATCTGTGATTTTATGGCGGTCTGAACCTTGTCCAACATCAACGATAAGATCTATTGAATCCATCTCAATCCTGGATGGAATGGTTTCCGAAGGATTGATCAAATCACATCCGGATACAACGACGATATAAAGCAGAGTCATAAGTAAGCTCCACCTGAACAATTGTTCACGATTCATGATGTGTTATTTGGTCCATTATCCTGTGAGCCACTTCTACTGCTTTTGCTCCGTCCTCGAACGAAACTCCATGATTCGAATTATGTATGATGGCTTCGAAAAACTCTTTCAATTCTTCTTCAATGGCATTATGTTTTTCAATGCCCGGATTTTCTGCAGCAATCCATCGGGCTCCATCCGGTAAATCAAGCTTCATTGACATCATTTCCTTTGGTTCCTCATGAAGAAGTTTCACGACCTGTACTTCATGATTGAGGAAATCAATGGCCATATATTGATCACGTTGAAACAAACGGAGCTTTCTCATCTGTTTAAGACTTATCCGGCTCGCTGTAAGGTTGGCTACGGCATGATTTTTAAAAGTGATCCGGGCATTGCATATGTCAGCCGATTTACCGGCTACCCCCACACCATTCGCTTCTATATGGTCAATTTCTGAATCAATCATCGACAAAACCAGATCTATGTCATGGATCATGAGGTCCATGACAACGGGGACATCCATTCCCCTTGGATTGAAGGGAGCTAAGCGGTGGGCTTCAATAAAAACAGGTTTACTGATCCCCATTCGCTTTGCTGCTAAATAGGAAGGATTGTAGCGTTCAACATGACCTACTCTTCCAACCAGGTTCTTTGCTAAAACTTTTTTTGCAAGGTCTTTACTTGTTTCAGGATGATCCGTTAATGGTTTTTCAATAAAAAGATGCTTTCCGGCAGCAATGATCTCCAGGGCGATTGAATGGTGAGTACTCGTTGGTGTGACAATACAAACAGCATCAACTTCTGATAACATTTCAGCAATGTCATTGAATCTGTGAACGCTGTATTGAGTAGCGATTTCTTCCGCTCTTGTTAAATCCTGATCATAGATTCCTTGCAATAAAAATCCTTCAATCCGTTGAGTGCATTCAATATGGTATCGGCCGAGATGACCCGCACCAATGATCCCGATTTTTATTTTAGCCTGATCTTTCAACATGCTTTCCAAAACATAAATATGAAATGTCTTCTCATTCTAACCGAACAATGTAATGATTCCTCAAGTATGAGTTCTGAATGATTGATAACTCTTCATCAAAAACAGATACATTATTTTTCAACGAAACCTTTCGCTTTGGCAAGCGCTTCCCCCAGGCCTTCAGGATGTGTACCTCCTGCAGATGCGAAGAATGGTTGCCCTCCTCCGCCTCCATGGATGGATTGGGCAAGATCTTTTAGAATATGGCCTGCATTAAGATTTTTTGTTTTAACGAGATCTTCACTGATATACAACATCAGTTGAGCTTTGCCATCATCTTTAGAGCCAATCAAAATAAAAGTCTGCTGGCCCAATTCATTTCCAACCTGGAATATGAGGCTCTTCAACAATTTTTGATCTGAAATCCCAACTTCTGAACGAACCAATTTAATTCCATTCACCATTTCCACATGTTGGAGTAGATGAGTTTTGAGATCAGCTGCTTTGTTCAATTCAATTTCTTCCAACTGCTGACGCAAATCTTTGATTTCTGATTGCAAATCTTTAATTGCCTTAACAGCGTCAACCGGATTTTTAAGTTCTTGCCTGATCGTTGCCAGTTGTTTTAAATGATCATTTACATAAGCTTCAGCAGCTTCTGCCGTAATGGCTTCTATTCTCCTGATGCCTGCAGCGATTGCAGATTCACTGGTTATTTTAAATAAGCCAATAATACCGGTCGCAGGTACGTGACATCCTCCGCAAAGTTCAATGGAAAATGAAGGATCAAAGGTGATCATCCGCACATGTTCGCCATACTTCTCACCAAACAACATTCTTGCTCCTGCATTTTCAGCCTTTTTAATCGGGATATTTCTTTCTTCCTTGCGATGGATGTTTTCTCGTATTTTTTGATTAACCCTTGTTTCAATTTTAGCCAGCTCTTCAGGTGAAACTTTTGCAAAATGAGAAAAATCGAATCTCAAATACTGTTCATTCACAAGGGAACCGCGTTGTTGAACGTGATCTCCTAATACTTCACGTAAAGCCGCATGCAATAAATGTGTTGCAGAATGATTGTTTTCAATAAGACGTCGCCTGTGTACGTCTATTGTTGTTTTGACCGGAGCAGATACTATGAGTGGGAGCCTGGAGGCCATGTGAATTGGAAGATCATTTTCTTTGATCATATCACTGACCTCAATCACTTCATCCCCAAATAACAATTTTCCTGTATCACCAACCTGACCACCACCTTCAGGATAAAATGAGGTCCGGTCCAAAACAAGTTGATATTGCACTCCTTCACGATCTTCCACACTTCGATACTTAATGAGCCTTGCTCCGTCTACTTGATCGTGATCATATCCCTCAAACAAAGGTGACCCATTAACAGCATTGACTTCGATCCAATCCCCTGCAACTTTTGCCGCATCTGACCTTGACCTGGTCTTTTGTTCATTCAATGCATTGGTAAATGCCAGTTCATCTATCGTCCAGCCTTTTTCGGATGCCATTAATCGTGTCAAATCCACAGGAAAACCATAAGTATCATATAATTCAAAAGCATCTTTTCCTCCAATGACTTTTCCTTTTACCTGGAGTGATTCAAACCTTTTCAATCCACCTTCGAGTGTTCGGAGAAATGAAGTTTCTTCTTGTTCGATAACCCTTTTGATAAAATCTTTTTGATCCCAAAAGCCAGGGAAAATATCTTTGAAGAAGTCAGCCAATAAAGGAACGAGTCGATGCATCAATGGCTCACGCGTGTTTAGAAAAGTATAATAATACCTGACCGCTCTTCTTAATATTCTACGCAGTACATAACCGGCACCTGTATTCGAAGGAATCTGTCCATCCGAAATACCAAAACTCACAGCCCTGACATGATCCGCTAAGACGCGCATGGCAATATCCGACATCACCTCATCCGAGTAGTCATCACGGTAAGGTATACCGGTCGCTTGTTCGAGAAAATAAATGAGAGGAGCAAAAATATCTGTATCGTAATTTGAAGTCTTACCCTGAATGACCCTTACAAGACGTTCAAACCCCATACCAGTATCAATATGCTTTGAGGGAAGTGACTCGAGTGAAGAGTCAGCTTTACGATTGTATTGAATAAAAACAAGGTTCCATATTTCTATGACTTGCGGATGACCTGAATTAACAAGTTCTTTACCCGGAATTAATTCTCTTTCGGTATCCGATCGAAGATCCACATGTATTTCTGAACAAGGACCACAAGGTCCTGTGTCTCCCATCTCCCAGAAATTATCCTTTTTGCCAAATGAAAGGATCTTTGCATCAGGAAGCCATTCCTGCCACAGCTGCCTTGCTTCAACATCTTCAGGAAGGTTGTCTTCGGTGTCGCCTCCGAAAACAGAAACATATATACTTTCTTCAGGAAGCTCAAGCCTTTTCGTAAGCAGTTCCCAAGCCCATGCTATGGCTTCTTTCTTAAAATAATCACCGAAAGACCAATTGCCCAGCATTTCAAACATAGTATGATGGTAACCATCGCGCCCTACCTCTTCAAGATCGTTATGCTTGCCACTTACCCTAAGACATTTCTGTGTATCGGCTACCCTTGGGTGTACGATCGGCTTATTCCCAAGAAAGAAATCTTTAAAGGGATTCATACCCGCATTTGTAAACATAAGGGTCGGGTCATCTTTGATGACAATGGGGGCAGAGTTTACAATGGTATGCCCTTTTTCTTCAAAAAAGTCCAGGAAAATATTTCGTATTTCTTTGGCAGTTTTAGCCATAATATATTTTTATTGAATATAGTATAATTGATGATTATTTATTATATGTTCAATCCGCTGGTAATGAATATATATTGAAACAAGAATTGATATATAATAAATTGTTAAATGTTTTGTAAACAGGTATTCAATCGTTACCTTAGCCAGCGATCCCATCCGGTTTATTCAATAACCGTTCTCTTTTAGACTTCAAAATTACTCAAATCGCTGTATTCCATGGCTGGCAGAAAGTATGTATATAACGAATCAACTCTTTCTTTTGAAGAGTATCGTACACCAGGAAAATTCAGGGTATTTCGTTTTTTCGGATACCTCTGCGCTACAGTGGTTACAGCCACCTTGTTTTTCTTCCTTCACAATAAATATTTCCCTTCCCAAAAGGAATTGGCCCTGATGAGAGAACTGGAACAAATGAAATACCAGTATGCTACCATTAATGAACAATTAGACCTCATGTCTGAGGACCTCAGCATCGTTCATGAACGAGATGCCGGTATACACCGGACCATGCTTGGCATGGAGCCAATAGATGAATCGGTTTGGGCTGGTGGTGTCGGAGGTAGTGACAAATATGCCAACCTGATCAAGTATCCAAATTCAGGAGAGTTATTGGTGGAGACCCAGGAAAAAGTGGATCAAATGATCCTTCAGCTCAAAGTTCAAAAATCATCTCTTGATAGTATATTGATCAGGGCAAATGCAAGAGAAGAAATGATTGCCAGCATTCCAAGTATTAAGCCTGTCAGAATAGATCTTTTAAAGAAAAACCTCAATGCTATGTCTGGTTTTGGCATTAGGTTACACCCTGTTCACAAAGTAGACAGAATGCATGCAGGTGTTGACTTTACCGCACCAAAAGGATCACCTATCCAGGCCACTGGTAACGGCAAGGTGATCTTCGCTCAATATGGCAGAGTCGGATATGGTAATCATGTGATTATTGATCATGGTTATGGATATACAACACTTTATGGCCATATGGCCACTCTCAAGGTTAAGGAAGGTGAAATAATTACCAAAGGTCAAACCATCGGAACTATTGGAGATACTGGACTCTCTTCCGGACCTCATTTACACTATGAGGTTCGAATCAAGGGCCGGCCGGTAGATCCTATTATCTATTGCATGGATGATCTTACACCGGAGGAATATAAAACTCTTGTAGCCAGGGCAGGCATTGAGAATCAGTCTTTTGACTGATTTTTCCTTTAATTCCATTTTTAGAACTCCATTTACTGCATTAGCAGTATTTATCTTCATTTTTCCAATCCCCGGGAGTAATGTCCTCTCGTTTCTTCCTGCCTATTGGAATAAAAACCTTTACTTCTCCATTACGTTTACAACTGTTATCACTTGCATTTTCGTTGTAGCCACAATGATAGAAAGTCCTTATTAAGAAGCAGTAATGAGAATATATTAAATTTTTATTATAATTTTATCTTACAACCTGAGCGGATGAAACCAATCGAATTGCAAAACCTCGATAAGCTTTATTATACCATAGGTGAGGTAGCAGAAATGTTTGAAGTATCCAGATCTCTTTTAAGGTATTGGGAAAACGAGTTCTCATTTTTAAGCCCAAGAAAAAACAAGAAAGGAGACAGGTTATTCGCAAAAGAAAATATCCAGCAAATCCAGATCATCTATAATCTTGTGAAAGTCCGGGGGTTCACTCTCGAAGGAGCTAAACAGGAATTAAAGAAAGAGAGGGCCAATCTGACAGAACAATTCAATCTTGTCGAGCGGATGAAAACTATACATGCCAGGTTGAAAGATCTTGATGAAAAACTTTCCAACTGACTCTTGTTATCCTAAGATTTTTCGAGATTAATTTTGGTTTCGCAATGACTGATTTCAAGTTGATCATTCGAAGCAATGATCAATGTTTGCAATTTGCTTAATTGACTGAGCAATTGAAAAAACCAGGCTTTGCCTTGTTCATCCAGGTTAGATGTCGGTTCGTCCAGGAGGATTAAAGGCCGGTCATCCAGCAAAGAAAGACCAAGCTTGATTCTTTGTTTCATCCCTGAAGAATAGAGTTTTATTTGTTGGTCAGGATTAAAAGGATAATTGAGCTCTTGTAACCAGGGCTGAAATCCCGGATAGGATTTGAGAAGTCCAAGGCTTTGATGTAAAACAAATATCTCTTTTAAAGAGAGTTCTTCAATCACAGTATTGTATGGAGCCACAAAATGAATGTGCCTAAACAGAGCATCTTCCTTGATTGTATTTCCTTCCCTGGTATAGACAATTCTTCCTGCAGTGGGCAGCAACCCTCCCGACAATATTTTGAGCAACGTGGATTTTCCGGATCCATTGGATCCTGTAATCGCTAAGCGACTTCCTGTTCTGACATCAAACGACAGGTTTTCAAAAACTGATTTTTGATTGAAAGCTTTACTCAGCTTTTGTATAGACAGATCCATTGACCGGGTTGTGCGCTCTGAAACCTCTCATAATGCCGCGTTCAGACTGATCTACAAAATCCAGGATAAGGTCCTTTTCCGGACCGTCTATCAAAGTTTCTTTAATCACTGACACAGCTTGTGTGATGTTATATCCCCGTACAAATAATACACGATAAATATCCTGTATAGCATGGATCTGCTCCTGTGTAAAACCACGGCGTTTTAATCCTGTGACATTCACCCCAACAAATGATAATGGCTCTCTTGCAGCTTTGACAAAAGGTGGAATGTCTTTTCTGACAAGTGCTCCGCCTCCAACCATAACATGTTCACCAATTTTAACAAACTGGTGCACCGCTACCAATCCACCAATAACAGTATGGTGCCCGATAAGGATGTGTCCTGCAAGGTTTACGTTATTGGCAAGTATACAGTTGTTAGCTATGATACAGTCATGTGCGACATGTACATAGGCCATCAATAAGGAATTGTCGCCTATGGAGGTTTTGAAACTTGCTTTAGTACCTCGGTTGATCGTGCAGTATTCCCTGATCGTCACATGATTCCCTATTTCGAGAGTTGAGTGTTCACCTTCGAATTTCAGGTCTTGTGGTGACGCGCCTACAACTGCACCGGGAAAAATATTACAATAGTCGCCAATTCGCGTACCATTGAGAATACTTGCATTTGCACCGATTTTACAACCCTTTCCAATTACCACATCTTCTTCAATGGTTGTAAATGGACCTACCTGGACATCACGTCCGATTTTTGCATTACGATGGATATTATTCATTCTTTGGATCATTGCGCACAATTTGTGCAGTGAGTTCACTTTCTGAAACAAGCCTGCTTCCTACATAAGCTGTACCATACATATGACAGATACCTCTCCTGATCGGAACTACAAGTTGCATTTTAAGGATAAGCTGGTCGCCGGGAACAACTTTGCTTTTAAATTTAGTATTATCAATTTTCAACAATAAAGTCGCCCAGTTTTCCGGATCAGCTACTTTACTTAAAATAAAAACTCCGCCTACTTGTGCAAGAGCTTCAACCTGTAATACTCCCGGGAAAATAGAATTGCCGGGAAAATGGCCTTGAAACAAAGCTTCATTAAAGGTTATGTTTTTGACACCGACTATAGATGTTTCATCCATCTCAAGGATCTTATCTACCAGGAGAAATGGATACCGGTGAGGCAACATTTTCCGAATGTCTTCAATTCCATATAAGGCGGGTTGATCGGCATCAAGCTTTGGTCTTCCTTTGGTTTTACGTTGCTCGATGAGTTTTCTCTTCAGGAGTTTGGTAAACTCTATATTGGCTGTATGTCCGGGTTTGCGTGCAACAATTTTTCCTTTAATTGGTCTTCCCAATAAGGTCAGGTCACCAATAACATCCAATAATTTATGTCTTGCAGGTTCATTCTCAAATTTGAGCGAAGTAGTATTGAGGATCCCTGTTTTTTCAACCTTAATACTTTGTTTACCTAATTTTTTTGCAAGTCTGTCCAATTCATCCTGATCCATTAATCGATCAGCGATGACAACAGCATTTTCGAGATCACCGCCTTTGATAAGGTTCTGATCGAAAAGTTGTTCCAGTTCACGGATAAAAACAAAAGTTCTGCAAGGAGCAATCTGTGATTCATACTCACTGATATTGTGCAAACTCGCATATTGATGTCCCAGGATCTGGGAA
>Ga0190274_10001062_pt1 | contig 16058 bp, 18 predicted proteins | sample Popmic531T_FD_133002 | JGI IMG/M metagenome (GOLD analysis project Ga0190274, IMG submission 133002) | Populus adjacent soil microbial communities from riparian zone of Yellowstone River, Montana, USA - 531 T | ecosystem: Environmental > Terrestrial > Soil > Riparian zone | place: USA: Montana...
CGCACGTTCTGCGCGAGCGACGGCCAGCCGCCCGCGTTCTTGTTGCAGCGAGTGGTGCCATCCGCTGACACGCAATTGATGACCTGGCCATTGCGGCTCTTCACGCTCTGGACCACGCGCCGGTCGACCGTGTCGCGATCGGTGGGACGAGCGCCAGCGTATCTGAGCACATTGTTGTAGACGGCATTGCTCGCGGTTGCACGCGCGACGAGGCCCGAGTTCCACACCGGTGCGGTGGTCTGCGACATCAGTCCCGACAACACGTCGCCACCGGTGAGCGCCACCAGCTCCGAATACGAGCTGCCGCTGTCGGGCGCGTTGTTGTCGTGCACGTAGACGCGGCTGCCGGAAACCAGCGACAAGCTGCCGGTCGTGCGTACGAAGATCGGCTTGGTCGGGCGGTCGAAGCTCGGGCCGCGCAGGAAGACGTTGCCCACCACCGAACTGCGGGTGGTGCGGCCTTCCTGGCTCTGCAGGTCGAGATCCATGGTGCCGCGGTCGTAGACCACGTTGTTGACGAACACGAACTCCTGCGCGCGCGACAGCGGGTTGCGCTCCACCTGGTGCGCCAGGAGGTTGCCGATCATGCTCACGCTGCTATTGGCGGCGCTGCCGAACAACACACCGTAACCGTGTTTCATGACGCCCGTCCCGTCGTACTGCGGGTGCATGGACTCGTTGAGCGGTTCGGCGAAGATGTTGTTGCTGAACGTGATGTTGTCGTGCGGGCCCCAGGCGCTCGCGATTTCATCGAGCGCCCAGCTGAACGAGCAATGGTCGATGACGATGTTGCGGACCGGCTTCGCGGTCGTGCCCTCGATCTTGAGTGAGTCGCGGTTTTCCGGATCCGGACCGTTGACGTCATCACCGGCGCGCACGCGAATGTGCTGGACGAGCACGTCCGACGCCTGGATCTTGAGACCCGCGCCGCGGATCATGATGCCCGGCGATGGCGCCGTCTGGCCGGCGATGGTGATGCGGCTGTTGCGGATCGTGAGATCGGCAGTCAGCCGGATGACCCCGGACACTTCGAATACGCAGGTGCGCGCCGTGGTCCCGTCGACGCACGCCTTCAGCGATCCTGCACCGCTCGCACTGAGGTTGGTCACCTTGTACACGGTGCCGCCACGACCTGCAGCGGTGTCGATTCCATATCCCGAAGCGCCCGGAATCACCGGCGCCGCCCAGGCGGTCGCGCCGCCGATCGCGGTCAGGCTGACTAACAAGGCCAGGGACTTCAAGGTTCGGCGCGTGGATACATGATGACCGTGCACACTAGCAATCTTCATTGAAGGGTCCTCTCGGAAAATCGGTAAATGGTTGTCAGGCTGTGGCGTCAGATGGACTTGGTCGCCACGGTGGTCGGCGGGCCCTCGAGCCCGGAGGCATTCACGGCGACTACCGCGAAGTACCAGACGCCGCTCGTGAGCGAGGTGAGCTCGTACGAGGTGGTGGCCGGGTCATCGATGATCACGCTGTGGTCGAGCTCATCGCTGCTTCGACCGTAGAGAATGCGAAAGCCCGCCAGATCGTCGAGCGGGGAACCGTCCACTTTCGACGGCGGCGTCTCCCATTGCAGCGACGCGATGCCCGCGCGGACATCGCCGGTCACCGTGATCGAGAACTGGGGGGTCGCGGTCTGTCGCTCCAGGTCCGCCACCGTAATCGTGATCGACTCGTAGACACCGACGTCCTTCTCTCCGGGTGTGCCGGAGATGAGTCCGTTGGCGGGATCGATGCTGGCCCAGCCCGGCAGATTCGCCGCGCTGAAATGTAGTGCGTCGCCATCGGGATCGGCGGCGACGGGCTGCCAGGTGTAGGTCTCAGCCACGCGCGCGGTGGCGATTGCTTCGCCGGAGATGGTCGGCGCGCGATTCACGACCGCGGGCGCCGTAACTGCCGGCGCCGTAACTGCCGGCGCCGTAACCACCGGCGGCGAAGCAGCGGCCGGCGTCGTGGTGTCCGATGAAGCCCCTCCGCCACCCCCGCACCCTTGGCAGAAGGCCAATGGAAATAGCGGTAGGAGTGCGCTTACAAAACCGCGATTCAGTCGAATCATTTGTCGGAGTCCTCTGGCAATCCCTGCTGGGCTGGCGAGAGATTTACGACTCCTAAGGCAATTGATTCAACGCACCGGAAGAATTCTGCCCGACAACTCCTACGTCGGTGGAAGACGACAATAGATAGATTTCAACAAGTTAAGTTGAATTGAAATATTTACAGGGGCGCGAAAGTGTGACGCGGCGCCAATGCTCTCTTATATATGAGCGATCGCCGGTACCGGCCTGCCCGACTACCAGCAAATGCCTTCGTATCGACAGCGCAGCAAGTCCCGGTTTGGCAGGTTCACGAGGTCGAGAACGAATTGCTCCGGCCGGACACGCGCCTGCAATGCGTCGTTGAGCGCGGACTGCTGCAGCCCCACGAGGATGACGTCGGACGGATCGATCATGCTGTCGATGGTCGGGCACAGGAGCTCGCCGAGATGCGGGATGTTGGCGTCGATGTAATTGCGATTGGCGCCTAACAATCTCGACAGCTGGACTTCCGGATCGAAGATGCGCAGCTCACAGCCCTCGCCCAACAGTCGTTTGGCCACCAGCACCAGCGGCGATTCGCGCAGGTCGTCGGTGCCGGTCTTGAACGACAACCCCAGCATGCCGACCTTGGGGCGGCCGAGCTTCAGGATCTTGTCCACGGCGTGATCGATGTGTACGCGATTGCTCGCGAGCAGGCTCGACAGCATGGGCAGCTCGATGTCGTTCTGCCTGGCGATGGTGGTGAGCGCGCGCAGATCCTTCGGCAGGCAGGAGCCGCCGAAAGCGAAGCCGGGTTTCAAATAAGCCGGAGAAATGTTCAGCCGCTTGTCGGCGCAGACGAGCCGCATGACTTCATGCGCGTCGATGCCCATCGACTGCGACACGCGGCCGATCTCGTTGGCGAATGTGATCTTCATCGCATGAAACGCGTTGCAGGCCATCTTGAGGGTTTCGGCCACGCGGATGTTCGTGACCATGAAGCGCGCGTCGAGATGCTGGAAGAGTTCGCGCACGGAATTCACCGCGGCTTCGCAGTTGCCGCCCACGATGGTGTACGGCGGATGATCGTAGTCGCGGATGGAAGAGCCTTCGCGCAGGAACTCCGGCTGGAAGCACACGCCGAAGTCGGCGCCCGCTTTCTTGCCGCTGGCGCGTTCGAGAATGGGCTCGATCTTTTCCTCCACCGTGCCCGGCTGCACGGTGGAACGGATCACGATAGTGTGGAACTCATCCTTGTGCCTGAGCGCTGCGCCGATCTGCTCTGCGAGACGCAGGATGGCGGTGAGATCCTGGCTGCCATTCGCGGCCGACGGCGTTCCCACGCAGACGAAAGAAATCTCCGTGTCCTGCATCGCCTGCATCGCGTCGTCGGTGACAGTCACGCGGCCGGAATTGACCACGTCGCGCATGAGTTCCTGGATGCCTTCTTCGAGGATGGGCGACTTGCGGTTGCGAATGAGGTCGAGCTTCACCGGATCGATGTCGACGCCGATGACCTGGTGACCGTCACGCGCCAGGCAGGCCAACGACACTGCGCCGACGTACCCGAGCCCGAAGATGCTGATGCGCTTCGTGACTACCGCACCCGCGACCTTGTTAGCCAGGGGACTGTCCCCAAAGGGGACTGTCCCCAATTCTTCACCCGCAACCTCGGGAGACCCCGCCTCCGTCAAATCTTTAGTAGTAAGCACTTTCGTTGCGTTCCTTGGAGCGATTGAGAGCGACACCGAGCAGGTTCATCTCGCTCAGGACCTCTTTAGCGCCGCGCAGCATGGCGCGGCCGCTCTTCCCCTCGGACACCACGAGCAGCAGCGAATCGAACTGCGGCGCGAATGCCAGCACGTCATCCGACGCCAGCAGCGGCGGCATGTCGAATATCACGATGCGGCGCGGCATCTCGCGCTCGAGCGCCGCGGTGAACTCACCCATGCGCGGCGAGTTGAGGAATTCCGATGAATGCTGGAATGCGCGCGCGTTCGGAATGACTCCGAGCCGTTCCGATTGCAGGTTGTAGACCACGTCCTCGAGCTCGGCCTTGCCGAGCAGATAGTCGGACAGGCCCTTCTCGAAACTCATGCCGAGATAGTTGGCGACCTGCGGACGCTGCAGGTCGAGGTCGACCAGGAACACCCAGGTATTCACGTCCTGCGAGAGCGCCAGCGCGAGATTGATCGCGGTCATGGTCTTGCCTTCGCCCACCGACATGCCGGACACCGCGATGGAATTCCACTTGTTCATCTCGAGACGGCGGAGCACGCGGGTGCGCAGGATCTTGAACGCGCGCAATGCCGCGACGTCCGACACCGCCGGCAATATGCACTGACGCTCCATGGCGCGCGCATCGACGCTGGCCGACTTGAAACGCCGGGCCTGCTGCAACTCGGCGGGCGCCGCCGGAAGCCGGCGCGTGCGCTGGCGGAGATTCGCTGACTCGATGGAGTTGGGTCGCTCGGCAGCTCCCCGATCGGCGAAATTCCGGCGGATTGCATCTTCCATGGTCGTACTCATTGATGGGTCTCTCATTGGTTCACAGATAGTTTTGAATGGCGGTGAACACTATCCACACGCCGACCACGCCACTGGCGCTGGCCGTCACGAAGCGCCAGGCGTTTCGCCGGCGCGAGCGTGAGTTGCGAATCGCGGGAATGGCCACCAGCGGCGACACCGACAACAGCTCGCGAATGTCGCGGGCGCCACGCACCTTCGGATCGAGCGCTTCGGCGGCGACGGTCAATGTCAGGCCGAGCACGACGGAGGCGACGAGCCCGATCAGCAGGATCGCGAGCCGCTGCGGTTTGGCCGGCATGGCCGGCATCATCGGCGCCTGGACCAGCCGGAACTCGTCCGCGCGTCCACCGACGATGGCCGCCTCGCTCACTTCGGCGTCCATCTGCCGATTGAGCAACTGCTCGTATTTCTCCCGCGCGATGCTGAGGTCGCGCGTGGCGTTCGCGTACTCGCGTTCCACCTGCGGCGCGGCCGTCACGTTGCGCTCGAGGCCGGCGATCTTGCCGCGCAGCTCGGCGCTGCGTGCCAGGAGGCTGCCCATCTGGCTGTCGATGGCGTTGATCTGCGTGCGCAACTGCATGCCGAGCGGCGTACCGTCGGACATCTCCACATCGCCACGCTCGCCGCTCTTCAGGCGCGTTTCCAGCGTCGCGATGTCACGCTGCAGCCGCTTGATGTCGGGATGTTCCGCGCCATAACGCTGGCGCGCTTCCGCGAGCGTCGAGCGCTTGGCGTTCAACTGCGAACGCAGCGACGTGCCCGTGCCGGCACTCGTGCCGAATTTGAGGCTGTCGATCTGCCGGCGCAAGGCAACCATGTCAGGGTGACTCTCGTCGTACGTGGAACGCATCCGTGAGTACTGATCCTCGAGCTGCCGCACGCTGCCCGCATCGGGGCCCGCGGCCCGCGTCTGCTCGAGTTGCGCGGCGAGGAACACGCGTTCCTGGCGCAGCGAGCTCAATTGCTGGGTGACCTGCTCGAGCTGGCTCTCGGTGCGATCCATGATCGACATGTTGACCTCGGTCAACTCGGGAAGCTGGCCGGCATTGGCGCGCTTGAAGTCGGCGAGTTTGGATTCGAGTCCGGCCACCTGGGTGCGAACGCGCTCGGCCTCCTTCGAATAGAACTGCGCCGCGTTCGACGCACGCCCCTGGCGCTGGCGCCGATGCTCGGCAAGGAACGCGACCACCAACCAGTCCGCGCCTTTCTGCGCCTTGGCGGGGTCGCGATGATCGAACGACAGCGTGAAGGCGTCGACCACCTCACGCTCGCGCCCGGTGCGCGGATCGAGAATGGGCGTCGTCACGATGTTCACGCTGATGTCGCGCTTGACGCGCTGGAGCATGGAGGCTTCGTCGTCGTAGCCCGAGTACAGGTCGTGCTCCTTGATCATCTTGCGCAGGTTGCTGTCGGTCAGCACGATGCCTTTGAGGTTCTTCACGTACTGGTCCGCATAGCTCTCGCCGCCCGAAGACTCGGCCAGCGATTGCGCGCTCGACGGTTCGTCGATTTCCACGAGCGCCGATGACGTGTAAACGTCGGGCAGCGCGACAGAGAGCAGCACCGAGAGCACCGCGATGGGAATCGCGATGCCGAACAGCAGCGCCTTGCGGCGGGCGATCGCGTGCAGGTAACCAGCAAATTCCGGGTTGTTGTCTGAGTCCATTGTCGATCGTTCCTTCAGAGGCGACGTTGCAGAGGTTGATAGATCAGCGAGATGCTCGCGCCGTTCGACGTGGCGTCGTCGACGGCGTTTTTGAATTCCTGCCAGGTGTAGTCAAAGGCCACGCGCAGTGAGAATTCCTCCTGCATGCGCCATTGCAGGCCCAGGTCTCCCGTCGCGTACGAACGCGGCTGGAACGTGGTCACCGTGTCGATATCTTCGTCGTGCGTACCGCGCAGGCCAGCCAACAAGCTCAAACGAGGCGTCATCGCCCGCGTCCAGCGCATGCGGAGCAGATCTCGTGTCACCACGACGCCTGCGGATGATGGGCCCACGTTGCGCGAAAGATCGGCGAACAGCTCGTTGCGGCCAATCATCAGGCTGACGCCCGCGCCGGCCAGCCATGCGAGCTCAGTGTCCCCGCCGCTGACTTCGACGTTCTGCGCGCCGACGCGAAAGTAGGTGCGGGTTTCGGCCGCAGTGCGGGTGTCCCACTGCAGCTCGGCGCCAAAGGCGTTCGACACATCGCGCAGGTCGATGTCGTACCGCGCGCCACGCAGTCGCGTGGTCAGCGTGGATTGTTCGTTGAGCCGCGCCCGCAGGCCCGCCGACACATCCGTGGTGTTGTAGTCCACCTGCGTATCGGAAACATGTTCTTCGTAATTCACGTCGGTGTAGCCAGCGTCGAACTGCAGTTCGCGGCGCGGCGAGAGCTCGAAGCTCATCGACGGCCGAAGGCTGGCGCGCATGCGGCGATTGTCGACGAGGACCATGCCGCCGTCGCCCAGGTCCGGGTCGCCGAGATCGCCGCCACCTTCGGCATCCGGCTGCTCGCTGTTGACGATGTCCTGCTGCGCGAACTCGCCGCGAACCCGCCCCTCGACACGCTGGCCGCGATGCACCCAGTCGAGATTGGCGAAGTAGTCGACGGTGTCGAGATCGGTTTCATCGGGAAAATAGGTGGCGCGTACGCGCGGCGTGAAGCTGAACTCGCCGGTCTGCGTCAGCGTGCGCAACTCGAGCGCGGCGTCGACCAGGGGTCCTTGCACGTCGATCTCGCCGCCCGGCGTTGCCAGCCGGTAATTGTCATCGTAGAGATAGCCAGCTTCGACACTGGGATTCCACTCCCAGGCGGCGGCGCCCGCGGGCAGGCTGATCGCGCCCGCGAGCGCGATCGCTCCCGAGTACGCCAGCTTCCGGTGTTTGTGGTTCAGCTTGTTCATTACGCACCTCACGGCACGACTACGACGTCGCCGCTTTGCAGATCGATGTTCTGATCGAGCCGCTTGCCGCGCACCACGTCGTTGTAGCGGAATGGCAGCGACTGCTTCCCGGTGGGAGTTCGTCGCAGGATGGTGATGTCGCCGAGCGCCGCGAACGGCGTGGTGCCGCCGGCCATCGACAGCGCCTGCATGACATCGACGGTGGGATTCATGATGAACTCACCGGGCTTGTTCACCTGGCCGATGACGTACACCTTGTTGCCCTTGATCTCCTGGATGGAGACCGTGACGACTGGATCGGAGATGTATTTGGCCAGCTTCTGGCTCACGGTCTTGTTGAGATCGGCCACGGTCTTGCCCTTGGCGTCGATCTCCCCCACGAGCGGGAAAGAAAATGAGCCATCGGGCCGGACCAGCGCCGGCTTCTGCAGGTCCGGTTCCTTCCACACACTGATGGACAGCAGGTCGCCCGGCTTCACAGTGTAGTTAGCGTCCTGCGCCATCGCGCCGGTGGCCCACGCCAGCGCGACGATGATGCAGCAGGCCAAGACAAACTTCTTCATGATCGATCTCCATTCAGGTGTTCGTAGGCCGCGAGCAGGCGCGGCGCCTCGTGCTGCCACGACAGCACGCGTTCGATGCGTTCGCGGCCGATGGCGCCCATGTGGATGCGCTGGTTTTCGTCGCCGAGCAACGCGATCATCTTCTGCGCGAGATCGGCGACGTCATTGGGACGCGCATACCAGGACGCATCCCCGGCCGACACGCGCCCTTCGGTCAGGTCGAACTGGACCACGGGTTTGCCGAGCGCCATGTACTCCATGACCTTGTTCATGGTCGAGCGGTCGTTCATGTCGTTGGCGCGATCCGGATTCACGCAGATATCGGCGGTGTTGAGCATTTCGAGCAGTTCGGAATCGGGTGCCCGGCCGGTGAAGGTGACGTAGTCCGCAACGTTCAACTGCTTCGCCAGCTCGCGCATGGCCGCAAGTTCCGTGCCGCCGCCGACGAGACCGAACTGGATGTCGGTGCGCTTCAGGTGGTGCACGATGAGTTGCACGGCCTGCAGCAGCAGGTCGATGCCTTCCTGCTTGCCCATGACGCCGACATAACCCACGAGATGTTTGCGGCCCTTCTTGAGCGCCGGGTTCGGCGGCACCAGCTTTATGCGTGACAGGTCGGGGCCCGAACGGACGACGTGCACGTCTTTTGGATCCTTGCCGCCACGCTCGATGGCGATGGAGCGGTAGGACTCATTGGTCGAGATCACGAGATCCGCCGTGTTGAAGCTCATGCGCTCGAGCGCGACCAGCAGCCTGCGGCCGAATCCGCGCTTGCCGAACTTCGCTTCGTACAGCTCCGGGTTGATGTCGTGATGATCGAAAACGTATTTCTTGCCGAACAGCTTGTAGAAGGCGCCGATGAGGAAGATCGTGTCCGGCGGGTTGCAGGCGTGGATCACGTCGAAGCCGCGCCCGAAAAGGATCTTCAGCGACAGCCAGAACTCCATCGCCAGCGCGACGCTGTACTCGAGCGCGTAACCCAGCACGCCGTCCGCTTCCGCCGGCAGGCTGTGGCGATGGATGTCGATGTCGTCGATGCGCTCGAAGCCCTTCTCGTAGCCGGGCGCTTTCGGGCAGATGATCGAGACGACATAGCCAGCCGCCGCAAGCGTGCGCGCTTCCTGCCAGACGCGCCGGTCGAACGGGCATGGCAGATTCTCGACGATGATGAGCACACGGCCGCCCTTGCGCGTCTGCGCAATGGAACTACTGCCGCTCTGTAAAGTGGCGCCGCTCAGGGATTCAGACACTCGACCTCCCGGTCTGTTGATGGGTGGATGGTTACTTGAGCGCGAGGAAGAGGCTGCGCAGGTGGCGGTCACTGGGCGCCGGCTCGACGCGAAACCCCAGGGACATCGCCAGCAACTGCATTGGACGATTGGACCAGGGCATTTCACCCCGGAGGCTTGGCACGCCAGCGCGCTTCGCCTGGCGAACCAGGGTAGATAGCAGGGTGCGGCCCACCTGTTCTTCACGATAGGACTTTGCGACCGCAACGCTGAAGCGTGCCCATTCGCGCTCGCCTGGCGCGTACGCGCAGGCGCCGATCACACGGTCGCCGCCGCCGGTGCTTTCCAGCGCCGCGAATCCCACCGCCATGTCGCTGCCGCTGGCCAGCACTCGCTCGAAGAGCATGTCGGAGTGTTCGCGAAGGCTGGCGAGGTCGCGATCGGCTGCCTCGACGCCGAGACCGCGCGCGAACTCGGCGAGCAGGCGCCGGTCGCCGGACGCGATCTGACGAACGCTGTAGGCGCGATGGGTGCGTGGCGTGTAGTACCAGCGCCTCGCGAGCCAGGGACCCGCCAGCGCAACGGGCAGGCGCGCTGGAAACGCGGTGGTGACGGATTTATGCATGGGCGGAAAGATTCGCGCATCGGAAACCATCGCGCCGTCGGACGCCGCGCGGTGGTGTGACGGATGAAGACGTCATCCTCGGCGTGCACTGACACCTGCAATGGGGCGCTGTCCGACAGGCCACTCAGAGTTTCAGTTGCAGCAGCAGCTCGAGGTTACGTTGATAGCCGGGCAGCGCACCGCGCAGTGCGCGTTGCAACTCGGCGTCACTCTTGCCATTTATCTGCGCGCGGAACTGCGCAACGGTGGCTTCATGAAAGGAAATCTGCTGGACGATGAAATCCGCGCTCCTGCGCGCGTCACTCTTCGCTGCCGGCACACCGGACGCACGCGCCGGAATTTCCTCCGGCACACGCCATCCCTTGCGTTTGGCAAGAGACTCGAGGTTGGTGCGCGTCGACTCGTTCTGCCGGGCGATCCTCGACGCCGCTTCACGCAGCGACGGCGTACGCAAGGACTCGGCTGCCCCACGGGCATCGACCTCGCCCTGGCGCGCAGCTTCGATCGCACTGCGCACGAATGTGGGTTCGTCGGTCGCGATGAGTTGTTTGTCGAACAGCGGGTCGGTGGGAGTGCCCTGCTGCAGTGGAGTGGGTTCACTCCGCGCGTCGCGTGACGGCGGCATCGCCGGCGCCTCCTGGGGAGCGTTGGCGAACAGGAGAACGAGGGCCAGGGACAGGTTCATCGGCTCCTCCAGGCCGCGGCGCCGGCCGGATGCCGGACGCCGCGGGACTCGTTGGCTAGTCGCGGCGGACGAGCGCCGTGGCGATGATCGCGATGGCCGCACCCGCGGCCGCACCATAAGCGATGGATTTCCACGGATTCGCCTGGACGTAGCGGTCGGTCTGCTCAGCCGCGTCGTTCGCGGCACCGCGCACGCGTGTGCCCGCATCCGCCAGTTTCACCTTGGCCTGGCTCACGGTCCGCAGCACGCGCTGGCGGACAGCTTCGACGGCTGCACCGCCCTCTTCGCCGAGTGTCTTCAGCAGCTCCTCGGCCTGCGCAATGATGCGATTGAGTTCGATAACGGTGGATTCGGCGGCGCGTGCGCCATTCTCGAAATTCTTTGCCTGTACGGTCATGGTTGTCCTCCAAAGGATCAGGGTGATGGTGATGTGCCTTGCGTAGCTTAGGGCGTGCGCGGGAGCACCACTGTCAGGAGATGCACTTCATCTGTTGCCGGCGACTCGGCGAATCCTGTGGGTCGGCGCTGACAGCCTGGATGCACGCATGTCGCCAGGTGGCATCGATTGCAGGAGTTGTCGCGCGTCGGTCGGTCGCGTCTGACGCGGTTTCCACTCCTCGTCCGCCTGCCCGGTCGATTTGCCGGGCGCAGGATGCCTGCGACGAATGATTGCCATTCGAACCCTTCAGGAGATGAACAGTGATGAAATCAAATAGCAGCTGGACATTGGCAGTGGCCGCAGCGGTGGGCATTTGCGCGCTCGCCGGCTGCAATCAGCGTGAGTCGGCGAACGAGACGGCAAAAGATGTGGCCGACGCGCGCCAGGACGCACAGGCAAACGTGTCCGAGGAACGCCGTGAAGCGGGCCAGGTGGCGATGGAAGGCGCAGAAGACCGCGCCGCCGCCGAGTACGACGTGGCCGTAGCGCAGGCCGATGGCCAGCGCAAGGTTGCCAAGGAAAAGTGCGAGACGCTCGGCAGCGATGCGCAGTCGGCGTGCAAGGACCAGGCAGAAGCGACTTACGAGGCGGCCAAGGCCCAGGCCCAGGCAACGCTCGATGCCGCGAAGCGTTCGGGCTCGGCTGAGCCGGCCCCTGCTCCGACCAACTAGGGCACAACACGCAATCGCGCCAGGGTGATGCCCACCTGCGAGACCTGCGAGATGTGATTGCGTGGCAGGCCGCCCGGCGGAGACTAACTACTCCGCCGGGCGGTCGGTTTGAGAACTGGAGGAATCATGAAACGCGCACCGTTGAAACTGCTGGCAGCCATTGGCGTCGCGATCGCCGCGCCGGTCATTTCCGCGCCAGCGTGGGCTGTCAGTCTGCAGGCGACCGGGCCATCCCAGTCGCTGCCCGCGGACGCCGCGATTCCGGCATCACTCGTTCCAGCCGATAGCTGGACGGCGGGCAGCGCCGCGCTCGTGCCACTCATGGCCGCCGATCTGCAGGCAAACCAGATGAGCACCGTCGAGGCCCCGACCACCAGCACAGGCGCAACCGTCGGCAAGCCGATCGATGACATCGCCTTCGTGAAACAGGCCGCCGAGAGTGGCCGCAAGGAAGTGAATTCCGCGAGAGACGCGCTGCCACAGTTGCAGCGCCCCGAGTTGAAGCGCATCGCCGAGATGTTGGTGAGCGATCACAGCGGCGCGAACGCGCGCCTGGCGGCAATCGCCGAAACCAAGGGATGGCCGATGCCAGAACCGCAGGTCGCGGGCGCACCACCCTCCGGCACTGCGAGTGGCGATTTCGACGCGAAGTGGACCACCGAGATGATCGCCGGACACGAGCGGTCGGTGGCCTTGTACCGCGCCCAGGCCCAGGGCGGCGAGGACAAGGAGGTGCGCAAATATGCGCGTGACACGCTTCCAACGATCGAGGGACACCTGGCCGAGCTCAGGAGATTGCAGAAATGAACCGCACGGAGAACCGCATGCTTACCATGAAGATCATCAAACTACTGGGAATTGCCGGCCTCGCGATCTTGGTGGCCTCATTCATGGCCGCGCGCGTCCAGCGCCGTGACGAGGAACAACGCCGCCGCCTCAACGAACGCCTCGAGAAGGACCGTTGGGAAAGCGAAGGTGGCGCGAGTCGTACCGGCCCTGCCACCCCGAGCGCCGTCACCGCCCACTAAATGGTGCCAGGCACCGTTTCTTAGGAAACGGTGCCTGACACCTTTTTAGGATGGGGGGCCTTCGGGCGACGCCGGCCGCGCGGCCGCCGCACCGCGATCGACGATGGTGAATGTTGACTGCGGTTGCCGAATATCCGCCTTGTCGAAGGCTTGCTTGAGCCGCAACAGAAATTCGCGTTTGACGTTCGATTGCTCGAGCGCCCGAACCTTGAGGCGGGCCCGCAGCGTGATGCCGCGCTCGTTCCACGTTTCGATCCCGGCTATCTCCAGATCGTCGAGGATCCTTTCGCCGAATTGCGCATCGGCGCGCAACTGCAAACCCGTCTCGCGCATCACCTCGAGGACTGGCGCAATGTCCTGCTCGAGCGCGATGGTCACGTCCACCACCGCATAGGCAAATGTGCGGCTCGCGCTCGTCACCACGCCGATTTCGCCATTCGGCACGTAGTGCACGTTGCCTTCGTAGTCCCGCAGCTGCACGTAACGAAGCGTCAGGTCTTCGACCAGGCCGCTCTTGCCCGCGACGGTGACGACGTCGCCCTGCCGGATCTGATTCTCGGCCAGCAGGAAGAATCCCCGGAAGAAGTCCTTCACCAGCGATTGCGCGCCGAACGCGATGGCGATACCCGCGACGCCGGCGGTGGCCAGGAACGGCATGATAGGAATGCCCAGCGTGTTGAATATCGCCAGTACCGCGACGCCGGTGATGAGGATGGTCGCCAGCTTGCGCAGCACGTTGCTCACCGTGGCGGCGCGCTTCTGCGCCTCGACGTCTTCCGCGCGCGAGGCCGTGAACTTCTCGAGGCCGGAGATCAGTCGCCGCGCGAGAAAGACCAGTAGAAAGGAGACCGCCAGGATTGCGGCGATGCGCGACCCTGCCTGTATCCAGTCCACTGCGTTGAACCACTGAACAACTTTTTCTTCTTCCTGCTTCATCATCGGCTCCCTGACCCGGCGGGGGCGAGAAAGGTAGCGTAAATCGTCCCGTCCGCGCACGGGGCATCCTCCTACCCCATCCGCCGCTTCGGTCCGAACGGCAGCGCGCCTCCCGAAATTCATGCTCATCGCGTGAATTCAGGGAATCGAACGGTCACTCTCGCTGCATTGACGCTTCTCGGCCTCGTGATAGCCGCGGATGCCGGCCGCGTGGGCGAGGACGGCACGGGCGCGATGTGGATCGCACCGGAACTGGTGGCGGCAGTCGACCCTGCCATCGAGGGCAGATGCACCAGCGACGTCGTCGTCCAGGTGGCCGATCTGGCCTCGGCCGGCACAATGACTTTCGAATGGCATCCGGAAACCGGTGAGCTGTCATTTGACCCTCAGAGAGTCATGCAGCGTGTCACGCTCCCGGAAGATTGGCTGCCCGAGGAGTCGGCGATGCTGGTGCAGCCGACGCAGAGTTGCGGATGACGCTGATCTGCCCGTCGCTCTCCAGATAGGCGGCCCTGACTTCGGTCAGCTTCTCGACGCCCTGCTCGCGCAGCTTCTCGAAAAGCTCCTCCATCGTGATGAACTCGCGCCGTAGATTGCGTCGCTGCGGTACGCCTTGTTTGATCAACGTGAGCCTGCCCGGCGAGAGAAAACGGCGCATCAGCGTGAAGCGATAGGCCAGCATGTCGAGCAGCCAATTCCAGGCGACTATGGTCGAGACGAGAATGGCGCCTTCGGCGAAGGTGTCGTAGCCGCCGGACATCGCGTTCTGGGCCGCGTCGGCCACGATCACCAGCAGCAGGATGTCGGCGATGCCTACCGCGCCAACGTCACGGCGCAGCAGGAAGCGAAAGATCAGGAACAACAGCCAATAGACGAGCGTGCCGCGCAGCATGAGCTCGAGCACTGGAACGTGGACTTCGAAGAGGTCCGCGATCAAGCACGCTTGCTCACGCCGCGCGGGGCGATACGCCCAGGCTCAACGCACGCGGCTGCGCGAGATGAGATTGACGATGGCGAGCAGGATCACCGCGCCGAGGAACGACACCAGCAGGGTTCCGATGCTGATTATTCCGGAATTGATGGAAGGTGCGCCGAGCATCGGGCCCAGCAACCATCCACCCAGCATCGCACCGACGATACCCACCACGATGTTCAGGAAAATGCCCTGACTACCGTCGCGCTTCATGACGATGCTCGCAAGCCAGCCCACCACGCCACCAATCACCAACCACAGAATTATTCCCATCACCTTCTCCTATTTGCGCGCGGAAAGCGCGCGTTCAGTTCATCCCCGCCTGCCGCGCACGTTGATACGTGTGCAGCTTGTTATAAAGCGTCTTCAGGCTGCACCCGAGCACATCGGCCGCGCGGCGTTTGTCGCCGTCGAAATGCTTGAGAGTGGCCAGTATCGCGGTGCGCTCGATTTCATCGAGCGTGGTACCGATCGCCACGCGAATCCCGCCCTCGGCCTGCGCGCCATCGGCGCTGCGCAACGTGGGCATATCCTGTTCGCTCAGGTTCAATTCGCCATCACACAGGATGTACGCGCGCTCCACGGCATTGCTCAGCTCGCGCACGTTGCCCGGCCAGTGATGGCGCATGAATTGCGCGCGCAATTCGCCGGACAGTCGCTTGCGCGTGCCGTTGCGCAGGTTGAGTTCGCCCAGGAAGAAGTCCGCGAGCACCAGGATGTCCCCGCCACGCTCGCGCAGCGGCGGCAGTTCGACGGTAACCACCGCGAGCCGGTAATAGATGTCCTCGCGCAGCCGGCCTTCCTCGAACGCGCGCGCCGGCAGGCGATTGGTGGAGGCGATGACGCGCACATCCACCGGCAGGTCGGTCGAACCGCCTACGCGGTTCAATTGCTTGGTTTCGAGCACCCGCAGCAGGCGCGACTGCAGGTCGAGCGGCATCTCGGTGATCTCGTCGAGCAGCAGCGTGCCGCCATGCGCCCGCTCGAAGACTCCTTCACGTGTGCGCTGCGAGCCGGTGAAGCTGCCGCGCTCATGGCCGAACAACTCGGCCTCGATCAGCGTCGCTGGAATCGCAGCGCAGTTGAGGGCGATGAACGGCTTTGCCGACCGCGGACTCATGGCATGCACGGACTCCGCGACGCATTCCTTGCCACTGCCGCTTTCCCCGCAGATGAGCACGGTGGAATCCGTGGGCGCCACGCGCGAGATCAGCTCACGCACCTTCTGCATACCCGGCGAATTGCCGATGAGGCGCAGCGCGCAATCCTCGAGGCCCTTGCGCCCGGCAGGCGCCTTTGGCAACCCGACTCCCGCGCCATTGTCCCCCGGTAGAAAGTCTCCGTTCACGGCGCTCCGGCCGCGCGGCCCGGGATAGCGGCATCATCTTTCGAGACGATAATTTCCACGCGTCGATTCAATTGACGGCTGCCGTCGCTCTCATTGCTCGCCACGGGGAACCCTTCTCCGTAGCCGAG
>Ga0190274_10001063_pt1 | contig 16053 bp, 18 predicted proteins | sample Popmic531T_FD_133002 | JGI IMG/M metagenome (GOLD analysis project Ga0190274, IMG submission 133002) | Populus adjacent soil microbial communities from riparian zone of Yellowstone River, Montana, USA - 531 T | ecosystem: Environmental > Terrestrial > Soil > Riparian zone | place: USA: Montana...
AGGTTGACCGAGCAGATCGTCGCGCCCTCTTCAAGCCAGGCAGATCCGACGCGATCCGCCTGATCCTCGTCCTTGAGATATGCCAGCAGCGCCCGGCTATCGAGGACGATCAACGCCCCACCCTTGGGCCTTTCGCTCCTCGGCGTCGCGTTCGCGCCGACGCTCCTCCAGCAGCTCCTTGGTGCCGCCCCCGCTCTCGGCCCAGATACCGCGCAGAGCGTGAATCCCGTCGGCGCGGTGCTTGGGATCGTCGTTGACTCGCCGCACCCGGACCTCGGGCCCGTTCGGCTCGAACGTCACCTCGTCGCCGGGCTTGATCCCAATTTCGTCGCGAATCTCCTTGGGGATCACCACCTGGCCCTTGATGCCAACCTTGTGAGTCATACCGTCAGTATAACCAGCTTTCTACGAGTGCCGCCCACCGTGGCGGCAGGAGCTTGGCCCAGACTGGACCAGGATGGGGATCTGCACTTTCGAGTGGGATCCGACGACCACCCGCGGTGGAGTCCCACTTCGACCACCGCAACGAGCAGTACCGCTACAGCGTCCTGGTCGTAACGGAGAGATCGTCGTACCGGTCGAAGCGGCGCTGGATTTGGCTCCACAGGCGAGAAAGCGCCGGAGGCCGGAAGAATCGCTGAGGGCACCCCTGGAGGACGCCCCGAAAAAGTCGCCTTGACTTCGGCGGCGGCGGAGCTACCTTCGCCCACGCCATAGACATAAGTGGCCCCGGCGGCGGTGGAACGCCCCGGGGCCCGGCACCGAAGCAGACACCTTCGATGCGCGACCGATTCTCCCAGAGCGCTTCGTGCGATTGAGAGAACGACGGCCACTGAAGCGGCGGCTTCGGTGCCCTACCGAAAGGAGGGCACCATGCCCAGCACGACCTGCACCATCAGCAGCGCCCAGCGCGACGGGCTCTACGAGCTGGCACGCAATCACCTGGGCGCAGTAGGCGATCTTTGGATCGCACTGGAGGAGACCGAAGACTTCGCCACCGCCGAACGTCTTGGCATCGAGTTCAGCGAAGACTTCCGCCTACTGGAGGACATCGGCTGGCACGGCCGAGAAGACCGCGAATCGTTCGAGCTGACGATGCCCGCCCATGATCTGATGGAACTCCTCCAGCGCCTACATGGCGAAGCCGAGCGCGTCCTCCTCGAATCAATCACCGAGCGAGAGTCACGCGAAGAAGACGCCGCGACCAATGAGCGCTTCCGGCTCGGCTACGACGCCTGCGAGGAACTGCTCGCCGACCTCGATCCGAGAACGGCTTGATGTGAGCCAGATAGCGAGCGCGGCTTCTCGGGGGTCGAGGCGCAGGCCACAGGGAGGGATGCGGGTCGCCGAAAGGCGGCCCGTACCCTGCCTCGGCCCCCGAGAAGCCGCTTGGCTGAGGCGAAGTTGAGCGAGCGGTAGGCGCCCAAACCTTCAGCTCGGTGCGCTTTTGGCAAAAGTGCCGCCGACATTGGCTGCTAGAGTCGCGCCCGAGTCGACCCATATGGCGGCTCCGCCAGCACATCGATCGCGATGGCAGGCGCAAAAAAGGCTCGCACCCTTGGGTGGGGCCACATCCCCGGAGAAGCGTCCGGAGGAAGGCATCACATGAGCAATACGAACGCTGTCGCGCCGAGCGCGGCGAAGACCGACGCAGGCTCGATCCAGGTCGAGGTGCTGTTCAAGGGCGTAGAGACGCCGAAGCGCCTCCAGAACGCCGAAGACATCGAGCGCGGGATCGTCCGGCACACCTTCGACGTCCCCGCCGGGATGATCGACGCCGATGTCCTCCTGGGCCTCGACGGCCCGAATCCTCGAACTCCGAATACGCGGAAGACGGCCGCTAGGCGTCTCCGCGAAAGCCTTGAAGGTGGCGATGCAGCCACGGTCGGGGCGTTCCACCTAGCCCACGGCGGCATCCGGGGTCTGGTCAAGTCGTTCGAGAAGATCAACGAGAACACCTATAAGGCCACGTTCGAGACCGAAACGGGAATGCGGGCGCAGGACGACGGCATCGCAAACGGCTTGCATACGATCGCAGTGGTCCAGAAGGCCCTCAACGAAGGCCGGATTCCCAGGGGGCAGTACCTGACGATCACCCTGATCGAGAATGTCGACGCGTCCTTGGTCCCGTACATCGGCGAAGGGCTGAATACCAACATCCAGGTCGCGGAAGAGTCGATCATCGACTTGGGTGGCGCGTTCGATCCCTTCAAGGCGGCGATCGCTCCGAAGGACTACTCGTCGGAGATTGGCTGGCATGAAAACGAGCGTGGCCAGTACGACGCCCGTGACGTGTTCTCAATCCTCAACGCCCTCAACGTGGTGAGGTATCCCAACGAGAACCGCGAGAGGCACCCGATCGAGAGCTACGAGAAACAGGGACGCACGATCGCGGCCTTCGGCAGCGAGCTGAACGACCGCGAAGACGATAAGGAACCGACGTCCTTCGACAGGATGATCCCGATCCTCAATGACGCGCTCTACCTCTACGACTGGATTGGCAAGGACGCCTGGGATCGCTACAAGGCCGCGGTTCCCGACGGCATTCCCGGCAGCTTGGCGATCATGGAGAAGCGCGTCGGCCGCGAAAACACCGCGATCGAAGACGTCTGGACCTTCCCCTTTATCTCCGAGGGCAAACCGGATGTCGTCAGGTCTACCTACCGACTGGCAAAGGGAGTGCGGTTCGCGATGCTCTCAGCCTTTCGTTCCTTCGTCGAAATCAACGAGGAGACGGGCGACATGGAATGGGCAGGCGGCTTTGAGGCCGTCCTGGGAGCCTGGGAGGCGATCGGCGGCGACATGATGGTGACCGCCAAGGATGTGTCCAAGACGGCTGGCTACAGCCCAGCAGCCGTGGGAAAGAACCGGCCCTTCTGGCGCCAGCTCCACCAGCTCGCAGCCACCTACCGGATGCAGCAGGAGTTCGAGAAAATGCGCGCCGAGCTGGAGGATCTCAAGAAGGGCGCCTAAGAACGATTACCGCTGCGGCTGCCGGAGGCAGCAAGACTCCTGCCTCCGGCAATACCGCCTTCCAACAGAACCGCCACTACTCGCAAGTGTGCGGTCATCGGCAACGCAAAATCGCAAGTCACCGCCTGCAATCCTTGTGCAGTCGGTCGGATTCGTCACATAAGGGGTCCACTTTCCCGGTTCGGCGCTCTGTAGTACGTGGGAGCAGAAGCCATTGCCCGATCACGACCGGCCGAACTCGGCCCTCGCTGCGCTAAGAAAGTTGCCGGATTCGGCTGGCTCGTTCGACGGGTAGGTAGATGATGAGCCTGCCGAGAGCCTGTTCGCGCCCGCACGGCTTTGCCAGTCGCCCTCAATCCGACTGGCAAAGTCGGGGAGCGGTCATTCCGCGCCGTGGTGCCGAATCTGCGCCCCTCCCCCGCGCCCGAGTCTCTACAACCATGTTCGGCGCTCGGTGATGGCTGGTCGTTCTTCTTCTGGCATCGGGCGCCGTGCCGGGGTGCGTTCCTCGGCGGGGAACCCCTCGCTCTCCGATCTCGACCATCGCATCCTCAATCTCCTCTCCTCTCTCCGGGTTCTGACCCTGCCTCAGCTCGCCAGCTTGTCGCCCGAGACCCCACCACGAACGCTTCGCTATCGAACCGCCCGCCTCGCCAAGCATGGCTTCGTCGGTCGAACTCGGCCCTACCGCGAACGCGGCTCAGCGCCGCATCACCTATGGCCGACGCGGAAGGGCGAGGCGATTTCCAGCGGCGGACCGCCTCCGCGTGGCGGCGAGCGGCAAGAGCCGAACCCGCTGTTCCTCGCTCACGCCACCGGGCTGAGCGAGCTGTACGTGGCGCTGAAGACCGAGCTGCCCGAAGGCATCGAGCTAGTGAGCTTCGAGCGCGAGGCCGAGGCGCGCGAGCCGTTCACCACCTACTCCCGCGAGCAGCGAGCGATTGCCCCCGACGCCTGCATCGGCGTCGCCGAGGCTGATCGCCGAAGGCTGTACGGCTTTGTCGAGCTGGACCTCGGCACGATGTCGCACCGCCAGCTCAAAGCGAAGGCTGCGGGCTACGGCGAGTACGTCCAGCTCGAAGCGTGGCGCGAGCGCAACCCGTTCTGCCCGGCGCTGCTGTTCATTACCACCAGCGAGAAGCGGGCACGATCCTTCCTCGCCGCCGCCGACCGGGAGATCGACAGCGCCCGGATGCTGGTCGCCTGCGTCGGGCTGGCCCGCGAGCTTCGGCGCTGCATCGTCGCGCCTGAGTGGATGGTCGGCGACGCCGAGCAGGCCACCGACCTGCTCGGCATTCTCCGCGCCGCGCGGATGCCCCACGACGAAGCGAAGGAGCGTGAGGAGGCAAAGCGCCGGGAGGAGGCGGCCGAACGTGAGCAGCTGCGCTCCGATCCCGAGGCCCTCGCCGAGCGCCTGCGGCGAGAGCTTCGCTACGCCTGGGGTGACGAGCAGCTCGGACGTGAGACGACCAATGCCCTTCGCCTCTCCCTCGCGGACGAAGGCAGGCTGACCGAGATCGAGCGCGCTGCCCTGCGCGCGGTCGGCGGGATGCTGGCCGAACCCCTTGCCGCCCGCCTTGCCGACCGGGAGCCCACTCCTTCCGAGCGCGGGGCGCTGGCCACCCTGGCTGCTCACCATCGCGCGAGACAAATCGAACGCCTGGACAAGGCGGCAGAGCGATTCGGCGAAGGGCCGAAGGTGCGCCGCAGACGCCAGTGGCTGAAGGACGGCAACCTCCTTGGCGCCAACTCGCTGGCGGGGCTGGCCGGGGATGCTGAGCAGGACCACGAGAACGCCGCCGAGCAAGAGCGCCTGCGGGAGAACTATCTGCGCTGGCGCGAGGGAGAGGCCACGCGGCTCGCCAAGAGGCACGGCTTCATCGCCCGGCACCGCATTGGCCGAGAGGCCTTTCTCGCCGAGGTCGACCAAAACGCGCTGCGGCTCTGCTCGGGGTGTGAGGAGATCGTCTACCCCGACCCCGAGCGCAAGCACGGCCCCGCTCGGCGCAACGTTGCCGCCTACTGCCATTTCTGCGGGTCCGGGGTGCTGAGCGAGCTTGCCGAGGGGGTCGAGCCGACTTGAGATCCGGGTGCGACGGAGCTAGACCTAGTGGACGGGTCGCTGCCCGGCGGCGCCACGATCACGAAGGCAGGCAACGCAAAGCGACGCCGCTCGGCGACCTCGAGGCCACCATGTCGATTGAACACACCGAGCCCGGATCAGCGCTGGACGATCAGCTTCGTCGCGAGCAGGCCAAGGCGATCTTCGATCTGCTCGCGGCTCGGCGCCGCAAAGCAGACGACGGGAACCAATGACCAGCGCGGCGCGGCTCCTAAAGCTCGGCTGGCGTCACGACAAAGCCGAGCCGCTCTGCGCCACGGCGCAGCCTGCCGTCAACGGTGACCAACCGGCAGTCGTTCCGCTTTGCAAGCGCGACGTACTCGGCGTCGTAGGTCTTCGCCCAGCCGAATTCCTCGGCGACTTCCCACGCAGCCATCGCCAGCCCGTCCGGCCGCTGCTCGCTGATCGACAGCTTCCCGGCCAGGAACCGCCGCAAGGCCAGCTCCGCCAGGGCATTGGAGATGTCGCCTCGAAAGGCCATCTCGTGGAGCACCGAGGGAACCTCGCTCCACAGCAGCGGCGGCGCGATGAGCTGGCCTCCGTCATCAAGAGCAGCGCTCGCCTGCTCCCCGGCCCGGTCGAGCGACAGCTCGACCGCCAGGCTCGCGTCTACGACCAGCACGCTCAGTGCGACTCGCGAGAGCGCCGTACGGCAGCCGCGACGTTGGGCATTGGCTCGCCGGTCAGGGTCTCGCCCCAGCCTGCGGGCAGCGGAGCCATCTCCGGCTCATCAACCGGCTCGTCGGGGACGACGATCCGGGCACGGGCCGCCCTGGCCTCATCGAGGTCAAGCACCTCACGCAGCAGCTTCTCCTTCGCAGTCACGGTTCAAGCGTACCGACCGACCCCGCGTAAATCCGAGGAAAGGAGCAGATGATGCGGCGCTTTGCCTGGTACGGACGACTCTCGACCAAGGACAAGCAGGATCCAACGCTTTCCTTCCCGTCCCAGCGGGAGGCCTGCGCAGCGAAGGCCGCCGAGCTGGGTGGCGAGATCGTCTGCGAGTTCACCGATCAGGAGGCCGGTCGCCGCGACGACCGTGCCGGTTGGGCCGACCTGCTGCGCGAGGCGAAGGAGCGCGATGCGCGCCGCTTCGACGCGGTGATCGTCTACTCGACCTCGCGCCTCAGCCGCGACCTCTTCCATGCGCTCACCTACGAGCGCGAGTTGACGCGGGCGGGGATCGAGGTCTTCTATTCGCTCACCGCCGGCGATCAGACCAGCCCCGAGGGGCGGCTGATCCGCCACATGTTCCAGGCCCTCGACCAATTCGAGGTCGAGAAGCTGGGCCGTGAAGTCCGGCGTGGTCAGAAAGAGAACACGCGGCAGGGATATCGCAACGGCGGGCGGGCGCCCTACGGCTACCGGCTGCGACATGAGCCACACCCCGACCCGGCGCGGGCGAAGGCGGGCGACAAGAAGTCGCGCCTCGTTCCCGATCCCGAGCGGGCTTCGGTGATAGCCGAGATCTTCGAGCGCTTCCTCTCTGGCTCCGGCTACAAGGAGATCGCCAACCATCTGAATCGGCCGGGCGGTCCGCCGCCTCCCTCCCACGTCGATTCCAAACGGAACACGTCAGGTAAATGGGCGAAGACGACGATCAAGTCGATGCTCGAAAACCCGACCTACACCGGCCGCCTCTACTGGAACCGGCTCGACTCGCGCGCTCACAAGCAGGGCGTCGGGCCGGTAGTCCGCCGCGACCGTGAGGAATGGGTCGAAGCCGACGAGCGCCACGAGCCGCTGATCACCGGCGAGCAGTTCGAGCGGGTTCAGAACGAGATGAAGCAGCGCGGGACCAGCAGGCGCCGCCGTCGCCCGCAGAAACGCCCCTTCCTCTTGCGCGGCATAGTCCACTGCGCCACCGGCCACAACGCGCTCCGAATGCAGGGGCGCTCGCGCAAGGACAAGCCGACCTACTACACCTGCGGCTACCGCTCGTCCTATGGCGATCGCGCCGCCGAGGCGGTCGGCCACGGCAAATGGCAGTACGTCCGCGAGGACAGTCTGGTCACGCTGATCGACAGCTTCTTCACCACGCGCGTCTTCGGCGCCGACCGCCTCGCCCACTTCCGCGCTCAAAGTTCGAGCCTGACAAGTGAACTGAAGAGCAGCGACAGCGACGAGCGCAAACGCATCGCCCGGCAGCTCAACGAGGTGGACCAGCGGATCGAGCGGCAGCTCGCCGCGATTGAGGCTGGCGTCGATCCGGTCCTCGTCGGCGAGCGCATCCGCAACCTCAAAGCCGAGCGCGAGGAGGCCACGGCCGTCCTCGCCCGCCTGGAGGACTCTCAACGCGACAGCACCTCCGTCGACCCCGAGATCGCATGTGCGGTACTCGATGCCCTACCCGACCTCGGCGAGTCACTCGCAGCGGCCGACGCCGAGCTGCGCCGCGCGGTCTTCGAGGCCCTTCGGCTCCGGGTCGAGATCGACCGCAACAGTGGTCAGATACGCCTGAAAGCGTTGGTGTCAAGCGCGTTCGGAGAGGCGAGAGATCTAAGTGACCTGGGAGAGGCTGGTGATCCGGCTCTCTCCGATAAGGCCATACCGCTACGGGGATTCGAACCCCGGTTTCCGGACTGAGAAAGCCCTCTAATAAGCAGTTTGCGGTCGATTCGTGCCTGCTGAGTCCAAGGAGTTCGGCTGAGTTCGGCCTAGTTCGGTGGAGTCGGGGACAAATTTGGGGACAAAGATTTTCGAGACCTTTCGAAGTTCTTCGGCATCCTTACGGCGAGTTGGCCAGCGATTCTTGTTTCCGGACTCGGATACGGAGCGCCATCCCGCAAGAAGGTCCCGTCAGTCATCTAGTAGGCATGAACGAGCCCGGCCCGAAGCTGGCGACCCGTAAGCGCCGCGTTTGACAAGCCCGGCATGTCGATGGTCAGGTCCCCACTCCAGCGCCGGTTTGCCCTCTTGCGGCGATCGAAATGGGCGGTGCCCGAAAAAGGAGCTTGCGGGTGGACCGTCGCGGTCTGCAGATTCGGGCTATAGCCGAAGCTGCCAGCCGGCATCGAGAGGCTCGCGAATCGATGGATCGAGATGCCGGCATCGTATTCGGGGACTTCGACGGAGAAATGTGCTGGGGCCGCGGGTCCTGACTTGGCGACGCTGAATCGTGGGCCAAGCCCAGGGTTTCGAAGGAAAAGTTCAGCGCCGCGCGAGTTTGGGCCGCCCCCTGTCACCGTGGTGAAATTGCACGCTGCGGCGAGGAAGGGCCTGATGTCGGCGGGAACAGATGTCGCCTCGACTTCCGTGTAGCCCTCCTCCCCGTGGAAGGCAATCGTGCCTTCGTAGGTGCCCCCCGCGACTTCGATATTTCGCCCCGCACATTTGCTGGCGGTGGACTGGCCACTGGGATGGAAGCTCACGGAGATCGCGCCCAGCGCGCCGAGATCGGCCGCGATCGAAGTTTCCGTCACGGTGGCGGGAGCCGAGTAGCTGACGCCCACGTTGCCCTTTCGAGCGACGATCTGAACAGCGCCGGGCCGGCCAGACCAGGGCTGGCCGGCGAGGACGACGACCGTGTAGCCATTGGTGCCTTGCAGCTGGAACGAGGGCGGCACCACCGGCGCCTGAGCGGCGAACGCCGTTGCTGGCATCGCGGCTACCGGGCTCGGCGAGGCACTCGCGGGACACGCAGCCAGTGCGAGCAGGATTCCGCAGCCGAGCAGCAGGCGTGCCGACAGCTTCCGACTCATTCGCGGCTCAGCCATGCTTGGACCGGTGGGTGCGCACGATTACGGGCTCCGGATGAGCTGAGGCAACTTCGAAGGATTCTTGCGGCCCGTACCAGAGGACTTGGAGTTCGATTCGTTCCCCGTCGCGGAAGTAGACGTGTTTGCCGCCCCGTGCAACGAATGCCCCCGGCATCCGCACCACGAACTTGCCAGCGCCACTATCGCTCGTCCTGCCACCCCGCCTGCTGGCGGCCGCGCATTCGCTGCCACAGATAGCCGTTGGAAAGAATGCCACTTCGGTTCGTCCACTCCCGGGGAATCCCTTGACTCGAATGGTCTCGAGGTGGCCGGGACGAAGGTGGCCATCGGTGAAGGCGTGAGCCTCTTTTTCCTGCGGGCGCAAGGCTGTTTCGCTGCCACTGGCACCGGCCGGAACCAAGGCGCAAGCAAGTAGAAGGCAAGCGAAAGGCAGCGCTTGTCGAGAGCCAAGCTTCCACCTGTTGACCGGCTGCCGAGACACCGCCATCGCGTGCACCCTATAGATTCCCCGAGCAATGAGAACGACTCGTACCCGAAGCTCGATAGCCACCGCCTGCCTTGCGGCAGCGTTCGCCGCTTTCTTCTTCGCCTCTATTCCTTCGGCAGGTGCCGCGTGCATCACCCGACATCGAGTGCCCATTGCCAGCGGGTCAAGTCCCGAGGGAGAAACGTGGACCGTTGAAGGAGAGATCGGCAACAACGGGAGTTGTCGCGAATGGCTCTTCGGCATGGAGTTCAGCCTCCCGGGAGCCGTCAACTGGGGTTCGAGCACCGGTATCCCCGCAGGGGGCCATCTCTCAAGCTCCTACACGATCGGGGCATCAGACAACCTGCAAGAAGACGGCGCCTGGAGAGTCCTCAGTGGTCTGGTGGCCGGCGATGTCGCGAAAGTCACGGCCACGCTGAGCAATGGCAAGCGACTGTCCTTCAAGCCCCGATCGGCTCCGGCGTCGTTGCGGCGCAAAGTCGTCTGGCTGAGAAACGTGCGCTACTTCGTCCAGTACTACCCGCCGACCGGCTTCGTGACCTCAGCCTCTCTCTTCAGTGCATCCGGGCAGCTTCTGTATCGGACCTCCGGCGGCGAACTCTTCTAAGCCTTACTGAGGCCCGCAGGGCAAGGACAGGGCTTGTCTTGGCCGCATTACGCGCTACCGTTTCGGCATGGCCGCATCGATCGACTTCACGATTTCTTTCGACAGCCCCGACGAGGACGGCTGGATCGTCGCGCGCGTTCTCGAGGTGCCTGGCGCCTTGAGCCAGGGTCGCACCCGCGAGGAGGCTCGCGAGAACGTCCTCGATGCACTAAGCACCGTGCTCACTCCCGACGAGGAGCTTGCTGGCGAAACGGCCGATGCCGATCGCGAGCATCTGCGGTTTACCGCTGCTGCGTGAAGCGCCGCGACCTCGAACGGCACCTTCGAGCGCACGGTTGCCGAGAGGTCGGCGGCTCCAAGCACGCGAAGTGGCGGGGTCCAGATGCCCAAGTCTCGGCTCTGCCTCGACACACGCAGATTGGTCCAGGACTCGTTCGGGCCATTTGCCGCCAGCTCGGCATTCCCGCGCCTCCCAATCCTCGTTAGCCCCCAACCCAGCCGAGCTGCTCGGCGCGATAAGGGTGGTAGCGGGATCCTCTCCTACTCTCCACAATCATCGCAATTTTACGACGATCTTCGTCCCCTCCGGGACGGTCTTGCCCGGCACGGGTCGCTGCTTCACAACGAAACCGGTGCCGCCTTTTGCCTGCCAGAGGTCCCGGGTCCGTTTTATTCCGCAGTCGGCCCTTCTGGCACGCCTTCCAGCCGCCTTGAACCGAAGGCCCTTTATACGTGGAACAACACAAACCCGCGGAGCCGATGACATCGAGACGGGAACATATTCGAACAGATCGTGAAAGGTTGAGGCGCTCGTCCCGGCCACCGTTGCCACCGACACATCTACCAACTGCTGAAAGGCTGTGGCAGGTGGCGCCACTGCCTCAAGGCTGGTTTCGGATTCAACATTGATGCTGGTTGCCGGGACCGTGCCAAATCTCACAGTCGAGACTCCACGAAAATCGGTCCCACTAACCTTGACGACCGACCCGCCCGTCGCCGGGCCAGCAGAGGGAGTAACTTCGGTGATGGTCGGAGCTGGCTGGATTTCAGCAAAATAGGCTAGTTCCCCTTCGAAGCTACCCGTGTGTTGGGTGGAGCCATTTATCAGATCGCCGAAGAAGCCAAACGCCGTTCCGGGCACTTTATTCATCGCGAGTCCGCCGCCAGGAGGCACATCAAGACCAACGAATTCACCCGCCTCGATCGGCAGGCTCGCTCCAAATGTTTCAACAGCCGACCCGGTGGGCGTCACACGTTCTGAAGTGCCGTCCCCAGTAAATTCCAACCCCCCCTGGGACTTGAGGGCACGTATCGCATAACCAGGAACGTTCGTCGCCCCTCGAATACCCCATCTAACAATTGCGCCATTGACCGGAGACTGGACCAGGCCGGAAGATTTCGGCAATTCAAGCGAGAGAAATGTGCACATTTCCTCGTACAAGCCCTGGCATCCGGTCGAGTATTTGCTGGTGTTTAGCTGCGGATTACCGACCAAAACGTTGGCGGCTTGGGCGCTTCCTGAAACAGCCACGAAGGCGCTTACCATCAATGTTACGAACGAAAGGCGACCGAGCGACATGCCTCTCCCCCAAACCGCGGTTCGCGATTGACTAGACCCTCAAGCACCAGAAGGCTACCTTACGGTTATGCAAATGCTGTGGCGATTTGAAAATCGCTTTCCGGACTCTGGGGACCGTTAACTGAGAATTGCCTCTAGCAAGCCGTTTGCGGTCGATTCGTGCCTGCTGAGTCCAAGGAGTTCGGCTGAGTTCGACTTAGATCGGTGGAGTCGGGGACAAATTTGGGACAAAGTTCCACTTCGAGGCGGTTGGTTGTGACCAACTGGGCGACCTTGTCTAGCCGGCTCCAGCCCCAAACAGGTCGCCCTGAGCGATTGGGGAGAAGGTGAGCATCTCGCGCTGTTCGATCCCCGATGAACCGTTCCGCTGGATGCCGCCCCGCCGGACCAGCTCGCGCAGACAGTTCATGTAGTCGGTCTGGGTCCACTCGCCGAAGTGGATGGGGGCAAAGTGCAGGAACACATCTATTGGCCGAGCACCCTGGCTGGCAAGTCCGAAGGCGTGCACCTCATCGCGAAGCTCATCCATCGCCCGCGTGCGCCGTTCGGTCTCCCATTGAAGCTCAAACGTGCCCTCAAATCGCTGCTGAAATAGCCCCCGCTCGTAGGCGGCGACTATGTCGCTCATCAGATAGACGCCGTGGGGTGAGCGGGTGGCGAAGAACATGCGGTAAGCAGTCGGTGAGTCCCACGAGTCCCGCATATGGATTGGGTGAACCTCCTCGATTCCCCGCGCCCTCAGACGCTCAGCGTACAAGTCGGCAACTTGATCCAGCTTTTGCTCGGGCGACAAGTCGAGGTTCCGCCATGCGCCTTGCCAAAAAGTCGTATCCAAAATGGCGTTGAGACTCTCTACCTTCGTACGCGCGGCCGCCTTTGCCGCAGGCGACTTCGCGCTCGCGTCGAGATTCCCGGCCATCCGCTGAAAGCCTCGATGACTGAAGTTGATGAGTAGCTCCGTCACCGTTTTGCTGCGTCGCTCGAGAATGCGGTCAATAACCGGCAGGGCAGCACCGTCCATCCCGAACGGATCTATGAAAAACAGCGCCGGATCAGCCCCCACCATCTCCAAGATCCGGTCGAGCTGATCCTGAAAGCGACCGCGAATATTGGTCACGGCGGGCGCGAAGCCCATCAACGTCTGCTCTAGCTTCGCGAAGCGGGCTGAGTTTGCCTCGACGTTGATAAGCCCGATCTGCTTCCCCCGTGAGGCTGCGTCGACGTTGTACTGGCGGGCGATGTTTGCGGCTGCGAGCGGCGAGCCCTCTGCCCGCTTGCCCTCAGCATCGGGGTCATATGCCCCAGCCCCCGCATAGGCGTCAACGATCCAGAGGCGGTTGTAGCGGCCAGAGAGGAGCTTGTAGGCGAGCGGCCTGAGGTACTTGCCGTACACCTCGATCTTGCGTCGAGAGGTGTCGGACTGCTCCTCGAAAAACAGATCGCCGTCAGTGGGACACATGAACCGCCGTAGTCCAGCAAATGAACTAGACGGATCTAGGCAGGGACTGCGGCGGGTGCGACTGGATAGCCGTTCCACTCTTGGCCGTCGAGCAGACGCCCGCCAGCCTTCGAGGTTCGCCCACCGATCTGCTTGAAGAAGAAAGCGACGTCGTCCCGGTGGCATTGATCACGCAGGTCTCGGACCCAGTCGAGGTCCATTCGGCGATGACGCGGACCAGACTCACCGCCCGCGATCAACCAGTCGATCCCTTCGAGATCGAGTCCTTCCAGCGGGCCGAGCAAGGGCTCGGCGGAAATGAACCGGACCGCCGCTGGCACTTCCCGAAGGAAGTCAGCGCGATGGACGAAGCGGCGATTCTCGATCGTCACCCCCATCCAAACATTAGGCGGCCAAGGGAGGTCTCCGGCCAGTTCGACCAGTCGGTCCTCACGCTTCGTGAGGATCTGGAATACATGCCAATCAGCCCTCCGCATGGCGTCGAAGACCTGTGCGATGAAGTCGTTTGGAATGCGCTCGTGGAATAGGTCGCTCATGCTGTTGACGAAGATCCGCCGAGGCCGGCGCCACTTGAGCGGCTGCTCAATCCGATCAGGCCAAAGCCGAAGATCGAAGCCCTGCGCATAGTGGTGTCCTGGTACTCCCCGCCAACGCTCGGCAAACGTCTCTGCATAGCAGTGAGCACAGCCTGGGGAAACCTTGTCGCAACCGGTTACAGGGTTCCAGGTCGCCTCAGTCCACTCGATTGCGCTTTGGTCGGACATATCGCATTCAATCTTCGCCGACGCCACGCAAATTCCCGCTCCGAGACGCGCCACTTCGCCGACGCCACCTATGCATGGCGCCGGCGACCGTAGCTCCGCCGTTGGCTGAAACGAGGTGGAATCGGCCGAAATCGCCGCCCATCAGCGTCATTCCGGACTAACTGAGCCGCCTAGCCAGCTACCGTTCCCGAGTGCCCGACGAGCAGCCGCCACCGTCTGATTTACTTCCCAGCGCCGCCGATTGGCAGATCGTCGCGATCCGCGACGTGATCGTCTGCGCGACGGGCGAGGACGACCACTCGATCCCGCTTGAGGAGTTCTACGCCTACCCGCCGGTCGGCACCGAGCCTGCGGAGCGGTTCAACGGTGCGGTACTCGAGGTCAATCTCGGCGACGGGATCAAGCTCGGGCGCGTCTCAGACAACGACGCCGAACGGATCATGGACGCCTGCGCCCCGGCCGGCCAGAACTTCTCCCCGGTGCGCCAGTTCGGCCAGCGTTACGCCTTCTACATCAACCACTTGGTCGAGAAGGCGACAGAGAACCTCTACGACTTCGACATCGATCGGCTAGGAGTGGCACTTGCCCTCTCGCGACTGATCCGCGACAACGGTTTCTCTCACCAGTACGCGGCGAGAGTGATCGAGCACGCCGGTACCGAGCCGACGATCAGGCCCCTAGCCGCTACCGAGGGTCACGTCGTCTACCGACTGCACGGCGGCCGAGAGTGGCTAGACGGCGCGGAAGCCGAGGAACTCGCCTCGCTTCTCGAAGCCTACCGCTCGATCGAGTTGCCGTCGCGAGTACGTGAGGCGCTCTGGCGGTCGGAGTATGCGAGCCACATGGCGCGCGGCGACATTATGCTCGCCACGATCGTCAGCGGCCTCGAGGCGCTGTTGAAGGTGGGCCGAAGCCGCCCCGAAAACCAGTTCAAGCGACGAGCTGCTGCACTGGCCTGCGACCTCAGTGTCGAGGGTGTCGACGAAGCGCTCTGCGAACGCGCCTACAAGGGTCGATCGGACTGGGTACATGCGAACCTTGAGGGCGGTCCCGGCTCTGAGAAGGAGCGACGACGGTGGATTGACGACGCGGCCAAGATGCGCGACCTCCTCCGCGTGGCGTGTCGGAAAGCCGTCGAGGACAACGACTTCCGCGCCATTTTCCGCAACGGCCAAGCAATCAATCGTCGCTGGCCGGCGCCCGCCCCGAAGCAGCGCAAACGGACCCTGCGCCAGCGATTCCGCATCCTACTCCGCGGCTAGCTCGACCTGAGCGTCGTCGCCTTCGACTTGATCGTCTTCCCGGTCGAGAGTCGAACCCATCCCGCAAGCGGCTTGAACACATCGATGCCGGCCCCTTCGACGTCGGCAAGGTCGAAATAGGTCGCCCCCGAGTCGTGCGAGGAAATCACGCCCGGAAGCTCGGCAGTCGGCGGCCGGTGGAATTGCTGGTAGGCGCCGCCCGAGCCATCTTGCAGGTAGAGGCCAACCGCCTCGACGCGAACATCGTGATCGCTCACATTGACAGCCGTCACGGCGACGCCGTGCGTGACCGGGGACGTCCCGACGATCACGTAGCGGACGGTGACGTCGACCCGATCCTTCCGCGAGAGGCGCCAGGACGCAACCTGCCAGGCGAGCGCCGCCGTCGAGATAAGAGCCGCGTAGATGGCGACGATCCACCCTGCCGTAGTCACGCCACAGTTCTATCCTGAAGGCCCGACGGCGCCAGAAAAGAGAGTGGATACAGCGCGAACTTTGAGCTTGACCTCCGGCATGAGCCGAAGACCTGCGCACTTGTGAAGCCTTGAATCTGCCCTCTCGAACGGGAGGCGTCGACCGCAAGCAACTACAAGCAAACCTCCCCCTACCGTTATTTGTTTGCAGCTATACCGGTCGGCGAGTCCCGCACGAAGTCAGGATGACGCGAGGCGACTGAAAACGACCCGGCTGACCTGACCGAATAGGCGCATACTGCTGGTGCTGATCACCGACACCACGAGCGCCCTGGGCGAGCGGCCGAAGGCCGGGATCGACCGCGCCGCCCAGGAGACGGCACAGCGAAGGGTTCGAGAGGCCCAGCGCCGTCTTGACCTTCAGCATCAGCTAGAGCGCACGCAGCCATTGGAGAGGGACACGGGCATTGGGCTGTGAGCGCCCCGACCCGCTCGATTGAAGCACCGCGCTCGCGGCCGTCAGCCCCTGCGGGGTCGGGCGCTACGCGCCCTTGATGCCATGAAGGAGCGGGCCTCCTAGCGCTCTGGTGCCCGAGGCGTTATGCCACGGGCGCCACACAAACTCCGGACCGTAGGAGGCCCACCAATGAATTCTGTCGGCATCGACC
>Ga0190274_10001064_pt1 | contig 16042 bp, 14 predicted proteins | sample Popmic531T_FD_133002 | JGI IMG/M metagenome (GOLD analysis project Ga0190274, IMG submission 133002) | Populus adjacent soil microbial communities from riparian zone of Yellowstone River, Montana, USA - 531 T | ecosystem: Environmental > Terrestrial > Soil > Riparian zone | place: USA: Montana...
AGCACCTGCGAGGCGAACGCCTCGTGGATCTCGTAGAAGTCGAAGTCCTGGAGAGTGAGTCCGATGCGCGCGAGCATCCGCGGGACGGCGTACGCCGGCGCCATCAGCAGGCCCTCTCCCCCGTGCACGTAGTCGACGGCGGCGGTCTCGGAGTCGGCGAAGTACGCCAGCGGCTCCAGGCCGTGCTCGTCGGCCCATTGCTCGCTCGAGAGGAGTACGGCGGAGGCGCCGTCGGTCAGCGGCGTCGAGTTGCCGGCGGTCATCGTCGCGGCCTCGCCACGACCGAAGACCGGCTTCAGCTTCGCGAGCCTCTCGACCGTCGAGTCGGGGCGCAGGTTGTTGTCGCGCTCGAGGCCGCGGAACGCCGTGATCTGGTCGTCCAGGAAGCCGGCGTCGTACGCCGCGGCGAGGTGCTGGTGCGACGCGGCGGCCAGCTCGTCCTGGTCCTCGCGGGTGATCTGCCACTCCAGCGCGGTGAGCGCGGCGTGCTCGCCCATCGACAGCCGGGTGCGCGGCTCGCCGTTCTGTGGGATCTCCAGCCCGATGTCGCCGGGCCGGATCGCGCCGAGCGCCTTGACCTTGCCGGCCGTGTCGCGCGCGGCGTTGACCCTCATCAGCTTCTTGCGCAGCCGGTCGCTGATCGCCACCGGCGCGTCCGACGTGGTGTCGGTGCCCCCGGCGATGCCGGCCTCGATCTGGCCGAGCGCGATCTTGTTGGCGACCTGGATCGCGGCCTGGAGCCCGGTGCCGCAGGCCTGCTGGAGGTCGGTCGCGGGCGTCTCGGGCGACAGCTTCGAGCCGAGCACCGACTCGCGCGTCAGGTTGAAGTCACGGGCGTGCTTGAGCACGGCGCCGGCGACCACCTCGCCCAGCCTCTCGTCGTGCAGCCCGAAGCGATCCACCAGCCCGTCGATCGCCGCCGTGAGCAGCTCCTGGTTCGAGGCGTCGGCGTACGCCGTGTTCGACCGGGCGAACGGGGTGCGGTTGCCGCCGAGCACGGCGACCCGATGCGTGGTGGTGGTCATGGCTCCATCCTGATTCGGGAATCGCGTCGAGAGAAGGCGGTGAGTGCCAGATCACGAAATCTGGACTCTGAGTTACACGAGGAGTTACATACCCACCATGAGCGACCTCTACCAGGACTTCACGTCGTCGGCGATCGGCAGCCAGATCACCAAGTTCCTCGGCCTCCCGCAGCCCACCAGGCTCGAGAGGTACGCCGAGGGCGCGCCGCTGGTCGACGGGACGGTCGCCGTGGGCGGTCGGGGGCGCCTCGCCGACCAGCTGGTCGGCATCCTGGACACCCTCGGGATCACGGGAGTCGCCCCCGCCGGCGAGGGCACGACGTACAAGGGTCTGGTCTTCGACGCCACCGGCCTCACCTCGTCGGACCAGCTGGTCGCGCTCCGCGACTTCTTCACACCTCTGCTGCGCAGCCTCGACCGCTGCCCGCGGGTGGTCGTCCTCGGCACCCCGCCGGAGCAGGTCGGCGGCGCGGAGCGGGTCGCCCAGCGCGCGCTCGAGGGCTTCACCCGCAGCCTCGGCAAGGAGATCGGCCACGGCGGCACCGTCCAGCTCGTATACGTCGCCGACGGCGCCGAAGGGTCGGTCGCGAGCACGCTGGGGTTCCTGCTCTCCCCCAAGTCGGCGTACGTCTCGGGCCAGGTGATCCGCATCGGTGCCCACGGCCCCGCCAAGCCCGGCGCGGTCGCCGACTGGACCCATCCACTGGAGGGCAAGGTCGCCGTGGTCACCGGCGCGAGCCGTGGCATCGGCGAGCAGATCGCCCGGGTGCTGCACCGCGACGGCGCGAGCGTCGTCGGCATCGACGTGCCGCAGGCCGCGAGCGAGCTGCAGGGCGTGATGCGCGAGCTCGACGGAGACCACCTCGTCCTCGACATCACCGCGAAGGACGCACCCCAGCGGATCGCCCACCACTTGAAGACCAAGCACGGCGGCGTCGACGTCGTCGTGCACAACGCCGGCATCACCCGCGACCGCAAGCTCGCGAACATGGCGGCGAGCAAAGAGAAGGGCGACCGCTTCGAGCAGGTCATCGCCGTCAACCTGACCGCCCCCGAGCGCATCACGCGCGAGCTCCTCGACCAGGGCGTGGTCAACAAGGGCGGCTCGATCGTCGGCGTCGCCTCGATCGCGGGCATCGCCGGCAACGTCGGTCAGACCAACTACGCGGCCTCGAAGGCCGGCGTCATCGGACTGGTCGACTCCCTGGCCGGCGAGCTGAAGGACGGGATCACCATCAACGCAGTCGCGCCCGGCTTCATCGTCACCCAGATGACCGCGGCGGTGCCGTTCGCGACCCGCGAGGTCGGCCAGCGGCTCAACGCCCTGGCCCAGGGCGGGCTCCCGGTCGACGTCGCCGAGACGATCGCCTGGTACGCCAACCCGGCCTCGACCGCCGTCAACGGCAACGTGGTGCGGGTCTGCGGCCACATGATGCTGGGCGCCTGACGTGATCCCGGTCCTGCTGAAGGCCGCACTCCCGAAGATCCACGCGGGCGGCGACCTTCCCGACGTCAGCTTGACGCGCGACGTGGTCGCCCTCGACGCCGACCACGTGACGACGTACGCCGCCCTCTGCGGCTTCCCGCGCAAGGACACCCTGCCGCTGACCTACCCGCACCTGCTGGCCTTCCGCCTGCACCTGGAGATCATGGCCGACCGGGCGTTCCCGTTCCCCGCGATCGGCACGGTGCACCTCGAGAACTCGATCACCCAGCACCGGCCGATCGCACTGACCGAGGCACTCCAGGTCACCGCGCGTCCGGACAACCTGCGCCGGCACGCCAAGGGTCAGGTCTTCGACCTGCTCACCACGGTGCACTCGGCCGGCGAGCTGGTCTGGGAGGAGACCTCGACCTTCCTTCGCCGCGGTCCGGGCGACGAGTCGGCGCCCGGCGGCACGACGTACGACGAGGCCCGGCCCAACGGCACCGTGTGGCAGCTGCCGGGCAACCTCGGCCGCAGGTACGCCGGCATCTCGGGCGACCACAACCCGATCCACCTCTACGGCCTGACGGCCAAGGCGTTCGGCTTCCCCCGCCAGATCGCGCACGGCATGTGGTCGCTGGCCCGCTGCGTCGGCGCGCTCGAGAACCGGCTGCACCACCAGGTGCGGGTCGACGTCGCGTTCAAGAAGCCGATCCTGCTGCCGGGCTCGGTCGCCTTCGGGTCGATGCCGACCGACGACGGCTACGCCTTCTCACTGACCGACCCGCGAAACGGTGCACCGCACCTGGTGGGCCGGACCGTCAGAACCTGACGCGCGCCACGCACACCTCGCCGCTCGCGCGGTTGACCGCGCGGAACCTGAAGGCGTCGGCGCCGGCGCCATTGCGCGCCTTGCGCTCGACCTCGAAGGAGCCGCTCCGGCCGCGGGTCGTGGACCGGCCGTCCGCCGCGACGTTGCCATCGTGGCGCAGCGTCCAGCGCCACACCTGACCGGTCCGGTTGCTGTCGATCTCGGACTCGACCTCGATCCGGCCGTCGTCGGCCTTCGCCTTGATCTTCCAGTCGGTGCTGCCGGAGCACGAACCGTGCCGGATCACCTCGCGGTCGTCGTCGCCGGCTTGTGCCGGGCTTGCGCCGAGGACGGCGAGGGTCGTGGTGGCGATCAGGGCGGTGGCGATGGCGATGGCGATGGTCTTCATGCGGTGAGCCTGTCGTCGCGTGATGTGGTGGTCATGAGCCGACGATGAGAGTGCCCTCATCCAGCGACCTCAACGACGCGTCAGCGCCAGGACCGGGATCACCCGGTCGGTCCTCTTCTCGTAGTCGGCGAAGCCGGGGAAGAGCGCGGCCTGCTCGGCGTACTTCTCGTCGCGCTCGGCGCGAGGCAGCTCCTCGGCGCGTACGTCGACGGTGTCGTCGCCGACCTCGATCGTGGCATCCGGGTTGGCCTTGAGGTTGTGGTACCAGTCCGGGTTGTCGGGGGCGCCGGCCTTGGAGGCGAAGACCAGGAACCGCTCGCCGTCGCGCAGGTACATCATCGGGCTCACCCGAGTCTGTCCGCTCCTGGCTCCGACCGAGTGGAGGAGCAGCAGTGGCGCTCCCTCGAAGTTGCCTCCGACCTTGCCGTGGTTGGCCCGGAACTCCTCGATGATGCTCGCGTTGTAGTCGGTCACGTCGCCATCATGCCCGGGCGCGCCCGGACCACACGACGACCACCGCACCGAGCAGGCTGAGGGCGGCCGCGACGAGCACGGCGACGTTCCAGCCGGCGAGCAGGTCGGCACCGGCATGGGTCGCGACGACCACGAAGAGTGTGATGCCGCAGGCCGCGCCGAGGTAGCGCGCGGTGTTGTTCGCCCCGCTGCCCATCGCCGCCCGGTCCGGCGGCACGCTGGCGACGGCCTCACGGCCGAGGAGCGCGTTGAGGACGCCGGTCGCGAGGCCCGTGACGAACATCGGCACGGCGAGCCGCCACACATGGGAGCCGGCGTCCAGGCCGTAGCCGGTCAGCTGCCCGACCGCGACCACCGCGAGCAGCGCGGCGATCGGGCGCGGGCCTTCGAGCGGGCGGCGCAGGTGCCGGATGAGGTACGACGTGACCACGCTCGTGCCGGACCACACCACGACCAGCAGGCTCGCGGTCCAGAGGCTGGCGCCGAGGCCGAGCTGCGCGACGGTCGGGACGAACGACGACATCCCGATGATGCCGAGGCCGAGGGTGAGCGACCCGAGCGTCGCGGCCCGGAAGCGCACACCGCGCAGGAGCGCGGGGTCGACCAACGGCTGCGGGACTCGGCGCTCGACGAGGCCGAAGCCCAGGGCCGCCAGGGCCGCGAGCACGCCGAGGACGACGGTCGGAGCGTCGACGCCGTTGCGCCCCTGGGTCAGCGCAGAGACGAGCAGCGTCATCGCCGCGACCAGCAGCGCGAGTCCGGGGACGTCGATCCGGCGCGGCTCGGCGGCCGAGGACTCGCCGATCCGCACCAGGCTCGGCCCGAGCAGGAGCAGCGCGACAACGCCCACGACGGCGTACGTCTCACGCCAGCCGGAGCCGAAGTCGAGGGCCGCGGAGAGGATCGCACCGGCGGTGATGCCCAGGCCGACGCTGGCGCCCCAGATCGACGTCGCGTGCACCCGGGCCGGACCGGGCGCGAAGTCGTGCGCGAGTACGGCGAGGCCGCAGGCCAGCACGGCCGCTCCCCCGACGCCCTCGACGACCCGGGCGGCGACGAAGAGGACCGGCCCCTGCGCCACCGCGCAGCCGAGGGCGCCGACGCCGATCGCACCGAGGCCCGCGGCGTACACCGTGCGGCGGCCGTACGCGTCGCCGAGCACCCCGGCGGCCAGCAGTGCCGCGGCCAGGCCGACCGACATCGAGCTGAGGATCCAGGCCCGGGCGACCGGGCCGGCGCCGAGATCGGCCGCGGTGCGCGGGATCGTCGCCATCGGCGTCACGTAGGTGACCAGCACCAGGGCGGTCCCGAGCGCGACCGGCAGCAGGGACCGAGTGTCCATACTTGGTTTGACTTCCAAACTCACTAGAGGGACGCTACACCCATGACGACGGTTCCTCTAGCCGAGCTCCCCGGGCGCCCCTGCCCGATCGCGGCGTCGCTCGAGCTCGTGGGCGAGCGCTGGGCGCTGCTGGTGGTCCGCGAGATCGCGATGGGCAGCACCCGGTTCGGCGACATCGTCGGCGGCACCGGCGCCCCGCGCGACCGGATCGCGGCCCGGCTCAAGTCGCTGGAGGCGGCCGGCGTGATCGGACGTACGGCGTACCAGGACCGGCCGGAGCGCTTCGACTACCACCTGACCGAGTCCGGGCGGGACCTGTTGTCGGTGCTCGATGCTCTGCTGGCCTGGGGCGACAAGCACGCCGTCGCCGCCGACGACCCCAGACGACTCGAGCGATACCGGAGGCTGACCCGATGACCCAAGACCCCACCACCCGGACCCGCACCGTGACCTGGGACGACCCGGGGCCGGGCACCCTCCAAGGACTGTCGATGCCCGGCATCGACTACATGCAGGCGGTGCTGAAGGGCGAGCTGCCGGCACCTCCGATCGCGGCGACCATGCAGTTCGAGCTGGTCGAGGCCGAGATCGGCCGAGCCGTCTTCACGTGTACGCCGGACGAGTCGGTCTACAACCCGATCGGGGCCGTGCACGGCGGACTGGTGTGCACCCTGCTGGACTCGGCGGCCGGCTGCGCGCTGCACACCACGCTCCCGCAGGGCAAGGGCTACACCTCGGTCGAGATCAAGGTCAGCTACCTCAAGGCGGTGCGCGCCGGCAGCGGGCTGCTGACCGCGACCGGGACGGTGGTCAAGGCCGGTGCGCGCGTCGGCTTCACCGAGGCGACGGTGACCGACGGCTCCGGCGCGCTGGTCGCGACCGCGAGCAGCACGCTGCTGGTGTTCGACCTGTAGCGCGTCCCGCACCGGGCAGCGGGTAGCCGGGGCGGACCGTCAGGGCTACCCTGACCGCATGGCCGGGAGGCTCGCCTCCGTCTCGGGCCGGCAGTGGTCGCAGAGCCGCGCTCGGGCAGTCCGTGCCGCCTGCGTCGCGGCAGTCCTGGCCGCTGGCGTCCTCGTCGGGCTCGGTCCATTGGACCGGTCGAGTGCCGCCCACCGACACCGTCGCCGCCGTTCGCCGCGTTCCAGTACGCCACCGATGGCTGCATCGAGGTCGGGGTGCGTCCACAGCCCCCGCACAACCAGCTCCCGCCGTACCGGGTCCCGGACTCGTACGACCGGATCGTCCGTGGCTACCCGGCCGAGGGCTACGACCCCGCTGCGCTCGGGTTCCAGGCACAGCCGGGCACGAACTCGTGCCGCTACAAGTTCTACGACAAGAACCCCAAGACCGACCCGAGCGCCGTCGTCATCGGATCGGGCTACTGCGTCGAGTGGGCGGCGGGCCAGCTGTCCGGGACCGGCTACGACCCGGAGCCTCAGGACGGGACGGTCGTCAACCAGGGGTATGTGCGTTACATCCTGGAGCACTACTGGCCGGCCACCGACGAACCCGCGGTGCCGGCGACCGCACCGGCGAAGACCGTGAACGCGCAGCGCTCCGGCTCGGTCTCGATGGCGATCCACTACTTCACCGACGGCATCGTGATGCCACCCACCTACCAGGGCGCGGGGATCTACCAGGTCGTCGCCGGCATCGTTGCGGACGCGATCGCCAACGGGCCCGCCATCGATGTGCTGACCGTGCCGGGTCCGAACATCGACGGCCCTGTCGTGGGCGTCATCGGGCAGCTGACCGGGCCGTACACGATCGGCGCGAATGTCACCGCGCGGGCGGCCGGCCCGGTCATGGTCGAGGTCGCGGGCGGGAGCGCGTTCACCGACGCTGCCGGGACCCAGCCGTTCACGAGCGGGGACACCCTGCCCGTCGGGGCGCAGCTGTGGGTCAGGTCCATCGCGCCGGCCGAGTTCACGATCTCGGCGCGGGTCGTCGCGCGGGACCCGGTCGGGACGCTCCTCGTCGGCGACCAGGCCGTCAACGTGCAGTCGATGATGCTCGCCGGTGGCCCCGTGAACCTGCTGGGCAAGTCGACGTTCGCGGGCAGCATCGTGGTCCCGCCGGTCGAGGCACGCCTCGTCAGCCAGGTGTCCGCCGACGTGTTCACCACCGGGGGCGCCGTCGTGGACACGTTCTGGATCGGCGGCCTCGGTCCAGCGGGCACGGGCGAGCTGAACGCGACCCTGTACGGGCCGATCCCGGCCCCGGCCGACGGCTCCGGGTGCGCCGCCGCGGCCTGGAGCCCGGTGGCGGGACTGCCGGTCGCGCGACAGTTCGCACCGATCCCGGTCACGGGCGACCAGAGCCTCGAGCTGGACGAGACGGTCCTGGCGGGCATCGGCTGCTACTCCTTCGGCGCCGTCCTGACCCGGAGCGGCGACCCTCCGGTCCTGATGCTGCCGGGCGATCCGGACGAGACGCTCCGCGTCGTCGTCGCGCCGGCGGTCCCGCCGTGGCGGATCCGGTCCGTCGCGTCCGACCCACGCATCGAGACCGGCGACCTGGTCCACGACACCGTCGTCGTGAGCCGGCTCAGCCCCGGCCTCACCCTGACCCTGCGCTCCGGCCTCCTCGGGCCGGTGCGGACGCCCGCGAGCGGGCGCTGCATCGACGTGCGGTGGCTCACCGCCGACGCGCCGGTGCGGGCCAGCTTCGCTCCCCGCACGGTCACCGCCAACGGCGCCTTCACCACGCCGGACGTCCGGCTGCGGAAGCCGGGCTGCTACACGTTCGTCGAGTACGCGACCAACCACTTCCTCACCGGTGGCGAAGAGCCCGCGCCGCACGGGTACGGCGTACGCACCGAGCTGGTCCGGGTCAGCGCTGCGAGCCCGGCCCCTTCCCCCGCCGCGAACCCACCGCCCGCGGAGCCGGAGACACCGGCGATCCCGGCAGGCGACACCTCGAGCGGCGGCGGGCTCCCCGACACCGGCGGGCCGAACCTGCTCTGGCTGGCCGCGGGCTCCGGGCTGGTGGTCCTCGGTGGTGTCGTGGCCGGCGTCGGTCGCTGGCGTCGGCGCCCCACCCGCTAGGGGGATCAGGCCTCGAGGCGCAGGTCCCAGGTGTCGGGCATCGAGCTCGCCTGCACCAGGGAGCGGCGGCTGGCGAGGGCGGCGTACATCGCCCGGCGCGCGGCGTCGCGCTCCCACGGCTCGGCCTTCGGGTCGCTGGTCGCGGCGAGGGCGTCGCGCAGCAGCATCAGGGCCTCGGTGCGGAGCCGGACGACCTGCGCCTCGGCGACGCCGAGCTCGTCGGCGATGCCCGCGACGGGCTCGTTGTCGAGGAAGTAGCGGCCGACCACCCGGCGGTGCCGCTCGGACAGCTCGCCGATCGCGGTGCGGAGACCGACCAGCCGTTCGTCGACGTCGGCACGGTCGGCCGCGGGCGAGGTCGGCTCGTCAGGGACCCGGGCCGCGATCTCCTGGGACTGGCTCGCGATCACGACGTCGAGCAGCGCGCTGCGGATGAGGGCGGTCGCGTAGACCTCGAACCCACCGTCACGCTCGGGGTCGAAGGCGCGGGCGGCGTCGGTCAGCGCGACCAGGCCGGCCGACTGCAGGTCGTCGCGCCGGACCGACTTCGGCACCCGGGCCACGATCTCGTCCACGATCGCGCGGACCATCGACACCGACTCGAGCGCGAGCTCCTGAGCACTCAGCTCCGCGCCCGCACCCTGCTCGTCCCCACCACTGAAGCTCGACATGTTGTCACCATCGGCAGGTACCGGCCGGACCCGACCATTTGACTAGACCAGTCCTCCGACGTCGAGCCCCAGCCACCCGGCCAGGGACTCGATCTCGGCCGCCACGGCCGCCTTCGTCGCGGCCGAGAACGGCTCGTCCTCGTGTACGGCGTGCACGACGAGTGCGCCCTCGGCCCGGTCGGCGGTCGCGTCGAGCTTGCCGACCAGCCGGTCGCCGTACAGGATCGGCAGCGCGTAGTAGCCCCACCGTCGCTGCGCTGCCGGCTTGTACATCTCCAGCAGGTAGTCGTACTCGAAGAGCTCGGCCAGCCGCTTGCGGTCCTGGACCAGCCGGTCGAACGGCGAGAGCAGCGCCGCCCGGCCGTCGAACGGCGCATCGAGCAACGCCGGCGCGACTCGCCAGGTCCCCCGGACCCCCTCGACGACCGCAGCCTCGCCGGCCTCCCCCACCCCGTGCTGCTCCCCCGGCGCCGCGGCCGCCTTCGCGCGGGCGATGCCGAGGGCAGCCAGCCGGCGCTCGTCGAGGATGCGCCGCGCCTGCGCGACGTCGGGCACCGGGTCGTCGGGGTAGATCCGCTCGGCGAGGTCCCAGAGCTGCTCGCGGCCCTGGCGTCCCGCGGTGGCGACCTCACCGCGCGCGACCATCAGCTGCAGCAGCATCCGCACGTTGCGGTCGTTGTTCCAGCCCGACGACTGCCACGGCACCTCGCAGCTGTCGGGCAGCTCGCTGGTCGGCAGCGGCCCGTCCCTGCGCAGCCGGTCGAGGAGGTCGCGTCGGCAGGCATCGTTGGCGTCGACCCAGTCCGCGCGGGCGACCTGCCACTCCTTGAGGTCGCCGGCGCCCGGCCACTGCGCCATCTCGGCCCGGAGCAGCGCCAGGTCCTCGGCGGGCCGGACGAAGCCCTGGTGCTCGATCAGCCGCTGCTCGTCGATCGCGTCGCGCAGCGCGCTCGCGTCGTACGACGGACCCAGGCGGCTCCACAGCACCAGGTCCGCGCTCGGCGCGACGGCGCTGGTCGGCTCGGCCTGGAGCACCGTCAGGTGGCGTACGACGTCGAACAGGTCGCTCGGTCGCTCGGCGGTCAGCAGCTGGGCGCGCACCGCGACCCGGCGCGCGTCGGCGCGGGACAGCTGATGCGGCTCCGGCACGGCCTACTCCTTGACGCCCGGACCCTCGCTGCCGGGACGGCGCGGGCGGATCAGGCCCTCCTGAGCGGCGGTCACCACGAGGGTGCCGTCGGCGGTGTAGATCTGCCCGAACGCGAGCCCGCGAGCGCCCTGCGCCGACGGCGACCACTGGTCGTAGAGCCACCACTGATCGGCACGGAAGGGCCGGTGGAACCACAGGGTGTGGTCGAGCGAGGCCATCTGGGTCTTGGACGGGTTCACATCGTGCACCGACAGCGTGGACCCCAGCAGGCTGACGTCGCTGGCGTAGGTGAACGCCGCGACGTGCACGGCCGGGTCGTCCGGCAGGCCCTCGCGGAGCCGGATCCACATCCGCGCCTGGGAGACGTGGCCGTCGTCGGGGTCGAGCCCGAACCGGGTGTTGCCGAGCCAACGTACGTCGAGCGCGCCCCACTCCTTGCCCAGCGCGTCCGCCTCGTCGTTGCCGCCCTTGCGCATCACGTCGACCAGGTCGAACCCGGTCTCGGGCGCACCGACCTCCGGCATCGCGTCCTGGTGCTCGTAGCCCTCCTCGGGCAGCTGGAAGTTCAGCGTCTGGTAATAGATCGGCCGCCCGTGCTGGCGGGCGACGACGCGCCGGGTCATGAAGGACCGGCCGTCGCGGATCCGCTCCACGTCGTACACGATCGGGACGGAGTAGTCGCCACCGAGCAGGAAGTAGGAGTGCAGCGAGTGCACCGCGAAGTCGGCGGGGACCGTCCGGATGCCGGCCATCAGGGCCTGCGCGGCCACCTGGCCGCCGTACACCCGGGCCCGCGCGGACTCGGGCTGCTTGCCGCGGAACAGGTCGCCGTCGAGCCGCTCGAGGTCGAGCAGGTCGACGAGCTCCTCGGTCGGGTTCATCGGCCGCCCTCCTTCCGCGGCCGCAGGACCGCTTCCTGGGCAACCGAGGCGACCAGCTGTCCGTCCTGGCTGAACACCCGGGCCAGGGTGAGCGCGCGGCCGCTGGACGCCGACGGCGAGACCTGGTCGTAGAGCCACCACTCGTCGGCGCGGAACGGGCGGTGGAACCACACGGCGTGGTCGAGGGACGCGACGAACGCGTCGCCCCGGGCGAAGCTGATCCCGTGCGGCGCCATGGCCGCACCGACGAGCGTCATGTCGGAGAGGTAGGTGAACGCCGCCCGGTGCCAGAACTGGTCGTCGGGCAGAGCGGACGAGACCCGGAGCCAGACCTGCTGCCGCCCGGGGTGGCGCGGGTCGGCGTCGGTGTGACCGGCCGAGGAGCTGACGAAGCGGATGTCGGCGACGTTCCACTGGTCGGCGTGCAGCTCCTCCTGGACCTCGCGGCTCACCGGGCGCACCGACTCGTGGTCGGGGCCGGGTACGTCGGGCATGGACTCCTCGTGCTCGTAGCCCGGCTCGACCTTGTGGAAGTTGACGGTCTGCGCGTAGATCGGCCGGCCGTGCTGCTGCGCGATCACCCGGCGGGTCACGAAGGAGCGCCCGTCGCGGAGGTTCTCGACGTCGTAGATGGTCGGGGTGGTCGGGTCACCCGGCTGCAGGAAGTAGGAGTGCAGCGAGTGCGCGACGTACTCGGGCGCGACCGTCCGCGAGGCCGCCACCAGCGACTGGGCCGCGACCTGGCCGCCGAAGACCATCGGCCGGCTGGTGGGCATCTGGGCGCCGCGGAAGAGGTCGTCATCGATCTTCTCGAGCTCGAGCAGGGCCAACAGCTCGTCGGCGTCGCGCGGCATCTCAGTCACGCTCCTGGTCGGTGCCGCCCTGCGGGTCCTCGGGTCCGTCGAGCCCGGCCAGGAACTGCTCGAACTGGCGGCCGATCTCCTCGCCGGTCGGCATCGGCTGGTCGGGGGCGAGCAGGCTGGCCCCGTCCTCCTCGGCGCGCTCGAACGCGTCGTACTGGCGCTCGAGGGCGGCCACCACCTCGGCGACCTCCTCGTTGACGCTCAGGTAGCTGGCGATCTCCGCCTCCTTGTCCTCGGCCTCGGCGCGGAGGCCGGAGAGGTCGATGGTGAGCCGGCCCGCGATCTCCACCTGCTCGAGCAGCGCCGCGGCCGCGAGCGGGTAGTCCATCTGACCCAGGTAGTGCGGGACGTGCGCGACGAAGCCCATCGCCTCGTGACCCCACTCCCCCAGCCGGATCTCGAGCAGGGCCTGCGCACTGCTGGGGATCCGCAGCTCGCCCCGCCAGGGGCTGGCGCCGGAGAGCAGGGCGGAGTCGTTGGCGTGCGGGGTGAGCGCGATCGGCCGGGTGTGCGGGACCGCCATCGGCACGGAGCCGATCCCGACGACCCGGGTGACCCCGAGCCGCTCGACGACCTCGCGAACGGCGCGGCAGAACGCCTCCCACCGGTTGTCGGGCTCGGGCCCGCTGAGCAGCAGGTACGGCGTCCCACCGGCGTCCCGCAGCTGCCGGACGACCAGCCGGGGGGCGTCGTACGACGCGTAGTGGTCGCGGGCGAACGTCATCGGAGGTCGCCGGGCGCGGTAGTCGTGGAGCTGGTCGACGTCGAACGTCGCCACGACCGGACCGTCCGAGAGGTCCGTCAGGTGCTGGGCCGCCCGGGCCGCGGCGTTGCCCGCGTCGAGGAAGCCGTCGAGCACGAGCACCATGGTGAGGTCGTCGCCGGCCTCGCGCACGGCGTCCAGCTCCGGCAACTCGTCGACGATGTGCACCAGGCGGTCGCGCTTGCTCACAGGGCCCCTTCTCCGTCGGTGGTCGACGAACGGGTCGCCGACGCTCTCGCCTAACCGTAGTGGTCGGCCTCGTTGTTCCGCGCGAGGTGGGCTCGTCGTCCGACCGACCGGGACGCGGCGGCCGCTTCGGGCGGCATTCGGGGCGTTGTTACCGTGGGGTAACCTGAGTTTCGACCGCGCCCGACTTCCGAGGAGAACACCCAGAGATGGCATCAGCCCGACAGCTGCGAGAGGTCGTCTTCGTCGACGGCGTCCGCACCCCGTTCGGCGTCGGCAAGGCCACCGGCCAGTACGCCGAGACCCGCGCCGACGACCTCGTCATCAAGTGCATCCGCGAGCTCATGCGGCGCAACCCGTCACTGCCGCCGGAGCGCGTGGACGAGGTGGCCGTCGCCGCCACCACCCAGATCGGCGACCAGGGCCTGACGATCGGCCGCACCGCCGCGCTGCTCTCCGGCCTGCCGCAGAGCGTGCCCGGCTTCGCCATCGACCGGATGTGCGCCGGCGCGATGACCGCCGTGACGACCACCGCCTCCGGCATCGCCTTCGGTGCGTACGACGTCGCCATCGCCGGCGGCGTCGAGCACATGGGCCGCCACCCGATGGGCGAGGGCGTCGACCCGAACCCGCGGATCCTGTCCGAGCGGATCGTCAACCCCGACGCGCTCGTGATGGGCAAGACCGCCGAGAACCTGCACGACCGCTACCCCACGATCACCAAGGAACGCGTCGACGCCTACGCCGTCCGCTCCCAGGAGAAGACCGCCGCGGCGTACGACGCCGGCAAGATCCAGCCCGACCTGGTCCCCGTCGCCACCAAGTCGGCCGAGCTCGGCTGGGGCCTGGCCTCGACCGACGAGCCGATGCGGCCCGGCACCACGATGGAGACACTGGCCTCGCTGAAGACGCCGTTCCGCGCGCACGGCAAGGTGACCGCCGGCAACGCCGCGGGCATCAACGACGGCGCGACCGCGTCGCTGCTCGCCGACGAGGAGACCGCTCGCGAGCTGGGACTGCCGATCCGGATGCGGCTGGTGTCGTACTCCTACGTGGGCGTCGAGCCCGAGGTGATGGGTGCCGGACCGATCCCGGCGACCGAGAAGGCGCTCAAGCAGGCCGGCCTGACGATCGACGACATCGGCGCGTTCGAGGTCAACGAGGCGTTCGCGGTCCAGGTGCTGGCCTTCCTCGAGCACTTCGGCATCGCCGACGACGATGCGCGGGTCAACCCGTACGGCGGCGCGATCGCGATGGGCCACCCGCTGGCCTCGTCCGGCGTACGCCTGATGACGCAGCTGGCCCGCACCTTCGAGGAGCACCCCGAGGTGCGGTACGGCCTGACCACCATGTGCATCGGCATCGGCATGGGCGGCACCGTGATCTGGGAGAACCCGCACTGGACTGGAGAGACGGCCTGATGAGCGACCTGAGCACCCTGCTGACCCGCGCCCAGGAGATCTCCTCCGACGCCGAGCGCGTGACCCAGGCGCACCTGCGCAAGGTGACGCTGCCCGCAAAGAACGGGCAGAGCCTCGGCGTGATGGGCCTGATCACCCTCGACAACGGCGAGGACCACACCAAGCCCAACACCTTCGGCCCGCGCTCGCTGATCGCGCTCAACACCGCGATCGACGCGGCCCTGGCCGACGACGAGATCACCTCGATCGGCGTGACCGGCAAGCCCTTCATCCTGGCGGCCGGCGCCGACCTCACCTCGATCGCGGGCGGCGGCTCCGACGCCGTACGCGTCGTGGCGGAGCTCGGTCACGCGGTCTTCCGCAAGCTCCAGGACGGCGGCAAGACGTCGTTCGGCTTCGTCAACGGCCTCGCCCTGGGCGGCGGCCTCGAGGTCGCGCTGCACTGCGACTACCGCACCGTGATGGACAGCGCGCCGGCCCTCGGCCTGCCCGAGGTCATGCTCGGCCTGGTCCCCGGCTGGGGCGGCGCCTACCTGGTGCCCAACCTGATCGGCGCCGACAAGGCCGTGACGGTGATCCTCGAGAACCCGCTCAACAACGGCAAGACGCTGGGAGGCAAGGCGGCGTACGAGATCGGCCTCGCCGACGCGTGCTTCTCCGGGGCCGACTTCCTCGAGCAGTCGCTGCTCTGGGCGGCGTCCGTGATCTCCGGCGAGACCGTCGTCGAGCGGCCCGAGGTCGACAAGGGTGAGGCGTGGAGCGCCGCCGTCGCCCGCGCCACCCAGCTCGCCGAGGCCAAGACGGGCGGCGCCAGCCCGGCCGCGGCGAAGGCCGTCGAGCTGATCGCCGGTGCGCGTACGGCGACCCGCGACGAGGGCTTCGCCGCCGAGGACGACGCCCTGGAGGCGATGTCGCGTACGCCGGAGCTGCTGGCGTCGCTCTACGCCTTCGACCTGGTGCAGAAGCGGGCCAAGCGTCCCGCCGGTGCACCGGACCGCTCGCTCGCGCGTCCGGTCACCAAGGTCGGCGTCGTCGGCGCCGGCCTGATGGCGTCGCAGCTGGCGCTGCTCTTCGTACGCCGCCTCGAGGTCCCCGTCGTGCTGACCGACCTCGACCAGGAGCGCGTCGACAAGGGCGTCGGCTACGTGCACGCCGAGATCGACAAGCTGCTCGCCAAGGGCCGGATCAACCACGACAAGGCCAACCGGCACAAGGCGCTCGTCACCGGGGCGGTCGACAAGGCCGAGTCCTTCGCCGACGCGGACTTCGTGATCGAGGCGGTCTTCGAGGAGATGTCGGTCAAGAAGTCGGTCTTCGCCGACGTCGAGAAGGCCGTGTCGCCGAGCTGCATCCTGGCGACCAACACCTCGTCGCTGTCGATCACCGAGATGGCCGCCGACCTCGAGCACCCCGAGCGGGTCGTCGGCTTCCACTTCTTCAACCCGGTCGCGGTGATGCCGCTGCTGGAGATCGTCAAGGGCGAGCGGACCGACGACGCCACGCTGGCGACGGCGTTCGGCACCGGCAAGGCGCTGAAGAAGACCACGATCCTGGTCAACGACAGCCCGTC
>Ga0190274_10001065_pt1 | contig 16042 bp, 17 predicted proteins | sample Popmic531T_FD_133002 | JGI IMG/M metagenome (GOLD analysis project Ga0190274, IMG submission 133002) | Populus adjacent soil microbial communities from riparian zone of Yellowstone River, Montana, USA - 531 T | ecosystem: Environmental > Terrestrial > Soil > Riparian zone | place: USA: Montana...
GTTTGCGATGTTGACCAATTGGGCCATAATTTTTCAATAAACGCTCAAAAATATCTGCCATATTTTGGTGGTTATAGTTGTTTAATTAATCGCCGCAAAGGTAAGGTTTAGAAGGCTTTTTAAGGGCTGATTTTTAAACAAGAAATCCATAGTGGTGTTCTTATCTTAATGCTTGCCCCTCAATTTTCTACATCAATAATTGTCTTTTATATAGTTGAATTGCATTTTCAAAGCCAAGATAAATGGCGTCACAAACCAATGCATGGCCAATGCTTACCTCATCCAGCGAGGGGATATTTTCTTTTAAAAATTTTAAATTGGTAAGATCGAGATCGTGACCGGCATTTAATCCCAACCCAAGCTCATTTGCAAGTTTAGATGCATTAATGTAAGGCGCAACTGCCGACTGTTTTTTACCAGCTGCAAATTGCTTTGCGTAACCTTCGGTATAAAGTTCGATCCGATCAGTGCCTGTTTCCGCAGCGCCTTCAACCATTTTAATATCAGGGTCTACAAATATTGAAACACGAATTCCGGCTTTTTTAAAAACAGCAATTATATTTTTTAAATAGTCTTTGTTTTTAATAGTATCCCATCCATGATCAGAAGTTAATTGACCAAGTGTATCAGGAACTAAGGTGACCTGGTCAGGTTTTGTTTCTAAAACAAGATCAACAAACTTTTGTTCTGTACAGTTGCCTTCAATATTAAATTCTGTGGTGATGATCTTTTTAATTCCCCTTACATCGTTATAACGAATATGGCGTTCATCGGGGCGGGGATGAACAGTGACTCCATCAGCGCCGAATCGCTGTGCGTCGATCGCTGATTTTACTACATCGGGGTTATTTCCTCCCCGGGAATTTCTTAGCGTTGCAAATTTGTTGATATTAATTGATAGCCTGGTCATTAGCAAATCTACAAATTCGTACAAACCTGACTGTTATTTTAACTTCCTGTTATTGTTGCATAGAGTAAATTGCTATTGATAAAGAAATACCATGAAAAATATTTTTTTGATCTCGGTGCTAATATTTACTACTGTTACTTCCTTATTTGCACAGAAAGCTCCTTTGTCTTCAGAGGAAATAATGAAAGAGGCTTTCGCTTCTGCAAAGAATCAAAATAAAAAAGTCCTGGTAATGTTTCATGCATCATGGTGTGGTTGGTGTCATAAAATGGACACTTCATTGAATGATGCAGCAGTAAAAAAATTCTTTGATGATAATTTTGTTATTCGTCATCTCGTAGTATTTGAATCGAAAGGGAAGAAGGATCTTGAAAACCCCGGAGCTTTGGAATTGCTTACAAAGCATGACGGCAAGGATCAGGGCATTCCATACTGGTTAATTTTTGATAAAGATGAAAAGTTTTTATTTGATTCAAGGATGCCTGCTTTAGTAAACGGTAAAGAGAAACTTCAAAATACAGGTTGCCCTGCATCAAAAGAAGAAGTGGATTATTTTATTGAAGTATTAAAAAAGACAACTGATCTAAAAGAAGATCAGCTTGAAAAGATCAGAATAAGATTCCGGAGGAATGAATAAGTCGATTAGAAATCTTTCTTACTATTTCTCAGCATTTCTGGAAAGCCCCATTTTTTAGAAAGTGCATTCACTGCCATTGTGATTCGTTTGATTTTTGTGGGTTCGGTCTTTGCAGAATCGATCCATTTGCTGAAATAATTTCGGTGAGAGCCGGTAAGTGTATCAAAATATTTTTTTGCTACCGGATCATCGTTCAGGCAAGCGATGAAATCTTCATTGAGCTTATAACCCTCGGGATCTACCTGCAACTTCACGTTCAGCATTGCACCTTTTCGTTTATGAATTCCTCTTCTTAGATCAGCATTTAGTGTGAGAATAAAATTGCCACCACCCATTGGGATCAATGCGATCCCTTTAATCGGAAAATTATCAAGTTTTCCTTTTACACGGAATCCTCTTTTGTTTCCTGGTACTAATTTCTCTGCTATATCTGAGGGGACATCAATGTAGGTCCAGCCGGTCTTTTCACCTTGTTGGTCAAATTGCTTTATTGTAGTAGTAAACTGAACCATCGCCGGCAAAAATAATATTTACCGGTTTCAAGTGCTACGACGGATGGCTTATTTCATCTTCAATGGCATCGCTTAGTTGAACCTCGTATTGGATGATCCATTTTGGAAGTAGTGTTGAGCCAAGTTTCCAGCTGCCGCCTTCCTTAAGCATTGTGAAAATGATCCGGTTGCCTCGGTCGTCCACAGTATCAACCGAGCATTTTTCATCGCTACCTGTCCCGGTTTTTCTAAAATTGAACTCTCTCAGGCGTCCTTCAGCCTTTATCAGCTTGGAGAACTGGATGTTTTTCACGAAATGTATTGGCATATCTCTATTTGTTAGAACAGTTATGAGCAAATTTTATGCTATACTTTGAAATTACAGAAACTGATTCAGTAAAAAAATATAATGTTCAGAAATGCGAATGTCATTTGTGCTCAGGATTTTTTTTTAAAGCATTATTGAATGCGAAACAATATTCTTTGTAAAAATGAAACCCCGGGGCCCTCACATCGGATCGACGATGAATTAAAAGCTCCGGGGTCGCTTTGGTCAAAAAGTTTATAATGAGTTAGTACTGTTCTAATTCAGGTAATTTAGCAGCAAGAACGTCAATTCTTTCAATTGTTGGCGGTTTAGAGAAAAGGTCAGAGGCCTTTTCCTTAAGAGCTTTGGCAACCTGTCCTGCCAGGTGAGCTTCTCTTCCTTTATTATCAGAAAATGTGTCAAAGATCGCATACGAGGTTGGGCCAAGTTTTAACGCATACCAGGTAATGGTTTCTGTTTCATTGTTAACAATGGTCAGGCCATCACGCAAAAATCTTTCCACTTCTACTTCTTTGCCTTTTTTGGCTTCAAGCTGTACCCATAGTGCGACGTTTGTCATATGCCCTCCTTTTTAGAATAAGAAATAGATAACCTTCGCAATTACTCAACAACTATTCCAAAGAAAACGATAGGCGATATTAGTTTTGCACAATAGGTTTCAAGCATTGGATGATATTTATCATGACCTTAATTTGACAAATAAAAAAAGCCCCGAACAATTCGAGGCTTCAATCCTTAGCTGCGCTCAGGATGACAAATTAATATCTGTAATGTTCTGGTTTGAACGGCCCAGCTTTTGGTATTCCAAGATAATCGGCTTGCTCTGTACTGAGTTCATCCAATTCAACTCCAATTTTTGAAAGGTGAAGTCTTGCTACTTTCTCATCCAAATGTTTTGGAAGGACATAAACTTTGTTCTCGTAACTCTTATGGTTTGTCCAAAGTTCTATCTGCGCTAAAGTTTGGTTAGAGAATGAATTACTCATTACAAAACTTGGATGGCCAGTAGCGCAACCAAGATTTACCAGGCGACCTTCTGCAAGAAGTATGATGTCTTTCCCGTCAACAGTATAAACATCAACCTGTGGTTTAACAGTATCTTTTGTATGACCAAAATTATTATTCAACCATGCTACATCAATTTCAATATCAAAGTGACCAATGTTGCAAACGATCGCTTTATCCTTCATACTGCGGAAATGCTTTTCAGTAATAAGATCACGGCAACCTGAAGCAGTAACCACTATATCAGCTTCTTTTACTGCATCAACCATTTTCTTTACCTCAAATCCATCCATTGCAGCCTGCAATGCACAGATAGGATCGATCTCAGTTACGATAACACGGCAACCTGCACCTTTTAATGAAGCAGCAGAACCTTTACCAACATCACCATAACCACCAACAACAGCCACTTTACCAGCCATCATTACATCAGTTGCACGACGGATCGCATCAACCAAACTTTCTTTGCAACCATATTTATTATCAAACTTGCTTTTTGTAACAGAATCATTCACATTGATAGCAGGAACAGGTAATGTACCTTTCTGCACTCTTTCATAAAGACGATGAACACCCGTAGTTGTTTCTTCGCTGATGCCTTTCAGATGCTGTATCAGTTCTGGATATTTATCCAAAACTATGTTGGTAAGATCGCCACCATCATCAAGTATCATATTCAAAGGACGATCAGCACCTCCGAAGAAAAGAGTTTGTTCAATACACCAATCAGCTTCTTCAAGAGTCTGACCTTTCCAGGCAAATACACCAATACCTGCAGCGGCAATAGCAGCAGCAGCATGGTCCTGAGTTGAGAAAATATTACATGAGCTCCATTTTACTTCAGCGCCTAATTCAATCAATGTTTCGATCAGCACTGCGGTTTGAATGGTCATGTGAAGACAGCCAGCAATACGGGCACCCTTAAGAGGTTGTTTTGCTCCATATTCTTTACGTATCGCCATCAGACCGGGCATTTCGGCTTCAGCAAGGCGAATTTCTTTTCTTCCCCATTCGGCAAGTGAAATGTCTTTCACTTTATTGGGCAACTTAAAGTCGATGTTTGAAATTGTTGTTGACATGGTTTTTAATTAAGAGTTATGAGTTAAAAAATTTTAATTTTTCTTCGTGTCTTCATCTTTTCCATCAGGCTGATAAGAGAAGAACCAACTACACAAAGAATTAACTGGAAACAAAGGTAGAGAAATAGGTAAATCGGCTGACTTGTTATAAAAATTTGGAATAAAATGCCTTAAAATTCGTTTCTTGTAGAATAAACAGCTTTTTTAGTATGGCTAAAGCAATCAAAAAAGAGGAATCTACTACTCATGTTGCACTCGATGAGAAAGATGTTGCGATTCTGAAGCTATTGCAGCGTAACGCAAGAATCACTGTAAAAGAGATTTCTGACAAAGTGAATTTAAGTACAACACCTGTTTATGAACGGATCAAGTGGATGGAAGAAACGGGGGTGATCAAACAATATGCAACACTTGTTGATCCGGCAAAGCTTAATAAGCGTTTGATGGTGATCGTGTATGTTTCACTGATGCAGCATAACAAAACAGCTGGATCACGATTTGTGAAAGCTATAAGGGAGATGAGCGAAGTCATGGAGTGCTATAGTATTTCCGGACAGTTTGATTTTATGCTAAAGATCGTGGTAGAGGACATGGATGCATATTATAATTTTCATGTGAATCGTCTGTCCGAAATGGAAAATATTGGGAACGTACAAAGTGTTTTTGTGATGGGCGCCGTCAAGGAAACACATGTGCTAATTTAAATTTTGCGTACAATAGTCTTTGAAAGATATTCCAAAGCCCTTCTCTTTGTGCCAAATAGAAATTAACTTATTAAGTAATTTCACCAGTACCCTTTTTTGGGTAAAAAATTATAATTATATGCTGTAAATCTGTAATTTGTTCCTTCCTAATAAGGTAACCTGTGAATAATTAAACCAACGGCCAACGAATACAATTGACTTACCGTCTGTAACCCTATTAATCCGGAATTAATCATGAAAAAGAAAATTTTACTACTTGCTGGGCTGATAGTAATTATCGGTTCAGTTTTTGGACAGAAAAGTAAAGGCAAGGGCGAATTAAAGTTCGATAAAAGACTTGTATGCCCTTTTGAAAATGGAATGGGACGTGAACCAAAGGAAGCATTTAGCTGGGACCCGCCCGACAAAAAAGTGATAATGATCAGCAAGACAGATACAGCGATTCGTAGTTGTATTGATGCAAAAGTGTTGAGTATTAATCCGACAGAAGATGGCCGTTTTGAAATGGTGATCTATTACAAAGAATGGTATTTCTGGTACTATGGAATTTCGAAAGCGTTGGTGAATGTAAACCAGCAAATAAAGGCAGGACAGCTTTTAGGCCTTTATACTGTTGGGCAAGAAATGGAATTCAGAATGTTTAAAGATGAAGAACCGATGGATTCCCGTGAATTTCTTGAATGCAAAGCTGCAGAAGAGAAAAAAGAATAAAACATAAACCTAAAAAATTTAATAATATGGCAGCCTATGATACAGTGTCACAAGCAGTGAACGAATTAAAGCAGAGAGGATACACATTAGATTTTAATCTTAAGGGAAGTCGTCTTGAGTGCCAGGGGCAGAATTTCAATCCTAAAGAATTTGAAATAACAGAATTTCATCGTTTCGAAGGCAATAGTGATCCGGGTGATGAAGCGATAGTATATGCAATAGAATCACAGTCAGGATTGAAAGGAGTATTGGTAAATGCCTATGGTGTTTATTCAGAACCATTAAGCGATGAAATGATGAAAAAACTTAGCTTTCACAAAAACTAACAAGTATGGATTTAAAACGAACCACCTTTCTTTTATTCTTTTCCTTTACTGTTTCAATTGCATTTGCTCAAACTGATAGCCTGCAATTATCATGTCCTCTTAAAACCGGTGTGCCTAAACAAATAAGAGCCAGTGACAAAGACTACCAAAAATCATCTGAGTATGGGGTGATGCTTTCAAGTAAAACTGACACTGCCGTGCTTGCTGTTCATGATGGCGCTGTTGTTATTGTTGCAAGGACAGAGGATACCAAGTATGATGTCGTGATACAATTCAGAAATTATTATTTCTGGTATGCAGGTGTTTTGTCACCAAAAGTGAGACAGGGCTCTAAAGTAAAAACAGGAGATATTATAGGTACTTACAAATCGGGAGATATGCTTGAGTTACTCATGTTTCAGCAGGAAGAACCGGTTAATCCGAGAAAGTATTTGAAATGTAATTAAGTTTTAAGTTATATGTTGTAAGTGATAAGTTATAGCAATCCTGGCTAAAACTTACAACTTTTTCTCCATCACATAGTCATTCATAAAATAACCATTACCAATATCGAGGTTTATAAAATCTATTTCTGTAAACCCAAGTTTTTCATAAAAAGTTTTTGCATTATTGTAGCGATTCACTTGTAAATAAAGAGAATTTGCATTTTGCTTTTTTATTTCTTCAATGATATAATTGATCACATATTTACCCGTTCCTTTTCCCTGTTGATTCTGGAGTACGTAGATTTTATTTAATTTCCATTTGTGGGGTTCTTCTTCACTATACGAAGCAAAGCCAACAGGATTTCCGTTTTCATAAGCAATAATAAATTGGCAACCATCTTCGGTGATTTGTTTTTTTAATGAAGTTTCGCTGTACATCATTGTCAGCATATAATCAATTTGATCCTGCGAAAGGATCGATGCATAAGTTTGCGGCCAAACACGAAACGTTAGCTCACGTATAAATGGTATATCTCTTATTCCAGCTTTTTTTATTTCAAACATTTTGATTGGGGTCGGGTTTAAATAATTGTTTTGATAATTGCCGGTGAAGTTTTAAATGTCTTCGGCTAAGAAGGATTGCTATTATATAAGAAATGATTGCCCCGACAAATAATAATCCATCAGAAACATAAGCGTTGATCGCCTCGTTTGCCTGTAAAAAAATAAAGAAATCAAATGTGCCATGAAAAAGAACAGCGACCAGCAATCCAGTAAATAGGTATTTAAAACTATTAGCGCTGTCGAATTTCGCTTTGCCAATAAAATAGCCCATTACTACACCGAAAGTGGCATGAGCCGGCACACTTAAAAACATCCTGACAATTGCAGTGCTATATCCATGTGTGAAAACATAATTTATATTTTCAATAGTAGCAAAGCCCATACTTACCATTACACTATAAACAATGCCATCTAGCGGTTCATCAAATCTTTTTTGCGTGTAGCAGAAATAACGGACAACGAGAAACTTACTTAACTCCTCGCTTAGCGCTACTATACAAAATGCATATGTTCCTAATGAGGTTATGCTTGTATTGAAAAAATTTACTGAATATGTTTCAATAAAATAAGGTGGAATAATGGAAAGGATCCCTAAAAAGAAACTGAACAACAACAATCTTTTTGGTTCTTTATTATAAATGTCATGAAGAAAAATATAAAGGCAAATTGCAAGTCCCGGCGCAATAGAAAGACCCAATAAGACCATGGTGGTTAATTTTGAGGAGAAAGATAAGAAAAGAAGACAGTAGTTAAACAGGGAACCGGCCTGTAGAAAGCAATGTTTAAAAAATAAATTCTGTTATCTTCAATCATGATTTCTATAAAAATTATTTGTGTGAGCCTTTTGCTTTTCTTTTTACAAGAGCCATTATTGTTTGCACAAGACTCAGTTCCTTCTTATATAATTACGAAGGGTAAACTACCGCAGTTGGCTTACAGCAGCGGTGAAGACCGGTTGGGTAGCGCCAAAATGGGCTATATCGACACATTTGTTGTGATGAAAGTTATTGATACTGTAAAAAATTTATATAAGGTCCAACTTTCATCGCAGCATTATGCATTCATTGAACAATATTATGCACAACCATTTCCTGATACTATTTTATCAACTGCCTTATGTGAAAGCTGGAGGGTGAAAGGAGGAGATGAATTTGATTCGGTAAGTTTTTCACTCAGCGGAAGAGTTCCTTATAAAAGTTGGATGGAAATACACCCTTCAAGGATAAAAATTGAGTTGTATAATGTACAAAGCAATACTAACTGGATAACACAATTGTCATCAGCAAAAGCAGTAAAGAATGTTTGGTATGAACAAACAGAAAGCGATGTTTTGCAAATCACTATTGAGTTAGTGAAGCAACAGCATTATGGCTACAGTATCGGATATAATGGAAACTCACTGCTGTTAAAAATAAGAAGATTGCCTGCAAACATTCGCAACATGACGATCGCTATTGATGCAGGACATGGGGGAACTAATCTTGGGGCAAGTGGTACAACATCAGGTATTCTTGAAAAAAATTATACGCTTCTCTTTGCTAAAGAACTTCAGAAGATCTTAAAAAAGCAAAAAATAAAAGTAGTGATGGTACGAGAAACCGATACAACTATTGATAATAAAGACCGGGTGCTATGGGCACAACAAAATAACCCGGATATTTTTATTTCTTTTCATTTGAACTCTTCCGGACGTGACTATATAAGAGGTGCTTCGACTTATTATAAGCATATTGGTTACCGATCATTTTCACAAAGTATTTTAAAAAGATTGCTGGAGATAAAAAATCTTGAAGAGTTCGGAAATGTAGGCAGTTTTAATTTTCAACCAATACAACCGACAGATTATCCAAACTGCCTGGTAGAGATTGCTTTTCTTAGTAACAAAGAAGATGAGAAAATGATACTTGATCCAAAGTTTAGGTACAAGGTGGCAAACCAGGTTTATCTCGGTATCAAGGACTGGATCAAGGATTGGAAATAATTTTTCTCATCATCGTTTTTTTTAACCCAAGAAGTATTATTTATTAAATAAGAGGATGAACTTTATAGAAAACTCTTATCAATTCTCTTTCTTATCCTTCTTTCCGAAAATTTTATTGAAAATACCTTTCTTCTTTTTTTCTTCCGGTTGTGGATCGCCAATTTTTACTGCTTGAGCTTGATTGGTAGTATCTTTTTTGGAATTCTTTTCTTTACTATCGTCGATCACCGGTTTACTTTCCGGGCCAATATATTCTCTTGTTTTTATTATCTCAAAATCCGATTAATTCCCAACTCCCTGGTCTTCACCTTCAGCGGCTGGAGGTATAACATCAATAAGGTTCAACGGGTCTGCGCTGTTCATTTCCAGTTCAAGGTCTTCCGGTTTTGAGAACCTTGCATCTCTATCAATACCTAATTTTTTATCAGCATATACTTTTCTATAAAAAGCTTCCCAGATCGGTCTTGCTGCGGTACCCCCATATCCACGAGTATCATTTTTACTTAAACGAATAAAGCGATCATCACAACCAACCCACACACCTGCCAACAACTGGGGTGTGTAACCCATGAACCATGCATCGCTGTTATCATTTGTAGTTCCTGTTTTACCACCCATTTCTGCTGCACCCAAACGACTTCTTAATCCGGCAGCTGTGCCTATATCCACAGTGCCCTGCATCATTCGAACCATTTTATAAGAGGTGATCTCATTTATAGCTTCTTTCCTGTTCACACTGTAATCGAATCTTTTTATCACATTACCATTCCTGTCTTCAATACGACTGATATACCAGGGTCTTGTAGAAAATCCACGACCAGCAAAAACTGTATAGCCCCAAAGCATTTCATATAAAGAAAGATCGCAGGCGCCAAGTGCATTTGCAGGATAGGGACCAATATCAGTAGGGATACCAATTCGACCAACAAATTCTTCAAAGGCGCTGGGTGTTACTTGTTTCATTATATATGCACTAGCACAGTTTTTCGAAAATGCCAATGCAGATGCCATTGTCATAGTTCGACCTGTACAAGATCTTGTTGTGGCCGGCACAAGCCGATTGCTGCCAAAATCTTGTTGCACATCTTCTACAGGTGTTTCCGGGGAAAAGCCACGTTCTTCCATTGCCTGTGCATATAAAAATGGTTTGATAGATGAACCAACCTGCCTTTTCGTTTTTATATTAACATGGTCGTATTTAAATGTTTTGAAATTCACACCACCCACCCAGGCTTTAATTTCTCCTGTGACAGGATCCATTGCCATAAAAGAGGCTTGCATAACTTGTTTATGATATTTAATTGAGTCATACGGACTCATTATAGTATCTTTTTCACGTTTTGCATTCCATGCAAATACTTTCATCGGCACCTTCTTTTTAAAAGCACGTTTGATCTCATCATCAGTGAATCCATCGTCTTTCATATTGGCCCAGCGATCACTATTTTTCATTGCTGTCTGTATCACATTTTCAAAATCTTTCCAGGCGGATCCGTTTTTAATATTGCCTGTTGCATTTAAATATTTTTGCATGGTTGGCATCCATTGAGCAATTGCTTCTTCTGCATATTCCTGCATACGGGGATTGATGGTTGTATAAATTTTCAAACCATCATCATAGATATCATATGTATCACCATCTGGTTTTTTTATCCCCTTCAAAATTGCTTTCAGATCCTCACGCAATACTTCACGGAAATAAGGGGCATAACCGGTGTTCTCATCCAGTTTTTTAAAATTGGTTTCAATGGGTTGTGTTTTTAATTTATTAAACTCTGTCTCAGAGAGCTTATTATTTTTTACCATTTGTTTCAACACAACATTTCTCCTGTCAAAAGCTGCTTTATAATTTCGCTGTGGATTATAAAGACTATTACCTTTTAACATGCCGACTAATACAGCAGCTTCCTCTACTTTCAATCTATCAGGTTCTTTTTGAAAAAAAGTAAGACTTGAATTACGAATACCATATACATTATTTCCAAATGGAACTGCATTGAGATAAAGCGCAATGATCTCTTCCTTGGTAAAATTTCTTTCCAGCTTAACGGCAATGATCCATTCTTTCAATTTTTGTATAACACGAATGGCTTTACTTTTTCTTTCATGATCAAGAAGTGCTTTTGCTAATTGTTGAGTAAGGGTACTACCACCACCTTCACGACCCAATAACATAACTGCACGCAGGGTAGATTTGAAATCGATACCGGAGTGATTATAAAACCTTTCATCTTCAGTTGATACAAGTGCATCTATAACATATTTTGAAATGTCTTTATATGCTACATTACTCCTGTTCCCTTTTTCAAGGTAATATTTCCCCATAAGGGTTCCATCATCGGCAAATACTTCAGTGGCTTGTAATATACTTGGGTTTTCCAATTTCTTTAATGATGGCATTGGGCCGAATGCTCCCCAGCTTGCAAGAAGTACCAATAGTACAAACGCAATGAAAGCGCCAAAGAAAACTTGCCAAAATATTTTTACACTCCGTTTCATGATGTATGGTTTCAGTGTGACGATGAAAAGACCTCAAATAAAATACCACAATGTATTTCAAAGCTAATAAAATAGAAAGGCTTTGGTAAAAAGGAATCCTTAAAATTTACCGGGTAGATTTTTTTCGATGAATTGCTTGTAAAGACCAATATCCTGCTGTGTTTTCAGTATTTCAAGATTGGCGGCAGATATAATTGTAAAACTGTATTTATCCGCAGCCAGCCATGGTACAATTTGTGAATTACTTACTGGTTTTACGGTCTGAACATACTCAGCGGCTGCTTGAGCATTATCAAAATTTCCAATTAATAAAACCTTGTATTCAGTATTGATAGGCGTGACGGTATATTCAAATTGTTTGCTATAATATTTACCGCGGTTATACATATTAAAGGCATTCTTTGTTTCATTTACCCAAACCATGTCCACTTTAGTAAGTATTACAGCTGCATAATATTTATCATCGGGCTTAAATGCATATGCGGAAATAATTGGTTTATTTATCACTGTATCGGCTGTCTTCACAACCGGTTTTTGATCAGCAGCTTTAACTACTTCTTTTGGTTTTTCTTTTTGAGGTAACGGGGTATATGCAACAGTATCTACTTTTATTTTTGTTGTGGTATCAACAGGTATGCGTTTCTCTTCGACTCTTGTTACATTTAATCCGTTTAATTCGTCTTCAATTTTTTGCCTGCGACTTAATACATCGATCATTGTTCCAGCCTTTACGGCCATTGATGAACCCGGATCCTGTGCAATAATTGCATTCAATATTTCTGTTGCTTTCGCATCTTGTTTTTGTTTGATATAATAGATCGCTTCGATATACATTAGTTGCGGTGTCCAATAGTTAGAACCATAAATGCTGTCTGCAACTTTTTTATCAGCTATAGCCTTTGTAAAATTCCCTTCAATAAACAGATCGTAAACATTTTGAAAGGCTTTGGTCGCCTCCTCATTCAATTTGCTTCCCGGATCTTTACCGGTCGAAACAATCGTAGTCAAACGACTGCCGGCAAATTTTTGTTCCATCTGCTTTTTAACCTGTTGAGCTTTTACAGTTTCACCAGATTTATTATAACAATAGTAAAGTGTAAATAACACTTCTTCCATTTTTTTAAATGCAGGGAAACGATTGACTATTCTTTCATTAGCAGGAATTGACGAGATACAATCTTCCAGGTCATTGGCAAAAGATTTACCAAGTTTATAAAGGGCTTCGCTTAAAGAATCATTAGATAATTTCATTTGCTTCTCTGTAAGAGGAAGATTGGCATATAACGCATCAAAGGTTATTTCGCCAGAAGGAGCTTGTACATCTTCTTCTTTCACCAGGCTATCTGTCCTGTTCGGAACAGTTTTGGTGATTATTGGCTGAAAACTCATGCCTGCAGTACGTCTCCAATTATCGACATTCCCCCTGTTTCCCCATTTTGCTTTGAACTCACTTGCTCCTTTCGACTTTAATGTAGCATTATAAAAATACCATTCACCTTTGGTGCCACTGGTAAACAAATCCTCTTCATCATTTTTTTGCGAACCGATCGGTACCAAAATAGTAGAAGATGCTGCAGCATCTTCTTTCAGCCCTTGTTCTTTCCTCATTTGACGAACACGACTTTTTACAAAATCTTTTCTTGCCTCCTCTGGCATTGCTGCGATCTTTTGCAAACTATCTTGTCTTTCAACTATGTCCAATTGAGTCACTAAATTAATAAGTACATTTTTTCTTTCATTTATCTCTCGTTGATTTTTTAAACCAGGATCATTCATGTCAACACTGTCATATAAGTTGCGGGCCTGCCTGTATTTTTTTAGTATAAAAGCCATCTCTGCCATTTGCAAAAAGGCTTTGTTTTTTAATGCAGGATCAGTGGTATTATTTTCTGTGCTTTTTTTAAGATAGGTTATTGCCTGGTCCAGGTTATTTCTTTCCATTTCTATTTGGGCAATAGTATAATAGATCACATCGCGGTAATCAATGTACATGTCACGTTTTGCCATTTTCAACAACTCAGCAACATTTTTGTCAATATAATTTTTGCCACCAGACGTATCAATACGAATAGAATTAAGCCTGGCATAGATCTCCATTACGGGATCAATTGTATGGCCTATCACTTTATCATAGAACTTTCTTGCTAATGCTGGTTTACCGCTAAGCTGATATAATTGGGCAATCAAAAATTCCCATCTCGCCCTTTCTTTTTTATTGGTTGCATTATCCAATGCTTTTTCCAAATGCACTGCAGCGCTGTCGTATACATTCCCATTATAAAACCACAATGCCTGCACTTCTTCCAGGTCACTTTGTAAACGTTTTGGAAAAGCAGGGTCATTTTTAAGTGTAATGATCAGGCTGGCAGCCTCACCATATTCTTCCATTGCGATCAATGTTCTTATCTGCCAGATAAAAGCATCATTCCTGCTGGGCGGTTCAGAGAATACTTTTCTTGGTAGGCTATTTTTTTCTTTTGTAGAAATGGAAAATGCATTATTGCCATCAAACTTGCTTCCGATAGTTTGGTAATAACCATCTTTTTCTTTTTTTGCCCATGCGTAGTTAATGAACTGAAAAGTTAGATAAGCAGAATCAAACTGCTGGCGGAGATAATATGCAGCACCGGTTAGTAAGTATAAATTATCAATCCAGTCGTTTCGAAGGTCATGTAAAACGATCCCGGTTGTAGACTTATAGATGACAGAATCCAGTTGCTCTGAATTTGCGGCAGTTTCATCAAGGCTATAATTGTAAAAAGAAAGAAGCTCGGTGAAATCATCAATATGGGCAGCTTTGGCTATTTCTAAAACTTCGTTTAGCTTGTTATTGGCGTTAAAAAAATAATTGTAATGAGTAAAAGTATTTTGAGTGAGGCGTTTTGTGATCGGGAACTTCTTAGACTCTGATTTTTCGGAGGCCAACACCCGGTCATCAAACTGTTCGGGTTTTTTTATGTCAAAAGAGAATCCCTGCTGTGAATGAGCCTGAAAAAAGGTAAAACACAGAATCAGTAATAGGGAGCTAGAGTAAATCTTTCTGTTCAGGTACATTGCCGCGCAATCTAAAGTCTTAATAACTGAAAATCAAATTATTTATTTCAAAATTAGTCAAGTTTTTTATCCCGAAATCCCGCCTTTCGGCAAGCTTTTCTTAATTTTATTGGCTTTTAAATTCATTGATTTGAAAATATCCCCCGAATCAACGCTAAAACGACTTCGAAACCGCTACCGGCTGGTAGTTATGAACGATGATACTTACGAAGAGGTTGTTACGTTTAAGTTATCAAGGATGAGCGTTTATGTGGTGCTTTGCACAATTTTTGTAGTATTGGTAGGTCTTACAGTTGCCCTGATCGTTTTTACGCCTTTGAGGTATTATATTCCGGGTTCGGGAGCCGATTACAGGGCAGACCGGGAGCTCAGGCAAATGAAATACAGGACTGATTCATTAGAACGGGAAATAAAATTCCAGGAGCAATATAGAGAAGGCCTACAAAGAGTATTGAAAGGTGATGTGACGACCAAACTTGATACAACACAGATCAGTGTGCCAAAAGAAGAGATTATTGGAAACTAAATATCTAAACCTATGTTTAATACTAAAAAACCAACTACAACAGATATGATTACAGAAAAACCGAATGGTAATGGTAACGGTGGAGGTACCGGTACCACACTGATCAGCGCTGGAACAACTATCAAAGGGGACATCAGCAGCAACAGCGATCTGAGAATTGATGGAACGATCATTGGCAATATTAACAGTAGTGCTAAGATCGTAATTGGTAACAACGGTGTAGTAGAGGGAGATATTTTTGGTAACAACGCAGATATAGTTGGAAAGACATCAGGCACAATAAAAGTGAAAGAGTTGCTTCAACTTCGTGGCGAATGCGTTGTAAACGGAAATATTTATGCCGGTAAACTACAGGTGGAACCAAGTGCTACTTTCAATGGCCAATGTCACATGGGTGCCAACGTAGTAGATATGGCTTCAAATGAAGTTGCTGCCCTTGCAAAATGATTTATTTGATTCTGTCCTTTAACTTCGCACCGTCTCGCTTCAGGCCAGACGGTTTTTTATTTTTCAAACCCTAATTAGATGAACAAACAATCAACGAAAAATTTTCTTCCGGCAATTGTCCTTTTTCTTGTTCTTAACTCGGGGTTTCTAGCCATGATGAAAACACTGGAAGGATGGGGCTTTAATTATACTGTGCTTGTTTTTGGAAATCTCATTGTCTTTGGTACCAGTTTTCTTTCTTACTGGATGGCAGTGAAAGGACTTACGACTAAGAATAACCATGCTTTTTTTCGATGGGTATATGGAAGCATTATGCTAAAACTTTTTTTATTGGCAGGAGTAGCTTTTGTTTATA
>Ga0190274_10001066_pt1 | contig 16036 bp, 12 predicted proteins | sample Popmic531T_FD_133002 | JGI IMG/M metagenome (GOLD analysis project Ga0190274, IMG submission 133002) | Populus adjacent soil microbial communities from riparian zone of Yellowstone River, Montana, USA - 531 T | ecosystem: Environmental > Terrestrial > Soil > Riparian zone | place: USA: Montana...
CAGCGATGCACGTCGGCGCGCGCCTGCGGGCCCGTAATCCACTGGCTCGCCCCGTTCGCGAGGGCCGTACGGCCGTCGAGCGTCGCAGCGATCTTGCTGCGCACCCATGGACGGCCATGGCGCATCCGCTCGAAGAAGCCGCGGTTCAACGGCTCGGCCGCCTTCTCGAGAAGACCGCCTTCGACCCGGATGCCGGCCGCCTCGAGCTCGCGGGCTCCGCAACCGTTCACGCGCGGATTCGGATCGCGGCCCGCGAATACGACGCGTGCGACGCCGGCCTCGATCAGCGCCTTCGTGCACGGTCCCGTGCGGCCCTGATGGCTGCACGGCTCGAGAGTGACGTAGAGGCTCGCACCGCGCGCCGCAGCTCCGGCGGACGCGAGCGCCACGCGCTCCGCGTGCGGCCCGCCCGCAGGCGCGGTCCACCCTTGCGCGATGATCCGATCGTTGCTCACGAGGACGCACCCGACGGCCGGGTTTGGCTTCGTGTCATAGATGCCATTCGCGGCGAGCTTGAGCGCCGCGGCCATGAGCTCGTGGTCGCGCGCGGCGAACTTCGGTGCCTGTCGCTCGCTCATTTGCCCTTCTTCGGCCCCTCGCTCGGCAGCAGCGACATCTGCTCGCGGCTCTCGAGCAAGCTCGGAAGGGACTGTAAGCGCTCGATCTCCTGCTGAAACTCCGTGACGTCCTGGAAGCTCCGGTAGACGGAGGCGAATCTCACATAGGCCACCTCGTCGAGGCGCCGCAGCTCCTCCATCACGAGATCCCCGATCAGGCGGCTCGGCACCTCACGTTCGCCCATGGTCTGCAACGCGTGCGCGATGTGCTCGATGCTGCGCTCGATGTCCTCGCGCTGCACGGGACGCTTTTGCAACGCGTTCAAGAAGCCGTTGCGCAGCTTGCTTTCGTCGAATGGCTCGCGGCGGTCATCGCGCTTCACGACGTACGGCATCACGAGCTCGGGCATCTCGAAGGTCGTGAAACGCTCGCCGCATGAAAGGCACTCGCGGCGGCGACGCACTTGGCGGCCCTCGCCGGCGAGACGCGAGTCGATCACCTTCGTGTCCTCGAAATTGCAGAACGGGCAGTGCACGGTGGTTGCTAGTGTCGCACGTTCGAGGTTCCGCGCTCCTCCAGCAACCGCTCCGCGACGGAAACGCGGGTCACACCCCGTAGACGGGAAAAGCGGCGCACAGCTCGAGGACCGCGCCCCGAACACGCGTAACCTCGGTCTTCGCGCCGGCGGAGTCCAGAATGTCGGCGATCCAGCCGCTCACGGTTCGAATCTGTGCGTCGGCCAACCCGCGCGTCGTGACGGCCGGAGTGCCGAGGCGCAGGCCGCCGGTGCCTTGCGTCGGCTCGTTGCCGGACTCACCGGGCAGCGACACGCGATTCACGGCGAGGTGCGCCTCGTCGAGCGCTTGCTCGGCGGCGGCGGCGTCGATGTGCCTGCCGCGCAAATCGACGAGCAGCATGTGGTTGTCGGTGCCGCCCGAGACGATCCGATAGCCGCGCTCGATGAGGCATTGCGACATCAGCCGCGCGTTCGCGAGAACTTGGCGCTGATAGGTCACGAACCCGGGCTCGAGCGCTTCCGCGAACGCGACGGCCTTGGCGGCGATCACGTGCATCAGGGGACCGCCCTGCGTTCCGGGGAATACGCCGAGGTCGACCCGCTCGGTAAGCGCCGAATTCGCGCGCGCGAGGATCATGCCCCCGCGCGGACCGCGCAGCGTCTTGTGCGTGGTCGTCGTTACGATGTCCGCGAGCGCGATCGGGTTCGGATAGAGCCCCGCCGCAATCAGGCCGGCGACGTGCGCGATATCGGCGAGCAGCCAAGCGCCGACATCGTCCGCGATCGCGCGGAATCGGCTCCAGTCGACGACGCGCGAGTACGCCGAGAAGCCTGCGATGACGAGCTTCGGACGATGCTCGCGCGCGAGCGTCGCGACTTGGTCGTAGTCGATCTCGCCGCTCGCAGAGTCGACGTCGTACGACACGACGTCGTACAACCGGCCCGACAGATTCTCGAACGCACCGTGCGTGCGATGGCCGCCGTGCGCAGGCCGCATCCCGAGGACCTTGTCGCCGGGCTCGAGCATCGCGAGATACGCGGCGAGATTCGCTTGCGAGCCGGAGTACGGCTGCACGTTCACGTAGGCGGCTCCGAACAGCTTGCCGGCGCGCTCGATGGCGAGCGTCTCGGCCACGTCCGCGAGCTCGCAGCCCCGGTAGTGCCGATGCCCCGGATAGCCATCCGCGTACTTGTTCGTGAGCACCGACCCCTGCGCTGCGAGCACTCGCGGGCTCACGTAGTTCTCGGACGCGATGAGCTCGAGGTATTGCTCCTGCCTCTGCCGTTCGCGACGCAGCGCGTCCGCGAGCTGCGCGTCGAAATCTTCGAGGGTGCGTGTGTCGAACATGTCAGGCCGCGAGCTCTTCGACGACGCGCGTCCACGCCCGCGCGAGATTCGCGCGGTTATAGCCGCCGCCGCCCATCGCGAGCAGCCGGCCGCTCGCGTGCCTATCGGCGAGCGCAGCGAGCCGGTGCGCCGCGTGCGCGTGCGCCTCGGCCGAGTATTGCAGGTGCGTGATCGGATCGCCCGCAAGCGAATCGGCGCCGCATTGCAGGAGAATCAGCTCCGGACGTGCATCGTCGAGGTAGCGCTCGACCTCCTCCCACGCCTCGCGAAACGCGGCATCGCCGGAGCCTGGCGGCATCGGCACGTTGAGCTTCGTTCCGTCGGCCGCGCCGCGGCCGGTTTCGGAGCGGCTGCCCGTGCCGGGATAGAGGAAGCGGCCGTCCTCGTGCAGGTCCGCGAACAGTAGGTCGGGATCTCGCTCGAAGGCGTAGAACACGCCGTCGCCGTGGTGCGCATCGATGTCGACGTAGGCGACTCGCCGAATTCCATGAACTCTGCGCGCCGCTTCGATCGCAATGCCGCAGTCGTTGAACACGCAGAAGCCCGCGGCTTGAGCGCGCGTCGCGTGATGCAGCCCGCCGATCGGGATGAACGCGCGCCGCGCGGGTCCCGCGATGATGGCTGCGAGCGCCTCGAGCGTGCCGCCCGCGACGAACGCGGCCGCCTCGAAGACCCCGGCGTAGGCAGGCGTGTCGCCCGCGTCGAGCAGGCCGCTGCCGCGCTTCGACAGCGCGATCACGCGATCGACGTAGGCGGGCTCGTGGAAGTACTCGAGCTCGGCGCGCGACGCTTGCCGCGGAGCGCGTCGCGTGAGCCCCTGCCAGCACGCGGAGCGTTCGACCTCGGCCATGAACGCCCCATAACGATCGGCTCCGAACGGGTGGCCGTTCGGGAAACCATAAGTGGCGAGCTCCGGACCTGCGATCAACACGACGGGGCGCGGCATACGAAATCGTCTATGCGTCGAAACTCTATGAGTGGGTCGAAATGGGCGGCTCGATAAAGGGTTGCCGGCACTGAAGCTCGCGCCGATAATCCGAGCCCCGCTCATTCTGCGTAGGCCCAATGGCACAGTACATCTATACCATGAACCGCGTCGGCAAGATCGTCCCGCCGAAGCGCTTCATCCTGCGCGACATCAGCTTGAGCTTCTTCCCTGGAGCGAAAATCGGCGTGCTCGGATTGAACGGCGCAGGCAAATCGACGTTGCTGAAAATCATGGCCGGCATCGACACTGAGATCGAAGGCGAAGCGCGGCCGCAGCCCGGAATCAAGATCGGCTTTCTCTCGCAGGAGCCAGCGCTCGACCCCGCGAAGAACGTGCGCGCGATCGTCGAGGAAGGCGTCGCCGATCTGCTCGGCCTCGTGAACCGCTTCAACGCGATCAGCGACAAGTTCGCCGAGCCGCTCGAAGATGACGAGATGACGAAGCTGCTCGAGGAGCAAGGCATGCTCCAAGACAAGATCGACTCGAGCGGCGGCTGGGAGCTCGAGCGCAAGCTCGACATCGCGGCCGACGCGCTGCGGCTGCCGCCGTGGGACGCGAACGTGCAGCCGCTGTCGGGCGGCGAGCGCCGGCGCGTCGCCTTGTGCCGACTGTTGCTGTCGCAGCCCGACATGCTGCTGCTGGACGAGCCCACCAACCATCTCGACGCGGAGTCGGTCGCGTGGCTCGAGCGGTTCCTCGGCGAATATCCCGGGACGGTGATTGCGGTAACCCACGATCGCTACTTCCTCGACAACGTCGCGGGCTGGATCCTCGAGCTCGACCGCGGCCACGGCATCCCGTGGCAGGGCAACTACAGCTCGTGGCTCGAGCAGAAGGACGCGCGCCTCAAGCTCGAGGAGAAGCAGGAAGTCGCGCGCCAGAAGGCGATCCAGACGGAGCTCGAGTGGGTGCGCACGAATCCCGGCGCGCGCCGCGCGAAGGCGAAAGCGCGGCTCGCGCGCTTCGAGGAGCTCACGTCGAAGGAATTCCAGACGCGCAACGAGACGAACGAGATCTACATTCCGCCCGGCCCGCGGCTCGGCGACCTCGTGATCGAAGCGGACAAGATCGGCAAGTCCTACGGCGACCGCGTGTTGTTCGAGAATCTGTCGTTCAGCCTGCCGCCGGGCGGCATCGTCGGCGTGATCGGTCCAAACGGCGCGGGCAAGACCACGTTGTTCCGAATGCTTGCGGGGCAACTCGCACCCGACAGCGGCACGATCCGCAAAGGCAACAGCGTGCAGCTCGCGTACGTCGACCAGAGTCGCGACACGCTCGACAACGACAAGACCGTTTGGGAAGAAATCAGCGACGGACAGGACATCTTGCGCATCGGCACCTACGAGACGCCGTCGCGCGGCTACTTGGGCCGTTTCAACTTCCGCGGTACGGACCAACAGAAGAAGGTCGGCCTGCTGTCGGGCGGCGAGCGCAACCGCGTGCACCTCGCGAAGGTGCTGAAATCGGGTGGCAACCTGCTGATGCTCGACGAGCCGACCAACGACCTCGACGTCGAAACGTTGCGTGCGCTCGAGGACGCGTTGCTGAGCTTCCCGGGTAGCGCGATCGTGATCTCGCACGATCGCTGGTTCCTCGACCGCATCGCGACACACATCCTCGCGTTCGAGGGCGACAGCGAGGTCGTCTACTTCCAAGGCAACTACGCGGACTACGCCGAGGATTTGAAGCGGCGCAAGGGTGAGAACGCGGACCAACCGCACCGAATCCGTTACAAGCGCTTGGGCTGAGCATTCTCGCAGCGCAACCGACCGGCCGCGGCGAAGCCGCCCCCGGCGCTCCGCGCACAGCGCGCGGCGCGGCCCGGTGGCGCGGCAGTTCCAATCGCCGAGAGGATGGCGTTAGACTGCAAAGAAAGGCCCTCCCGTGCCGACTTATGTAAATAAGAACAACGACTTCCAGCAAACCGAAGTCGTCTCGCGCGAATGCCCGCACTGTGGGGCGCACGCGCAACTGATCCCGCTCGCAACGCCGACGTTCGCCACATTGATGCAGGCGCGCCCGCGACACGTCGGGCTCGTGTTCAGCTGCGCTGCGTGCGGTGAGCCGCGCTTCGCGCGTGCCGCAACCCGGGCGTTCGAGGCCGACCGCGTAGAGCTGTCTGCGAATCTCAACGAAGTAGAGCGTGCGCGCGAGCGCTTTCACTACGGCTACTTGTCGGCCGATATCGAGCGGTTGCTGCGCGAGGCGTTCGACTGCTACACGGCGGGCTCCTACACCGCGTTCGCGTTGCTGAGCCGTCATGCGGTCGACGCGGCGCTTGCGGGCGCCGACGACGCCATGCGACGCCGCTGGCACGATTTACTGCGCGACGTCCTCAAGATCGCCGAGGTCGGTGGCGACACTGCACGCGCGATCGAGGCCGCGGTGTTCGGTGATCCGCGCACTCTGCCCGCGATCGGCGCCGATGAGGCAGCCGTGCTGATCGAAGCGATAAAGGATCTTTTCTACCAAGCTTATGTGCGCACCGCGAAGCTGCAGGCCGCGATGAAGATGCGGCGCTTCTTCGCCGGCGAGCACGCGCGCAACGTTACGCCGATCGACCGCCGCCGGCGCGACTCCGTGAAGACTTCCTGAAGGTCGCGGCTACGCTCACTGTCCCGGCGGCGCGAGCCCGCTCGAATACGATATCTTGCCAGTCGAGTCGACGATGATCGCCTCGTACTCGGGATACTTCTTGATCATCTCGAGCCCTTCTTCCGCGCCGAGCACGAAGATCGCGGTGTCGAGGCCGTCGGTCATCGTGCCGTCGGGGCCGATCACCGTCACCGTGAGGATTCCTTCCGTGGGCTTGCCCGTGCGCGGATTGATCACGTGGTGATAGCGTTTGCCGTCCTCCTCGAAAAAGCGCTCGTAGTCGCCCGCCGTGGAAATCGCTTCGTCGACGATCGGTAACCGCGTGATCACCTCGTTCTCGAGACGCGGATGGCGGATGCCGACGATCCACGGTTGGCCGCGCCGATCGCCGATCACGCGCGTGTCGCCGCCGGCGTTCAGCAACGCGTGCTCGACTCCCTTGGCGCGCAGCATGTCCGCCGCGTGCTGCACGGTGTAGCCCTTTGCGATTCCGCCGACGTTGATTCGGACGCCGGGCTGAGTGAAATGCACCGTGCTGCTCTTCGGATCGAGCACGACGTGCCGATAGTCGACCGCGCCGAGGTGCTGCTCGATCTGCGCATCGGTCGGTCGTTTGCGCGCCCGGAAATCGTAGAGATAGCCGACGCTGTCGTACGTGATGTCGAACGCGCCGCGGCTCGCGACGGACAGCTGCAGCGAGCGGTCGATCATCGAGTAGAGCTCGGCGCTGATCGCCATCGGCTTTTCGGCGGCGTGCGCGTTGACGAGCGAGATCTCACTGTCGGGCTTGTAGGTGCTCATCTCGCGATCGATGCGCCGGTAGTCCTCCATCACCTCGTTCACGAGCTCGCGGCCGCGCGCCTCGTCGTCCTGCCAGAGCTCGACGGACACACGTGTGCCCATCAGGTCCATCGCATCACCCACCCAACCGGCCCGCGCCGCGGCGGATCCGAGCGCGAGCCCTGCGCCGGCGAGCGCCGCGGCCGCGCGTAACGCGACGCGCGAGACCGTGCGATGGCGCACCGCTGGCGCGCGGAGTATTCTCCGCGCCACGGATCCGCGCAGGAGCTTGCTGGTGGGAACGATCATCACGATTGCCATCCTTGTCGCCCTCGTCTTCTGGGCAATAGCGATTTACAACAATCTCGTCAACTCGCGCAACCGCGTGAGTAACGCTTTTTCACAGATCGATGTTCAGCTCACTCGCCGCTACGACCTGATCCCGAACCTCGTCGAAACGGTCAAAGGCTACATGAGCCACGAGCGCGGCACGCTCGAAGCGGTGATCGCGGCGCGCAACGCGGCCTCCGCCGGTCTGCGCAAAGCCGCGGCGGACCCTTCCGACGCCGAAGCGATGAAGAACCTCGCCGCTGCAGAGGCGAGCCTCGGCGGCACCCTCGGCCGGCTTTTCGCGCTGTCGGAAGCCTATCCCGATCTCAAAGCGAACACGACGATGTTGCAGCTCCAAGAGGAGCTGACCTCGACCGAGAACAAGGTCGCGTTCGCGCGCCAAGCGTTCAACGACGCGGTGTTGAGCTACAACAACGCGTGCGAGAACTTCCCGAGCAGCCTCATCGCGAATAGCCGCGGCTTCAAACCCGCCCAGTACCTCGAGATCGAGCAACCCGAGAAGCGCACCGCTCCCAAAGTCTCGTTCAACTGATCTGCGGCTCGCTTCGCCGTGGATTTTTTCGCGCGCCAAGAGCACACGCGCCGGACGAGCCGCATGCTCGTCGGCGCGTTCCTTCTGTCGTTCGTGATCTGCGCGCTGGCTACCACGGTCGCGCTGGCCATCGCGCTGCGTCTCTACATGGAGAACAACTCGCTGTTCCTCGGTACGGAGACGTGGCAGGGCTGGCTCGACGCGCACTTTGCACTCGTCGCGGCATTCGCCGGCGGCACGCTGGGGGTCATGATCCTGGCGAGCCTCTTTCGCGCCGCGTCGCTTTCATCCGGCGGTGGGCAGGTTGCGCGCATGCTCGGCGCGACGGCCGTCACGGGTGAGGGCTCCGACCCGCTGCAGCGCCGACTGATCAACGTCGTCGAGGAGATCGCGCTCGCGTCGGGCGTACCCGTACCGGAAATCTTCGTGCTCGAGAAAGAGGCGGGGATCAATGCGTTCGCGGCGGGCCTTAGTCACGCGAACGCCGCGATCACGGTGACGCGCGGCGCGCTCGAGCGGCTCGACCGCGCCGAGTTGCAAGGCGTTATCGCGCACGAGTTCAGCCACATCCTGAATGGCGACATGCGCCTGAATCAGCAACTGATCGGGCTCAGCTTCGGGATCCTCGTGCTGTCGCTCGCGGGTCGCTGGCTCCTGCGCAGCGCGCGCTTCGCTCGCCGCGGGCGCAATAGCGGCGGCGTTGCGGCGGCGCTCGCGATCGGCGTCGCGCTCACCGTGATCGGCGCGATTGGCCTGGTTTGCTCGCGGCTCATCAAAGCCGCGGTCTCGCGGCAACGCGAATCGCTCGCCGATGCGTCCGCGGTGCAGTTCACGCGCGAGCCACAAGGGTTGGCGGGCGCCCTGAAAAAGATCGCCGGCTACGGCGGCCGCATCACGTCCGTGGAGACGGAAGAGGTTGCACACATGCTGTTCGAGCGCGGTACGCGGTCGTTCAGCGGGTGGTTCGCAACACACCCGCCGCTGCTCGAGCGGATCAAGGCGCTCGAGCCGACCTTCGATCCGCGCGACCTGCCGGAGCCCGACGGCCCGCTCACCGGGCCCCCGCCAAGCGCCGCCGCCGCGCCGGGCAACGTGGCCGCATTCGCCGCAACCGCGCCTGCGGCCGCAGATCCTCTCGAGCGCGCAGGACAGATCGAGCAGGCCGAGCTCGGCGGCGCGCTGCGCACCGCGGTGCCCGACGAGCTCTACCACGCCGCGCGCTCGCGCGATTCGAGCATGCTGCTCGTGATCGGCCTCGCGCTCGCGATGAACGAGGACGCGCGGCAGCGCCAGCTCGCGCTCGTCGAGAGCCAGCTCGGCGCCGCGCGTGCCGCGCATAGCCGGCGCTTGTTCGATGAATTGCAGCGAGTCGATCTGCGTCTGCGACTGCCGGTACTCGAGCTCGCGCTACCCGCGCTGAAGCAGCGCCCGGCCGAGCAGATCCGCTATCTCCTGGAGCTGCTCGGCAAGATCACGGCGCTCGACACGGAGCCGCGTTTGTTCGACTACGTGCTGCTGCGCGTGCTCGACGCATACCTGCTCGCGCAACCGGGCAGCGCGCCCGGCGCGCCGACGGAACCGCGGTCGAAGGAAGCGTTGCGTGCGGCCGTTCACACGCTGCTCGTGAACGTCGCGGCCTGCGGCGGCACCGATGCGGCGGCTGCGCGGGCGGCCTACGCCGCGGGGCTCGCGGCGCTCGGCGCGCCCGCGCCCGCTGAAGCACCGTCGTTCGAGCCGCCCGCCGCCGCACGCGATCTCGCGCAGCTCGACGGCGCGCTGCGTGCGCTCGCTACCCTGCGGCCGAACGACAAGCAGCGAATCTTGCGCGGTGTGCACGCGGCGATCCGCGCCGATCGAAAGATCGAGATCGACGAAGTGGAGCTGTTTCGCGCGATTGCGGCGACGCTCGACTGCCCGCTGCCGCCAGGCTTCGACCTAACGACGGAGCCGCTGGCCGTGCGCTAAGATGCCGCCATCGAAGGAACCGAGAGCACGATGCACAGAGAGAACTCACGCTCGCCCGTCGTCGCCCTGCTCGTGTTGGCCGCGCTTGCGACGTCGAATTCGGTCCGTGCTCAATCCGCCGACGAGGAGAAGCTCGCGCATGCCGCCGACGTGCTGCTCGGCTTCACGGCCGACGAGGACAAGAGCATTCCCGCGGATTTGCTGCAGCGTGCGCGCGGCATCGCGGTGATCCCCTCGCTCGTGCGCGGCGGGTTCTTCATCGGCGGGCGGCGGGGCCGTGGCGTGCTCGCCGTGCGCTCGCCGAGCGGCGAATGGAGCAATCCGGCTTTCATCACTCTTACGGGCGGAAGCATGGGTTTTCAGTTCGGCGCGGAAGCGGCGGACGTCGTGCTCGTGTTCGGCAACGATCATTCCGTCAAAAACATGTCCGACGGCAAATTCACGCTCGGCGGCGACGCGACGGCGATCGCGGGACCGCTCGGAAAGCGGACCACGGCGGCGGTGACGGGCAAGTCGGAGGTGTACATCTACACACACAGCAAGGGACTCTTCGCGGGGGCCGCGTTCGAAGGCGCGCGGCTCGACGTCGACGAAGAAGGCAACGCGCTGTTCTACGGCAACAGTGCAGCTGCGCTCGCGTCCCGGAGCGGAGCCACGCCCGCGAGCGCGGCGCGCTTTCTCGACACGCTGGCCGGCGTAACGGGAACGACGGGATTGGCGCCGCGCGGCAGCGCCAGCGACCACGGGAATACGGCGGAAGAAGCGATCATTTATCCGATCGAAGAAGGCCCGCAGTAGCGACGCACGCTTCGATCAGCGGCGAATGGTTTCGTCGTCGCTGCGGAACGGCCGCGGAATGATCGCGTTGCGCTCGATCTCGAGCTCAGGCTGCACGATCTCACTCACGGGCGGCGACACGGCCGCGAGCTCGAGCTCAGGACGCGTCGGCACCTGCGACAACGATTCGAGGTTGTAGGCGGCGTCGTCGCGCATCGACGGCATGGCGCGCCCGAGCGGCGCCCCAAACGCGGGTGCGTGCGCACCCTCGATCGTGGGAGCCTCGGCGCCCGCCTTCGGATCACGATATTGCGCCTCGTAGGCTGCCTCCGCCGCAGCCACCTCAGCAGCCGCGGCTTGCTGCTCGGCTTGCTGGGCACGTGCCGAGCGGTCGCGCATCGCGGAGAGCTTGCGCTCGGATTGGGCGGCCAACTCGGAGCTACGCGCCTGCTCGATCTCGGCTGCCACGGCCGACGCCGCATGACGCGCGTTCGCGCATTCGACGTCGTTCTCGCTCGCATCACGATCCAAGTTGCAACGGGCAAGGACGCCTTCCCTGGCGATGCCGTCTTCCTTGAAATATTCGAACGAGCGCGGCCTGACAGCTTCCGGCTCACACGCCACTGTCAACGCCGCGACGATCAAGATGCCCGTTGCGCGAGCGCTCGCCGCAAAATCAGCCCAAGTTGAGAATGCCCTGCGCGACACAGCTCGGTTTCCACCCACGGTTTGGTTACGTCAAGCGCCCGCACCTTACCGCGAGCGGGCTTGTCGCTCCCGCCGGACAGTTCACAAATTTGCCCAAAAAGTTGCGGGACCGCGCAGATCAAGGGCTCGCGAGCGTCGGTTCTCCCGCGTCGTCGAGGCGTAAGCCGAGCACGGAGGGCCAATCGCGCTCGAAGACCTCCGCCGGGGGCGCCACGGAGGCTCCAGGCGGCGCGCCGAGATCGAGCTCGGCGTAGCCGAGCGTGCCGAGCGCGTCGAAGCCCGCGACTCGCACGCGCTCCGGTTCGGCGGCCGCGACCGCGATCGCAGGGGTTTGCGAGAACGGCAACCGTCGCGCGCCTCGGGGGATGAGGCCTGCCGTGCCGATAGTGAAGCTGTGAGCCCAAGCGTCAGTCATGGCGAGCAGCACGCCGTCGCCGCCGAACCCCACCTTGCGAATTGCGCTCGCGAGCGCGTACGGGGCACCGATCCCCTCGCCGGTCGCGACTCGCGCGAGCTGTAGATTGCCAGCCGCGTCGCCGCTCGCGAAGATCTCGCCGCCCGGCGCGAATGCGATGCTGATGATCGCGGCGCGCGCAGGCGTCGTGCGAATGCTCCCCGCGTTTGGTGCGACCGGCACGAGCCGTACGCCGCCGCCGTCGCCAATCGCGAGTAGCGCCCCGTCGCTCGGGAACGCGAGCGTCGCGGTCGAGCCGCCGAACGGCAGCTCGCTCACGAGCGCGCCGTCGGCGGCGCTCCAGAGGCGGACGGTCCCTGCGGCGGCGCTCGCAATCCAGCGCGCATCGGGACTCAACGCCACGGCGAGAATCGGCCCGTCGCCGCTCGGCACCGCGTGCGCCAGAACGGGCGTAACCGGCTCGCCGCTGGCCAGGTCCCACACGCGTACGATCCCGTCGCTGCCACCGGTGACGGCGACCCCGCGCGCGGCGTCGACCGCAACGGCGGTTACCGCCCCGCGGTGGCCGAAAAACTCGACTCCCGCCGCCGTCGCTGTTGCCGCGCCGTCAGCGTCGCCGAACCGCAATTGGCCGCTGCGCAAACCGACCGCGAGAACGGGGCGCGCGCGATCGACGTCGAGCGCCGTCAATTCGACGTCGGTTGCGCGCGTCCCGGCCGACGGTACGTTCGGCACAGACCACAAGCGAGCGCGCTCGCCGCTCGCCGCGACGAGTCGCGAGCCATCCGGAGCGAGGCGCAGGTGCACCGCCGCGCCTGCCACCCCGTCGCGCAGCGTGGCGACCCGGGCACCGGATGCGACGTCGCGGACGACGATCTCTCCACGGCCGGTTGGATACGCGAGCCGCGTCCCATCGCTCGACAACACGACGGCGTCGGCCGCCGTCGCCTCGCCGAGCCGCCGCCCGCCTGCCCCTGCGGTCGCGTCCGCGCGCCACGCGCGAATCTCACCTGCGACATCGACCGTGATGAGCGACGCGCCGTCCGGCAGAGGCAGCACGCGAGCGATATCGTGCGGATCCTGCGCGCGCGTGAGCTCCTTGCCGCTGCGGGCGTCGATGAACCGCAGCACGGTGCTCGGCCCGAGCAGAGCGAGATACCGTGCACCGGGTCCCAGCCACCAGCGCTCGACTCGATCGAGGCCTTCCACACTCGCGAGCAGCGAACCGTCCTCCGCGCGCAGCAGGCTGTACAACGGCCGCTCACCTTCGACGCGCTCGGCGATCGCGACGTAGCCTCCGTCGCTCGAGAACGCGGGCGGCAGCACGAACTCCGTTTGCGTCGCGAGCCGCGCGACCGGCATCGCGCCGGCAACGTCCCAAAGCGTCACGAGATTCGCCGTTGCCGCGAGCAAGCGCGTCGCGCCCGCGTTGATCGCCACGTACTGCGGCGGCAACGGTAGCGTGAAGTCGTCTTGCAACAGGCCCGTGTCGAGATTCCAGAGCGCCACGCTGCCGACCGGGCCGCGATCGGCCGGCTGCACGATCGCGAACGCATCGTCGGCGCTCATCTCGACCGTCACGGCCTCGGTACGCGCGGGATCGGGTATTGCGACACCGTCGGCCGGATCGTCGCGCCAAGCTTCTTCGCCGAAGCGCAAACCCCAGCCGCCGAGCGTCCCGGTGTTCTCGACCCGGCGGTCCACGAGCGTGAGCCGCCACGTGCCGCGGCGCTCCTCGTCCGCGAGCGCGGCGAGCGGCGTCCCTTCTTGCGCAGGGAACACGTAGCTTTCGCTCGACGCGGCATTGCTCCGCGGCAGCAGCATCGTCGCCTGCGCGCCGCTCGGCGCCGCGAGCGTCAGCGCGACCTCGCCGCTCGCCGGATGCGCAAGCGCGACGCTGAGCTCGAACTCCCCCGCCGAGCCCTCGCCTTCCACCTCGAGCTCGCGGACGAGCACGGCGGGCTGAAGAGCGCTGAGCCGCGGCGCCGGGGACGCGCCGCCCGTATCCGCCGACGCGAACGACGTCCGCACGAGCTCGTTGTCGGCGGTGAGGGTGAGAAGCGCCGGGGCGGCTTGCCAATCGGCTCTTAAGCTCGCCTGCGCCGCCGGGAGCCGCACGGTACCCTCGAGGTTCCGATAGTAGTCGCCCACGAGCTCGCCGACCCAAGCGCGCGCGCCGGCCGTGTCGCCGACACCCGCGCGCGCGGCGCGCAGCGCGAACAGCAGCGCCGCGTCGCGCTGCTCGGCGTCGACAGCCGCGGCAACCTTCCGCAGCCAGAACTCCGCAAGCAGCCGATCCGCGAGCTCGCCCTGCCCCGGTAGCGTGCGCAGTTGCGCATCCGCGTTCGCGAGGGCGGCGACGTCGGTCGCACTGCCGCTGCGCCTGCGCAGAGCTTCGGCGAGCAGCCGATCCGCGCGCTCCGCAAAACCCGGGAAGCGGCGCAGCCCGCTATGAGCCGCCGCGAGCGCGGCAGGATCCGCCGCGTCGCTCACGAGCACGCGCTCGTAGGGCATCGGCAAATAGTTGAGGTACGCGTAACCGCCGAACGCGGCGAGCGCTACGAGCGCCGCGGCCGTGACCAATGCGCGCAATCCGGCGGGCGCGACGCTCTTGATCCAGCGCGCGCCGAACGCTTCACGCATCACGCGATTGCGATAACGCAGCCCGTCGGCGCCGTCGCGAGCCACCACGCCGGAAAGCTCGAGTACCTCGCGAACCGACGCGTCGGCCGGCACCGCAACCGCCGCCCCCTTCGCGATTCGGCGCAGAAGCTTGAGCGCATGACGCGCAGCCGGTTGGCGCTCGCCGAGCGTCGCACGCGCGTGGCTCAAAAGAAGATCGTCATTCACCGCGGCCGGTTGCAGCAGCTGCTCACGCACCACGCGCTCGACGTCCTCGAGCTTGCCACCCTTGCGCGCGACGCCGCGCGCGACCTTCTGCGTCAGATACGGCTGGCCGTGCGTCCACACGCACACGCGATCCATCAATGCCTGCGCCTGCGCGCGCTCGCCGCCGAAGCCGAGTGCAAGCACATACGCCTCGTCCATCGTGAAGTCGGCAAGGTCGATGCCGAGTACTTCCGCCGCCAAAGGCGCGTCCGGCGCGGCGCCGAGCCGCTCGCGCGCGGCGACTCCGAGAAGCACGAACGTCAATCGGCCGTAATCGGCCTCGCGCTCGCGCCGCACGCGACACGCCTCGATCGAGGCGAGCAGCTCACGCCCGAACGGCAGCGCGAGCGCCTGCTCGATCTCGTCGACGAACACGGTGACTGCGGCCGTCGTGTTGGTGAGGACCACCTCCCAGAAGAAGTCGGCGAGGCGGCTTTCCGGCGCGAGCGCGGTTTTCTCGCGCCACCAGGTCTGCAGATCGACATCGAGGTGCAGATCGTGCGCGACTCGATGCGCGAATCCGAATGCCCAGCGCTCGGCATCGCCGTCGTCGCCACGCGCGCCGAGCTGCGCGAGATCCACGATCGCGGCGAGGCCGCCCGTCTGGCGCAGCGCGCGGGCCGCCCGCGCCATGAGACTGGTCTTGCCGATCGCGCGCGCGCCGAGCACGCAACAATACTCTCGCGCGCGGATTGCAGCCGCGAGCGCTCCGTCCGCCGCCCGTTCGACGTAGCACGGGCGATCCGGTTGCACGGGACCGCCGACAACGAAGAATTCCGCCGCCTGGACGACTTTCGACATGAGGTCCGATTGTAGCGTTACCCGCGACGACCCTGCATGACGACAGCACGGTCTACGAGGACGTGCGCCACAGACTGAAGCACGAGCGCGCCTAGCCGCCGGCGCGCCCGGCGCTGCCGACGCGAGTCCGGCGTGCTCCGCTGCGAGCCGCCACACTCCGAGAAGACGCGCCGAATGCTCGGCGGGCCCGAGCGAACCGGCGAAGGGGAGCGCTGACACGCACCGCAAGCCTTGCGTTACTATGACGGCGCAACGACACGTTCATTCCCTCACCTTCGCCGCGACGCCACTTCGATGAACATCTGCCACGCGCACAATTTGAACGAATCGCTCGACGTTCCGAAGCCCTACGGAATCCGCGTCAGCCTCCCGCCGACCGATACGTTCGCACGGCTGATCGGCAACGGCTGGCAGCAACATCATTGGTACGGAACGCGCGAAGAGCGCGACCGCGCGCTCGCCGACATGGCGAGCGAGCACCTTTATTCGCGTCAAGGCGATCGCCCGACGGTGCGATTCGAGCCCGTCGAGCAGACGACTTCCTAGGCGGCAACGCGCCCAGCGAGACGCGGCTCACGGTTCGCGCGAACGACGCGCGAGTCTTGAGCCAGCTTCGTCAATCTTGATCTTTCTTGAAGCCGGTACTGTCGTCCCGCGCGTAGCATCTCGCGTTGAGAATCGTGAGTTGTCGTTCACTTGGAGACAGAGATGAAAACGCTATCCGGCCTGCTGCTCGCAACGGCGTTGTTTGCGATCACCGGCACCGCTTCGGCGAGTGACAAAGTCGACGTGATCGTGGTGACCGCCAAGAA
>Ga0190274_10001067_pt1 | contig 16028 bp, 12 predicted proteins | sample Popmic531T_FD_133002 | JGI IMG/M metagenome (GOLD analysis project Ga0190274, IMG submission 133002) | Populus adjacent soil microbial communities from riparian zone of Yellowstone River, Montana, USA - 531 T | ecosystem: Environmental > Terrestrial > Soil > Riparian zone | place: USA: Montana...
ATGGCAACGCGGCACAAACACATTTCAGCATTTCTTTACCAAAGACGGCCTTCCCCCAGTGGCCTACTTCGCTGCCTTCGCTGAAGATAAGGCCGGCAGCCTGTGGTTCGGTTTTGGCGCCGGCGGCCAGGGCGGGCTGTCACGCCTTCGCAATGGCAGTTTTACTTCCTGGGGGGTGAACGACGGTCTCCCCAGTGGGTCCATTACCAACCTTTACACAGACAGCAAGGGCCGATTATGGATTGCCTCGCACATTGGCGGTTTGAGCCGGATTGATGATCCGGCCGCTGAGCATCCAATTTTCAAGCACTACACGATTGCCGAGGGCTTGACCAGCAACAATGTACGCTGCATCACCGAAGATCTGTTTGGCAACATCTATGTGGGCACCGTACGTGGGGTCAACCGACTTTCTCCAGAGACGGGACAAGTAAGGTATTACGGCACCGGGGATGGATTAGCTGCAGACTTCGTTAACGTGGCTCATCGCGATCGCGACGGCGCTATTTGGTTCGGCACTCTCAGTGGCATATCTAAGTTGATTCCGGAACCAGACGCGCCTCGCCCACCGCCACCCACCTTAATTAGCGGACTGCGCCTTGCGGGCGTGGATTACTCTGTCTCGCCTCTTGGACAAATGGACGTTGTCGCGCCCGAACAAACAGCGAATCGCAACAACCTGCAGGTCGACTTTTTTGGTGTCAGTACCGGAGGAACCGCAGATACGCGCTATCAGTATAAGCTCGAAGGCGCCGATCAGAATTGGAGTGCGCCATCTACACAACGCACTGTAACTTTCGCAAATCTGCGACCGGGAAACTACCGCTTCCTGGTGCGGGCTGTTAACGCTTATGGCGTATCAGGTGAGAAGCCCGCGACCATCACCTTTCGCATCCTGCCGCCGCTTTGGCAGCGCGGTTGGTTCATTGCGCTGGCAGCCCTGATTGTTGTTGGCAGCGTGCTGGCGTTGGATCGGTATCGAGTGGCGCGGGCGCGGGAATTGAAAGCCGCGCTCAATGTTCAACAGCAGTTGACCACCGATCTCACTGAAAAAGGAGCTGAGCTCAGCCGGGCCAATCTGACCCTCGCGCTTGATTCAGATGTAACCCAGGTCTTAAGCGAAGCGGAAACCCGTGGTGAAGCGGCGCCTCGAATTTTGCAGCTTATCTGCGAGCGCACGGGATGGGAGATAGGCGCCATCTGGCGCGTTGATAACCCAAGCGACTTGCTGCGCTGTGTCGCATTCTGGCAACCGGAATCGTTCCCTGCTTCTGAGTTTGAAAAACTGACGCATGAAACTGAGTTTGCGCGAGGCGCCGGACTGCCCGGTCGCGTGTGGACCGACCGCCACCCGATATGGATAGCGAATCTGGAAGCGGACACAAATTTTCCGCGCCTTGAAAGTGCTCAGGGCGCAGGCTTGCGCAGCGCTCTGGGATTCCCTGTGTTGCTGGAAGGCGAAGTGCTTGGAGTTATCGAGTTTTTCAGCCGGGAACCGCGTCCTTATGACGAAGAGCAACTGCAGATGATGGCCACCATCGGCAGTCATTTGGGCCAGTTAATCGAGCGCAAGCAGGCGGAAGAAGCCCTGCGAGAAAGCGAGACGCGCTTTCGCACCTTAGCGGAAACTGCTTCGGACGCGATCATTACGATTGGTGAAGATAGTCGCATTCTGTTTGTTAACACCGAAGCGGAGGAAGTCTTTGGCTACGCAATAGAAGAGATGGTGGGTGCCAACCTAACTATGCTGATGCCGGAGTATCTCCGGCATCTGCATCACAGTGGGTTTAATCGATATCTCGAAACTGGACGAAAGCACATCGGGTGGACGGCTGTCGAATTGCCGGGTCTCCATAAGAGCGGGCGTGAGATTCCATTGGAACTTTCATTTGGCGAGTTTCAGCGCAATGGGCAGCGTTACTTCACGGGCATTGCGCGTGACATCACCGAACGCAAACGGGCTGAAGCAGAGATTCGCAACGCCCGCGAGGAACGTCTGCGAGAACTCGAACGCGTGCGCCGGCGCATTGCCACCGACTTGCACGACGATATCGGATCGGCGCTTACTCAGATTTCCATACTGAGCGAAGTCGTTCATCGTCAGATTAGCGATGGCGAGTCTCCCATCGCGGGACCGCTTTCAATGATCGCAAATTCGTCACGCGAACTGGTTGACTCGATGAGCGACATTGTCTGGGCCATCAACCCCCAGAAAGACCACTTGAGTGACTTGCTGGGTCGGATGCGCCGCTTTGCCGCCGATATGCTGACCGCGCGCAACATTGAATTCCAGTTTCAAGCGCCAAGCGCTGAGGAGGACGTTCAACTGGGCGCCAACCTACGCCGCGAGGTCTTCCTGATCTTCAAAGAGAGCATAAACAACCTGGTTAAGCATTCGGCCTGTAACAGGGCCGAGATTTCGTTCGCGATCGACCAAAACCACCTGACATTGACGATTACCGATAACGGTAAGGGGTTCGAGACAACCGCGGACAGTGACGGCCACGGATTGATGAGCATGCGCGATCGTGCAGCTGCATTGGCGGCCGTCTTTGCGATGACTTCCAATAAAGGTCAGGGCACGACCATCAGTTTAGACGTTCCGCTTTCTGGAGTGCGGTAACCTGTTACCGCTTTGGAATTCGGCGACCTGTCGCCGCCGTCGGGTTGGCAAGATTGGAGATGATTTTAAGTGCAATGTATCGAGGACGGCGGCGACAGGTCGCCGAATTCCAAAGCGCTGACAGGTCTGCGCACTCCAAAAAGCCCACCTGATCTGGTGGTGTCAGATGGACATTAACAGCATAACCTCGGATGTGTTTGAGTCTGGCGGTGGGGAGCGAACGCATGCTGCAAGCAACCGAGGTACAGGAACCAGGGATGGCGGATAAAGGTTTGACACCAACAATTATCAAAGTTGCCATTGTTGAAGATCGTCGCGAAATCCGCGAAGGTTTGGCGATGCTCATTAATGGGACCGAGGGGTTTCAGTGCACCGCCGCCTACCGTTCAATGGAAGAAGCGCTGCCAAAAATCGGCGGCGACCTGCCGCTGGTCGCACTTTGCGATATTGGACTGCCCGGCATGTCGGGAATCGAAGGCATTCGCCTTCTCAAAGAACGCTATCCAGGCCTGTTGTTGCTGATGCTGACGATCTACGACGACGACGAACGCATCTTTGACGCGCTTTGCGCCGGCGCCTGCGGGTATCTGCTAAAGAAGACACCGCCGGCGAAATTGCTGGAAGGCTTGCGGGAGTCCGTCGAAGGCGGTTCACCCATGTCTCCCGAAGTCGCACGGCGAGTCATTGCTCTCTTTCGCGACATTCGCCCACCTGATCGGTCCGATTACGAACTAACGCCGCATGAGTTGCGGCTCTTGAAGTTGCTGGTCGAAGGGCACAACTACAAAACAGCAGCTCTCGAGTTAAAGGTCAGCATCAACACGATCTCTTTCCACATGCGCCATATCTACGAAAAGCTCCAAGTACACTCCAAGTCCGAAGCAGTCGCCAAAGCATTGCGCGACCGGCTGGTCGATTAACTAAGACTCAATCCTTCGCTTTTACTACATACACAGGTAGTGACGGCGCTTCTCTGAAAGCGTATTCATAGCATGACGAACCGGGGAAAGAGAATTACTCCGAATACGACTAAGAAAGATCGCAAGTTGATGGACATTAGATCTGAAATTGACGGACCCTTCAAAAATCCCGCATAAGCCTGCCGTAGCGCCTACCTAACATCCAATCGTCCGAGACCGTTGCGAGCAGCCATCAGGCTCGCAACGGTTCCTGCTTTTAGACTTTGCAAAAAAGTATTAAGACATAAAAGAGCGGGGGCCAGCCTTCCACCGTTCGGGAAAATCATCATCCAGACCGGCTTTGCCCAAAAAGTCGCTCAGCCAGTCCGCGATAGCGGACGAATGACAGTAGCCCAGCAGTTCACTGCTGGGATAATTAGTCAAGGAATCGTAGTCCGTGAAGCGGACGGCTGATGATGCCGCTATCTCCAGAGTTTTCAGCCGTCCGCTTCGCGGACTACGATGCTGGCACTTTCTACCCAGCGATAAATCGCTGGGCTATTGTCAATCGTCCGCTATCGCGGACTCGGACAAGGCTTCGCCAAAGCCCTCCTACTCTGAATGCATTTCATCAAAGGATGACCCCACATCACCACACGTCTCAATAAAAACTTCTCAACCCAAATCATTACCACCTAAGCAGGTGGGGACAGCCAGGACTGTTCAGGATTATTCATACCCCGGCGTCAGGAAATCATTTTGAATCGCGACGCCGCGGGCATTTGCAGGCGAGTCAATTGATTGGCGTGCGTTACTCAGGCAAATGCGATTACTAACAATTAACGAAACGAAGAAGGAGACCACAATGAAGATCAAAACTACATTACTCGCGGGATTCATGGCCCTCGGTATGCTGGCTGCTGTTGCCATCCTGGCTCACCCGTTCACCGCCGGCGCCCAGATCAAGGCGAACGGCAATTCAACCACTCAGAGACGTCCGGTTTCAATTGCGCTGCAGTGCCGCAACTACGGCGGCCAACAGGACGTCAGCAAGAATCCGGACATTATCAACTCGACAAAGCAGACGATTCCTTCGGGAAAGACGCTTTACTGGAAAGCCAGCGACGGCGACAAGGGCTCGGTGGTCCTGGACAATTCGCTCGCGCCTGGTGGAAAAGTCGGAGTCAATGGAAAGCCAGGGCAGTCCTATTCGTGTACGGCATGGATGGCCGCGCAGTAACCCTGGGTCGCACCGACCCTACTTCACTAACCAAACCAAAACCAAAACCGCCGCGAGCTCCTAAATGATCTCGCGGCGGTTTTGCATTTGTCCGACACACTTCAGTTTGTCGACGTCGCGCGAATCGCAATAGACGACGACTACACGAGCGCCCGATAGAGAGTCTTCGACGCCGCACGTCGAAACCATTTTCAGAGCTTCCTTCAGTTTGTCGTGATCGTGCGGGAGCAGTCTCCCATGCATTTTGAAGTCTCCTACGGGAGACGATCGACAAACTGAAGTGTGTCGGACAACTGAGCTCCGCCGGAGACAAGTACAAATCCTCTCCCATCGGCACTGGTTCGCCCTCGAATTATCAATCGATCAACGCCACCTGTTCAGGTGGTTTCACGACCTTACATTTTTCATATCCTCCGGACCGTCGCGACGCTTTCGCCGACAAAAACCCACTGAAGGAGACGAAGACCATGACAACCGAACAAAACCACGACGCTCCAGTCAACCTGGAAAAAGAAGTCCGGATGGCGGAAGCGAACGCGAACGCGTCCACGAATGGCATCTGCAAAACCAACGAATCCACTACCTGCACAGGTGGTGATAGTCATGGCGGGCACGACTATTTTTCCCGGGCCACGACAAAGAATTCGATAAGGAGAGAGACTGAAATGAAAGCCAACGAGCAATACGAAAAATTACTGGTCCGCTCTGTCAACACGCTTTGGACCATCGTCATACTGGTCGGCCTTATGTTGTTTGCGGCGGCAGCAGCTTCCGCCAAGACAATCACCGTCACGGGCAACGGAGACAGTATTGACGCCAACGACAACCAAGTCACGCTTCGCGAGGCCATCTGCGCTGCAAACTTGAATGGCTCATGCGGCGATGCGCCCGGCGGTAGTCCCGGCCTCGACATCATCGCTTTCAACATTTCGTCGGCCGTAGGCGTGGTTACCATTTTGCCGACCACCCCTCTGCCTACTATCACAGACTTGCTTATCATTGACGGCTATACACAACGGCCCTGCGCGAGTAATTCAGCACCGTGTTCCAAACAGAATACGCTCGCCGCCGGCGACAACGCAGTCCTATTGATCGAGATCAACGGGTCGTCGTCTGATTTCAGTATCCTGACCATCGCCGCGCCAAACTGCGTCATTCGCGGCCTGGTACTCAATCGCTCACCGGAAAACGCAATTTTCGTTGCCAACGCCGGGAGCGCGGTCATAACCGGCAACTTTATCGGTACAGATGCGACCGGCACCTTTGCGCAGCCAAATGGAGAAAGGGGCATCTTCATCGAGTCCAGCGGCAGCGTGGTGGGCGGCAACAGTCCAGCAGTGCGCAATGTCATCTCCGGCAACACCTATCCGATTAACGGAGGCAGCGCCATCACACTCTACGGGAGCAATGCCTCTCTTAATAAGATTATGGGGAACTTCATCGGAACAAATAAGAACGGTACGGGAACAATCGGCAATAGCCAGACGGGAGTTTTCATATGGAATGGCGCGCACGACAACACAGTTGGCGGCACAACTCCGGGCGAACGCAATATCATCTCCGGTAATGACGGTCCCGGGGTGGTAATCAATGACTCGAGCTTCAACACCATTCAAGGCAACTTTATTGGCACCGACGTTACCGGGACCTCCGCTGTCCCTAATTCGTCTGGAATCGCCCTCGCCGGCGAATCTCATTTCAATAAAATCGGCAACAATGTTGCCGGCAGCGGCAATGTAATTTCTGGAAATGAGACGGCTGGAGTTTATCTTAGCGCCTTCTCTGTCGGACCCGGTCCAACTGGCAATAAGATATTCGGCAACTTCATCGGGACCCAGGCGAATGGCACCAGCCCTCTCGGCAACGGCACCAATGGGGTTGAACTCGACCACAGCGCGAAATCCAACGTCATCGGAGACGATCTCGCCGGTGCCGGAAATGTGATCGCATTTAACGGCACCGACCCCGTTTACGGACCCAACGCCGGTGGCGTGTACCTGTGGAGTGAAACCGGGGCCGGCAATATCATCCGCGGCAATTCCATTCACTCGAACCATGCACTGGGTATCGACCTCCGATCCAAGCCAACCACCGGCTCGGAAGTAACGCCCAATGACCTGAACGACTCCGACACGGGTCCAAACAAATTACAAAACTTTCCAGTCCTGAATTCTGCCGTGATCAGCAACGGCAACATGAACATGGCCGGCACGCTCAATAGCGAAAACAACAAAAGTTACATAATTTCGTTCTATGGCAACCCCGAGTGCGATGCATCCGGGAACGGCGAGGGCAGAACCTATATTGGGAAGACACAAGTTTCGACCATCGCCAACAACGCCAGCTTTAGCGCGGCACTCCCCATCACCATTATTCATTCGTTCGTTACCGCCACCGCAACTGACCAGGACGGAAACACCTCTGAGTTCTCGCAGTGCAGGAAAGTCACCGCGCCGGTCACGCCAGGAACGATTGCCTTCAATGGCGCCGGATACAGCCATGCCGAAAGCGGTGGCGCTGCTGCAATCACAGTCACTCGCACCGGGGGCAGTGACGGTGCGGTTTCAGTGCAATACGCAACCACCGGGGGCGGCACGGCAACAGCTAATACTGACTACACGCCGGTATCGGGCACGTTGAGCTGGGCCGATGGCGATTCGGCAAACAAGACATTTATGATTCCAATCACCGATGACACCACCTACGAAACCAATGAAACCGTGAACCTTTCTCTTAGCAACCCAGGCGGCGGCGCTACCCTGGGAAATCAGAGCAACGTCCCGCTGACCATTACCAACGACGACCAGCAGCCGGTCTTGTCGATCAATGACGTCAGCCTCATGGAAGGCAACAGCGGCACCACCCCGGCTACCTTCTCCGTTACGCTGTCGAATGCGAGTTACCAGCAGGTGGTGGTCACTTTTGCCACGAATGGAAGCGGCACGGCGATCTTCGGCGCTGATTATCAATCGGCAACCAACTCATTAGTCTTCGCTCCCGGCGAGACGAGTAAACCTGTAACCATCATGGTTAATGGCGACTCCCAGGATGAGCCAAACGAGACATTCGTCGTACAACTGGGCCCTCAGACTAACGCCACGCTGGCCAAGAACCTGGGCACCGGCAGCATCCTTAACGATGACACGCCTGTCTTCAGATTCAGTGCAGCCAACTACAATGTGGCCGAGGGCGCTGGTTTCAAAGCGATAACCGTGGAGCGCTCAGGTGACACGGCGCCTGCGGTCACGGTGAACTATGCGAGCAATGATCATAGCAATCCGGCGGACTTCATTCCCTGCACGTCGCCTGGCGCCGGGTTCGCTTCGTCGCGTTGCGACTTCACCACAGCCGTAGGCACGCTGCGATTTGCGCCGGGCGAAACTTCGAAGTCCTTCAACGTGCTGATCAGTCAGGACAACTATGTGGAAGGGCCGGAGACTTTGGAGCTGACACTTTCTAACCCCACCGGGGGCTCAGTGGTTGGCGTACCGTCGACTGCCATTCTCAGCATCACCGACGATCCTGTCGAACCAGCCACCAACACGACTGATAATGCGGCCGACTTTGTTCGTTCCCAGTATCATGACTTCCTCAATCGCGAGCCGGACGCACCGGGTTTGGCCTTCTGGACGGACAACATCGAGAAGTGTGTGGACCCGGCCAGACGTCCCGCCGGGCTAACAGTTGAACAGTGTGTAGATAAACAGCGGGAGTCAACGGCGATTGCGTTCTTTTCGTCGCCGGAGTTTCAGATGACCGGGGGATTTGTCTACCGGCTGTACAAGGGCAGCTTGACGGGCTTCCCCAACTACGACAACGGTTCGCCAGGCCGCTTCCCAACGTTTCTGGAGTTTATGACCGACGTCAGTCAGGTGTCGGAAGGCATCGTGGTCAATAACCAGATATCAGGGGCGGTGGTGGAAACCAATCGTAACCGGCTGGCTGCAGAGTTTGTCCAACGGCCGGAGTTTGTAGCGAAGTATGGCGGATTGAACCACACATTCTACGTAGAGGAGTTGTTCAATAACACTGGCGTAGTAGCCACTGCCGGCGAAAAACAGGCGCTGGTTAACGGACTGACCAATGCGACGGAGACACGCGCCAGTGTGCTTAGGAAGGTCGTCGACGGAACAGTTGTGATTAGTGAAGGTAATATTCAGTTCACCACGACTTACGGGCAGGCCTTTTACAATCAGGAGTACCGCCGAGTGTTTGTCTACATGGAGTATGTCGGGTACTTGAGACGAAATCCGGACGCGGCGGGCTTCATCTTCTGGCTGGGCAAGTTAAACCAATTCAATGGTGATCCTTTCCAGGCCGAGATGGTTCGTTCATTTATCCTCTCGCCGGAATATCGTTCTCGCTTCGGCCAACCCTAGTTAAGGAGAAGAGTATAGGACCCATTGGACTTATGGGAACTATGGGTTGGTCGCCAACTAGAGCGCTCTGCCATCCGGCAGGGCGCTCTTCACCTTTACGCTTCCGGGCTGTCGCCTGCTTGCAGTCTCAGGATAAACTGCACCTTTCCGGACGCGTTTATTGTTAACACTCTTCCCTCCATTCCCGTCTTAACCGGTGTCAGGCAAAGCCCAGGCAGATCGCAGGAACCCGGATAAGACACCGCAATGTATGAACTCGAAGCCACAGCGGACTTGCTGCTCATGACCGGATCAGGAACATCGTCCGCCGCTCAGCAAAGCACCACGGCCGCAACTGACGTGGCCCGATACAACTCTGAAGAGGCAGTTTTGGTCAGGGCCGTGCTTGATGGCGACCGCGACATGTATGGCCGTCTGTATCAACTCTACGCACCGCTGGTTCATGGAATCCTGCTGGCGCGAATGCCCCGAAGCGAGGTGGAAGACACCGTTCAGGAGATTTTCCTCCATGCGCTCAAGAAACTGCATACCTTGCGCGACTTTGCAGCGTTCGGACCGTGGATAGCCATGATTGCTCGCAATCGAGCGATGGATTTTCACCGAAGATCTCGGGAGACAGTTGAAGTCACTGACGATTTGAGAAGCAGCGATACGAGTGGACCAAAGGCAGCCGAAATTCTCGAGATTATTCGCTCGCTACCGGATGCTTATAGGGAGACGCTGGTATTGCGGTTGGTCGAAGGAATGACGGGACCCGAAATCGCAGAACGCACCGGTCTTACATCCGCTTCAGTTCGCGTCAATCTGCATCGGGGGATGAAACTCTTGCGCGGGAAGCTCGGCTTTGAGGAGGCGTTATGAAAGAAGATTACCTGTGGGACAAAACCGGTGAACCAGATCCTGAGATTCAGGAGCTTGAGCGGGTGCTGGGAGCGTTACGCTATCAACCGCGGCCACTGGAAATTCCAGCCGACCTGGCATCCGGTAGCAGGAGTACTTTCCTTCCCCGTCTCCTCGCCATCGCTGCGACCATAGCAATTGTGCTGCTCGGAGTTGGACTCTGGTTCGCAATCCAACAGACACAGCAGATCAATGAGATCCACGAAGTCTCAAACAAACCTGTCAAAACAGTTGGCGGTTCTGAGGAAGTGGCCGCTAAACCAGACCCGAAGAGCAATCCAACGCCTGTCGGGGCAGCGACTGAGCCAAAAGACAAAATTATTCGCCATCGAGTTAACCCAGTCGCGATTTCTCATCAGTTGGCCATCAACCGACGGATGAGAATGAAAGTTCTCGAACTGACCCCGAACGAACGTAAAGAGGCGGAAGCCGCAAGAGAACAGTTAATGCTTGCCCTGCGAGTTGCCAGTACCAAATTGAATTTCGCGCAGAAAAAAGCGCAAGAAATAAACACCGAAAACCAGACCCACAATCAACACAAAGTAGGATGAATGGAGCTCTTATGAAATCACTTTTCCAGAAATCACTGAAAACCATCGCGCTCGCCAGTTTCATTGTTCTGGCTGTAGCTGCTTCCGCGCTGGCTCAAAACCCCAGAATTGAAACCAACCAACTCGACGCCCTGGCGGCGAAAGCGAGCCAGACGGTGGACGTCAACATCGACGAACGTCTGATTCAACTCACCTCCAGGTTCCTTGGCAAGGACCCCGACGAACAGAAAGTCAGAGAGATCATTAATGGACTCAAGGGGATCTACGTCAAGAGCTTCGAGTTTGAGAAAGAAGGCGATTATGCGGTGGCTGACCTCGAATCGGTTCGGTCGCAACTCCGGAACAGCGCCTGGAACAAAATCGTCAATATACAAAGCAAAAAGGAAGGCAGTGTCGAAGTCTATCTGATGTCAAACGGCGGTCAGATTAGTGGATTGGCGGTGCTCGCCTCGGACCCGAAGGAGATTACCGTCGTAAACATCATCGGCAACGTGGATCTCGACAAGCTGTCGGCGCTTGAGGGACAGTTTGGCATTCCCGACCTGGGTATCGAAGTAAAACCAAAGCGCAAGAACTGACTTGCCCGCAATCGCCTGCGTACCGGGTCCCCGGGGTCGGGCTGCCCGGCAGGGGTGGAGTTAGCGGGCGAACGGTTGGGGGAGATCTTGGACCGAATTACACCAGGACTAACGACCATGAAGAAATCATTAGCCATCACAATCCTGTTACTGACGCTCGCAGGTTTCGCTCCGATCTGTCGCAGCTTGAGTACTCTCGCCCTGGCCAAGGGCGATGATTTCAACGCCGCGGTGAAAGTCGTTGAACGGTTCTACGGCGTCAAGCACAAGAGCATTCCGTTTCTGGCGCGCGCGGGAATCAAGACTGCAACCGCGGTCGCTCGAATGGCCGGCGGAGAAAAGCGACGAATCGCTGAAGCCGGCAGCGTGCAGGTAGCTTTTTTTGAGGACCAGGATTTCAGCTCAAAAGATAACTTTGCCAACTTCAAATTCTCAATGAACGCCGCGCTTGGCAGTTGGAGTCCTCTTCTGCAAACAACCGAAAAAGGTGAATCGCAGACCCACGTCTATCTACGCGAGAATAATGAGAAATTCCAGATTCTGGTAGTGGCCCTCGACCGTAGCGAAGGCAGCGTGGTCCAGATAACCGTATCACCGCAAACATTGGCTTTGCTCCTCAAGGACGCGGACGACATGGGTAGAGCCATAACCGCGGAAGCAACGATAGACGATCAGTGATACCGCAATCTTGTCAGAACCGCAGCGTGGATTAGCCGCAACCAATCCTGGCTCCAGAGGAGCCAAATGTTTATAGCACCGTTGTTAACCCGGGATCCGCGCTCCAGCGGAGCGCAATGTTTCCGGAGATGAGTGGGAAATCGAGCACGTTCCGCTCCTCTGGAGCGATCAAGGATCTCTTGGAAGTCGAGCTTTCTATAAACATTTCGTCCCTCCGGGACGAGGAGGCTGTGACCAGAAAACTTTGTCAGAAAACAAGGAAGTTCGAACTTGCTACACAGAAACACTGGAGTAACCACGATGAATTCTAATGCGCCCTCATTCACTCTTGGACTTAAACGAAGCGGACTGACAATGGTGCTCCTTGGCACATTGGTAGCCACAGTGCTGTCCTGGGCCCCAGGGACCTCGGCCCAGGAAGCGGACGAGACGATTAAGGTCAACACGCGCGTTGTCTTCATGGACGCATTGGTCAAGGACAAACGCACCGGCGTTCCTATTTCAGATCTTAAACCCGATAATTTCCAAGTGTTCGACGACGGAGCTCCGCGAACTATTTCTTACTTCACCCGCGAAGGCCAGGCGCGCAAGCCACTTGCGCTGGTCCTAATACTTGACCTGCGAGACGATGGCGCCGGCCGCTACCTGAAGCGACCGGAAGTCGCAAAAGTTGTAACCGACGAACTGGCAAAGCTTTCACCCCAGGATGAAGTCGGCATCCTGGCGATGGATGTCAATGGCGAGGACGAAAAGCGAGTGTGGCTGACCGGTTTCACACGTGACCCGGCTAAACTGGTTGCTGCTCTCGGACGTGCTGCCCACTTCGTTGACGTTGAGCCCGAAGTTGCTGACGCCAGGGCAGCCCAGGCCAACAAGGCTAACGATGCGGATCGAGGCAGTAGTTTGACGATTGGATCAGACTCGTCAGCGCGAGAGACCGAGGCAGCAGCGCGAGAGCGTACTCGCCAGGAGGAACGAGAAGGCAAAGCTGACAGCGAGACTGGGCTTCCGGCAAGAGCCGATGTGGTCGATGTTGAAGTGATCAAAGGGAAGAACGGTGCAGTGGTTACGCGCACCACCCGCAAAGACGGTTCGGTTGATTTGAAACGCGTGAACAAGAAAGGCGATGTCACCATGGAACTCGGTGATATCTACGATTTGGCCGCCTCTGTGAGAGACGCGTCCCGTCGAGCGAAGCAAGACCGTCCAAATTCACAACTGGCGATGGTCTATGTATCTGACGGCATCAACCCAATCTTTTTCGAGGACCGCGACGCGACCGAAGAGCTGCTCCTCCGGTCAAATGCGATCTTCCACTCGCTGACCGCTGAGATGAGGACTCTGTTCAAATTGTTGATGCCCATCGCAAAACCGATTGCCGGCTCAATGGGGATCAGCGTCTATGGCGCTGCCAAGCGCCTGGCCGACCGAACCGGTGGAGAGGCAGTGAAGGTCAGGCGCGCTCAGGACTTTAGTACCGGTCTCAGCAGAATCATCGGCAACTTAACCGCACGTTACAGCCTGGGCTTTGCTCTCGCAGAAAATGAAAAGGACGACGGCCGACTGCACAACCTCGAAGTGCGGGTGAAGGCGCCTGATGCGAAAGGAAAGCTGCGGAAACTGGAAGTCAGCTCGCGGCAGGGCTACTACATGTCAGAGACGCAGGAGAAAGAAAAAACTGCTGCGGTTAAGGAGTAAAGGGATTCTATAGGGCCAATAGGACTTATTGGCCCTATATTCCTCAACCACTATCCTTATTTGTGGGGGCTTCCCCATCAAGCCCAGAGCGCGGACCAGGTGGCTGGTCCACAAACGCCGTCGTTGGTCAAACCGTTCTTACCCTGAAAATCAACCACCGCCCCTCGCGTTCCCGGACCAAAGTTTCCATCGACACCAATTTGATATCCAAGGGTGACGAGCTGTTGCTGCATAGTCTCCACAGCGTCACCCTTGCTGCCTTGCCGCAGTGCCGTGCCCGGGTATGCCGGAGCCCCTCCAGCTGGTGATGAGACCGCCAGCACCGCATCAGCAACCTCAGGTGGAACAGAAGCCGGCGCAGAAGCGTCAACCGCATCGTTCTTGCTCAAAACCTGTTTCGCCCGGTTGTAGTACTTAGTGCGATCATCAAGACCGTTGTAGCCACCATTGATCCGCTTGGTGATCTGCTTGAAGTCCTGCTGATCTGCCAGCGCGTTCAGGCCGTTCAGACTCCAAAACTCACCGGCGACGCGAAAACCAACTTCCTTCGTTGCGGCGATGGTCGGGTTATTAATCAAGTCTATGCCGAGCAGGTCGCCATACCTCTTATAGTTGGCTCGTCCGGTCAGCTGGATCGGCCCACGTCCTTTGTAACGCTTCCCGTCTCCAGGCTGAGTGTTGCCGAGATCCTTACGACCTTCATACGCGGCACCAGAAGCAATCTCCTCCATATAACGCAACTCGCCTGACTCATGGGCCAGCTGGGCCAGGAAAGCCGCTTCGCGCAGGTAGCTGGTAATCTGAAACTCCTGCATTGCTTGCTGAATGAAAGGTAAATAATCGGTGCGTTTTGCTGCCGCGCAATTGGGCATTATTTGTCTGAGTTCGTCATCGGTAACCATGGTCTGATTCTCCAGCGTGAATTTAGAAAATCCTTACGAAATGTGAGCTTTCGGCTTCTTGAGTTTGCGTTTACTGCCAGTCGAGGCCTGTGCAGTTCTTCGGTAAGAGCGCGGAGGCAGATTATCCCTGCGCGAGCAACGTGTCAATCATTTTGCTGATCACATTGCGTCGTGCCACTTGTGTAGAAATTTTCTTAGCGACGTGACAAAGGCAACTAATCAAAACCTCTCTCGCACCGGTACTAGGCTACTCGATTCGGGCCTCCCAATTCAGGGCATCTTTAGGTATCGAGGCGGTCGCTTTAATAAATAACTCATTAACTCGTCGCCCGGAGAGTGCAGGGTAGAAGAATGCGATCACTACGTGACCTGCCTTGCCTGACCTCTTTTGCGTGTCTACCACTTCCGGTTCAAAGCTCAAAACCTCGACTAGCCGATCAACCTCGCTTTCTGCAATCTTAGGATCGATCGTTATATGCATTTCCCCAAAACGCCTACCCTTCGTAGCCTCTCGATCGGTCTTCGGGCGACTAGAGGCGAGGCGATCCTCAAAATCACCGAACCGACGTTCTTGGTTCCTCACTAGCTCTAAGATCTCGTCGAGGATTGCACGCTCTTCCCGCGGTCCAGGTTTCCCTGCTGTCGAGTTCATCCGAGCTTCAGCAATGCTCAGTTTCTCGGCCGCTATCAGTTTTTTCTCTAGTTGGGGCCAAAACGTATCGAAATTATCTTCAAGTAGGTTATCCGTTAACGGTTCACCCCCCACCTCGCCAAGGCGTCGATTAATAGTCCTGAGTAGGAGGAGCGTGTCATCTTTTTTGGCAATCGTATGTTGAAACTTGCCAAGTGGCGGAGGGACATCAGCCGGAGAGAGGCCGTGCAAGAATGTCCATATTAGAGCGTCTTTCGTTTTGGAAAGAGCACCTGTTTCGAAGTGAATCCAAGTGCTTTCAAGGTTATCTGGTGTCAGACACACGATACCAAAGTGAGTGCCCGCTAAGGCGTCGTCGATCTCATTGCTCCACTTCGCTCCCTTTTCCATCTCAGGCGAATAGAAAGGCTTTACCGCCTGAATAACTCGACGCAACCAGTCATTCAGAGCCTCAGCAACAGCTCGACTTCGAGGCCCAGACCAACTAAGAAATATCTTCATGAGAGGATCTCCGTTTAGCGGTGAAGATGACTGAGATGGGATTCGCCTATCGCTGATCAATTGGCACGTAAGCTAAATCGCGCTGGCCGATGTATTCCGCGCGCGGCCGAATGAGTTTGTTGTCAGCGTATTGCTCCAGGACGTGGCCGGTCCAACCGGATATGCGGCTGACGGCGAAGATCGGTGTGTAAAGGTCGAGCGGAATTCCCATCATGTAGTAAGTCGAGGCTGAGAAGAAGTCGACGTTTGGATATAGCCCCTTCTCACGCAGGATTACTTCTTCAACCTTGCGCGACATCTCATACCACTTCGAATCGCCTGACGATTCCCCAGCCTGTTTGGAGAATTCGCGCAAGTGAGTGGCGCGGGGGTCCTCGGTCTTATAAACCGCATGGCCAAAGCCCATGATTTTCCGCTTCTCAGCCAA
>Ga0190274_10001068_pt1 | contig 16026 bp, 14 predicted proteins | sample Popmic531T_FD_133002 | JGI IMG/M metagenome (GOLD analysis project Ga0190274, IMG submission 133002) | Populus adjacent soil microbial communities from riparian zone of Yellowstone River, Montana, USA - 531 T | ecosystem: Environmental > Terrestrial > Soil > Riparian zone | place: USA: Montana...
CGCGACACGCCGCGGCCGAAGCCCATCGCAAGGTCCTGGAGCTCGCACTCCCCGCCCTGATCGCAGATCGGGCAGTCGAGCGGATGGTTGATCAGCAGGAACTCCATCGTCGCCTTCTGCGCCGAGATCGCTCGCTTGCTGCGCGTGAACACCTTCATGCCTTCCGTGACCGGCGTCGCGCACGCCGGTAGCGGCTTCGGCGCCTTCTCGACCTCGACGAGGCACATTCGGCAATTCGCCGCGATCGTGAGCTTGCGGTGATAGCAGAACCGCGGCACGTAGATGTCGGCCTGATCCGTCACCTCGATCAGCATCTGGCCCTTGCGCGCCTTGAGCGGCACGCCGTTGACCTCGAGGTTCACGACGTTGGGATCCGCCGGCGGCGCCGTCGCCGCCGGACCCGCGCCCGCAGCCGGCGGCGGCGCCCCGCTCGATGTGGGATTCGGCGTGCTCATGCAGCCACCGACGGCAGGTCGTCGACGACACTGCGGCCGTTGTGCTCGATCATGTACTCGAACTCGTGCCGGAAGTGCTTCATGAAGCTCTGCACGGGCCACGCGGCCGCGTCGCCGAGCGCACAGATCGTGTGGCCTTCGATCTTGTTCGCAACGTCGACGAGCATGTCGAGGTCGGCTTTCGTTCCCTGACCTTCCGTGATCCGCGTGAGCACGCGGTACATCCAGCCCGTGCCTTCGCGACACGGCGTGCATTGACCGCACGACTCCGCGTGATAGAAGCGTGCGAGCCGGCGCAACGCCTTCACCATGCACGTGGTCTCGTCCATCACGATCGTGGCGCACGTGCCCAAGCCCGAACCCGCGGCTTTGATCGTGTCGAAGTCCATCGTGAGCGTCATCATCTTCTCGGCCGGCACCACCGGACACGACGAGCCACCGGGTATCACCGCCTTCAATTTACGCCCGCCGCGCATACCGCCCGCGATCGCGAGCAACTCGGGAAACGGGATGCCGAGCGAGATCTCGTAGTTGCCGGGTCTTTCGACGTGGCCCGAGACCGAGAAGATGCCGGTGCCGCCCGACCCCTTCACACCGAGGTCGGCGAACCACTGCCCGCCCTTGCGCAAGATCGTGGGGATCGAAGCGACGCTCTGCGTATTGTTGATCGTGGTCGGCGCGCCATAGAGGCCGAAGTTCGCGGGGAACGGCGGCTTGAAGCGCGGCTTACCTTGCTTACCCTCGAGCGACTCGAGCAACGCCGTCTCCTCGCCGCAGATGTAGGCCCCGGCGCCGACGAAGGTGTGGATGTCGCAATCGATGCCGGAGCCCTGGATGTTCTTGCCGAGCAAGCCCGCGGCGTACGCTTCTTTGAGCGCCGCCTCGAAGCGTGGAATCGGCTCCGCCATGAATTCGCCGCGAATGTAGTTGTATGCGACGGTCGCGCCGATCGCGTAGCTTTCCAAGGCGAGGCCTTCGACGAGCGCGTGCGGGTTGTAGCGAAGGATGTCGCGGTCGTGGCACGTGCCCGGCTCACTCTCGTCCGAGTTGCAGACGAGGTATTTCTGCATGGGCGCCGTGCGCGGCATGAAGCTCATCTTTACGCCAGTCGGGAAGCCCGCGCCGCCGCGGCCGCGGATGCCGGCCTTCTTCATCTCGTCGATGATCGCTTCGCGAGTGAGCTCGCCCTTGAGCACCTTCTGCCAGCTCTCGTAACCGCCGATCTTGCGGTAATTCTCGAGCGAGTACGGCTCCTTGCCGAACTGCAAGGTCTCGAAGCAAACCAGATTGAATTGCCGTTCCGCCACTGCGCTATTCCTTCACAGCGTCCAGGATCTGATCGACGGTCTTCGGCGTGAGGTTCTCGTAGTAGACGTGGTCCACCATCATCATCGGCGCGCCGCAGCAGGCCGCGAGGCACTCTTCCTCGACCTTGATATAGAACTTGCCGTCAGCGGTGCTCTGGCCGGCTTTGCAGCCGAGCTTCTTCTCGACGTGCGCGAGGATATCGTCGCCGCCGCGCAGCATGCATGAGATGTTCGTGCAGACCGAGATGCTGTGCCGGCCGACGGGCTTCGTCTCGAACATCGAATAGAACGATGCGACTTCGAACACCTGAATGGCCGGCAGCTTCATGTAGTCGGCGACAGCCGTCATGATCTCCGGCGTGAGATAGCCGTGGTTTTCGTGCTGCGCGGCGTGCAACGCTGCGATCACCGCAGAGCGATGCCGGCCCACGGGAAACTTCGCTACCCAGTGGTCGATCTCGTGCCGGACGTGCTCCGACAGCTCGCCGGGCTTCGCGGCAGCGCCGCTGTGGCTTGCCGGTGCGCTCATCTATCGATCTCCCCGAACACGATGTCTTGCGTGCCGATGACCGCGACGACGTCGGCCAGCATGTGGCCGACCACCATCTCGTTGAGCGACGCGAGGTGCGGGAAGCCCGGCGCGCGAACCTTGAGGCGATACGGCTTGTTCGAGCCGTCCGACACCAAGTACACGCCGAACTCGCCCTTCGGATGCTCCACCGCGGCATACGCCTCGCCTTCCGGCACGGAGTACCCCTCGGTGAACAGTTTGAAGTGATGGATCAAGGACTCCATGTCGTCCTTCATCTCGATGCGCTTCGGCGGAGCGACCTTATGATCCTCGAGGATCACGGGGCCAGAATTGGCACGCAGCCAGTCGACGCACTGCTTGACGATCTTGTTCGACTGACGCATTTCCTCGACACGCACGAGGTAGCGGTCGTAACAGTCGCCGTTCACGCCTACGGGGATGTCGAAATCCATCTTGTCGTAGACCTCATAGGGCTGCTTCTTGCGCAAATCCCAGGCGATACCGCTGCCGCGCAGCATGGGACCCGAGAAGCCCAGAGCCATCGCACGCTCCGGCGACACGACGCCGATGTTCACGGTGCGCTGCTTCCAAATCCGGTTGTCGGTGAGCAGGGTCTCGTACTCCGCGACGTTCGCGGGAAAACGCCTCGTGAAGTCCTCGATGAAATCGAGCAGCGAGCCGCTGCGCGCTTCGTTCATCGACTTGAGCTCTTTCTCACTGCGGTTCGGGGCCGTCTGGTACTTCGGCATGCGCTCCGGCAGGTCGCGAAAGACGCCGCCCGGGCGGTAGTACGTCGCATGCATCCGCGTGCCCGAGACCGCCTCGTAGCAGTCCATGAGGTCCTCGCGCTCGCGGAAGCAGTAGAGGAACATCGCCATCGCGCCGATGTCGAGGCCGTGCGCTCCGAGCCACATCAGGTGATTCAGAATCCGTGTGATCTCGTCGAACATCACGCGGATGTACTGCGCGCGCAGCGGCGGCGTGATCCCGAGCAACTTCTCGATAGCGAGCACGTAGCCATGCTCGTTGCACATCATCGAGACGTAGTCGAGCCGGTCCATGTAGCCGATCGATTGGTTGAACGGCTTGCTCTCCGCGAGCTTCTCCGTCGCGCGATGCAGCAACCCGACGTGCGGATCGGCCTTCTGGATGACCTCGCCGTCCATCTCGAGCACGAGGCGCAGCACTCCGTGCGCCGCCGGATGCTGTGGACCGAAGTTCAGCGTGAAATTTTGGATCTCAGGCATTGCCGCTCGGATCCTTCAAGTCTTCCTGGTAGCGGTTGTCGCTGCGGATCACCTTCGGCACGAGCGTCCGCGGCTCTATGCTCACTGGCTCATATACGACGCGGCCCTTCACGGGGTCGTAGCGCACCTCGACGTTCCCTATCAGCGGGAAATCCTTGCGGAACGGATGGCCGATGAAGCCGTAGTCCGTGAGGAGCCGCCGCAAATCGGGGTGACCCCTGAACAAGATGCCGTAAAGGTCGAACGCCTCACGCTCGTACCAGTCCGCCGAGTTCCAAATCGGGTACACCGAATCGAGGATCGGCCGCTCATCGCTCGGACAGAACGCCTTGAGGCGCAAGCGGTGATTGTGCGTAATAGAAAGGAGATGGTAGACGGCCGCGAAGCGACCCGCAGGCTTGTAACCCACGGCCTCGAGCTGCTCCTCGTCCCCGCTCGCGGCGGCCGGACCTCGGACGCGGCCACGGCTGAAGCCCGTGCCGCTCGCACTGTTCGTCTGCCACTCGTCAAGGCCATAGGCCTGATAGTCGACGCCGCTGACGTCGATGAGAATCTCGAACTTAAGCTCGGGCGTATCCCGCACGGCGCGGCAAACGTCGAGCAGGTTCGCCGCGTCGACGCGGTACCCAAGCTCGCCGGTGCTAGTCGGCAGGCGCTCGACTCGAGCGCCGATCTTGGCCTCGACCGCGGCGGCGAGGGCCGCATACTTCGGTGTGAGCTCTTTAGTCTGCATTCGTGTGCAAAGCGGGGTTCGCTCAAGCTGGCCAGGGTGCCGCCGTGAGTCTCCTCGTTCCAGCTCCGTTCAACGCGCGATCGTTTGGGTACGCCGGATCTTCTGCTGCAGCTGAATCACGCCGAACATCAACGCTTCGGCAGTCGGCGGGCAGCCCGGCACGTAGACGTCCACGGGCACGATGCGATCACAGCCGCGGACTACGGAATATGAATAATGATAGTAGCCACCGCCGTTGGCGCACGACCCCATCGAGATGACCCAGCGCGGCTCGGGCATCTGGTCGTAGACCTTGCGCAGTGCAGGCGCCATCTTGTTCACCAGCGTGCCGGCGACGATCATCACGTCGGATTGGCGCGGGCTCGGGCGGAAGATCACGCCGAAGCGATCGAGGTCGTAGCGCGACGCACCCGCGTGCATCATCTCGACGGCGCAGCACGCGAGGCCAAACGTCATCGGCCACAACGAGCCCGTTCTTGCCCAGTTCATCAGGGCGTCGACGCCGGTGACGAAGTAGCCCTTCTCCATCACCTCCGGCACGTTGAACGGCATCTTGTCCGTTGGCAGTTGTTGCTCGGTCAATCCCACTCCAGAGCCCCTTTTCGCCACTCGTACACGAAACCGACGACGAGCACGCCGACAAAGATCGCCATCGCGACGAGGCCGAAGGCGCCGATCCGGTCGAGCGATACGGCCCAAGGAAACAGGAACGCGATCTCGAGATCGAAGATGATGAAAAGAATCGCGACGAGGTAATAGCGAACGTCGAAACGCATCCGCGAGTCCTCGAATGCCTCGAAACCGCACTCGTACGGCGCGAGCTTGTCTGCGTCCTTGCGACCGCGCCCGAAAGTGAACCCGAGGAGCAAGAGAATAACGCTGAGGGCGCCGGCGACGATCAGGAAAATGAGAATCGGTGCGTAATTTGCGAGCATAGTCCACACGACTCGAAGTCGGCGCGGATTGTACCAGCCCCGACTTTGCGAAGTCTCACCGAATTTGGTGCCCACGGTCGGACTCGAACCGACACAGCTTGCGCCACTACCCCCTCAAGATAGCGTGTCTACCAATTCCACCACGTGGGCATGATTTCAACTCATCTGCACGCTGCTCGGTAATCAATCGAGCAAACGTTTTCACAGTCTGCCTTACTCGGGCTTCGTGCCTGCTGCGTTAGGGGTTTCACCCTCTGCGTTCGGCTTGTCCCCGGCGCCCGCTGCGTCTTCGTTGGGCAACGGCGGCAGCTCGCTGGCGGGCACCGGCGGCGCCGCTTGAGGGGCGGCGTTTTGCTCCTGTGCCGGAGCTTCGAGCAAGCTCGACGGCGCCGTGCGCTGCGTCGAGAGGTATGCCAGTCCAAGACTAGTAATAAAGAACAACGCGGCGAGCACGCCGGTGGAGCGCGAAAGGAAATTCGCCGAGCCGCGCGCTCCGAAAACGGTGCCGGACGCTCCGGCGCCGAAACCGGTGCCCGCTTCGGCGCCCTTTCCGCGCTGCAGCAGCACGAGACCGATGATCATTAGCGCGACGCCCACGTGGGCGACTAGCACGATAGAGTGCAGCATGTTCCGAGTGTTCTCTTCTGGGCTTCCCGCTTAGGCCGTCGCGTGGAAGATCTCCAAGAAATCTGACGCGACCAGCGACGCGCCGCCTACCAGACCCCCATCGATGTCGTCCTTGGCAAACAGGGCCCGCGCGTTAGAGCCTTTGACGCTGCCACCGTAGAGGATGTTCAAGCCGGGCGCGATTGTAGCATCCCGAGCCGCGATCATGCCGCGGATGAACGCGTGCACCTCTTGCGCCTGCTCGGGACTCGCGGTGCGCCCCGTGCCGATCGCCCACACCGGCTCGTAAGCGACGACGGCTTCAGCGAACGCTTCGACGCCGACGGCCTCGAGCACCGCGGTGAGCTGGCGCCCGACAGTCTGCTCGGTCTCGCCCGCGTCGCGCTGCGCCAGGGTTTCCCCGACGCAGAGGATCGGAATCAGTCCCGCCGCCTGGGCTGCGCCGAACTTGGTCGCGACCACGGAGTCCGTATCGCCAAATAACGCGCGTCGCTCCGAATGGCCAACGATCACGTGGCCACAGCCAACGTCGACTAGCATCCCGCCCGAGACTTCACCTGTGTACGCGCCGCTGCCCTGGCGGTCCGCGACATCCTGGGCGCCTAGCAGGATCGAGCTGCCCGCGAGCCAGGTCTGCACCGCACCGAGGTACACGTACGGGGGACAGAGCAACATGTCAGCTTGGCTCGCCATGCCGACGCCCGCGCGCAGCACGCCAACGAGCTTGCGGCTCTCTTCGAGGGAGCCGTTCATCTTCCAGTTACCGGCAATCAATGGCTTACGCGACATTCGGATTACGCTCGCGACGGGTGAAAGCGCCGGCGGCGCTACGCGGGGCCGTGAGCTTAAGGGCGGACCCGCCGAAGCGCAACGCCACGGTGCCGCACTAGCCGGTGAATGCCCGGGCAGCTGGGCTCGAAAGGCGACAACGCCCCCGCCGCGCCTTGGCGTCTAGAGCTGCGGCTGGGCATGCGACTAGTCGGTACGGCCGAAAGCCGTGCGAACCGAATCAGCAAGCCGCGTCGCGAGCGTGCTGACCTGATAGCGGTCCTCACCTTCCACCATGACTCGAATCAGCGGCTCGGTGCCCGACGCGCGGAGCACCACGCGGCCGCGGTCGCCGAGCTGCGCCTCGACGTCGCCGATCGCCTCGCGAATTCTAGGGTCCGAGGTCGGGTCGACCGGCTCGCGGACCTTCACGTTGAGCAGCACCTGAGGGAATTGGTCCATTCCGGCCGTGAGCTCGCTGAGCTTCAGTCCCGTGCGCTGCATCACCGCGAGCACTTGGAGCGCCGTCACGAGGCCGTCGCCCGTGGTCGTACGATCGAGGCAAAGCAAATGACCGGACGTCTCGCCGCCGAGAATTCCCCCGCGCTCCTTGAGCATCTGGAGCACGTGCCTGTCGCCGACTTTCGCCCGATGGAACTCGACGCCGCGATCGCGGAGCGCGAGCTCGAGGCCGAGATTGGTCATCACCGTGCCGATGACCGGGCCTCGCAACGTCTTCGACTCGAGCCGGTCGCACGCGAGCACGAACAGCAGTTGGTCCCCGTCGACGAGGTTACCGCGCTCGTCGACCATGACGATTCGGTCGCCGTCGCCGTCGAGCGCCATCCCAACGTGGGCTCGTACACCCGAGACGGTGAGCTTGAGAAGATCCGGCCGCGTGGAGCCGCACCCGTCGTTGATGTTCCGGCCGTTAGGGGAGCAGCCCACCGGCACTACGTCTGCGCCGAGGTCGGACATGACTCGCGGCGCGACCTTGTACGCGGCGCCGTGCGAAGCGTCCACGACGATCTTGAAGTCCTCGAAACCCATGCCGGGCGGAATCGTGGCCTTGCAGAAGTCCATGTACTCGGAGCGAGCGGAGGCCGCCGTCTTCGCTTGGCCGAGCGCGCGCGAATCGCGCGTCGTAGGCGGCGCCGAAAGGCCGGCCTCGATTGCCTCCTCGAGCGCGTCCGACAGCTTCTCGCCTTCGGCGTCGAAGAACTTGATGCCGTTGTCGTAGTACGGGTTATGCGACGCGCTGATCACGATGCCGAAGTCAGCCCCGGCCTTCTTCGTGAGGTAGGCGATTCCGGGCGTCGGTAGCGGCCCCGTGAGCAGCACGTCAACGCCAGCCGCGACGAAACCCGCCTCGAGCGCGGACTCGAACATGTAGCCCGAAACGCGGGTGTCCTTGCCGATCAGCACTGTCCCGCCTTGCGGCGCCAGCACACGCGCTGCTGCACTCGCAAGGCGCAGTGCGAAGTCGACGGTCATCGGCTCATCGCCGACCCGGCCGCGAATGCCATCCGTGCCGAAGTAGCGCCTCGACATACGAATCTCCGACCGGGGTTTAGCGACGCGACTGCATTCTATTACGCCCGAGCGAGCGCGGGGCGTGTCCCGAGACGATGGTCAACCCAGAGAGCTCGCCGGTGTTAGTGCTGGCCGGCCGGTCCACCGAGCGGAGCGGCACCTTTATCGGGGACTTCGCGCTGCACGAGCTTACCCGGCTCGGAGGGCTCGTCCCAATCCGCGGGCGGCTTCGGCTCGCGACCTTCCATGATGTCTTTGATCATCTGCTCGTCGATCGTCTCGTACTTCATCAACGCGCCAGCCATCACGTCGAGCTTCTCGCGATTGGTCTCGAGAATGCGCTTCGCTTCTCCGTAGCACTCGTCGATGAGGATGCGTACCTCCTCGTCGATCGCGTGCGCAGTGACGTCCGACACCTGCTTATGACGAGTGACGCTGCGGCCGAGGAAAATCTCGCCATCGTCCTCGGTGTAGGTCAGCGGGCCGAGCCGGTCCGATAGGCCCCACTTCGTGACCATGTTGCGCGCGATGTCCGTGGCGCGCTCGATGTCGTTCGAGGCTCCCGTCGTGACGTACGCGGGACCGAACACGAGCTCTTCCGCGAGCCGGCCGCCGTACAGGCTCTTCATCTGGCTCATGAGCCGCTGCTTCGAATAGCTGTAACGGTCCTCTTCGGGCAAGAACATCGTTACGCCGAGCGCGCGGCCGCGCGGGATGATCGTTACTTTGTAAACGGGGTCGTGGTCGGGCACGGATAGACCGACGATCGCGTGGCCCGACTCGTGATAGGCGGTGAGCTTCTTCTCGGCCTCGCTCATGACCAGTGAGCGCCGCTCGGCACCCATCATGATCTTGTCCTTGGCCTTATCGAACTCGTCCATGCTGACGGTGCGGCGATTCGAGCGCGCCGCGATCAGCGCAGCCTCGTTCACGAGATTCGCGAGATCGGCACCCGAGAACCCGGGCGTACCGCGCGCGATCACCGAGGGCTTCACGTTGCCGTCGACCGGCACCTTGCGCATGTGAACCTTGAGGATCTGCTCGCGGCCGCGCACGTCGGGCAGCGGCACGACGACCTGGCTATCGAAACGGCCCGGGCGCAGCAGCGCCGGGTCGAGCACGTCGGGACGGTTAGTGGCCGCGATGACGATCACGCCCTCGTTGCCTTCGAAGCCGTCCATTTCGACGAGCAGCTGATTGAGGGTTTGCTCACGCTCGTCGTGACCACCGCCGAGGCCGGCGCCGCGATGGCGACCGACCGCGTCGATCTCATCGATGAAGATGATGCAGGGCGCGTGCTTCTTCGCCTGCTCGAACATGTCGCGGACGCGCGAGGCGCCGACGCCGACGAACATCTCGACGAAGTCGGAGCCGGAGATCGTGAAGAACGGCACCTTCGCCTCGCCCGCGATCGCGCGCGCGAGCAGCGTCTTGCCGGTACCCGGCGAGCCGACCATCAGGACGCCCTTCGGTATCTTGCCGCCGAGACGCTGAAACTTGGCCGGATCCTTGAGGAAGTCGACGATCTCGACGACCTCTTCCTTCGCCTCTTCGACACCCGCAACGTCGGCAAACGTGACGCTGACTTGATCTTCGCCGAGCAGCCGCGCGCGGCTCTTGCCGAACGACATCGCGCCGCGTCCACCGCCTGCGCCCTGCATCTGGCGCATGAAATACACCCAGACGGCGATCAGCAACAGTATCGGGAAAGAGGATATGAACAGCTGCAGCAGGAACGACTGCTGCTTCGGGGGCGCCGCGGAAATCGTGATGCCGCGCTTCTCGAGCTCGCCGATCAACGCGGTGTTCTCGGTCTCCGGGCTGTAAGTGACGAACGGCTCGTTATGACGACGGCCGCGAATGGACTCGCCCTCGAAGATCACTTCTTCGACCGAGCCGTCTTTGACGTAGGACAGGAACGTCGAGTAGGGGATCGGAGAAACGCGCGGGTTGCTGGGCCCGAAGCTCTGAAAAACGGACAGCAGCACGACGGCGATGACGATCCAGAGAATGACGTTCTTTGCCAAGTCGTTCAATGCGTTACCTCGCGCAACGGTCCTAGACCGTGTCCAACGTTAGACCCTACTACATCCCGTAGTTTCTGGCTAGCAAATAAATCTCGCGGCTTTCAGCTCGCGACGCTTTCGGTTTGATGCGTTTCACCGTACCGAATCGCCCGCCGAGCTGCCTCACGAACTCATCGAGGCCTTCGCCTTGGAAAGCCTTCGCGAGCAGGCTGCCCCCCGGCTTCAGAACCTCCTCCGCGAACAGTAGCGCCTCCTCGATCAGGGCCATGCTGCGAGGTTGATCCATCGCGCGAGTTCCCGAAATGTTGGGCGCCATATCGGACAATACAAGGTCGATCTTGGCGTCCCCGACGAGCTCGCGGAGCGCGGCCAGCGTCTCGGGCTCCGTGAAGTCCCCGAGCAAGAACTCGACGCCCGGGATCGGTGGCATATCGAGAAGATCGACGGCGATCACGCGGCCGTTCGGCCGCACGAGCTGCGCCGCGAGCTGGCTCCAGCTGCCGGGGGCTGCGCCGAGGTCGACGCACACCGCTCCGGGCTTCAGTACTCGCTCTTTCGCGTTGATCTGCTCGAGCTTGAAGACCGCGCGCGACCGCCAGCCGTCGCGATTCGCCTGGTCGACATAGACATCGCGCTCTTGGCGCTGACGCCAGCGGTTGCTCGATCCGGTGCGGCGCGGCATCGCGTGTGCTGCGAGGCGCAGCTGGACTAGACGTACTCGACGGCGGTGATCTCGTAGGCACGCCGACCGCTCGGTGTGACTACCTCGACCTCGTCACCTTCCTGCTTGCCGATCAGCGCCCGTGCGATCGGCGAGCCGATCGACAGCATGCCGCTCTTGATGTCCGCCTCGTCCTCGCCAACGATCTGATAGCGCGCCTCGGTCCCGTCCTTTACGTCAACGAGATGCACTGTCGAGCCAAAAACGACCTTGCCGTTTGCGTTCAGCTCGGTGACTTCGATGATCTGCGCGTTGCCGAGCTTCGCCTCGATGTCGCGAATCCGAGCCTCCATCATCCCTTGCTGCTCCTTGGCCGCATGGTACTCGGCGTTTTCCTTGAGATCGCCGTGCGCGCGCGCCGTCGCTATGGCCTGCGTGACCTTGGGCCGTTCCTCGTTCTTGAGCCGGCGAAGCTCCTCCTTGAGTTTTGCCGCGCCGCGCGCGGTCAGTGGCACTTTGCTCAAATCGATGCCTCCGCGTGCAAATCCTGCAGGCGGTTGACGCCCACGTTATCGATATGGTCGATCGCGTCGCACGTCGCCTTCGCGGCCGCGAGCGTCGTGTAATACGTGACCTTGTAGTGAACCGCTTCGCCGCGAATCGAGTGCGACTCGCGGATCGCCTGCTTGCCCTCGGTGGTATTCACGATGAGGCTAAGCTCGCGGTTCTTGATCATGTCGACCACGTGGGGCCGCCCCTCGCGAACCTTGTTCACGCGCTGGCACTGAATGCCCCCGTCCGCGAGCGCCTTCGCGGTCCCTCCGGTTGCCACGATCTCGAAACCGCGGTCGATCAGCATTTTGCCGAGCTCGACGACGCCCGGCTTGTCCCGGTCGCGGACGCTGATGAACGCAAGCCCGCGGCGCGGTAGCACGACGCCGGAAGCGATTTGCGCCTTCGCATAGGCTTCACCGAAGGTGCGCCCGGTACCCATCACCTCGCCCGTGGACTTCATCTCCGGCCCGAGGATCGGGTCCGCGTCCGGGAACTTGATGAACGGGAACACCGATTCCTTCACGGAGAAGTAGGGGCGCTTGCCCGGTGTGGTGATCCCCTGCTCCTTGAACGACTGCCCGGCCATTGCCTTGGCCGCGATCTTCGCGAACGGCTGGCCAATCGCTTTGGAAACGAACGGAATCGTGCGCGACGCGCGCGGGTTGACCTCCAGCACGTAAATCACGCCGTTCTGGATTGCAAACTGCGTGTTCATGATGCCGTTCACCTTGAGCGCCTGCGCCATCTGACGCACTTGCTCGCTCAATGTCCGCTGCACCTCGGCGCTCAGGCTAAAGGGCGGAAGCGAGCAGCCGGAGTCGCCGGAGTGAATCCCGGCCTGCTCCACGTGCTCCATGATGCCGGCGACGATGACTTCCTCGCCGTCTGAGATGGCGTCGACGTCGACCTCGACCGCGAGATCGAGGAACCTGTCGAGCAGGATCGGGCTATCGTTCGAGACACTCACGGCGCGCTCCACATAGTCGCGCAACTCGTCCTCGCCGTGGACGATCTCCATCGCTCGGCCACCCAACACGTACGACGGCCGAACCACGAGCGGATAGCCCACCTCCTTGGCCATCGCGACGGCGTCGGCGGCGTTACGGGCCGTGCGGTTCGGCGGCTGCTTGAGCTTCAGCTTGTGGACGAGCTGCTGGAAGCGCTCGCGATCCTCCGCCAGGTCGATCGAATCGGGCGACGTGCCGATGATCGGCACTCCGGCTTCTTCGAGGGCGCGCGCGAGCTTCAGCGGCGTTTGGCCGCCATACGTCACGATCACGCCCTTCGGCTTCTCCTTGTGGACGATCTCCAGCACGTCCTCGAGCGTGACCGGCTCGAAGTACAGACGATCCGAAGTGTCGTAGTCCGTGGAGACCGTCTCGGGGTTGCAGTTGACCATGATGGTCTCGTACCCGATCTCCTTCAGAGCGAACGACGCGTGGACGCAGCAGTAGTCGAACTCGATGCCCTGTCCGATCCGGTTCGGACCACCGCCGAGGATCATGATCTTCTCGCGATCCGTCGGCTCCGCCTCGCAAAACTCCTCGTAGGTCGAATACAAGTACGCAGTGGCGCTCGCGAACTCCGCGGCGCAGCTATCCACTCTCTTGAAGACAGGCCTCACGTTCTCTTTGTGACGCGCTGTTCTTACTATTTTTTCCTTGACGCCGATCAGGTCCGCGATGCGCCGATCGCTGAATCCCTTGCGCTTGAGCTTGCGGAGCTCTTTGCCGCTCAAGATTCCCGGGCCCTCCTCGGCGATTCGCTTTTCGATCGCGATGAGCTCCTCGATCTGAACTAAGAACCAGCGATCGATGTTCGTGAGCTCGGCGATCTCCTCGATGCCGAGGCCGAAGCGGAATGCGTCGCCGACGTACCAAAGGCGGCGGCTACCCGCCATCTTGAGCTCGTGGCGGAGCTTCGCCCAATCATCCTCGCCTTCGATCTTGTTCATGACGGGGTTCAGCCCGTCCACGCCGGTCTCGAGCCCGCGAAGCGCCTTCTGCAGCGACTCCTGGAAGGTTCGGCCGATCGCCATGACCTCGCCGACCGACTTCATTTGCGTCGTGAGGCGGTCCGCTGCCTGGGGAAACTTCTCGAACGTGAAGCGCGGGATCTTGGTCACGACGTAGTCGATCGACGGCTCGAACGACGCCGGCGTCGCACCGCCCGTGATTTCGTTCTTGAGCTCATCGAGCGTGTAGCCGATCGCGAGCTTGGCCGCGACCTTGGCGATCGGGAAGCCCGTCGCCTTCGACGCGAGCGCCGAAGAGCGCGACACGCGTGGGTTCATTTCGATCACGAGCAGGCGGCCGTCGTCGGGGCTCAACGCGAACTGAACGTTGGAGCCGCCCGTGTCGACGCCGATCTTGCGGAGCACGGCGATCGAGGCGTCGCGCATCCGCTGGTATTCCTTGTCCGTGAGCGTCTGCGCCGGCGCGACCGTGATCGAGTCGCCCGTGTGGATCCCCATCGGATCCAAGTTTTCGATGGAGCAGATGATGATGCAGTTGTCGTTCTTGTCCCGAACGACCTCCATCTCGAACTCTTTCCAACCGATCACCGACTCCTCGACGAGCACCTCGCCCGTGGGGGATTGATCGATGCCGCGGGTCACGATGTCCTCGAACTCTTCGCGGTTGTAGGCGATGCCGCCGCCGCTGCCCCCCAGTGTGAACGACGGGCGTACGATCGTCGGGAAACCGACTTCTTCCTGAACCGCCCACGCTTCCTCGAGCGAATGCGCCGTGCCGGCGCGCGGTGTCGCGAGCCCGATGTCCTTCATCGCATGGCGGAACAGCTCGCGGTCCTCGGCCATATCGATCGCTTCGCGGGAGGCCGCGATCAGCTCCACGCCGTGTTCCTCGAGCACCCCTTCGCGCACCAAATCGAGCGCGCAGTTCAGGGCTGTCTGTCCACCCATCGTGGGCAGCAGCGCACTCGGCTTCTCCTTGGCGATGATCGCGGCGACCGCTCGCCAATGGATCGGCTCGATATAGATCGCATCCGCGCTCGCCGGGTCGGTCATGATCGTTGCGGGGTTCGAGTTCACGAGAATCACCCGGTAGCCCTCTTCCTTGAGCGCCTTGCACGCTTGGGTACCGGAGTAATCGAACTCGCAGGCCTGCCCGATCACGATCGGGCCCGCTCCGATGATCAAGACGCTTTCAAGGTCGTCGCGACGCGGCATCTAGTTAACCCAACTTCGACATATGTAGCCTATGGCACTGATATAAATCACTTTCAAACCGCCTGTGCTCGGTGCCGATACGACTTCATCGCCGCTGTGAAGCGTTGGAACAGCGGCTTCAAGTCGTGCGGCCCCGGGCTTGCCTCGGGATGACCTTGGAATGAGAAGGCGGGGCGATCGGTCCGCTCGATCCCTTGCAGCGTGCCATCGAATAGCGACCGGTGAGTGGGCCTTACGTTGGCAGGCAGCGTTTCCTCCTGCACGGCGAAGCCGTGGTTCTGGCTCGTGATCATGACGCGACCCGAGTCGATCTCGACGACCGGGTGATTTGCGCCGTGATGACCGAATTTCATCTTCGTCGTCTTCGCACCGCTTGCGAGGCCCAGGAGCTGGTGGCCCAAGCAGATGCCAAAGGTCGGCACACCGATATCCACGATCGTGCTGATCGCGTCGATCGCGTAGTCGCACGGCTCGGGGTCGCCGGGGCCGTTCGACAGGAACACACCATCGGGCAACAGGGCCATGACCTCCTCCGCGCCGGTGGTAGCCGGAACGACGGTCAAGCGGCAGTCCTGGTCCGAGATCAACCGCAGGATGTTGCGTTTGATGCCGTAATCGAACGCAACGACGTGAAAGCCCGCGACGCGTTTCGTGTAAACGCTCTGGCGCTCGGGCCAGATGCTGCCTTGGTTCCACTGATAGGGTTGCTTGGTGCTCACGAGCTTCGCGAGATCCATGCCTTTGAGCCCCGGGAACTTTCGTGCCGCTTTGATCGCTTCGTCCGCCGTGGCTTTGCCGCCCGCCACGATGCAACCAGCCTGTGCACCCTTGTCACGCAGGATCCGCGTGAGCCTACGGGTGTCGATCTCGGCGATTGCGACCGTTTTACCACGCCGCAAGAACTCCTCGAGACTAAGCTCCGCGCGCCAGCTGCTTACGGTGAGCGACAGGTCCCGGATGATCAGGCCTGCCGCGTAGATTTTCGTTGCTTCGAAATCGTCGGAGTTCGTGCCGACGTTGCCGATGTGCGGATACGTGAGCGTGACGATCTGGCGGTAGTAGGAGGGATCAGTGAGGATTTCTTGATACCCGGTCATCGCGGTGTTGAACACCACTTCCCCGAGCGTCCGGCCCTCGGCGCCGACCGAGATACCGTGGAACACTGTGCCGTCTTCGAGCGCAAGTATCGCCGGCTCTGCCACGCTGAGCTCCTAAATTATCCGCGTTGCACGCGGGTCACAGGATCGCTGCTTTTCTGCAGCCGAACCCGTGATCAAGGTTGATCGGGGAAACTCAGGCGGTAATTCTATCTCGGGCGCACGCCGACGATCTACAGAGTTCTGCGTGCAAGCGAAATTTTTTTTCAGTCCCTGGCGAGCCCGAGCACATCCGACATCGTATAGAGACCAGGCGCCCGACCCGCTGCCCAGCGCGCGGCCCGAAGCGCGCCGCGCGC
>Ga0190274_10001069_pt1 | contig 16021 bp, 13 predicted proteins | sample Popmic531T_FD_133002 | JGI IMG/M metagenome (GOLD analysis project Ga0190274, IMG submission 133002) | Populus adjacent soil microbial communities from riparian zone of Yellowstone River, Montana, USA - 531 T | ecosystem: Environmental > Terrestrial > Soil > Riparian zone | place: USA: Montana...
AACAACAGAAGGAGTTAACTAACGAATTTCAATATGATTCAGAATTTTTAAAAGAGTTCAGGCAATACTGTCAAGGTAAAGCAATCACACCAATAGATCTCGATATTGTTTTTAAGTTTTTTCAGGAAAATACAATTGAACAGATCTCTGAACAAAATGGTCTTTCGGTTGAAGAAAATAAAACCCTTTTTGAAAGCACAAATATTCATGAACTGGTATTTCTAATTATTAAAGGGCTAAAAAGAACATTTTCTAAAGGATAAAGTTTGACGTTATCAGGTGTTAATTATTTTTTCCACCGCGGTGGATTTTAAAGGGATTTTGTCTGATATGGGCAGTGTTATTTTTGCGAACGTTTGCGCCAAATTAGCTGCATGATAATTCTAGTCTTTGGGCTATTATAAAAAGCCTGAATTCGTTTTAAATTTTTTGAATCAATTTTGCCGCTAATGTATTCGCCTGTTTCAATTAAAAATTTTGCGTCAATTGTTTTATCCTTTGTTTTAACATGAAAGTGCGGAGGGTTATGGTCATTACTATATATCACTATTTCGAGCCCGTCTACTTTATCTACTCGTTCTTTTTTTGCTAAATCCGGTTCTATCAGTAGTTCTTCAATAACAGCATCATCGTAGTTCATATAGATATTAAGTAGGTCTGTTAATGCTTTATTGAGAATATTTTCTTGCATTTATTATTCTGAGTAATCAGTAAAATTATTTCCTCTTTTTTGAAGATTGTTCTGCTTTCTTAATTATTTCCTCCATTACATTAATGGACTTCATTTTCTTCAAATTTCTTTTCCAAGTAGGAAAGCGTTGGCTTGCTGTAAATGGAACTGGCTTTAATAGGTAGGCCAATCTTGTTTCCTCTTTCATCCAGCACCTAGATTGTATAATTTTAAAACGGCATTTAGTTCTGCAAGCGAAGCATATTTATACTTTGGAAGCACAGAATCAAGAACATTTACAATCCCTCTTTTCATCGGCGACTTTCCATAATTTACTCTTTGCGCATCTAGTGGTCTTATTTCATCTGGTTGCTGTCTCTTTTGTTCTTCTGCTCTTATCAGCTTATATACGATCTCGATTTCTTTTCTTGCTTTAGTTGATTCGTTTCTCCCAAGATTTATGCAGGGAAATTCTTTTACCATCCGTTTGAATATTCGTAGTAACAATGTGTATGTGCGGATGTCCGGCATCAAGGTGTTGGTAAACCAGATATGGCTGGTCTGCAAATCCGGTTTTTTCCATATATACCGAGGTAATTTCAGCTAGCTTTTCCTTTTCAATATTTTCATTCAATCCGAAGTTTAAAGAAATATGAACAGTGTTTGTCGAAGCTCTTTTATTAAGTGCTATTAATCTTTCGAACCTGTTCAGCTTTTCATAAAAATTTAGGTGTTCTGCCTCTTTCAAAAAATTATGTGCATAGATGCACTCTGCAACCCCCTCTTTCATCTTTTGTTCGTTGTAATTGAGTGCTCGTTTGATACTATTCGGTACAGTTATTTTTGCGACCATTGCTGATATATTTGATTCATCTTTTCCTTGATCTCTTCCATTTTTTTCATAAAGCTCTTTTTGCTTGCTTCATTCAGTATTGCCCAGTCTTTTATTTCTGGAACATGGTCAAGCGTATGGAGTTTGTGAACAGCCTGGTTGAAGTTGTTTCCAATGGCATTGAGCTCCTTTTTTAACAGGATCATTTCTGCCAAAAATTCATCTGCTGATTGATTCCGATAAATGACATTTACCGGTTCTCTTAGAAGAACATCTCTTGCGTATTCACTAAGACTACCTGAAGTAGTGCGGCTGAAAAACTTATTCAGTTTTTTTCTTCGTCGTCATTTAAACGAACAGTAAGCCATCCTTTACGCACTTGTTTTGTCTCTTTCATCACTATTTCATTTTCACAGTTGACCAATTAATCTTTTAACTCTCTGCCTCAATTACCCCGAAACGACTCCGGAGTGGAGGGCAAGATGCCCCAAACGTGCCACGTTTGTACATCTTGCCGGTTGCAGATTTAGCAACCTGAGAAGCTTTTATAAAAGTAAACCATGTTAGCTTTCTGAAAAATACTTGGTCAAATTCTGAAGGGGTAAATACTAGTTATCCAAAATAGATTTGCTCCTGAAAATATCTTATTCAAATTTTAAAATGTGACGTGTGAGCAATGCGGTAAACAAAGAAAAATCTAAAATCTTCGAGACTCTTTTAATCAGCCGTGAAATGAATGAAAATGCAAGATGATTTTGATGCTAAGCTGGCAAAATATTCTGGTGTTAACGGATCTGATTGAAACAGGACTCCTGACAAAAGAGCATTATTTTTGAAGATGAAATTATTCATGCTTTGCCAAAAGAATCTGTATTGAAATTCGCAACTATTCACAAAGATTCTGGTGAAGACAGAACTGACGGAATTCTATGGAAAGCTAAAGTCCCCTAATTCGATGGGCTTGCTTGGACAGGCTATTTTTTAATAAATTCGACTTATCTCGAAAATTCGTTTTCGACAATTGCTCTTCCTGCCCTACGACCATCATAAAAATTAAAGAGCCATGCAGATCCGTAATCTGCATTTTTTAAAGCGCCATGGCAAGTATATCGAAGTGGCGAAGTAAGTCGGTTCAAACTTCGAATTTTGCCTGCCTTTATAGATATCCATTTTAGTTACTACCGACTCGTTACCTCATCTATCCTGCCGCAAACAAATTGGTATTTTACAACAATAACAAGTAATTTATTATCGCTCCCATACTTGTTTTAACTGGCTCAAAAATCTTTCTATCAATCGCCGATTCACTGTAACGATCTCTGCCTGCGCCGAAAGATTGTTTCTGAAAAAATTTTTTTTGTGGTAGTTTGTTTGAAGACCGTGAGGAAGTTCAACTTTTATCAAAAAACTATCTCTTATGCTTGGCATGCCTGAAATATAATTTACAGTTCCATGTAAGTATCCGAATTCCGCATCAGGATAGCTTTCCACTTTAATTCTTACCTGTTGTCCTAACTTTATTTTCCCAAATCCTCTTTGCCCTGCACTCAACTCCGCATAATAATTTGTTTCTTCAGGTTCAACATAAAATATACTTTGACCCTGACTCAAAAGCTGGTTCTCCTTAAGTGTAGCTACATAAAATAATTTTCCATCCTCCGGGGCCTCTAAAATATAATTATGCGTCCATTGTTCTATTTGACTTTTTAATTCAAGCAACGATGAATAAAATCGTTGCTGCTGATCAATAATTTGCTTATATGTCCCCAGTATTTCCTTTTGTTTCGCATGGCTATTTACATCATTATTGGTGAGCTGACTTTCTACCTGCTCCATGCTTTGATCTTTTGCCAAAAGCCTGCTTTTATATTGATTTAACTCGATCGGGGCTATTACTTTTTCCTCTGCCAGCTTTTCGCACGCCTTATATTCATTTTGTTGCAGTTCCTGATCATGCCGTTGCAATTTTTGCTGTCTGTAAATATTATCTTTTAATAAAGACATGTATTGAAGATCCTTTTTCAAAGCATCAAGCTTTTTCCTGTAATATCCATCAGCAAGCGTCTGCCTGGTCAGTTGAAGTTCATTTTGAAAACGTTGATAATCGGCTTGAAGCTCTCCAAGATTTTGTAATGCCGGTAAAGGTTGTTTCTCAAGAACATCATACTTATATCCTGAGGTTGAATCAATGATATCTTGTGTCCATTTATAAAGCATCATTACTTCATTATAAGATGCTGTACTTTCAATAAAACCCAGATGTTGATTTTTTTTTACTTCTTCTTGGTCTTTAGCAAAAAGCTTTACCAACTTTCCTTCGCTTTTTGCATTTACAATTTTGGGTGGGTTTAATGCAACTATTCTTGCCGAAGCATTCAACATGTCTGGATATTGTATGATATAAGTAAGTACAATCAGTAAAACGAAGATTGCAAGGAAAACTAAATTGCCTTTTTGAATGATCCAATGCGGACGATAAGAGACTATTTCTCTTATTTCATCACTTACGAGTTCTTCATTTTGATGAATTGTGATCAAATTATCTGTAGACATAAAATTATATTTAAGATCCTAATTCAAGTTGATTTTTTACGAGCGTATAGTATTCGCCTTTCAAGCTTACCAATTGCTGATGTGACCCTTTTTCTGATATTACTCCTTTATTCAATACAACAATCTGGTCAGCATTTTTAACGGTGCTTAATCTATGCGCAACAACGATGACGGTTCTTCCTTTAAAGAAAGATTCAAGATTGCGTAGTATTGTTGATTCATTATTCGCATCAAGGCTATTGGTGGCTTCATCAAAAAATAGCAGCTCAGGGTCACGATAAACAGCTCTTACGATCAATATCCTTTGTTTTTGTCCCATGCTGATACCATTTCCTTCTGCACCGATCTTTGTATTGTAACCCACAGGCATGCTCTCGATGAATTCTCTCACATTAGCTATTTCTGCCGCATGACGAAGCTTTTCCATATCAACCTTTTCAACTCCAACGGCAATATTTTTTGCTATACTATCAGAAAAAATAAAGCTTTCCTGCATTACAACACCACAATGGCTACGCCATGTTTTATGACTGATATTTCCAAGTGGAGTATTGCCAAGTTTTATTTCTCCTTTCTGTGGCTCATAAAATTTAAGCAGTAGTTTCAAAAGAGTTGTTTTACCGCTTCCGCTTACTCCAACAATGGCGGTTGTTTTTCCTTTTGGAATAACGAGATTTATATCCTTTAGCACTGATTCATTACCAGCTCCTGGATAGGTAAAGCTTACTTTATTAAATAAAATAGAAGTGTCGATATCAAGTTTTGTAATAAGCCGGTCTGAGGATAAAAAAATAAAAAGTGTAAGCAATGAAAAGGCAAATAGTATAACCCTTTTCTTTTGGAAATCTTTATTTAGCCACTCAGCATTAAATTTATGCTGCCAGTTTGCCGGAATCCCGGCTGCAACTACTATGCCACCCCAGCGATCAAAAAAACCGGCAACTGCTGATCGGGCTGTTCATTATTTCTTATCACTACAAATTCTCCGCCATTGCTATTTAAATGCACAAGAAAAGGGGGTGTTACTTCATGTAGCTGATCTTTCTGAATCTGCACAGTTGTGTTTTCAATTCCCAGATCAGTCAACGTATCTGTAATACTTAATAAAGATGGATAATCAGGATGGCAATGCAGTTGTTGCTTGAGATATGTTTTCGAAATTGGAATCTTTAATTCTCTCAGCCAATTGTACAGTGTTATGGTTAAGTTATCTGACATAGATAAGGTTGCAATTGCAAAAGGCCACTTTAAAACTTATTGCAATTGTTGGTTTCTAAATCTATGAGTATTCCTTTATTCGTCTTCACAGATATCTAAAAAAGCAATTTTTGACATCCTTAAAAAGACTCTGCACATGTTTTACTTCCGAAAGAACAAAATGTCTCACGCCTTCGTCCTCAATAAACACTCTTCAATAGTTAATTCATAAACCCCAAGCTGCCGCCCCATTTTTCAACATCTACCGAAATGCGGGGTGGCAGCTTTTTTGCAAAAAAAAACGACCCTTTGGGCAGTTGTCCGGCAGTTTTCATATATCTTTTATTGAATAAAATCTTACTCATTGCAAAATCCTTACAAAGATTAAACTCTCGCAAAAAGAAATTTTGAACGGTTTGTTTTTCTGAGGTCTGGATTTACAACGAAAGGCGTGTCAGCATGAATTTTTTTGTTTTGCATAATCGAATCGTTTAATTGTTAACAAAAAAAACTGTTTTGTAAAAGAAAAAGGGAAAAAAGAAAGCTCTTGAAGTATGCGGCTGCGTGGATAAGCAAAAAGGAAACGGAATAAATAGTATCATGATAAATAATGGAACGCTTTTTTTATGCCGTAGTCTTTTTGCATGTTGATAAATCTCTTGGGGGCAGCCGCATAACTTCGCTTTCGCCTGTGCCCCGCTATCTCTTACAAAACATTCCTAATAAAAGAATTTTTCCAACCATCGCACCGTCATTTCTCAGGTAAATCTAACTCTAGGCGAACAAAGTCTTTAGGCAGAAAAAATCCATTCTCGACTTTAATTCAAGATGAATAACTATTCAAAAAAAAGATATTTTGGCTAAATGGTTTCTACTTTTCTATGAAATTCTGAAAGACTTATCTTGAAATACTTACATAAAGCAGAAAGTGTGCTGACTGACAGGTTTGCTTTTGCTGTTTCAATCCTTCCAACATGGATATTAAGGTCATTGTAAACATCTTCCTGAGATAGCTCATTCTTTTCTCTCAATTGTTTAAGGACAATGGCGATTTTTTGGAGCAACTTGGTATCTCTGATTTGAGGCATTAGAATGCCAAATTCAACAGAAAGTTTCTTTTCATTAATGACGTATTCGTCATTATTTATTATCTTAGACTAATATTAGAAGAAAGGATGATTTATCGACTGGAATAAAAATATTTTTGCGAATCTTCATAAACTAACTTGAAGCTTTCGCTTTGAGTCTCGCATTAGAAACCTAGGAATTTCAAAATGTCACGAGATGATAAGCAAGGGCTCACGTTTAGGCGTGGGCTCCCTTATTCGTGACTAGGCCTCCTAGGGCCTCTAATGCGGTAAGTGGAGACCTGCGCCGTTTTTTTATAGCTTACACCCATCCACAACTCAAATTAATATATCAACAATTGCTTTTATCTATATGCCATCAAGGCAAAAAGAAAATACTGACAATTCAAAGATCTTCGGGATGGGAGAAGAGAAAGCTTTTGACTATTTTTTCCGTCAATATTATGCTGCCCTTTGCTTTTTTGCCAAAAGCATTTTACATGATGAGGATGAGGCGAAAGATGTTGTACAAGACTGCTTCCTCAAATTATGGGACAGCCAAACGATGATTGAACGATCAGCTTCCGTTAGATCCTTTCTTTATACAGCCGTGCGAAACAAGTGCGTTGACGTATTAAGAAGGAAAAAGACGAAACAGAAAGCGGAGTTGCAATTGATACAAAACAATGAGAACGACTCTGAGTATTTCGATGAAGTAACATTTGCCGAGATGATCCGTCAATTAGACGGGTACCTGGATGAACTGCCTTCCAAGATGCGGCATATAATGAAGCTATATTATATTGATGGAAAAAAATACCACGAGATCGCCAGCAAAATTAACTCTACACCAGAAGCTGTGCGGAGACAGAAGGCAAGAGCACTTCATATAATACGTGAAAAATTTCGCGCTCTACTAAGTTTTTTCTGATCATTACTTACAAATACATATACATAGCCATTCTTTATAACTTCTTAGCGTCGCCTGTAATTCTTAAAATTGTTTGCCCGCTTCCTTTTGTTGTCACTTGCACGATCTCACTGTTTTGTGATACAAATTTAAACTACTCATCAAAGAATAAGATGTTTAAATAAGCTTTAGGGTTGCTGCTGCTTTGGCCTGTACCAAAAGTTTAAATAAATATTCAATAGAAACTCATGGATTTTTTTGGGTATTGGTTTTAATATTTCTCCATCATTTTTTTCTTTTGCCAACACTGGAAAGTTAAACTCGCATTTTTTATTACAATTCAATATTAGTCTAAAATAAAAGTAGTTTGAATGTGGGTGGGTTTCAAATGAGCGATTAAAATAGTCCGAATAGACGAACTTCTTATCGTAACTTTTGTCTTTAAACACTCTTCTAAGGACTCTTATTTTTTTATATGTCTTTTTATATACAACACCGGCCTCTGGCTCTATAAAAATAATTTCAAAATCTGTTTCTTTTTTTGAAATGCAAATAAATTTTTTACTCAAGGAGTAAATCATATACTCACAGCCTAGTTCATCTCTATTTAATACTTTATTCAAGATGATATCTGCTTCGGTTATGCTTATTGAATCAACCTTATTCTGAGTATAAGAACGTAGAGATCCTATTAACAATAAATAAAAAAGAAATAATTTTTTATTTAATAGCATAGTATTTTAACTTATTATTTAAAATCAGGTCGTTTCTTATTGTCTATAATTTTGGTTTTAATACCATGATCGGTACCATCTCTTTGTATATTATTAAAGCCCATAACCCGTAGAATTAAGTTTTCCATTAAAACAGCATCAACATGTTGTGCTCCTGCACCTCTGTTTAATGCCAATGAACGACCATGGCCAAAAATCTCATGGCCGGTAGTTGCAGGTCTCCCAGCTGGGTTTGTGCCGTATTTATTCGTCGTTTCATCCATGTAATCTGAACCATATGATTGGGCAGGCAGCCCTTCAATTATCAAGCTATATGATCCTTCTTTTGTTTTAGTTGTTATACCAGCCCCCCCAGCTAACGATGCAATATTTGCAGTTATGCCGCCGAAGTTGTCTTTTGATGCTTTTACTAAAACAGGATCTAGCCCGCCGTCTATAACAGCTTTTTCCCCCTCTTTAGAAATTACATTATTTCCAGATGCGTATTCAACAAGATGTTTATCGTCGGAATTAATTGTTGAGGTAATTGTCTCAAGTAAGGCTTTGTCATCTTCAGTTAAATTTTGTCCTTCGATAGAATTAGCCAAGGCATCAGAGTCTATTTTGCTGAAAGTTTTACCATTACGATCAAGTTTGATTAATTCTCTAGCCTTATCAAATTTTTTATCTTGAAGATTTTTGTGAATATCATTTAACGCCTTTTTTGCGTCTTCCTTTGTAACACCTTCAATAATATCTTTACCGTCAGGATCGATAATATTAATCCAATTATTTGCAAAAGCTGCATAAGCTGAGAGTGTAGCATATCGATCTGCATGTGGATCAATCGCGTGCCATCTCCCGATCTGTGCATCATACATTCTTGCCCCAAAATCCAGCCATTCAAGTCCACTACCATCATTAAACTCTTTTTCCTGTTTCTCTTTGCCATTATATTCAAACTTATTATCAGGGTTTCCAAACGCCAAAGCCTTCGAAGATATCCCCGACATTGTTAATCCGAACGGATAATAATGCGTTTCTTCCAGTATTGCTCCTCGTTCATGCGACACCTGTAAATTATCAAAATACACAAGATTATTGCTTTCGTTACTTACATAGACATAGGCGTATCCATTCTTCGCTGCTTCCCTGGCGCTGCCGCTTATTCTTAAAATTGTTTGACCACTTCCTTTTGTATCCACCTGAATGATCTCGCTATTGGTGGCAACAAACCGGAACTGCTCATCAAAGAATAAAATATTCAGGTAAGCTTTTGGCATCGTGCCACCACTACCGCTTTGTGAAGACAGGAAATTTGTGAATGGCAAACTGTTATTCAGGTTACCGCTGATCGTGGTCCCCTGTCCATGTACAATGGTGGTCGCGCCACTGTTGTCGATCAAATTGCCAAGAATTGAAATAACAGAGCTTGATCCATTAGCACTAGTGTTATCTGTCGCATCATTTTGTATATAATAATCCACCCGTATATGCAACTTATCCTTCGCCATCACCTTTAATAATTTTCCTGCTCCGATGCTTTGGGTGCTCTTTCGTAAAAGCTGTACTTTATCGCCATTGTCGGTACTATTATAAAAACTTCCGGGTCTTGCTGTTCTTTCCACATTTACATTTTCATAATAGACAGATTCATTTGAGTAAGTTCCATCCTCAAACTTCACCATTGGGTAAACTGAAGTATCCTTTTCTTCTGTCAGCACCATTCTTATATTCCCCAAATGGTCCTTAATAAAATAATCATAGTTTAGTGCTGCATCGTTATAATTAAAACGTATCCTTCCTTCTTCCATTCCAACAAATTCAAGTGTATCGTTCCGGTAAACTGCCCCGCCCTGGTATAATGTAGTTGTTGTCGCGCTTCCTTCTGTTACTATCTTCTTCAGTTTGTTACCAGTAGCATCATATATATATTCGATCGTTCCTTTATTGCTGCTGCCATCTTTTTTGATCGTCACTTTGTTCACCAGGTTCAGATAATTATATTCCACGCCATTAGCACCCGCATATGTCTGCATTTCTTTATTTTTATCCTTTACCATATTCCCATTATAATCATAACTATAATCATCATTGTTGCCATTGCTCCCATCATAAAAATCTCCCAGCTTGTTATTCGTGCTCACGGCATCTACAACCTTTCTCAATTTATTACTATTATCATAATAACTGTAGGTAAGATCATCAATTGTTACTGAGCTGGTCAGCTTCCATCCCTTTTGCTCCATCGTTATGATATTTCCATTTTGATCATAGCTCAAACTACTTACACTAAAATCAAGACCGGCACTCCTGTTAAAGCTGCTACTATTTAATTGGTTAAAATCAGCACCTGTTAACCGGTTCACTTCATCATAAGTAAAATCATATTTACGCAGCATATCATCACCTGTGCTGCGCCAGAGCATACCATTTATATTGCCATTATACTGAGCCGCCGCGTATCCAAGCGATGTACTGTTCACAGTAAATGCTGTTTTATCATAACCCAGGTCGAAACCAAAATAGTTAGATGTGCTGGTCGTATCCTTTACATAGCCCCGGTTAGCCCCAAGCATCCAGCCACGTATATTATAAGCATAGTCAAGTGTTTCAATGGCCGAGCTGCTATAGCTGCCATCACTGTTCTTTGTTCGTCCCAGCTTTTTCTTTTTCAACTGACCCAGTGCATCATATTCATGTTCGCTGATCACTGTCCATACAGATGCCATTGAGTTGCTGTTTACATTGGTATTTTTTATCTTTTTTTCAGTTTTTATAAGTCTCCACAGGTCATCAAAAGTATTTTTGGTAAGAACAATGCTTGTTTGCGAAGGGCTGCCCGTCTTTGTTGTTTTAACTATGATCATCAAAGGCTGCCCGTTCCAACTGTACTGTGTTGAGGCAATATCTGTACCGCCGCTGATATTAGTATTTTGTACTTGTATCACTTTTCCAGTGGTGTCGTAAAAGCTAACACTGTATAAATAAGTGGAAGTACCCAATGCTTTTACCCTTGTTCCGGTAATCATATTATTTAATAATGCAGCCTGTGTGGATGCCTGTGCAAAGGGAAAGCTGGTGCCTGCAGAAAGAAAATAACTATCCTCCCCATTATCTCTTGTATTACTTAACGGGTTGCTGTAAGAGGATCGCCAGTCATAATTATCATAAAAAGTATTAGTAAGCTCTTCAATAGTTTGTCCGCTAAGATTTGGATATGCAGTACTCGCTTCTGCCTGTCCTGTATGATAACTTAATGAACTGCTATTGTTCCATAATCCTGTAGCAATCGGTCTGTTTTTGGTATCATATATCGTATACAACCATTTTACAGTGCTGCCATTTCGAAGATTGGCATCCTGCACAAGAACTAATCTGTCTCTTGCATCATACACCATATATACTTCACCTGCGCCAGGTACTTTTTTCATGATCATTCTTCCCCTGGCATCATATTCATAGCGGAAGCATTGCTCATTTAATATCTCTCCGCTCAAGGCAGTAGTACTCCAGCTATTTGCATTTAACAACTCAACGCCTGATGGTTGAAATACTGCACGCAGCAGGTCAAGATCATCATATATATAGTAAGTGCAAATCCAGCCCACATGACCCTGGCCGGGACCGGTATCATCACTTGAACTAAGCTGTACTTTTTTTAGAATGATATTTCCCCGGCGGTCTCTAAACTCTATCACCTGTTTATTATGTTCGTCGATCATGATCGTTTTATATAGCTCCCCCGCTCCATAACTATAAGATGCTGCGTAGCTGCCAAAGGCACCACTATTATTTGTAACCACCCATATCCGAACAGAATCTGTTGTTGTATTTGCATAATATTTCGAAACGATCCCCTTACCATCATGCACCCAGCTATTACCCGGTGCATAGTTGCGTAAAGGCCGGTTCAATGGTGAAGACTCCATTTCTGTTTTTCCATAATAATAAGTTTCTGCCTGTCCATACACAGGACTGTTTGAATTATTATCGCTGTAAAAATTTTGTTGCTGAGCAAATGGATTGAATTTAAAATTGCCGTCCAATACATTGGGGTTACTGCCATAACTACTGGCAGCAAACGGCAGGAATTTTCTGAGTTCCCTGCTGAATTCATCATATACCTGTGCAGTAACGAGATCAACAGCAGAACTGCCCGTGATCATCGATCCTTTTTTTGCAACTGTCTGAACAGGTCTGCCGAGTCCATCAAAATATTGGGTAGTTTGTTTGACTGCGTTCACATCTTTCCAAATCAGCGCATTTTGATCTGCCTCTGGTGCCATCGCATCCCAGACACGTATATAATTTCTTTTCAGAACAGTTGTATCATAATTGCCGGGCAAATGCACCGAAACATCCTGGGATCGCACCCAGACCGCGATAAAAGTAACAGCGAATAAAACGATAGGTTTTTTCATATCAGTTATTACTAATAAGCGTTGATTTCTTTTGCAAATACAATAGATATTTTTCGTCAGCAAGAACAGAACGGTAGAGTGAATCTCTCCTGTTTTCTATCCGCTGTAAATAGTACCTTAATGAATCTGAGCCATTATATCGCTGTCTTACTTCAGTTTTCCATTCATGGATCTGCATATTGGCTGAATAAATCTGGATTTTCTGATCGTTGCTTAGTATAAGAGTATCTTTCATTTTCTGGGCAATATGATTTGACAACTGAACGGCCGGGCTATTGTCAGAGGATGAATTCTGCCCCTTTGCAATGATTGAAAGAAAAATTATTGGAATAAATACAAAAAAATTATTGCTCATGGTTTTTGTTTTTAATTTTCAGATTACCATCCATCAATTTCACAGGCATGCGGTGATTCTTCGGTATAATTTTGACTCCAGCTTCCGTTGCTCCATTCATAGTGATAAGTACAACTCCACAAGTGCGGCCCTATTAGTTGTGTTGAGGTATACATTTTTTGCCCAAGTTCACAATTACCATTAATGCATTTATAGGCTGCCCCGGTACAATTAGTGCAGACAGGAGTGCAGGTTCCATTTAAATTCGCATATGCCTGCCCGTTACGGTCAACATCCGATTGAGCCATCGCATCGGCTGCATCCTGGCTTACGGTTGAATAGTAAATATTAGCATATACAGTATAGGTAACCGAGCTGCCAGTATAACCGGTAGCACATTGCCTGGTAAAACTCCCCGTCTTCTGAACACTGCCATAAAGCGTGCAGGCATCGGTCTCATTATAATAGTTATAGCATATCTTTTTTATAACGTTGCGGTCAATATCCCGAATAAGTGAGAGACGTCCGAAGACATCATAATCATAATATATGATCTGGTTATTTATATCAGCCTGTGTCGTCACCCCTCTCAATGGTTCATAGGTAAAAGTTGTCATAAACGCATCTTTCGGATAAAGACGCAGCTCATCATAATTTGTTCCGCTGACAGATATTGAGCTAACACTATTTAAACTCCATTGATAAAGTTTCCATGCCCCGGCTGTTCGCAGGTGTGTGCCAGACGAACTGTTTACAGCCAGGCTCGCATCATTCTTTGTCCATGCCGTAACAATATAGTTTCCGCTGCTAACTGTTTTGAAAGCTGTACCTGAAAAAGAATTTCTACCTGTAATACTGTACTCTTGTTTTGCAACTGTACCACTCAGCGTCCATCCTCCCGAACCATTAGCCTCAAAAGAGGTGTAGGAAATAACCCCATTGCTTGCATTTTGCACCCTTGCTACCGGAAAGTTGTTATTATAATCCCAGATATAACTCATTCGCTGATCGCTCTGTTTTGAAAGCTCAACTACATTACCAATTGTATCATATGCATAAAAAACGATCCGTTGCACTGCACTGTTACCATATAATTTTATTTCAGCGGTATCAGGTGCAGCGATCTTTTCATCCGAGAACCAGTCGCCATAGGAATTTGTTTTTGTCATCACGACCGTAGTACCCCTGGTTTGTTTTTCTTCCATCACCGGGCTTACAATGTTCCGGTTCAGCATGTAGTTCACATTAGTATAGTCCTGGGGATATTTGTATTCTGTTTTTTCTTCCACGTTGTTGCTGCCTGTGGTTCGTACTTTAGTTGGGTAGGTATATGGGCCATCATAGTCCATGATCGTGGTTTTTGTTACGACCTGGCTGTTATCCATGTAATCTTTTTCTATCAGCGTATCGAGCTGGACAGTATATTTATTGATATACACTTCTTCAATATCGAAAGGATTGAATTCCGCAGTGGCCGGCGGATTACTGGAGCAACTATATTGATAATTTTCCCGTACAACATAATTTATATAGTGTGTAAGACTATCAAGACGATACTTCCTCTCCGTACTTTTTACGAGGTTATAGGTACCATTATCATTGCGGTACACTTTAGTATCTGTTTCACCGATCATGATATCCGGCACGATCTCATAAGGTGCATTGAGAATATAATTGCCCATGCGGTGATAAGGATTGAGCACGCCGCCATTAAAGTAAGAGTAGCGATGCTCAGTTAGTCCATTATCAGCACTTGCACCATTTATTCTTTCAAGCACCGAACGATAATAAAGATGCTGGCTTCCAAATGTCGTGATCGGGTGGTTAGCATTCGAAGTAACAACGGCATACGAACAGGATAATCCTTCACATTGGGTAATGCCACATATTGCGAACCCACCATCCTTTTTTGTAGTATTTAACCTGCTAAAGGAAAGATTACCCGTTAAAAGAAAAGACGATAAAGAGTTATCATCCTTACTGCGGTAAATAAATTCTTTTTCAAGAACCAAATTGCCTGCGAAAGTAAAAGATTTTATTTTTGATACTGAATGTCCCCCTGCCAGCACTTCGGTCCCGCTTTTAAGTACTTTGTTTGCTGAATAAAGTATGCTGTCATAGCCCCCGGTAGGGTAAGTGATCTTGTTAAGCAATCCTTTTATTGAATAGGTTGTATCAATAGAGCGATCGCCGAAATCCACTACCCCAGCGCCTGCTCCATTTTCAAATGTTGAATAGTTTACATCGCTGGCAGGCAACACGGGAAGTAAACTTGGATTACTGGTCTTGCCATTATAATATCCATAAATATCCTGGGCGAATGTTAACCTTTCAGGCAAACTTGAATAGTTGATATAGTTAAAGCTGTACACCAAAGGAGAAGAAAGACTGTCCGTACCTCTGATGCTAACGCTTTCAAGAAATAATCGCTTACTGTTATAACTGCTCCCGGTAGTAGCTGACTGGTAAGAACCATTTAACGTGATGCGGCTTACGATCCTGCCATACCTGTTAGTGATCCTGATATCACTTAATCTTTTTCCGCCGCTCAGATCTGTCCTCGCTGTCCCATAAAAAAATTCTGCTTTATCTCCTTCGCTGGATTCGATCTTCCTGATGAATTTTGCGGTAACCGTTTGCTGGCTGATACATGTGGAGTACCGTTCGGTACCAACTGTGCAGGCGTATCCACCGCCGCAACCCATCTGTTCTGAGTAAGTAACTTTTGAAATAGTTTGGGTGATTGAATTTTCAAAACTTATAGTGCTGGTTATATAGGTGAAACTTACCTGTCTTCTTGTATTAGGAAGAACGATCTTAGTTAGATACCAGCTGGTGATAACACTGCTGTTCTCATAGGTCTTTTCACAGTTAGTGCCTGATGGGTTCCTGCCGGTGCTGATCTCGGTATCTTCAAAATAATAAGCAGTGCCATTGTCAGTGGTGACAATAAATCCATTTAAAAAATTATTACTAATGGCAACGATCCGTAAATTATTCTTAGTTAATTGTATCGGTGTGTTATTAGTGAGACCGATGATAAATTTCCCGCTATAGCCTGGAAACGAAAACGTGAAGATATCTGACTCCTTATCAGGGGCATAATTAAGAAAATTGTACAATGTTTGATTTAGTGCTGTAGCATCAATTGAATTCAGATTACAATTACTGCTGCTCCTGTTCTCATCCGGCTTATCCATAACTGTTCTTGAGATCACGCCCCCTGGATTAAAGCTCCAACCCATACCCACCATGCCCGAGTATTCATCAACCTTTACACCGGTGGATGAATAGTTAAGAGTGATAGGAAGAGAAAAACTG
>Ga0190274_10001070_pt1 | contig 16018 bp, 13 predicted proteins | sample Popmic531T_FD_133002 | JGI IMG/M metagenome (GOLD analysis project Ga0190274, IMG submission 133002) | Populus adjacent soil microbial communities from riparian zone of Yellowstone River, Montana, USA - 531 T | ecosystem: Environmental > Terrestrial > Soil > Riparian zone | place: USA: Montana...
CAGGTCTTGCAGCCCGCCCTTCACGAAGCTTGCGACCTCGTTGAGGCGCTCTTTCGGCAGAACGTAGTCGGGATGCCGTGAATAAAGGTCGAGAAGCTTCTGCTGATACGCGGAAAGCCGGAAGAAATAGCTCTCTTCTTCCACCCATTCGACCGGCGTTCCAGTCTTGCTGGCGAGCCGTACCTTGTGCTCGTTCACATGGGTTTCGTCCGCGGCGTAGTACGCCTCATCGCGCACCGAGTACCAGCCGGCGTATTTGCTCAGATAAATGTCGCCGTTCTTCTCCATCCGCTCCCAGATCGCCTGGGAGGAACGGTGGTGGCGATCCTCGGTGGTCCGGATGAAATCGTCGTTCGAGCAGTTCATCCGCTCGACCATGGCGCGAAAGCGCAGCACGTTGCGATCGACCAGCTCCTGGGCGGTGATACCCTCCTTCGTTGCGGTCTGCTGGATCTTCTGGCCGTGCTCATCGGTCCCGGTCAGGAAGAACACGTCATGGCCGTCCAGCCGCATGAAGCGGGCAATCGCGTCGGTCGCGACCACCTCATAGGCATGTCCGATGTGCGGCGGCCCGTTCGGATAGGAAATCGCGGTGGTGATGTAATAGCGGGGTTTATCGGGCATTTCTTCTTCCTTCACCTCCCTGGAAAGAGAGGTCCGCCGCGCGCAACGCGGCGGAAGGCAGTACTTAACTGACGGAATACGGATTGAGTACCCCTCCTCATCCCTCCCTTGGGAAAGAGAGGTCTCAGACGTTGGGCCGGTTCTCAAAGTGGAGTGACTTTTTTTGTTACACCACTCACAGAATGCTAGACTTTTGCCGATTAAAACAAAGCGACTCCAAGAGTGCCTTTGCAACGACGCGAGTTCATCACGCTTATCGGCAGCGCGGCAGCGGCGTGGCCACTTGCTGCGCGCTCGCAGCAAGGCGAGCGCGTGCCACGCATCGGCATGCTACTTCCCGCAACTGCTGACGATTCCGAATATCCCACACTCGTCAACGCATTCGTACGGGGACTGCAGCAATTCGGTTGGGCCGACGGCCGCAACGTTCGGATCGACATCCGCTGGGCGGGCGGTGGGGCCGACTCCAACCGTAGATATGCAGCCGAGTTAGTCACGTTGGCACCGGATGTCATCGTGGCAGCCGGTAACTCGTCGGCGGGGCCATTGCTCCAGGCGACACGCACGATACCAATCGTGTTTACGATCGTTCCCGATCCGGTCGGTGCCGGACTCGTCGACAGTCTGGCACGACCCGGCGGCAACGCCACCGGATTCACGAGTTTTGCATACGACATCGGCGGGAAATGGCTGGAGTTACTCAAGGAGATCGCGCCTCGCGTGACGCGAGCAGCAGTGATCCGAGATTCGGCAACCACTGCTGGAGTTGGTCAGTGGAGTGCGATTCAAACGGCGGCGCCATCATTCGGGATGGAGGCGAGCCCGATCAACTTGCGCGACGCTCGCGAGCTGGAGCGCAGCGTCGCAACATTTGCGCGCTCGGCGAATGGGGGGCTGATTGTGACGTCGAGCGGTTTGGCGATAAGTCATCGCGATACGATCGTCATGCAAGCTGCCAAGCACAGAATTCCGGCTGTGTACTACAGCCGCGCCTTCGTTGCGGCCGGAGGACTGATCTCTTACGGGTCAGATCGGGTCGCCCAGTTCCGGAGCGTGGCGGGCTACGTCGATCGCATCCTCAAGGGCGAGAAGCCGGCTGACCTGCCGGTTCAGGCGCCGACCAAGTACGAACTGGTGATCAATCTGAAATCCGCCAAGGCGCTGGGTCTCGCTGTCCCGACGTCGCTGTTCTCCCGCGCCGACGAAGTGATCGAATGATGATGTTGTTTGTTACCGTGCACGGGTCCGGAGCTGGCACATCCTGGAAGTGACGCCCGCTGCGAGGGACGGCCGCCTATGACTCCAAAGCCGCCGCAGGCAACCCATCCTGGACGTGTCACGTCCTATTCCCGCGCCGCCTCGGCAAGCTCGCCGAACGCCGAGAACACGAAGGGCCGGCGGTCGAGATTGTAGATTTCAGTGTCGCGGCCGGCGCGGTTGACCTTGTCCCAGGCTTCGGCGAGCCGTGCCATGCGGCGATTGTCGCGTGGATCGACGGCAAGCTGTCCGCTCAGCCAGGCGTTCACCGTTTCCATGAACGCCAGCAGCGGAGCGGCATCGACTCCGCCCAATTTATCGCCGAGCGCGTGAAGCGCGCGCTGATCGACATGGGGTAATCCATCAAGCAGACCGAGGATGCGCTGGCGCAGCTCCAGCGCGGGCCCGTCGAGGAACATCAGCGCCCGGGAAACCGAGCCGCCGGCGGCTTGCGCCGCGGCCAAAATATCCGCGCTGTCAGCGCCCTGGTCGAGCACGCTCGCGGCCGCGCGCGCCACGTCCTCGACCGGCAGCGGCCGCAGCATCAGCAGCCGGCATCGCGACCGGATGGTGGGCAGAACGCGGCCCGGCGCCTGGCTGATCAGCAGCAGAAGACAGCGCGGAGGAGGTTCTTCCAGCACTTTTAGCAGGGCGTTCTCGCCCGACTTCTCGAGTTCTTCCAGGCTATCGACGATCGCCACCCGCCAGCCGCCCTCCCCGGCGGTCGACCCGAAGAACGATACCGTGCGCCGCACGTCATCGACCCGGATCGAGCTGAACAGCTTGCCGGTCTTCTCGTTGAAGATACGCTCCAGGGTCAGCAGATCGGTGTGGGACTGCCCGGCGACACGGCGCGCCACCGGGCGGTCCGCCGGCACGGCGAGCGACGTCGCCTTTTGCACCACCGGCGCCGCCGGATCGGGATGCGCCAGCACGAACGTCGCCAGACGATAGGCCAGCGTCGCCTTGCCGATCCCCGCCTCGCCGCCGATCAGCCAGGCGTGCGGGATGCGGCCGCCCTGGTAGGCCTCCAGCAGCGTCCGCTCAGCCTCGGCGTGGCCGAACAGCGCCGCGGTCTCGCGCGGGTGAGGCAACGCGTCCTCGTCTTCAAGGTCTTTAGCCGGGCTCATCGCAAAACAGGTAGTTCACCCGCCTTACATACCGCAAGGGCGTCTGTCATTGCGCCGCAATTTCCTCCCGCAATATTTCGAGCTCCAGCCACTTTTCTTCAGCAGCGGCCAGTTCCGCATGCGCGGCGGCGAGCGCGGCGGACGCCTCATCGAACGCTTTGCGGTCGCGGGTGTATAGCTCCGGCTCGCCGAGACGCCGATGCAATGCCTTGATCTTCGACTGCAGCGCAGCCATCGTGGCCGGCAGGGTTTCGAGTGCGTGCTTTTCGTTGAAGCTCAAGCGCCGCTTGCGTTCCGGCGCGGCACGCCTTGGGGTCGGCTTGGGGGCTGACTTGGCGACTTTCAGCTCATCATTCACCGCGTCGCGGCTCAGGTCCACGCCACGTTGGGCCAGCATGTCCGAATAGCCCCCGGCGTACTCGATCCAGCGGCCGGCACCTTCCGGCACGATCACTGCGTTGACCAGCCGGTCCAGAAAATCGCGATCGTGACTGATGAGCAGGATGGTGCCTGCATAATGGCTGAGCATCTCTTCAAGCACGTCGAGCGTTTCGAGGTCGAGATCGTTGGTCGGCTCGTCCAGCAGCAGCACATTCGATGATCTGGCCAGCGCCTTCGCCAACATCAGCCGGCCGCGTTCGCCGCCCGACAGCCTGCTCAAGGGCGTGCGCGCCTGCTCCGGCTGGAACAGAAAGTCTTTCATGTAGCCGATCACGTGCCGTGTCTGCTCGCCGACCTGGACATGATCGCCGCGGCCGCCGGTCAGCGCTTCGGCCAGCGTCACGTCGGGGTCGAGACTGTCCCGGTGCTGGTCCAGCGCCGCTATGGCAAGATTGGCGCCGAGCCGGACGCTGCCGCTGTCGGGTGCAAGCGTGCCGAGCAGCAGATTGGCCAGAGTGGTCTTGCCGCTGCCGTTCGGCCCCACGATACCGACGCGATCGCCGCGCTGGATGCGGGTCGAGAACCCCGCCACAATCGGTCTTCCCTCGTAGGATTTGCCGGAGTTCCTGGCTTCGATGACCAGCTTGCCCGAATTGTCCGCCTCTGCCGCTTCAAGTTTTGCGCTGCCCAATGCACCGCGATAGGTGCGCCGCGCCTCGCGCAACGCATGCAGGTTGCCGAGCCGCTTGACGTTGCGCTTGCGCCGCGCCGAAACGCCGTAGCGCAGCCAATGTTCTTCGGCGACGATCTTGCGATCGAGCTTGTGCTGATCGCGCTCCTCCTCCGCCAGCACCTCGTCGCGCCACGCTTCGAACGAGGAGAAGCCGCGCTCGATCCGCCGCGTCTGTCCGCGATCCAGCCATACGGTGCTGCGCGACAGAGTGGCGAGAAATCGCCGGTCGTGGCTGATCATCAGCAGCGCCGCTCGGCGGCTGTCGAGCTCGCGCTCGAGCCATTCGATGACGGCCAGATCGAGATGGTTGGTGGGCTCATCGAGCAGAAGGATATCCGGCTGCGGTGCGAGCACACTTGCGAGCGCCGCACGGCGCGCCTCCCCGCCCGACAGTTGCGAGGGATTTTCCTGGCCGCTCAGCCCCAGTTGTTCGAGGGTGTATTGGGCCTGATAGGGATCATTGTCGGGACCGAGCTTTCCTTCAACATAGGCCAGCGTGGTCGGCGCATCGCCAAAGTCGGGCTCCTGCGGCAGCCAACGGATGCTCGCGCCCGGCTGCACAAACCGCGTGCCGCTGTCCGGATCGACCAATCCGGCGGCGATCTTGAGCAACGTCGACTTGCCCGACCCGTTGCGGCCGACCAGGCAGACCCGCTCGCCCGCGGAAACCGACAGCTCCGCGCCGCTGAGCAACGGCGTGCCGCCGAACGTCAGCGCGATGTCCTTGAGCTGGATAAGAGGCGGCGGCGCCATTCCAATCCTTACGGCGACGCGCCCTCCAACTGCACCGGCGCGGTCGCGGGATCGAGCCGCTGGCTTACGATGCGCCAGATCTGCTCGGCCACGTCTTCCTTCGGAACCGTTGCGTCGATCAGCACGCAACGCTCCGGCTCGCTCGCGGCAAGCATGAGGAACCCATCGCGAAGCTTTTCGTGAAACGCCAGCGCTTCGTTTTCGAAGCGGTCGGCACCGGTATCGCCGCGGCGCTTGGCGGCGCGCTGCATCCCGACAGCCGCCGGCACGTCCAGGATGAAGGTGAGATCGGGCTTGGTCTCGCCGACAACGATGCGCTCCAGCGCGCGGATCGAACGGGAATCGACCTCGCCGGCAACGCCTTGATAAACGCGGGTCGAGTCGGCAAAGCGGTCGCAGATCACCCAGACCCCGCGCTCCAACGCCGGCCTGATGACGGTTTTGAGATGATCGTCGCGGGCCGCGGCAAACAGCATCGCCTCCGCTTCAGCGCCCAGCGGCTTGGCAACGCCCGACAGGATGACGTAGCGCAGGATTTCCGCGCCGGGCGAGCCGCCAGGTTCGCGGGTCAGATGAACGCCGACGCCAAAGGCCTTGAGCCGCTCAGCCAGCAGCGCGGCATGGGTCGACTTGCCGGTGCCTTCCCCTCCCTCGAAGGTGATGAAGCGTCCGCGCATCCGTGTCAGACCTCAACTGCCCCGTAGTTAAGAGCAACAGCCGCCGAACGCCACCCGGACTTGACCGAAACTGGGGACATCTAGAGGAAAACTAGATCTTGCCGACGCCAGCCCGAAGCACGCCGATGAACAGTTCGGACGCTGCATCGAGGGCGCGCCGCGCCGTGCCGCCGGTGCCGACGTCCTCTGCCGCCTGCAGCGGCGCTTCAAGCGCGAGGGTGTCGTTGCGCCACACCTGCAGCCTGCCGATGGGTTGGCCCTGCTGGATCGGCGCGCGAACCGGGCCGGTGTAGATCATCTTGGCGGTGATCCGGTCCGACACTCCGCGCGGCACCATGAGATTGATCGGCCCCTTGCCGGTCAGCGTCACGCTGCCTTTGGCGCCGCCGTATACTTTGGCTTCGGCCACGGTCTGACCTTCGGCGAACAACAGCCGGGTCTCGAAGCCGCGGAAGCCCCACTCGATAAGCTTCCTGGCCTCGTCGGCGCGCTCCTTCTCGTGCTTGGCGCCGTTCACCACCACGATCAGGCGCAGTCCGTTCTGCACCGCAGAACCGACCAGTCCATAGCCGGCCTCCTTGGTGAAGCCGGTCTTCATCCCGTCGGCGCCGATGTTCATGACCAGGAGCGGATTGCGGTTCTGCTGCCGGATCTTGTTCCAGGTGAACTCGCGCTCGCCGTAGAGTTTGTACTGCTCGGGGTAGGTGTGAATGATGTGCTGCGCGAGCTTCGCCAGCTCGCGCACCGTGACGCGCTGCTGCGGATCGGGCAGCCCGGTGGAGTTTGTGAAGTTCGACTTCTCGAGCCCGAGTTCGCGCGCGCGGTCGTTCATCAGCCGAGCGAAGGCCGCCTCGTTGCCGGCGATACCCTCAGCCAACACGATGCAGCCGTCGTTCGCGGACTGGATAACCACACCGCTCAGCAGATCGCGGATTTTGATCTTGCTGTGTATCGCCGCGTACATGGTCGACCCGCCGGACGGCGCCCCGCCCTTGCGCCAGGCGTTCTCGCTGACGACGAATTCCTCATCGAGCTTGATGTTGCCGAGCGCCACCTGATCGAACACGACCTCGGCAGTCATCAGCTTCGCGAGGCTGGACGGCGGGACGAGCTGGTCGGCGCCCTTTTCGAAAAGAACCGTGCCGCTCTCGGCTTCGATCAGCATCGCGTAAGGGACAGAAGTCTGGAAGCCGCCCGAGCTCGTTGGAGCCGGAGCGGCATAGACGACGGCGATGCCGGCGAAAGACGCCGCCGCTACAAGCGATCTGAACCACATCGGATTGGACATGGATATGGGTCGAAGCCCTCTCCTGAGCGCTGACTTAGCAAGCCTTGAAGGGCAAGAAAATGGCCGAAACGGAGGAGTTAGTAGATCCCGCGGCCCGTCATGACGCCATCAAACCGGGGCGCAAAGGCCGCTGCCGGCGCGGACGGAGGCGGCGCCGTGGGTGCGGGACCAAAGCGGGTTTCGAACGAGGCCGGGCCATCGGTTGGGGCAACACGGGGCTGCGTCACCTGGACAGGTTGCGAGCGCTCGGACGCAATCGAATAGCCGGGAGTTGCTGGCGCGCGGCCTGTCGTTTGAGGCGTTACGGCCGGCGCTGTTCGCACGGTGCGGACCGGCTCGGCCGAGGACCGCTGCGGAAGCGTTTCAGCGCGCATCGACGGCTTGGGATCGAAATATTCCGGCTGGTATGGCCGGCCCGGCTTGGCGGTCGCCACCCGGGTTGCCGGGAACGATGCAGGCGAGCCGGCGCTCAGCGTTGCCGCGAGCTTGGCGTCATCGGAGCCTTCAAGCGCGGCGCGGCCGACGTACTCGACCTTGACCCGCGTGACGCCGAAGCGATGGAAGTCGAGCAGCTTCGCCGAGCGCACCGAAACGTCGATCACCCGATTCTCATGGAACGGTCCGCGATCGTTGACGCGCACGATCAGCGACCGGTTGTTGCGCAGGTTGGTCACCCGCGCGTAGCTCGGAATCGGAAGCGTCGGATGCGCCGCCGAGATCGAATTCATGTCGAACACTTCGCCGTTGGCGGTCAGCCGTCCATGGAAATCGTCGCCGTACCACGAGGCCATGCCCTCGGACTCGTAGTTGGTGTTCTCTTCCGGCACGTAGGTGCGGCCCGCGACCTGATAGGGTTTGCCGACACTGTACCGGCCCCCGCCCTTGGGCACCGGCTCACCTGGATCGACGACGCGGCGGCTCGCCTCGACCCCGTATTTCGGATCGACGTTCGATCTGCCGCAGTTCGCGAGAGCGAGCGCAATAGCCGCGGCCGCGCCCACGCGCGCCACCTGGCCCATCCCCGGCAAACAACGCCGCCCCATCCAGCCCTCAGACGCAAACTAAGGGCGCGCCAAGACCAGCGCCCCGCCCCACTTTCAATCAGCAGCCATCATACCCCGGCCGAAACGAGGCGGAAATGGGGCCCAGGCATCGGCTAGCAGGGATGGGGGTAAATGACAGGTTGCCGCACGGCAGGCCTCAGGCCGACCGGCGGCACACCCGGAAAACCGGACGACGACGCCTTACACCGCAGCCACGGCGGCGTCTTCTTCCTCGTCGTTGCCGGGGACCATGTTCCGGAGCGTGCCGCTCGCCAGCGTGATCTTGCGGCGCCCGACCGGATGCGCGGCCACGCGCGGCCCGGATTCGCACTCGCGAGATTTCGCAAACAGCACGGAACCGGCGTTACCGCCGTGGCGCGTGAGATCATCCTCCTCGCAGGTCGCCGCGATGGCGAGCGCGATGGAAGCAAGATGCGCCCGGCGATAGCAATACATCGCAAGCATGCCCCGCACCGTCGCCGGCACGGAAACGATCAGCTCGTTCAGTCCGTGCGGATTCGCGCGATACATCTCACCGAGAACATCGACAGGGACGGGACAGGCCTCGTCCTCGAACATGCGGCGTTCAGGCAGCATCATTCCCCCCGCGGTGGTTGACCACTGGGGCAGCATCGGACGCAAATTGTTAAAGTGACGTTAACCCTGCGGCGCGGGGCGCAGTCAGGCGACCTGATCCTTCTCGGTCTCGGAGACGCTGAGAGCCCGCCAATTGGTGGCCTTCGGCACGATGCCTTCGTAGGAGCTGATCCGGGCGAAAGGCGTCTTGCGCTCCTTGGTGCCGATCGCAGACCCGCCGTCGCGCACCTGCTTCGCCGCCTCCACCATCATCTTGCGGAATTCCACAACGGCGAAATCACTGGCGCCGAGCCGCTCCTTGGAACGGTCGACGATCGGGCCCATGGTCTCCCACATCGCGATGTCCTGGTTGGGAATGCCCTTGATCCCGGTGAAGTCGCCAAGCTTCATGGCTTCGCGATTCTGCTGAAAATTGTTCTCGAGCGTGCGCTTGTTATTGAAGTTCCGGTCGAGGTCGATGTCCGGCATCGCCTTGTTGAAGATGCGCCACGTGTTGACGTCGACACCGGGCTTCGATGCGTCGTTCCAGGCCAGGAAATAGAAGGCGGTGTTGTTGTCGTCGGTAGGACCGAGCACCGTCGTCACGTTATACATGTTGTTGGGCGGAATGAGCGCGGTGAACGGCGCCACATAGACCGTGACGCGCAGGTAGTCATGGGTGTTCGCGTTCTGGATCGGCCGGCGGATCGCCACGTATCGGAAGCCGAAGTCAGTGCGCTCCGACTGGTAACGCGGCGCGCGGTCCGTCGACGGACGCAGCCATGTCTTGTTGTCCGCCTTGGCGCTGTCGACGCGCGCCGGCACCATGTCAGACGAATGCAGGCTGGAGCTATGGGCGGAATCGATCTGCCCTTCCATGATCTGCGCCCAGTTCGCCTTGACATGGATTTTCAGGATGCTGACGTTGCAGTCCGGCGTCGGCGCAAACGACGGTGGCTCGAACTCCGGCATTTCCGCGGGCGGGCCCATATAGGCCCAGACGAAGCCGCCGGCCTCGCGAGCGGGATAGGCCTTGATCTTCACTTTCTCGACGAAGCCGCTCTCGGGCGGCTCCGAGCTCATCTCAATCACGTTGCCGTCCACGTCCATCTTCCAGCCGTGATAGAGGCAGCGCAGGCCGCATTCCTCGTTGCGGCCGAGCGCCAGCGAGACACGGCGGTGCGGACAGTATTCGTCAAGCACGCCGAGCTTGCCGTCGGTATCGCGGAACACGACGAGATCCTCACCGAACAGACGCGCGCGGACCGGCGCGCCATCCGGCACCGCGACCTCCTCCGAAAGACACAGCGGCGCCCAATGGCGGCGCATCAGCTGACCCATCGGCGCGTCGCCCTCGACGCGGCACAGGATGTCGTTGTCGTCGCGGATCAGCATGAGGTTTTTCCCTGTCCCCTCGCCGGCTGGCGTTGATTACTTAGGTCTCTAAGTTTACTGTACCGGCGACTTTTTGGAACGTCAACAAACGTGCCGGACCAATGGCCGACGAGATAACCCCTTCCCTCGCCTTGAGAATTGTCCGCACGGCGGCAGCGGCGAAGGACATCCGGCTGTTCGAGCTCAAGCGTGACGATGGCGGGGACCTGCCGGAGTTCACGCCCGGCTCGCACATTTCGTTGCGGGTTCCGAACGGGCTGACCCGGAAATATTCGCTCTGCAACGATCCGGCCGAGCGCGACCGCTACGTCATCGCAGTGCTGCGCGAGACAGAGGGGCGCGGCGGATCTGCCAGTCTGGTGGACAAAGCGAAGGATGGCGACGAAATCCTGATCGCGCCGCCGCGCAACAATTTCCCCCTGATGAAAAGTCCGGCCGGCTACACGTTCATCGCGGGTGGTATCGGTATCACGCCGATCCTGTCCATGATCCGCCACCTGAAGGCCACCGGCGGACGTTTCAAGCTTTGCTATTGCACGCGCTCGCCGGAGCAGACCGCGTTCCGCGACGAACTCGGCGGCCCCGAATTCCGCGGCCAGGTGGTGATCCATCACGACGGCGGCGATCCCACGCGCGGTCTCGATCTCTGGCCAGTGCTCGACCAACCCAAGGGACACGTCTATTGCTGCGGGCCGCGCGGCCTGATGGTGGCGGTGCGCGACATGACCGGCCATTGGTCGCCATCCGCCGTGCATTTCGAGGCGTTCACCGAGCCGCAGAAGCATACGCCCGACGACAAACCATTCCGGGTGCGGCTCGCGCGCTCCGGCGCGGTTGTCGAGGTGCCGGCCGGGACCACCATGCTCGACGCCATCCGCGCGGCGGGGCATCAGGCTGCGAGCTCCTGCGAAAGCGGCACCTGCGGCACCTGCCGCACCGGCCTGATCACCGGCGAGGCGGATCATCGAGATCTGGTGCTGGCCGACAACGAGCGCACGGACAACATCATGATCTGTGTGTCACGCGCGCGCGGTGGCGAACTCGTGATCGACATGTAGCAACCAAGCGATGGTGCAATGAAAAAATCCGTGAGATCGCCTCGCGCCAGCGACACCCAAGCGATGCTCAAGCATTGGCAGGAGGCCGTGCCGAACGACCGGCTGGCGCATCTGGTCAAGGACGTGACGCGCGCCTTCTTGCGAGCGCTGCAGACGCGCCTCAACGAGCACTCCGTTTCATTCGGTCACTGGGCCTTCCTGCGCATCCTGTGGGAGCGTGATGGACTCAACCAGCGCGAACTGAGCGATCAGGCGGGCGTGATGGAGCCCACCACGTTCTCCGCCATTCAGGCGATGGAAAAGCTCGGCTATGTCAGGCGTGTGCAGCGACCCAACAACAGGCGAATGGTCTTCATCCACCTCACGCCCAAGGGGCGATCGTTGAAAACCAAGCTGGTGCCGTTTGCCGAGGCGGTGAACGGCATCGGCATCCGCGGCATCAAGGCGGCCGACGTCGTGGTCACCCGGCTGACGCTGCTCGCCATTCTCGACAACCTGGCCGCAGATGAAACGCAGTCCTCGAGCTCACAGCGGCGGGCTCTGCCCAGCCGCGTCAAAATGCACCGAGATATCGAATCCGACGCAGCGGATCTGTGAATGCCGGTCCGATCTCCGCCGGCTCGGCGCCAATCAATCAAAGCGAGTCGAGTGGCGCCCGAACTCACCCCACACGGTCATGATGTGCGCGTGCACGAACTTCCAGCTTGGCGTTTAGGGGCTGGAACTTTCGACGGTGCCATAGGAAGCTGTCAATCAGCACGATAGGGCAAGTCCATGGAACGTTCGCAGGTTGAGCAGATCGCCGTCGGCGCCGGCCCTGGCGCCAGCGTGGGAGCCACCGCAACGGGACGGCTGCCGCGCTGGCTCAGAGTTGTTTCTGTCGTCGGCATTGTCGCCATAGCCGGCGGTGTCGGCCTGTTCGCCTATCGCACTTATTCGGCTCCGACCACGCTGACGATTGCCGTCGGATCGCTCGACGCCGAAACAAACAAAGTCATGTCGGCCATCGCCACGCGGATGGCGTCGGCGAACGCTCCGGTGCGGCTCAAGGTTCTCGACAAGGGAACCGCGCCCGAAGCCGCGGCAGCATTTGCGGCCGGCCAAGCCGATCTGGCGGTGGTGCGGGCCGACACCCGGAACATCCCCCAAGCGCGCACGGTGGTGCTGGTGACGCACGCCGTGGCGTTGCTGATCGCGCTGCCCGGCAGCTCGATCAACGACATCGACGGCCTGAAGGGCAAGACCGTCGGCGTGGTCGGCTCGGCGGTCAACCAGGATGTGGTCGCGGCCCTCATCAGGGAGTACGACCTCGAGCGGGCGAAGGTGAATTTCAAGGATATCCCGCTGCAAGAACTGCCCCATGCCATCAAAGCCAGGCAAATGCAGGCGCTGCTGGTGGTCGCTCCCATATCCGAAAAATATCTCGGCTTGCTGCGCGGACTTTGGCCTCGGAATGCCAAATTAGCTCTCATCGCGATCGAGTCGGCCGGCGCGATCGCCGCCGTCAATCCGGCGTATGAAAGCTACGAGGTGCCGAAAGGCACGATCCGCGGCTCGCCGGCGATCCCGGGCGACGATCTCACGACGCTGCGCGTTCCCCTGTACCTCGTTGCCAACAGGAAAGTCGACGACGACATCGTCTCGGCGCTGGCCAAGGCAGTGATGGAGAGCCGGCGGGAGCTGGTGGGCGAATTTCCGGTGCTGTCGCAGATCGCTTCGCCGAGCACCGATAAGGACGCCTTCATTCCGATCCACGCCGGCGCCGCGGCGTACTTTGACGGCGACCAGAAGACGTTTTTCGACAAGTACGGCGATCAGTTTTTCTACGGCTCGATGCTGCTCGGCACGCTGACGTCGATATTTGCCGCAGCCTGGAAGTTCATGACCAAGGATTCCAACCACCCGGCGGAACATCCGCTGCGCCAGCTGCACTGCTTGACCGAACAAATCATCAAAGCCGGCAGCGACACCGAGCTCGACGCGGTCGAGCGCAGCATCGACGATGTCCTGAAGGCGGAGCTTGAGAGGCCCGCCGGCCAAGACGGCGACGCCAACGAAACGGCGGCGCTGTCCTTGATGATCCACCGCCTCGAGCACCTGGTCGAACAGCGCCGGGCCGCGCTTCATGCCGCGGCGCCACAGGCGTCTTGAGCGCGACTATAAGGGCTGCGGCCCGCCCGCGGCATGATGCGATTCACAAAGCGGGAGGCCCAAATGGCAGCGAAACGATATACGAGCGACGTTCCAACATCGATGATCTCGAATCAGACTTCGTCATGCTTCCTCGAGGAACCTTGAGGTTGGCGGAAGGGGTGGGATTCGAACCCACGAGAGAGTTGCCCCTCTGGCGGTTTTCAAGACCGCTGCCTTAAACCACTCGGCCACCCTTCCCGCACCGCAAGGCCGTGGATTCGCACAAATCGGCCCGGATGCCAACTGCGCGGGGCGACCGGGCCGCGCCCCCCGGGCTGGATTTTCACATAGTATAGCGGGCCTTGAACCCATTTGCTCGGGCCGGCGTTCAGACGTTCGGGCCAAAGAGGCTCGCGTACCGATCGGGAGCGAGATGACCAAGATTTCGCGAATCGCGTTCAGCGCCGCCAGCCTGGCGCTGATCGTGCTTTCGCTTGCACTGGTGATCAACGGCGCGATCACGGTGATTGCCGGCCTGAGGTCGTCGTGGGCGGACGCAGCGACGCGCTGCTCTCCGCGATCGTCTATCGGCGCCGCCAAACGGACGTGACATGCGGCCTTCGCTCGCCATCATCGGCGCCGGAATGGGCGGGCTGACCCTCGCCGCAGCCTTGCATCGGCGCGGCTTCACCGTGCGCGTCTATGAGCAAGCGCCGCAGTTCGTGCGGCTCGGCGCCGGTATCCAGATGAGCCCCAACGCCATGCGGGTGCTGCGCGGCATCGGCCTGGAAGAGCGCATCCGCGCCCGCGCATTCCAGCCCCGCTCGTGGACCAACCGCGAATGGGATAGCGGCGCGCTCACCAACGAGCTCATGCTTGGCGCCGATGCCGAAGCGAAATACGGCGCGCCGTATCTGCTCATGCACCGCGGCGACCTGCACGAGGTGCTGGCGTCGAAGGTGCCGGACGAATTGATCTCGCTCGACAGGAAGCTCACCGATGTCGACTGGCGCGGCGGCGGCGTGACACTGCGTTTTGCCGATGGCTCGACGGCACAGGCCGACGCGGTGATCGCCGCCGACGGCATCCATTCGCGCGTGCGCGAGCTGTGGCGCGGCCATGAGCGGGCCAATTTCACCGGCCGCGTCGCCTACCGCACCACATTCCCGGCGTCTCTGCTCGGCGGCCATGCGATTGACGAGTGCTGCAAGTGGTGGGGTCCCGACCGCCACATCGTGATCTATTACGTCACCGCCAACCGCGACGAAGTGTACTTCGTTACCAGCGTGCCGGAGCCGGAATTCACCGTGGAATCCTGGTCGGCGACCGGCGATCTCGCCGCGCTGCGCAACGCCTTCACCGGCTTCCACGAGCAGGTGCGCCGTGTCGTCGAGGCGTGCCCGCGCGTGCACAAATGGGCGATCGTCGACCGCGACCCGCTGCCCCATTGGGGCGAAGGCCGCATGGTGCTGCTCGGCGACGCCGGCCATCCGATGACGCAATACATGGCGCAGGGCGCGGCCACCGCGATGGAGGATGCGGTGCTGCTCACCCGCTGCATCGAAGCCACGCCGGACGATATTCCCGCCGCGTTCCGCCGTTACGAGAGAGTGCGCCGGCAGCGCACCTCGCAGATCCAGGGCACCTCGCAGAAGAACACCTGGATGCGCGAGGCGACCGATCCGGCATGGGTCTATGGCTACGACGCCTGGACCGCGCCGCTCGATCCGGCGCCATCGCCAGCCGCAGCTTAGCAATCGCTAGAGCCGCAAGCGCGACAGCCGCAGCGCGTTGCCGATCACGCTGACCGACGACAGCGCCATCGCGGCGGCGGCGATCATCGGCGACAGCAGGATGCCGAACGCCGGATAAAGCAGGCCGGCGGCAATCGGCACGCCGGCGGCGTTGTAGATGAAGGCAAACAACAGGTTCTGCCGGATGTTGCGCATCACCACCTTCGACAGGCGTCGCGCCTTGATGATGCCGGTGAGATCAGGCTTGAGCAGCGTGATGCCGGCGCTTTCGATCGCGACGTCGGTCCCGGTCCCCATCGCGATGCCGACATCGGCCGCGGCCAGTCCCGGTGCATCGTTGATGCCGTCGCCCGCCATCGCGACCACGCGTCCTTCGCGGCGCAGCCGCTCGACGATCTGCGACTTCTGCTCGGGCAACAGGTCGGCTTCGACCTCGTCGATGCCAAGTTTCTCCGCCACCGCATTCGCCGTGGTGCGGCTGTCGCCGGTGAGCATGACGATGCGGATGCCTGCGCGCTTGAGCGCCTTGAGCGCGGCGAGCGCGGTCTCGCGCACCGGATCGGCCACCGCGATGACGCCCGCTGCCTTGCCGTCGACCGCAAGGAAGATCGCGGTGGCGCCGTCCTGCCGCAACCGTTCCGCCAACGGTTCCAGGTCCGCCGCCGCGATGCCAAGCTCACCGAGGAATTTCGCGCTGCCGAGCGCGACACGATGGCGCTCGATCATGCCGACCACGCCCTTGCCGGTCGGCGAATTGAAGCCGCGCACGTCCGGCGGCTCGATGCCGCGCTCGGCCGCGGCCGCGACGATGGCATGCGCGATCGGATGCTCGCTGCGGCTCTCGACAGCCGCGGCAAAGCGCAAGATGTCCTTCTCGTCGAGGCCGTGCGTCGGGATCACCGCGACGACCTTGGGCTTGCCTTCCGTCAGCGTGCCGGTCTTGTCGATCACCAGCGTGTCGACCTTCTCCATGCGCTCCAGCGCTTCGGCGTTCTTGATCAGGATGCCGGCTCGCGCGGCGCGGCCGACGCCGACCATGATCGACATCGGCGTCGCCAGGCCAAGCGCGCAGGGGCACGCTATGATCAGGACGGACACCGCCGCGACCAACCCATAGGCATACGGCGGCTCGGGGCCGAACCACGCCCACGCACCGAACGCGAGCAGTGCGACCGCGATCACCAGCGGCACGAACCATCCCGAAACGCGATCCGCC
>Ga0190274_10001071_pt1 | contig 16011 bp, 10 predicted proteins | sample Popmic531T_FD_133002 | JGI IMG/M metagenome (GOLD analysis project Ga0190274, IMG submission 133002) | Populus adjacent soil microbial communities from riparian zone of Yellowstone River, Montana, USA - 531 T | ecosystem: Environmental > Terrestrial > Soil > Riparian zone | place: USA: Montana...
CGTTCCGCCACTGGTCCACAAATAACTGTAAGGTGCGATGCCACCACCTGCAGTCACCGTTGCTGAACCTGTACCTCCGCCATTGCAAAGCGCATCCGCGGGAACTGTTGAAGAAGTGAGCAATGCCGGTTCAGCTATTGTAACGCTTGCAACCGATGTGCAGCCATTTGCATCCGTCACTGTTACAGAATAATTTCCTGCTGCAAGATTATTTTCAGTTGCTCCCGTTCCGCCGCTTGTCCACAGGTAGCCGTAAGGTGCAATTCCCCCACCGGCAGTAACCGTTGCCGAACCTGTACCTCCGCCATTGCAAAGCGCATCCACGGGAACCGTTGAAGAAGTGAGCAGTGCCGGTTCTGCTATCGTAACATTTGCAACCGATGTGCAGCCATTTGCATCCGTCACTGTTACAGAATAATTTCCTGCTGCAAGATTGTTTTCAGTGTCTGTACTTCCGCCACTCGTCCAGGCATAAGTGAAAGGCGCTAACCCTCCGCCCATGGTAACTGTTGCTGATCCTGTATTTCCGCCGTTACAAAGTACATCCACCGGAGTGGTGGAAGGAATAATAATGGCAGGCTCGGCAATCACAACCGTTGCAACAGCCGTACATCCGTTTGCATCCGTAGTTGTAACAGTGTATGATCCTGCGGGAAGATTTGCTGCAGTTGCACCTGTACCACCGATGGGTGTCCAGTCATAGCTAAGCGCAGGTGTACCTCCGTTCGAAAGCACAGATGCTGTTCCGTCAGCAGAACCATTACACAATGCATCTGTTGATGAGGATATGTTTGAAGCAAGCTGCGCAGGTTCAATAACTAAAAAGCTGTCAGCTGCTGTACATCCGTTCGCATCAGTTACAGTGACATAGTACATCGCACCCTGGAGGTTGCTTGCAGTTGCACCTGTACCGCCTGAAGGTGACCAGCTGTATGAATATCCTGAGGTGCCGCCTGTGGCTGAAACGGAAGCAGAGCCATTGGCATTTCCGTTACAATCTACATTTGTTCCTGAAGTAGAAGTTTGAAGTACTGTAGGTTCTATAATGATAACAGAAGTTGTATTGACGCATCCGTTGGCATCCGTGACAGTAACAGAATAATTTCCTGCCGGAAGATTTGATTCTGTTGCACCGGTACCACCACTCGGTGTCCATGCATAACTGTAAGCTGCCGTACCTCCGCCTGCTGTTACCGTGGCCGATCCGTTGTTTGCTCCGTTACAAGTAATATCCGATGAAGAAGAAATTGCGGCTGTCAATAATGCCGGCTCTGCAATTGTTGTATTGGCAACAGAAGTACAACCGTTCGCATCCGTCACTGTCACAGAATAATTTCCTGCAGGCAATCCTGACGCTGAAGCGCCGTTACCTCCCGAAGGAGACCAGGTATAAGTGTATGGAGCAGTACCTCCGCCTGCATTCACGGATGCAGATCCAGTACTTTCACCATTGCATAAAACATCCGTGACAGGAGGGATTGCTGAAGTGACCGCTGACGGTTCATTGATTGTTGCATCAGCAGTTTGTGTGCAACCGTTGGCATCCGTAACAGTGACTGTATAATTTCCAGCACCGAGATTTGAAGCAGTTGCGCCTGTACCTCCTGATGGAGTCCATGCGTATGAATATCCTGCAGTTCCTCCGCCGGCACTTGCTGTTGCACTACCGGTATTACCACCATTGCAAAGCACGTCGGTTAAATTCAGGATCGATGCTGTGACTGCTGCAGGTTCTGCTATCGTAATATTTGTAGAGGCAGAGCATCCGTTTGCATCAAGGATGGTGATGGTATAAGTTCCAGCACTCAGTCCCGTTGCATTTGCTGCTGAACCACCCGATGGTGTCCATGTGTAGGTATAAGGTCCTGTACCACCTGAAGCGTTTGAAGTTGCTGACCCATCAGTTCCGCCATTGCAACTTACATCCGTTGAAGCAGGAATTGTAGCAGTAGGTCCTGCCGTATTTGAAACATTGATATTGGCTGTTGCCGTACATCCGTTTGCATCAGTGATGGTGACTACATAAGCTCCTGCAGCAAGGTTGTTTGCTGTTGCCGCGGCACCTCCGGATGGCGACCATGAATACGTGTAGCCGCCTGCACCTCCCGATGGATTGACAGTGGCAGATCCTGTACTCGATCCGCAATTTGTTGGTGTAGATGAGGAAGTGGAAGTGATCGCTGTAGGTTCTGTGATGTTTGCATTGGATGTTGCTGTGCATCCATTTGCGTCAGTAATTGTTACAGTATATGCTCCGGCTCCAAGATTTGATTCAGTAATATTGGTTCCTCCGCTTGGTGACCACGAATAAGTGTATCCTGGTGTACCTCCGCCTGGCGTCGCAGTTACAGAACCATCAGCAGCACCATTGCAACTTACATTCGTTGGCGTTGTTCCTGCAGTTACTACCGGAGGTTGTGTGACATTTACATTTGCTGTTTGCGTACATCCCCGTGAATCTGTTACTGTCACTGTGTAATTACCGGCTGCGAGATTGTTTGCCGCCGATCCGGTTCCGCCGGAAGGAGACCATGCATACGTGTACCCCGGTGTACCACCACCGGCAGTTACAGATGCGGAACCCGTATTGCCTCCGTTGCATAGCACATTTGATGATGCATTGATATTGGCAGTAACCGCATTTGGTTCGGTGATGTTCACATTCGAGTTGATGGTGCAGCCATTGGCATCAGTCACAGTTACAGTATAACTTCCTGCCGTCAGCGCCGTTCCTGTAGCAGTAGTTCCTCCTGTCGGTGACCATGCATAGCTATATGGTCCGATACCTCCGCCGGCAGTTACTGTTGCTGAACCATTATTTCCTCCATTGCAATTTACATTCACAGGAGCTCCCATGGATGCAGTGAGAACCGGCGGTTGAGTTACGGTGTAAGATGCAGTTTTGGTGCAGCCGTTATCATCAGTAACTGTAACGGTATATGTACCTGCGGTCAGATTAGAAGCTGTAGTTCCTGTTCCTCCACTCGGCGACCATACGTACGTGAAAGGAGCAGTTCCACCACCTGCATTTACAGAAGCACTTCCATTATTACCACCATTACAATTTACATTTGAACCGCTTGCAGCTGCTGTAAGCGCAGTCGGTTGGGTGATGGTAAATTGCTGCGTGGTTACACAGCCTGCATTGTCTTCGATTGTTACAGTATATGTTCCTGCACCAAGATTGGAAGCTGAGGCTCCTGTTCCGCCGGCGGGTGCCCACGAATAAGTGTATGGCCCGTTACCTCCTGCAACATTTACCGATGCAGATCCTGTTGTTCCTCCATTGCATAGCACATTGTTCTGCGAAGGTGTAACAGACATTGAGTTTGGTGCAGTCACCGTAAAGGTTTGTTGTGAAGCACAATTTGCATTGTCAACGATGATCACCGTATATGTTCCGGCCGGAAGGTTATTAATCGTATTGGAACCATTTACATTATTTGCCTGCTGAATGTTCGTGCCTCCTGAATTCTGCCAAACGTATGTCCATGGACCGTTGGTGGTACCGGTTGCAGTAGCGGAGGCAGTTCCGGTTGCACAGTTGATGTTTGTTACATTCACGGTCGGAGGTGTGCAGCATGCAAGCGTGGCAAAGAAATTTGTAACCGGATCCAGGTTACACGCAAAGGATGTCCATGATCCCGATTCACCATCACCATAAGTATCAATCGAAATATTTAAGCTTGTTCCGTTCACACATTGATTCGGTGGGACAGTGGTGATGGACCAGCAGAATGTCCAGTCACATGTATTTCCTGGATTGTTGTCACCATAGTTGTCTCCTGGATTTCCGTCAGGGAACCCTCCGTTAGCATCTCCTAAAGGCGAATCGTAGAACCATCCGGGCCCTGTAACAAGTCCGGTAGCAGTACTTGTGATCAACGCATTGTAATAATTCCATTGACCTGCACCTGAACAATTCGCAGGGTTCACCGAGACAAATGTAGCCGGGCTCCATCCGGGGCCAAACGTTGGACATACGGCATGAAGCCAGTTGATACTTGTTTGATTGTAATTGGAAATCGTGTAACAGAAATTTACTGTTTGCCCTGGCTGGTAAGTTCCGTTGAACGGTGGAGGGTTCACCGTAAGTGAAGACTGGATTACACATCCCTGGCAATCAAAATTATTTTGCAACTGGAGCGTAAATGTGCATTGGTCCGTAACACTTCCTCCGCTAACCTGCATGAAATAAGTTCCTGCGGCGAGTCCGCCGAAAGTGGTAGAAAGATTTCCGGAATTCCCGATCGCACAACCCATCGGAATCATATTGTTACAGGTAGTTCCCTGGTAAATTGCACACTGCGGGATTTGAAGTCCGGAGATCTGAACATTCAATGTTGGTGCAGTGATCGTGAACTGGTACCATACGTCGGCAGCCGGGTTGGCCATGTTTCCTGCAGGTTGGCAACCTATGATTGAGGTATAAGGAACTTCTGCTGTTGCACAAAGATTGGTGGTGTTGAATGTACCCCATGCTGCGGTTCCGTTAGGACAAGGTTGAGGAACCGGCAGGGTTCCAAGATTCTGTGCACCGGAGCAAGCATCGTTTGCGGGAGGTGCGCCCGTGCAATTTTGTGCGCAGGGTCCACCGCCGGCATTGCATGCCACACAAGAAATTGTTGCTACCCAACCCGCTCCACGAACAGTTGCATCAGAAGTAAAAACAAAAGTGAGGCAGCCATTGGTACTGGTAATAGTTCCGGGATTGGTGGTTCCGGTATATGTTCCGATCAAAGGTGAGGCTGTAGATGGTCCATTGTAAATGGAAAGAAAGTCATAGTTGGCTTCAGTGCTGAAAGAAGTAAATGTTACACGCGCGCATTGTCCCGTTCCCGTCGGGCAGATGGTATAAGTTAAGTTCTCACTGTTGAAATAATTGGCAGCTCCGTTACTGTCATAAAATGTTCCCGAACAGGCATTGGTGCTGCCATTTGCCATATTGATCTGTGCATTTGAGGTCGCACAGAAAACGCATAATAAAATAATTACGATTTCACATCGAAAAAGGGAAAGCGTGATTTTACGGTTTGTAGAATCAACCATGGTTTATTGGTTTTGTTTAATGGGGTGTATGTGTCTGGTAAAAAGTTAATGGCACTGGAGAGGGGAATCAATTGTCCTTTACTGATTATACCGGAAAAGCGGTTTCCAGTTTGATTCGCACCAAAAATGTGCAAGACCTTCATGAATAATGAATGCGGAAGCAGATAGAATCTACCGAAAAAACTTACAGTTAATAAAACCTCATTCTCCATATTCTCAAATTGAATTTTGGGATCAGCTTCAAACGGAAATAACCGGCAGAAAGAAATTATTAAAGTTCGAAATTTAGAAATCATTTTCCATTAAAACAAGCAGAATCTCAGTAAGATAGCGGCCAAAAGTTGTAAACATCCTGTGGCTTGTTTGGATGTTTTCATTCACCCGTACCAGGAGTCTGTTGGCAACCGGAAAGCAGCAATTGGCAGATGTTTTTAGGTAATGTCAGCTTAATACACAGGTATAGATTTTCGGTCAAAAAGTGCATAACTTTTTCGACCGCGCACATTTCAAAATCCAATGGCCTTTACTACTTTCGCGGACTCAAAAAATTTAACAGACATGAAAGTTACAGTTGTAGGTGCGGGAAATGTAGGTGCAACATGCGCCAACGTAATTGCACACAATGATTTTGTACACGAAGTTGTATTGCTTGATATAAAGGAAGGGATTGCCGAAGGTAAATCTCTTGACATGTGGCAAACTGCGCCGATCAATCTTTACGATACCAGGATGATAGGCTCAACGAATGATTATGAGAAGACCGCCGGATCAGAAGTGGTTGTAATTACTTCGGGGCTTCCCCGCAAACCGGGCATGAGTCGTGATGACCTCATCGCTACCAATGCAGGAATTGTGAGAGGAGTGACCGAGAATATCATGAAATATTCTCCCGGTACAATCATCCTGGTTGTATCAAACCCGCTCGATGTCATGACGTATTGTGCTTACCTCACTGCGCACATTGATTCAACAAAAGTATTTGGAATGGCAGGCATTCTTGATACTGCGCGTTACAGGGCATTCCTTGCAGAAGCGCTCAACACATCGCCAAAGGATATCCAGGCAGTACTTATGGGCGGACATGGTGACACCATGGTTCCACTTCCACGTTATACAACTGTAGCCGGCATCCCTGTTACCGAGCTCATTTCAAAAGAAAAATTGGATGCAATTGTTCAACGTACAAAAGTCGGAGGAGGGGAGCTGGTGAATCTCATGGGCACGTCTGCATGGTATGCACCGGGTGCTGCGGCTGCACAAATGGTTGAGGCAATCATCAAGGACCAGAAAAGAATTTATCCTTGCTGCGCATGGCTGCAGGGGGAATATGGATTGAAAGATATTTATCTTGGCGTTCCGGTAAAGCTTGGAAGAAAAGGAATTGAAGAGATCATCGAGCTCAAGCTGAATAAAGATGAAATGGACCTGCTTACTTCCTCTGCAAAATCTGTGAAGGAAGTAATGAACGTGCTGGACAATATGCAGGCAGCTGTTAAGTAACACGCAATAAAATTTCGAAAGGCATCTGTGATCTCAACGGATGCCTTTTATTTTTTTATATGATCCACAAAACCAAACTTCCTCTTAAACTGCTTTTTATTGAGGATGCAGGATATCATCTCCTGATCAAGGCCAAAGTAAATGGTAAGTCTGCAATCTTGCTCCTAGATACCGGCGCTTCAAAAACTGTTTTCGACAAAGACAAAGTACAGAGGTTTGTGAACGAAAATAGTTTTACATCATTGGGGAAATTATCGACAGGACTTGGCACTGCAAAAATGCAGACACATTCGGCGCTGCTGAAAAAATTCCAGGTCGGAAAACTCACCTTGTCGCAGTTTGAAACGATCGTCATCGATCTTTCACACGTAAACCAAACCTATGCAAGGCTTGATCTGCCTGAGATTGACGGCGTCCTTGGCAGCGACCTGATGTTGAAATACCATGCTTTGATTGACTACAAAAAAAAGCAGGTGACACTTAGCTGGAAAACTTAATCTGCTCGTGAATTGCACAAAGCATAATGCACGATTAAGTAAATATCCAATGACATTAATGACTTTGGCTGTTCAATGACGGCTGTTCATGGCTGCTTCGGCTGCTACTTTCTGTAAGAAACGAAGTAAGGGAACTGCAGTACTTCATTTTTGTAAACGTATTGGGAACCGTCGGCCAGTGACACATTCAGCAGTTGTTGTGTGCTCATATCAATCACTGAAATATAACCATTCCTTCCTCCGCACTCAGAAATGTGATGCGGCGCAGGACCCCCGTCATAATTCAGGTTGGCAACATATACAACGTTGTGGTCATCATCCACCGCAATTCCATGCGGCTGAAAACCCGGGTACAAAAAATTTATTTTAGTATTGGTTGTATAATCAATAATGTAAACAGAACCTTTTTTTGTAGAAGAGCATCCCGGGCTTGTTGAATCTTCTGTGCAGGTAACAAACAGCCACTGATTGTCTTCCGAGATTGAAAACTCCTGGGGTTTTGGTCCTACTTGTATTGCCGGTGGAATGAATTGATCATTGGAAGCATTGTAAACCCTCACCTGGTTTGTCTTTTCGCAGGAAAGAAAATATTTTGTTCCGTCAGGTGAGAAAATAATCTCATGAACATTTAACTGCTGCCCAAGATTTATAGGATCAATTGAAAAGTCGTCCAAATGGATCTTGTACAAATTGCTTCCAAGTTGATCAGTGACGTACAAAGAAGAATTATCTGGAGAAACACACGTTCCGTGTGCATTGGGAACGTGCTGAATAATCTGGCTGGTCATCGAAGTCAGGTCAGCCATGGCAATCTTACCTGCAGCCAGGTCACTGATGAAAGCAAATTTTGAATCGCTTGTAAATGCAACGGTGTTCCATGAATTATCTAATCCCAGATCAAGTTCTATCGATCCAACTTCAGTATCGTCATCCGTCCTGAAGATCTGCAGCATATTTCCTCCATTAAAAACAAGGCACCAATATTTTCCATCCGGTGTAATGCGCACCTGGTGCGGGCCGCCATGCCCGTTGCCGACGCTTATATATCTCATGATAACACGGGTCTCAGCATCAAAGACGGCGACTTTATTGCATGGCTGCATACACACATAAAATTTTTTCCTGTTTGGGTTGTCAGAGAAATTCACATAACCTTCGCAATTCGGTGCTCCTTCGGCAATCCAGTTTTTAAGCGTCAGATATTCTTCAGTTGTAAGCGGTTCTCTCTGAAAAGGCATTGTAGGTTCCAGTGCAATACCGAGATTCGTATCTGTATTACAGAAGTAGAGCATGTAACTGAAGTCAGTGGAATAAGGAATTACTGAGCTGCCATTCTTGCCTCCCTTGAACATAGTTTTCCAACTGGTGTAATCAAGACCGTTGGAATTGCCGGCACTTTTAGTATTGTGGCAGCCTGCTGTTGCACATTTATTTACCATGATCTTTGATACATCCTCCGGGTAACATGGTAGTTCCAGGTATTTATCTTTGGTACAGGTTGAAAAAAAATAAAGAATAAACAGCGGAAAAAGTTTTTTCATAGACTTGAAAGAGTTAAATATTATCCTGGAATGGTATGGTTATTCTGTTACAAATAACGTTACATACACTTCATTGTTTACTGTAGTTGAATCACTTACTGATAAGGCTGCTCCTCCCATTACTTCCAGCCCGATCCCGGTGTCTATACCCTTACCATAAATGAAATAATTTCCACCAAACAGTTCATTAAAGAAAGCAACACCTGAAAGATCACTTGTTTTGTTCCAGTCGTATAAAGTCGTGTCATGCCCTGGAAATTCAGTAGCATTATTTTTAAGGTAAACCGGAATTCCCTGCAATATGCGATCGTGGTGTTTTACCGTAATGATAATACTGTATTTTCCTTTTACGATGCTGCCGGTAGGGCTTTCCTTTTTACAGGAACTGCTTAAAAGGAAAATCAGGAAGAAAAACGCTAAAAAATACCTCATTAAATTATTAAAATCGTTAGCTGATGGATAAAGTTACCGGATTGATTAAATTCAGTGCTAAAAGTACAAATATTACCGTAATCCTGATCAATATCATGACCTGACCAAAGGCTTTTTTTCTATTTTTGGCAACCCGATTCAGAATCAATTTATCATGAATAAAATAGCACTCTTTGCAGCATTTTGCCTGATGAGGCTTTCTCTTTTTGCACAAACCACTGCTACCGACTTCACTGCAACAGACTGCGACGGAACTACCATTAATTTATTTTCTGAGCTCAATTCAGGGAAGGTGATCGTTATGTGCTGGGTGATGCCCTGTGGTGCATGTCAGGGTCCGGGGCTTACAACAATGAATGTCGTTAACAGCTACATGAGCTCCAATCCCCATACGGTTTACATGTACGTGATTGATGATTATGCAAATACTACGTGTGCATTACTTGAGAATTGGAAAAACAATATTGGCCTCGTCGGACCGAATACTTTTTCAGATGCATCCATTGATATGGCTGATTATGGCACCATTGGAATGCCGAAAATTGTTGTCGTTGCCGGAGGCGCCCATACCATTTTTTATAATGTCAATGATCTGGTGAATCCAGGCGATCTCCAGGCAGGTATCAATGCGGCGTTACAGGTGATTGGCGTAAATGAACAAGATGCATTTGCTTCTTCTCTTTCTGTTTCTCCGAATCCCTCAACTGAAAAATCGGAGTTGAAATTTTCGCTTGCGCAAAACGCTCAGGTGGAAATTACTCTTTACGATATGCGTGGTTCACTTGTAAAGGAAATTTTCCAGGGTAAACTTCTGCAAGGAAAAAACAATATTGGTTTCAGTACATCAGGAATTGCCCCGGGAACATACCTGCTTAAATTGAGCAACGGTTCCAAAAGCAATTACCTGAACCTTGTTATTGCAGGCTGATGCGAAAAATTATTTTCAGAAAAATTATTTTATTTACCGCATTCAGTTTCTTTCAAACAGGACCATTGAATGCACAATGCTGTGCGGGTGGCAGCGGGAGTTGCATTGCCGGTGGCTCATCTCAAGGTGTTTTGCAGCATGGACAATGGGAGCTGAACACCAACTTCCAGTTTATATCGTCAGATGAATTTTATAAAAACGATTCCCCCGCAGAATTGGGTTCCTACGACAGCTACTCCAGTCAGTATGAATATTTCAGGATGGCTTATGGTGTGACAAAAGATTTTACTGTTTCACTTGAAAGCGGTTATTACATCGGTAAAAAGGAAGTGGGATTGAATGGAAACCCTGCTACCACTTACACTTCAAAGGGATTCGGGGATCTTATTATTTTTCCAAGATATGATGTTCTCAACCGTCCGCTTAAAAATGGTTCAATTGAATTCACCCTCGGCCTGGGATATAAAATACCATTGGGAAGTTACAATGATTCTGTCGGAAATGTTGAACCATTCTCCGGCGACATCAATTATGTTATCAAGCCGCAATCAGTTCAGCTTTCATCCGGCGCGCAGGATATTATTTTCTTCAGCTTTTTTTCGCGGGATCTTAAAAAACCTGCATTCAGGATTTTTGCAAATGCCATGTATATAAAGAAGGGTTGGAATCCAAATGCTGAAAAGCTGGGAGATTTTTTTAGCGTCGGACTTTTTGGAGGCAAAACTTTTTTTGAGAAACTCGGGGTAACACTGCAGGTTCGTTATGAAGAAGTGGACCGCATGCAAATCAATGAAGCCATACTTTTAGCAGGAAAACCATCAACGCTAACTCCGGAAGCTACAGGTTACAAAAAGGTATTTCTTACACCACAGTTGAGTTACACCTTCGGTAATTTTACCATCTATGCAAATACCGATATACCGCTATACCAATACGTATATACGTTGCCGCATTATACACAGGTTGGGTCTGAATACACGACGACTGTCGGATTGTCGTATCGTTTTTTTACAAAGCGCATACCGAAGGAATTAAAAACTTCCGGAAAATATTATTGTCCGATGCATCCAGAGATCGTTTCAGATAAATTTACAACCTGTCCAAAATGCGGTATGGACCTGAAAAAGCCTAAATGACCACATTTATTATCTGAAGTTTATTACGCGAGCGTGCTTACTTTTGTGGAACTAACCTCGCCTCTCAAATAAGTCTTATGAAAAAAATATTTACTCTATTAACCTTGCTTTTTATTTCAGCGATAACTTATTCACAAGTCGCCTGGAACATGGCAATGAATGTAGCACTACCCAGCTATGGAAATGCACATCCTCGCATTGTTACCAATGCTGCAGGCGATCCGATTATCCTCTGGAATGATGCAATGAATGCAATGTATTCGCGCTGGAATGGATCGTCGTTCACAGCTCCGGTAGCTCTAAACCCTGCACCAATGCCGATTGCGGGAGCAAGCTGGATGGGCCCTGACATTGCAGCTAAAGGAGATACTATTTACGTTGTTTTCAAGATCATGCCTGAAGCAGATACTTCAAGCCACATATATATCATGAGATCATTTGATGGAGGGTCAACTTTTTTAACACCAGTGCAGGTGGATCAAATTGGGGACAGCATCTCACGCTTTCCTGCAGTTACCGTTGATGATTCAGGAAACCCGATTGTGGCATTCATGAAATTCGACAATACATTTATGGATTCAAGATGGGTTGTTACGCGATCAAACGATTTCGGAAATTCTTTCAACACTGATATTAAAGTAAGCGGGTTCAATGGATCAACGGCCGTTTGCGATTGTTGTCCAGGCGGGCTGGCAAGTGCAGGGAATACCTTGATGATGCTCTACCGCGACAACAATATTAACATACGCGACATGTGGGCCGGAGTATCCACTGACAATGGGAATTCTTTTTCGTCCGGCATGCCGGTAGATCAGAATAGTTGGCAGGTATTCAGCTGCGCTTCGAGCGGACCGGATGCTGTAATTACAGGAGATTCAGTCTATACTGTTTATATGAGCGGAGCAAACGGAAGTACAAGGGTTTATTTCAGCATCTCTTCTATCCTGAATCTTTCGGGCGGAATCGGCAATGAAATCACCGGGCCTTTTCCGGGATTGGGCGTTCAGAACTATCCACGCATCGCAACTGATGGAACTGCAATGGGAATTGTATGGAAACAATCAGTGAGCGGAAATGATCAGGCAGCACTGATGTTTACCAATGACCATTCAACCGGCTTTCCATTATCATATGATACTGTTGACCTTGGTGATGTGACCAACGTTGACATTGCAATGAGCAACGGGAATATTTTTGTTGTATGGGAAGATGACGGCACAGGTTCAGTTAAGTTCCGTTCGGGAACCTACAATACTTTATCTGGAATTGGAAACATTTACAGCGCACCAGTTTCGGTTATTCCGACATTGACAAACAACTTCGTTGATATTAGTGGCACGCAGTTAAACGCCCGGCTATCAATCACTGATGCAATGGGGCGAACTGTAGTCAATAAAATATTATCTTCTGAATCCAACCTGCAGAGTTTGGAACATTTGCAAAACGGAATTTATTTCCTTACGATCGAAAATGGAAGCCAGAAACCTTTCACTACTAAAATAATAAAATACTGATGAAGAAAATTATCATCCCTGCACTTGTATTTTTCATGGTCTCATGCGGTCCAAACAAGGAATCCGAAACAAAAGAAAATAATCAGGACACCACACAAGTGTCAGCAGCTGTGTATCAATGCCCGATGGATTGCGAAAATGGCAAGACCTACGACAAGCCCGGACAATGCCCGGTTTGCGGAATGGACTTGGAAGTCAAAACCTGAACAACAGCAGTCACCTTGTCCATTCGTGAACAGCCGAAGGAATGTCGAACGTCGAACATGGAATGATGAATTTCGAAGTAAACAGCCGAAATACTTAGTCTCTTAGTCACTTAGTCACTTTCTTGAACCTGCAACTCAGCAAAGTGATATCGTCCGTAAAACTTTTCGACTGCTTATAGGTTGTCAACGTCTGGATGAGCTTGGTATGCAGCGCTTCCATTTTATTCTGGGCAATGTTCGAAATCAGGAAGTCTTTCAGCTTTTCAACACCGTATTCTTCTCCCTCATCGTTTTCAGTATCTGTCACACCATCGGTATAGCAAAGCAGCAACGCATTGTCAGGTATATAAAGTTTTCCTGAGTTGATAAAAGGAAGTTCTTCAAACATTCCCAGGCCTGTAGTTCCTTCATTCAGCATGTAAACAACCTTGTCGTGAATGAGAAAAGGAGGATTGTGCCCCGCATTCACATAGTGTAATTCCTTGGTGAGGTGATTATACCGCGCAATGAAAAATGTGATGAACTTTTCGCCTTTGGCGCTTTGAAAAACTTTTGCATTGAGCAAACCTGCAAGCTCAGTGAGCGATGTACGTTCATTCAGGTGTGCATGTACGTTTGCCTGGAAATTGCTCATCAATAGTGCAGCAGGTATTCCTTTTCCGCTTACGTCGGCCATGCTGAATACAAATTCATTTTCGTTGAGTGGTATGTAATCGTAATAATCACCACCAACTTCCTGGTGAGGCAAATAGGATGCATGGAATTCAATGCGATCATTATCAGGGAGCGAAACCGGGAACAACATGTTCTGCATTTGCGCCGCCAGCTCCAGTTCCCGCCTCATCGCAGCCTGGCGGATACGCTCCTGGGCCGTGTGGTTATTTTCAATAGCGACTACCACAAGGTTGGTAATGGTCTGGATGAAAGTGATCAGCTCATTTTTTCTTGTGATCGGGCTGCGCTGAATGCCTCCTACTAAAGCATAAGCAAGAAGCTGCTCTTTATGATATACCGGAACAATTGTTTCAAAATTATTGATCCACAATTCCTTTTCTGTTTCCAGGTTATGGAGTTGGTTGAGCTCTGAAATGATCTTGCTGAGGTCTATCGTTTGAAAGCTGATGTCGGTACCATACAGCAAAAAGCATTTCCACTTCCCCTCGTAAATCAGCAATGCAAGCTTCTCCACTTTAAGCTGTGCCTGTACAACATGTTCATACACATCCAGCAGCTGCTTGTTGGAAAAATTGTAGTTGATGGCTTTGGTAATCTGTAACAGCCAGTGCAGTTGCAATTTTTTTGCCTGGAGGTCTGAAGCCAGTTGTTCAGTGGTTTCAGGAATTCCTGTAATATGTTTTTGTCCCTGTGTCTAAATAGAATATAGATCAATGGGTTGCTTTTCTGAATTTTTCGAAAAGTTCCGGCAGCTGTTTTACCATCGCCAGCTCTTTCATTTTTTCGCGTGCTTCCTGTGTGGGGCTACCGAAATAAGTTTTGCCTCCTTCAAGTGATTTTGGAATTCCGCTCTGGCCCAATACCACTGCGCCTTTGCCGATGGTGAGGTCTTTCTGTACACCCACCTGTCCCCAGAGTATAACATCATCTTCAATCGTTACTACGCCGGCAATTCCAACCTGTGCAGCGAAGAGGCAGTTTTTTCCGATCACGGTATCATGCCCTACATGCACGTGGTTGTCGAGCTTTGTTCCTTGTCCGATTACAGTATCAGATGAAACGCCTTTGTCAATTGTGCAGCATGCCCCGATCTCCACATTGTCATGAATGATCACCCTGCCACACGATAACATTTTGTCGTAATGGTCAGGCCTGCGTTTGAAATAAAATGCATCTGCTCCAAGCACGCTGTTGGAATGGATGATGACGTTATTCCCGATCTCGGAATAATCATAGATGCTCACGTTCGCGTGGATGATGCAATTGCTCCCGATCTTGACATGGTTGCCGATGAATGCTCCCGGCTGTATAACAGTACCATGGCCGATCACAGCTGTCGGACTTATGCTTGAAGGTGAATGCTTGAACGGGCGAAAATGATTTACGATTGCCACGTACACGGTGAAAGGATCTTCATGATACAGGAGTGCTTTTCCTTCAGGAACTTTTACTTCCTTATTGATTATGATAAAAGTTGCTTCTGATTGCAGGGCTTTGTCGTAATATTTCGGATGGTCAACAAAGGTTATATCACCTTCTTCAACTTTATGAATTTCATTGATGCCATGTACAACCTTTTGTTCATCTCCGATGATCCTGGAAGAAGTAAGCTTAGCGAGGTCCGAAAGCTTTTGCGGGGAAGAAAATTTCATCGTTGTAAATGTATATGAAAGTATTAAGTATTATGTATCAAGTACAAAGACAAATCCACAGCTGTTTCTTAATACTGTATACCTCGTACTTGGTACTTCTTATTACTTTCGCGGCACATGAAAATAGCTGTCGTTACCCGCATGCTCAGGAAGGAGAAACTGGAAGGGTTTGGTGTATTTACGCATGAGATCCTTTCCAGGATGGTGAAAGCACATCCAGAGCACGAGTTTCTTTTTCTCTTTGACAGGAAGTTTGATGATGACTTTATATATGCAGGGAATGTAAAGCCTCACATATTGTTTCCCAGGGCCAACCACCCGAAACTGCTCGTCTTCTGGTACCAGTTCTTATTGCGAAGATTTTTAGAAAAGCATAAACCCGACCTGCTGGTATCTCCAGATGGCGGCATTCCTCTGAAAACAAAGACTAAGACATTGTCCGTGATTCACGACCTGAATTTTGAACATTACCCTGAAGATCTCCCCAAGGGTGTGCGGGACTACTACCAATATTATTACCGGAAAATAGCAGGCCGGGCAACACGGCTCGTTACCGTTTCAGAATATTCAAAAGGTGATCTTGAAAAAATTTATGGAACCGATCCGGCAAAAACCGATGTGGTTTATAATGGTGTGGGAGAACAGTTCAAAGTGCTGGACGAAAAAACCAAGGCGAAAACCAGGGAGCAATATGCTTCTTCGATGCCATATTTTCTTTTTGTCGGCAGCATTCACCGAAGAAAGAACCTCCCGAACATGATGAAAGCATTTACAGAATTCCGGAAGTCCAATGCGGCAGAAATGAAATTTATAATTGCCGGTGCAAGACGTTGGTGGAATGATGAGATGGAGGATGCCTATAACAATTCAGCTTATCGGAA
>Ga0190274_10001072_pt1 | contig 16009 bp, 7 predicted proteins | sample Popmic531T_FD_133002 | JGI IMG/M metagenome (GOLD analysis project Ga0190274, IMG submission 133002) | Populus adjacent soil microbial communities from riparian zone of Yellowstone River, Montana, USA - 531 T | ecosystem: Environmental > Terrestrial > Soil > Riparian zone | place: USA: Montana...
GAAAACTCAATGTTTGATGCCACTGAATTGGTTTTTTCAGCCGATACTTTAGGTAAACATTACGGCAAGTATTTTTTAATGGCTTGGGAGAAGGATAGCTTTAATATAAAAACAGAAATAAAGGAATACGAAACAGCATTTGGTGATCCTGAATACAAAGTACCTTTTTCGGAGTATGCTACATATAAAGTATCAATTGTTGTCCATCGCGAATCATGGGAATTATTTCTAAAATTGTTCATGGGAATGTATATTTCATTCCTGATTTCGCTGGTTTGTTTTTATATCCATCCCGATAACATGGATTCGAAACTTACACTCACTGTTGGGTCATTATTTGCGGTTATCGGAAATAAATATATTATCGATTCCACTCTCCCGGAATCCAATACATTCACTCTTGTTGATACACTCCATGGAATTACTATGTTTTACATTTTCCTTGTGATGGCTTCTTCAGTTTATACTTTAAATCTGATTAAATCCAATAAGCCTGAGAAAGCAAAAAGTCATAATAGAATTTTAGGATGGGTCTTACTTCTTGCATACATATTTTTTAATGTATGGCTGATCTACAAGGCAACAAATGGTGAAGTTAGCTAGTAAGTGGAACAAAGTGATCTATTTATGTATAGTATCATTGCAGAAAATTTATGGGCAATTATAAGTGTTAGTCTTTTAGACTTCCCATGACAAAATTAGTCTAAATCCCCAAAAACTTAGTCCAAAAGCAGTCTGAATTCTTGTAAATCAGCGGTTTATATCGTCATTGTCGGACAACTTTAGAAAAGTATGCAGTCGGAGGTAAGAAGTCGGCAGTTGAATAGAAATTAGAAAGCTTAACAGAAATGTGGGGCTTTTTTGTTTTTATTCAAGACAAGTGGATCAGAGATCCTCACATTTTTTTGCGCAGGATTACAAATCCTGCGCGGCGGCAACATCTGTAATCATATCCCTTACTCCTCGACAGCGAATCTGCGCCGCACTGAGCTCGTCGAAGTGTAATCCCCTGCCTACAAGGCGGATCGGAGATCCTCACATTTTTTTGCGCAGGATTGCAAATCCTGCGCGGAGGAGGAGGATAGCAAATCAAGTGCAACAGATTTTATTTAGTCAAATTTTAATTTTCTTGTAAGTTCGTTTTAAAATTATATTTTAGCCCGTTAAACAAAAGCCTTTATGAAAAAAATATTTTTAACAACCGTTGCTGTACTAACTACTTTAGTATTTGCTTCAGCCCAATCAAAATTTGAAAGTGGCGCAGCAACTGTGGATGCAGGTCCGGGTTATCCGGTACTCGAATTTGGGATGCAGGGAGGAAAACCCTATTTTGCCCATAGAAAAATTTTCTTTGATGGCACGAATGTCATAGAGGTAAGAGGAGAAAAAGGTCATTTATACATACAGCGTTTTAACAAAAGCAGTATGAAAATAATTTCGACCAACGATTACACCGATGTGGAAAAAAATTTTATTTATGAGGATTGCATACAACTGAAAGACAAAATATTTATCTTCTTTTCCGATTACCCGGGTAAGACTCATATTCCAAAATTATATATCAGGGAAGTTGATTTAGAGAAAGGAACGTTTAAGGCACCTTTTATTGAATTGTTTTCGGCCGAATCAAAAATTGATAATGATTATCTAACTTATCCGAACAATACTAAATTTAGTTTTCATGTAAGTACCGACTCTTTATCTTTCCTTGTAAAATATATCAGGAAATCATCAACAGGTATGTGGCAAACCGGACCTGAAACACATGGTATGTATGTTTTCAATGGTGAATTAAAAAAAATCAGGGGATCTGAAGTGCTGTTGCCTGTTCATGATTATCAGATGGTGCCAATAGGTTTTACCCTTGATGCTTCAGGGAATATTTATATGGCCGCCAAGATATTTGGAAAAAAAGATAAATACAACGTTAACGAAGCATTGGACAATGAATATAAAGCAGCACTTTACAAATTAGAACCGGCTAAAACAGAGTTTGCTAAAATCAACCTGGATTTAGGCGGAAAATCCGCTACTGATATTAAAATTTTTAATAACCCCGATGGCTATTTGTTATGTGCAGGCACGTATGCAAATGCAGGTTCAATTTCAAAGACGAAGGGAGTTTTTATATGCAATATGAATGAAAACGGAACTACCGGTGATGTAAAAATACTTGATATTAATCCGGAGATTCTAAAACCGTCAGGTGGCAAATCCAAAAATTCTCCAATTGATTACCTTAAAGTAAGTGAAATAAAACCACAGGCTGATAAAAGCATAATTGTAGTTGCTGAACAACGGTTTTCGATCAACGGAGCCTCAGGTACAGCGTATAAATACTACGATTTATTCCTGATAAAATTGGATACATCACGGAATATGATTTGGTTGAAGCAGTTGCCCAAAAGGTGCAGGAGTATCAGTACGACGGAATATTTTCGTTACTTATATCTGCAAAATGGAAATTCAATAAACATTGTCTATTTTGATGATTACAATAATCTGGGTGCTTACTCTAATTCCAAAGAAATGGATGATTATTTTGAATCCAAACACGGGTATGTGAATTGCTATAATATTAATGCCTCCAGTGGTGAAATTTCAACTTTCCCCGTTTTTGATATGAAAAACATTAAAGGTGTGGAATATCACAATTATGATATTGAATTTGGGATAAATTTCAAAACCGATGAAATATGGCTTGAAGTATATAAAAAATCCAAGGAAAACTGTATGTTAAGAGTGAAATTCAAGGAGTAAACTATATTGTTCCCTAGCATAAAGCAGAAAGCCCCTTTCGAGAAAAACGAATGGGGCTTTCGCTTCATAAACACTTTTCTGAGGGGCTTTTTTTCAAAAAAGGCGGATCAGATATCCTAACATTTTTTTAGCGCAGGATTGCAAATCCTGCGCGGTGGCATACCAAATCCCGCGCATCAAGCATTTTTCAACCCAAATTGATATATTTACAGGATGTAGCTCTGCTTTCCGGTAGAGTTTTAGCTACAAAATCCTCCCAACCATGATTTTAAAATCAGGCCTTTACTTTTTTAGATTTTACATTGTTTTACTCATTGTATTCATGGTTGCAATTTGCAATGAAGGAGTAGCACAAAACAATGCGATTAGCTTTAACGGAACTGATGATTACATAACTTTTGGTAATGACTCCAATTTGCACCTTGATGCCTATACCGTAGAGTGCTGGTTTATGAGAACCGGCACCGGCGTTGCCACAAATACCGGCCAGGCAGGAGTACTGGCCTATCCTTTAGTTACAAAAGGCCTTGCCCAATCGGATGCAAATACCAGGGATTTGAATTATTTTATGGGAATTGATTCAATTACAAATGTGCTTGTTTCAGATATTGAAGAAGCCGAATTACAATATATTCCGGGTAAGAATCATCCTGTTTTTGGAGTCACTCAAATTTTATGGAACGTTTGGTATCATGCAGCAATCACATTTGATGCTAACCAGGTTTCAGTTTATTTGAATGGTCAATTAGAAATGAGCAAAGGGCTTGGAGTAAAAACTCAATCGCAAAGCATATTGCATGCAGGTGTTGCCACAGGGTTAACTTCAACCGGCATCGCCAAAGGATTTTTTTACGGAGTTATTGATGAAGTGAGAGTATGGAATTATGCAAGGTCGATTGAACAAATTCAATATAATATCAATGACGGTATCGCTTCTCCACGGCCTGGATTAATAGGCACATGGGGGTTTAATGAAGCTTCAGGCGATTCAGCTTATGATGCTTCCGGAAACGGAATAACAGGTACCGTATTCGGAAATGGTTTTACCAGAGTGCCGGGCGCACCAATGAATATGGATATAAATTATGTTCCGGTTTTTCCCGCTACCATTTCTCCTTTGAATAACGATACCTGCGTAGCTGTGAATAATGCCGTATTAAAAGTTCGTGCAATTGATGATGGTGGCGATACACTTATAGTAAAATATTATGGACGGCCTGCATACAATTCTCCTCCGCCTTTTACTGTAGTGCCGGTTCCGGATACTCAACATTACGTTTCAGGATTAATAAACGGAACTAACGAAGGCTTGAAATCACAAACAAATTGGATCGCGACAAACAGGGCGACTAAAAATATTGTCTATGTATCACAATTGGGCGATTGTGTTGAAAATGGAAATAACGGAGGTGATGATATAGAATGGAGACGTGCTGACACAGCCTTTTCTATTTTGGAAAATCCTGTAACTACTGGATTGACTGAAGGTATTCCATATTCAATCAGCGTTGGAAATCACGATCAGTCCGGAATAGGAAATCCAAACGGCAGCACACTTTTTTATAACCAGTTTTTTGGAATTTCACGTTTTGGAACAAGAAGTTATTATGGTGGCCATTATGGAATTAATAATGACAATCATTATACATTTTTTACTGCTTCAGGAATGGAATTTATTGATGTGAGTCTTGAATTCGATACCCTGGTTGCGAATCCACTTGTTGTTCAATGGGCCGACAGTATAATTGCGGCATATCCAAACAAACGTGCAATTGTTTCGAGTCATTATTTAATGACACTGGCTGGAAACCATAGTAACCAGGGACAGATACTCTATGATCAGCTGAAAGATAATCCGAATTTTTTCCTGATGCTGTGTGGTCATAAACATGACGAGGGCAGAAGATTTGATGTATTCAATGGCAATACTGTGAATACTATTATGTCGGATTATCAATCGAGACCCTTTGGCGGAAACGGGTGGATAAAAATTTTGGATTTTAAGCCTTCTATGAATAGGATTTATGTCAAAACTTATTCAACCATGCTGGACATGTATGAATCGGATTGGGATAGCGAATATACTCTTGAATATAACATGACACCCGCCTATCAGCTGCTGGGAATTGATACTGTCGTTGGAGGAATTGAATCTTCAATGCTATGGTCCGGTTTGCAAATGGATGCTACCTATGAATGGTATGCAGAAATCAGTGATGGCAAATATGAAAAGACTTCTTATCTCAACCGATTCAGTACAAATAATAATGAACAAATTTCTCTTGGTAATGATATAGCACAATGCGAAGGCCAGGTTACAATTGGTTCAGCCGATACTAATTACACTTATTCATGGCCAAATGGCAGTACGACTCCTTTTATTACAGTGAATCAAACAGGAAATTATGTACTCACAGGAACAAGTATTGCCGGTAATTGCTCAGTGAAAGATTCAATTTTAGTTTCAATCAATCCAAATCCACAATCCTATCTCGGTGCAGATACCACAGCTTGCGGGCAACTACTACTTGGATCAGGAACTGCATCAACTTTTGTTTATACCTGGCAGGATGGTAGTGCTGATTCTGTTTTCACTGCATTAACTTCTAACACTTATTCACTCTATATTCAGGATAGCATTACTGGTTGTTACAGTTCAGATACGATTGATGTGATTATCTATCCATTTCCTGTAGTGGATCTCGGTAGCGATACTACCCGTTGCGGAGGCAGTGTGCAATTGGAAGTGAACGTAACCGGCAACACGTATTTATGGTCGACAGGAAGTACAAATGATTCAATTGTTGTTAACCAGACCGGAACCTACATTTTAAGTGCTACCAGTATTGTAGGAAATTGCACTATTAACGATTCAATTTTAGTTACGATCAATCCCATTCCACAATCTTATCTCGGTAATGACACTGCTGCTTGCGGACAACTGATACTTGGAGCATCTACTGCAACAACATTTGTCTATACCTGGCAGGATGGCAGTGCTGATTCTATTTTCACTGCGTTAGCATCTGACACCTATTCACTCTACATTCAGGATAATGTTACCGGATGTTATAGTTCTGATACCATTGATGTGGTAATCTATCCGTTTCCTGTCGTGAATCTTGGAAACGATATTACGCTTTGCGGAGATAGTGTGCAACTTGGAATAAATGAAACAGGCAACACGTATATATGGTCGACAGGAAGCACAAATGATTCTATTGTTGTTTACCAGACTGGTAATTATATTTTAACCGCTACCAGTAATGCAGGAGCATGCGTTAGCAATGATTCTATAACAGTAATTATCAATGCCGTTCCCGAAATCAATATGGTTAGCGATACTTCTGGTTGTATGCAGGTAACGCTGAATGCAGATATGGGTTCCGGATATTTATACAGCTGGGAAAATGGAGGTTTGCAACCAACTCAACTTGTGGAGCAAAGCGGGGAGTATATTATTTCAGTTGAAAATATTTTAACAGGATGTATAAACAGTGACACCACTGATGTTGAAATTTATCAATTGCCTGTATTTGATCTTGGCAATGATATAACAAGTAACAAATGCAATTTTAATATTTCTGCGCCGGCAGGATATCCATCTTATCTGTGGAATACCGGAGAAACAGGAAATGAAATTCATATTTCAGTACCGGGATTGTATTCTGTAACAATAACTGACATCAATGGATGTGTTGCAAGGGATTCTATTCTGATTATTACTTCAGCTGTTATTTTTCCAAATCCTGTATCTGATTACCTTGTGGTGAATTTGACCAACTATCAAAATGTTCCCACTTTTCAATTGATTGATGAACTTGGCCGGGTTGTTAAGTACAGCATTATAAAAAATGATACGGAATTTAAAATTGATTGTCGCCACCTGGCAAAGGGAACTTATTTTTTGAACATTTCAAGTGGTGAAGAAAAGTCGCAGTATAAGTTTGTTAAGTTGTAAAAGAGTCGGCAGTTGCCAGTAGGCAGTAGGCAGTCGAATAAGTGTGAAGCTTTTGGTTTCTTTTTAAAAGGCGGATCGCAGATCCTCATATTTTTTAGCGCAGGATTGCAAATCCTGCGCGGCAGAAAGGCTGATCGCCGAACCTCATAATTTATAATGCAGGCTTACAAATCCTGCGCGGCGGATCTGTTATCATATCCCTTTCTCGGCGACTGCGAATCTGTAATCCCCTGCCCAAAAGCGAATAACAGATCCTCATATTTTGTTGCGAAGGACTGCAACAACCAGATGCGCTTCATCGCGGTCATGCAAAACATTGCGCCCCCACGGGGCTTTAGGAGTGGCGGAGTAGCCTTTTATTCTACCCACATGTTGTCCCTCCGGGACAATTAATTCGAGCATCTTATCGCGAAGCTATCACAACTAAATATAATTATACATTGTAAGCTCCATTGTCAAATCCGTTATTCCATTTATTTTCGCGACGCACTGCACATTTGACCGGTCCCAGAGGGACCGCATGTGGGTGGAAACGTCATGTATTAATAATAACGAAGCCCCGTTAGGGGTGCAATGTTTTGCACGACCATGTGTGACAAATTCTTCGCAGCGGATGTCTTATCCATCTCGCTGTATCCTAACATCTGTAATCATATCCATTGCTCCGCGACCTCGAATCTGCGCTGCACTGAGCTTGTCGAAGTGTTATCCCCTACCCAAAAGGCGGATCACAGATCCTCATATTTTTTTTCGCAGGATTGCAAATCCTGCGCGGCGGAAATAAAAGTAGGCAGTATGCAGTTGGCAGTTGGCAGTCGGCAGTAAAAAATTTCGTAAAAATTTGAGGTGTCTTATTTTCAATTCAAAAAAGGTGGATCACAGATAGTTGAAAAGTCCTTTTCCGTACTTTGTTTTACTTTACAGACTTGTATTGGGCTGTTTTTTTACAGGTAAGGTAAAGAAAAATGACGTTCCAATTCCCTCCGCACTCTTTACCCAAATTTCCCCGGAATTTGCTTCAATAAAACTTTTTGTTAATAATAATCCGATCCCTGCGCCCTTATTTTGCTTTCTGGCATTTGACAAATCACTCATTTGTAAAGTAAATAGTTTTTCCTGAACCTCTTTTGACATTCCCACTCCACTGTCCCTGATTTCAATCTCAACTGCACCGTCAATCATCCTTGAGGTAATAGTAATTTTACTTTCGTTCCTGGAATGTCGGATTGCGTTTGTAATAATGTTTTGAAAGATGGATAGTACCATCCTGCTATCAGCATAAACAAATGTGTTCTCATGGATTTTATTTTCAAGATCAATCGATCTGCTGAGTGCGGATGGGTGCAATGATTCAAAAACTTTTGTTACGTAATAATGGAGGTCAATATTTTTAGGTGAGAATACCTGTGATGCATATTTTATTCTTGCCCATTCCACTAAATAATCCAGCATGTTTAACTCATCATTACCCGCCTGATAAAGATAATTGACCAATTGCTTTATTTCCGCAGTTTCCAGATTTTCAATATTTGATTTCAGATAACCGGCAATGGAAATAATTTGTGCTAACGGACTTCTCAAATCGTGTGACAATAACGCGAGAATTTTTTCTTTGTGGTCGTTTAGTTTTTCAAGCTCTTCAACATATTTCCTGGATGTGAGCTCTGATTGATCAGACTTTGTCAGATCACGAAGAATTTTAATATATCCTAATATTTCCCCATCATGACCCATAAACGGGAACACTAAACCAAATGCGAAAAACTTGGTTTTGTCTTTGCAAATGTGCCACCTGTTATCAACTGCCCTGCCCTGTTCCGTGGCAATATGAATTTCCATCGCGGGGATATTATTCTTTTTATCTTCATCAGTAAATATTATTTCAAATGGCTCGCCTATGATTTCATCGGGTTCATACCCGAAAATAGAGGTCGCTTCTGAATTCCAGCTATTAATTTTCAGTTTGTTATCAAGGGTAATAATGGAGTAATCTTTTAAATTATCTACCATTTGACTGTAAGATTCGACAGATGGCAAATATGGAGTGTAATGTACTTTTTCTCCGGATGATTGATTTTTATTCATTTTATTAATTTGTTTTAAAGTATTTGTGTTTTGAGGGGGACTTTACTTCCAATATTTCCTGTTCAGATGCGATTTGAGTGATTTGTTCGAAAAATTGGTTGAAATAATTGACGTTCTAAATTAAATTCTGGTTCTTGAGCCGGATGTCAACATTTCATTGGGCATTATGAATTATCTTCCCCATTTTCGCCCAGATAATCCCCGTTATTTCGCATGCTTTTTGGTTCTTTCTTGCTACCCTTCTCGTTTTCCCTCTATAAGCTGTACGATTCCTCTATACTATGCTCTTGCAACGGACAATAACCATACCGCTGGGGAGGCATCAGATGTCAATAAGATAATCATCTCCAATTTTTAGGCTTTAACTACACTCATTTTGGTAAAAATTATATATATTCGGGATTAATATTCATTTCATGAAAAAATCCTTACTTATTACATTGCTTGTTGCATCTTATTTTTCAGTATCAGCCCAGAACGAAACAATGAACTGGTATTTCGGACTGAATGCCGGGATGAATTTTAGCACGGCCATTCCGTATGCATTACAGGGCAGCGCATTAAATACCACAGAGGGAACTACTGTTTCCAGTGACTCCGCAGGAAACCTGAATTTTTATTCCAACGGCGTTTCAGTTTGGGATAAGAATGGCACTGTGATGCCGAATGGCAGCGGACTCTTTGGAAGTGTGAGTACCACCGTGTCGGCGCTTGCAGTCCCCTACCCCGGCAATAGCAACCTGCATTATCTTTTTACACTTGATGAAGCTACCGGCACTAATGGATTTTGTTATTCAATTGTCGACATGACTTTGCAATCAGGCAATGGTGACGTGACGCTGAAAAATGTTCCGATTCAATCGAACGTGACTGAAAAAATGTGTGCAGTGAAGCAACCCGGCACTGATAATATTTGGGTAACAGTGCATGAGTGGGGAACGGATGCATTTTATTCATACCTGGTAACGGCGGCAGGTTTGCAAACAACTCCTGTGGTTAGTCATGCAGGTATGGTGCACACAATTGATGCACTTGAGCAAAACAAACTCGGACAAATGAAATTCAATACTTGTGGCAATCAGCTAGCACTTGCGATTGGTTATCTTGATACAGTTCAGGTTTTTGATTTTGATCCTGCAACAGGTATGTTTTCAAATCCGATAACTATCCCACTTGGTGATCATGTGTATGGAATTGAATTTTCACAGAATGGTTCCATGCTTTATACTACCAAGTACAACACCGGAACGGGTTATGCGGAAATTATTCAAATGGATCTCTCTTCAGGCTCGGAGCCTGTAATTCTTTCTTCAATGAATACGATTTCCAACAACTCCTCCGGCACTAATTTCTATTATGCGCTACAGCTAGGCCTCGATGGAAAAATATATTCGTGTTTGTCGTGGAGCCCTTATTTAGGAGTCATTGCTGATCCGAATACTTACGGACCATTTTGCAATTTCAATGCCTTGGCAATCGATCTCGATCCAACTTTTATGGGCGTTTCTTCTGCATTAGGTTTGCCTGCATTCGTGCAATCGTATTTCATAGGAGAGGTGGTTTGTAGTTTCCCATCTGCAATTCCTGAAAACACATCAAGTGATATATCTATTGTTCCTACAATTTCTTCCGATGGATTTTTCCTGCAGGGAAATTCAAAAGATCAAACTGTTTCGATGCATTTGTTTGACAGCTTCGGACGCCTGGTATCACAATCGAACTCCATCCCGGCAAACGGATATTTTTTTGGTGCTAATTTACCGGCAGGTTCTTATTTGGTAAGAATCACCGACTCGCAATCAGTAAAAACTTTCCGTGTTATTCACCTTTAGTATTTATGCATTTAAAATTTATTTCAGGTTTTTTTCTGCTTTGCATACTTGCCTGTTTTTCTTCGGAAGCACAAATATTGTGGCAGGTGACTGATGGCAAAGTTACCCAATGGAATTACCTCGACGGAGACGAATTTAACGGCTCCAAATTGGACACATCCAAATGGCGCAACGATTATCCATGGGCACGCCATTTGTTTTGCAGCCCGGACAAACATTATTATACCGATTTCAATAACATAAAAGTTGAAGATGGCATTTTAAGTTTGATTGCAAAAAAAGAAAAAATAAAAGCAAAGTCTGTGCCTTATGAAAGTGACACCGCGAGACTCTTTTGCGACGGGAAAGATGCTGGTATTAATTTTCGGGAATTCGATTATACCAGCGGAATGATTTTTTCAAAACAGAAATATCATTACGGCTTTTATGAAATGAAATTCAAAAGTGATGAAGGTAACGGATTGTGGCCCGCGTTCTGGCTTTATGCAGGACATGAAAGCGATGAGATTGACATTTTTGAAATGAATGGTAGCAGGAACACCGAAATGCATGTGGACGTACATTGCAAAAGTGGTTGCAAAAATTACAAAACCACTCTTGGTCTAATCAGGAAAAACTGGGGTGATTATTTAACCACATCGGGCAACTGGAAAAATGGTTACAATGTAATTGCAATTGAATGGCAACCGGGTTTTATAAAGTGGTTCCTTAACGGAGAAGCAGTTGCATACTGGAAAGGAAAATTTGATTATCCAATGTGGGTAATAGCGAACTTTTCCATCGCTCTGGATGGAGGACCTTTTGGTCCGGGACCCGATGCCAACACCAAATTCCCTGCTTCATTCGACATTGATTACATTCGAATGTGGTCGACTGTAACTCCATCCGCAAAGCGAACACTGTCGGTAACACTGGATGTAATGGCGGATTCAAATTCGGGCGCGAAGTCGAAACTGCTCAAAGGAAAAAAGCCTGAGTCGAAAAAGAAAATCATTAAAGCGCAATCCACCTTCATACTTTTCACAGCAACCGGAAACAATAATTACAAAGTGGAATTCACCGGCTCCAGGCCAAAGGATTTTACGATTGAAGTGTTGGATCCATCCGGAAATTCTGAATACAAAAGTTCGGATACCTCTAAATCAATTCACGAATTCAAAATTGCAGGTAACGGAAAACTCAGGATCAAAACAGGAGTAACCGTGTTGGAGCAATCCTTTTAATTTTCCTGTCGGAAGAATGCAACAGATTAATTTGCCTTTTCAGGAATCCGTTTCAAAGTCTCAAGCAGGTATCCCCAGAATTTTTGAACTGAACTTACCTGCACTCTTTCATCTGGTGAATGTGCGCCGAAAATATTAGGTCCGAAAGAGATCATTTGCATTCCCGGATAGTTTGTCCCAAGAATACCGCACTCAAGTCCGGCATGAATTGCATCCACATTTGCCGGTTCGTTGTAACGCTCCTGATAAAGATCACTCATCAGCTTTACGATTGGAGCATCCGGTTTAGGTTCCCATCCCGGATACGCGCCTCCCAAAGTAATTGTGGCTCCTGCCAGTTCAAATGCACCGGAAATGGCTTGCGCCAGATCAGTTTTTTCAGAATTCACGGAACTGCGGGTGAGGCATTGTACTGTGAATGAACCATCCTTTACCAATATGCGGGCAACGTTATTAGAAGTTTGAACCAGTCCGAGTATCGAAGGAGTCATGCGGTAAATTCCGTTCGGACAAGCATACACAGCCCGTAAAAATTTACTTTGAAAATCGCTGTTCCACACTTTTGCAGGAGTGGATATTACTTCCGCAGAAATATTCAGGTTCGGATCGGTGAAACTGTTTTCGTTTTTTACAGTAGCGTTAAAATCAGTGACTGCTTTTTTAAATGCTTCAACCTTGTCGTCAGCAACTACCACATCGGCAATAGCTTCGCGAGGAATCGCATTTCTCAAACTACCACCATCGAAGGAGGAAACATTCAACTGCAAACTTTTCGTCATCTCCGTAAGGATGCGATTCATCAGTTTGTTCGCATTACCCCTGCCTTTGTGAATGTCGACACCTGAATGGCCACCTGTCAAACCCTTTATGGATATACGAAAAGCCGCTTTATGTTTTGGGGCTTCTTCCTGGTATGTTCCGGAAGCAGTTACATCCACACCACCGGCACAGCCTATGGTCAGTTCATTATCTTCTTCGGTATCGAGGTTGAGAAGAATTTTTCCATCCAGCAATCCACCTTTAAGTGCAAGCGCTCCCGTCATACCGGTTTCTTCATCAATAGTAAAAAGCGCTTCAATAGCTGGGTGTGCGATCTCCTTTGATGCCAGCAAAGCCATGATTGATGCTACACCGATACCGTTATCCGCGCCAAGCGTAGTGCCCTTCGCCTTCACCCAGTCCCCATCCACATACATGTCGATGCCCTGAGTATCAAAATCAAAATTAGTATCGCTGTTTTTCTGGTGCACCATATCGAGGTGACTTTGCAGCACAATAGTCTCCTTATTTTCCATGCCTTTTGTAGCAGGCTTTTTTATGATCACATTTCCGACTTCATCCACGGTGGTTTTCAGGTTCAGGCTTTCCCCAAAATTTTTAATAAATTGAATCACCCTTTGTTCCTTTTTGGAAGGGCGGGGAACTGCATTTAAATCGGCAAAATGGTTCCACATTTCTTTAGGGGCTAACTGACGTACCTGATCACTCATGAGTTTGGGATGTTAAATTGAGGGCGTAAAAATACTTATAATAAGCAATTTATGGTGTATCCATAAAAATAATAAGGTGAAGGTAAAGATCAATTACAAAATCAGGCAGCCATTGAAATTTGAATTTAGTTTTTTACTTTCACCCGATGACCAACAACTCCATCCCAGTTCCTTCGACCGACCGGGCCGACATCCTCGATGTACTAAGGGGATTTGCCATTCTTGGAATCTTTATGGCTAACAGTGCAGGATTCTCCTTTTATATGTTCCTCACAGAAGCACAGAGAGAGGCATTACCAACTTTTAAGTCCGATGAAATCGTTGATTTTTTTACAATGGCCCTGGTGGATGGAAAATTCTATTCGCTTTTTTCGTTATTGTTTGGAATCGGTTTCACAATTATACTTGACAGGAATCAGACTGCTGGCAGAAATCCGCTCATGGTTTTTTACCGGAGGCTTTTTATTCTTACGCTACTGGGATTAGGACATTTACTATTACTCTGGCCGGGTGATATTCTTTTCTTATATGCACTTGTGGGTATGGTATTGCCGCTGTTCCGGAATTTTAAGGACAAAACACTAATCATTCTTTCTGTAATTTTAATTTTATCCCCATTGCTATTTGATCTGGCGAAAGTGCTCACCAAAGGTGCATGGGATCTTGCAACACCTATTTTTGAACAAGCAATAAAAGTGGATGCCGCGAATGGAATTGATGGAAAAAATTTCCGCGATTACCTTGTAGTGAACGAAACGTATAAAAGCATATATGTTGCAAACCAGGGGGGATTTTTCTGGAGATGGGAACACATTATAGGCAGTAACCGCATTCCAAAAGTACTGGCTATGTTCCTGATTGGATTTGTGGCAGGCAGAAATAAAATTTTCTCAAACCTGGGAACAAACAAAGATCTTTTGCGCAAAATTCAAAAATGGGGATTTATAATTGGAGTACCATGCAGCTTTGCATATGCATATTTTGATTTCGATGGCATACATCTTCCAAAACCCTTCGCACTTACCGATACACTCTTTTATGCATTGAGCGTAATTCCACTCAGCCTTGCATATACTACTACAATTTGTCTGCTCTGGCTGAAGCCGGAATTTCAAAAGCGACTCAAAGTCCTGGCTCCGGTTGGACGGATGGCACTGACAAATTACATCATGCAAACACTTATCGGAATTTTTATTTACTATGGAATTGGCCTTGGAATGGGTACGAAAACAGGTCCCGCCATATTTGTTTCGATTGCCGTTGGCGTTTACATTTTACAGGTGATTTTCAGCAATTTCTGGTTCCGGTATTTCAACTTCGGCCCCCTGGAATGGATATGGCGAATGCTGACTTATGGGAAATTTTTGAAAATAGCCAAATAGCCCTTCTCAGAGAGAAAACAGACTTTAAAAACCAGATTTTCGAGGTTAAAAACGAGGCTAAAGAAAACACTTGACTTGTGTCGATAAATAATGTATGTTTACTGTACTCTAATTGGAATGAGCTACCCCTTGTTTTTTAGGGGAGTCCTGAGGGAACAGGACTTAAACTTCCATAACGAGGGAAACCAACTTTAAAACCTTCGCCCATTTATTTTAACCTCTAAATCAAAACGGACCGGGACACAGATTTTCTTTACATCATAGATTGTTTAGATTTTTTACGTGAATTGCCGGCCACAGCAATGTCATGAAGAAACTTTTATTCTTGCTTTTACTGGCGACATCCGTCGGTGTGGCACAAACTGTAACATTGATACCTACAGGAGCTTCCTGGAAATATCGCGATAATGGAAGCAACCAGGGAACAGCCTGGAGAGCCACTTCATTTAATGATGCTTCATGGTCTACAGGCAATGCGGAACTTGGGTATGGCGATGGTGGCGAAGCAACAGTTGTAAGCTACGGGCCCAATGCTTCATTCAAATACATTACAACTTATTTCCGAAAATCATTTACGGTGACAAATCCGGCAACTTATTCCGGACTCACACTGAACTTACTTAGGGATGATGGCGCTGTCATTTACCTGAACGGTACTGAAGTAGCTCGCAGCAACATGCCTGCTTCAACTATCGGCTACAACACGAGAGCCAGTACCTCGATTTCGGGATCGGGTGAAACCACTTATTATACATTCACTCCTGCACTCGCACTATTGTTAACAGGCAACAATGTAATTGCTGTTGAGATTCATCAATACAACCGAACGAATGCCGATATAAGTTTTAATCTGAGTTTGATTGCCACTTCTATCGCAACCTGCAGTACACCAATATCACTTACAAGCTCTTCAATTACTTCTTCATCAGTTACCGTAGGTTGGGCTGCAGTATCCGGTGCTACCAGTTACAATCTGCAATACAGAACAGTGGGAAGTGGCACATGGACTACTGTTTCTACAGGCACCACTTCAGCATCTTTAACAGGATTGATTGCTTCTACTGCATATGAATTTTCAGTTCAGGCGGTATGTGCGATAGGCAATTCGGTATTTTCATCCAACGCTAATTTCACCACTCTTGCTACTCCTGTTTGTGGAATTCCAGGTACACTTTCCAGTGCTTCTGTGACCACTTCAGGTGCTACTTTAAATTGGGGTGCGGTAACAAATGCAATCAGTTATAATGTGCAGTACAGGCCAACAGGTTCTCCCACA